>OLIY01001574.1_pt1 | contig 14667 bp, 13 predicted proteins | sample 1601431 | NCBI WGS metagenome assembly OLIY01 (sample SAMN04168659, study PRJEB22393) | human gut metagenome | biome: human gut microbiome; feature: stool | host: Homo sapiens | collected 2014-05-12
GATTCCCTGTTTCCGCCACTGGCGGCGGTCATCATTGTTGCTCCCAAGGGGAGAGCCATTGGCAGGCCGGGCAGGTAAGGCGTTTTCGCCTGCGGCTCTTTAGCAGCCGGGCCTTGCACCCAAACTTTAGGAGGAGAGTACATATGAAGCGGCTTTTGTTATGGCTCATCGGCGTTGCGCTGGGCGTCGTGGTGCTGCTTGCGGCGGTGCTGGGCGTGAGTTATTCGTTCACCTCGGAGGGCGCGAAGCCTGTGTCTGAGGTGCAGTTCGCCGGGCAGGAGCTGGAGCCCAACGGCTGGTGCTGGCAGGTGCCGCTGCTGGGCGGGCAGGTGGATAAAGTCTTCGCCAGCCCCCGCACCCTCACGGTGCAGAAGCTTGGCGTCCTCTACGACGCCCACCCGGCCTTCGCCCTGCCCGAGTGGTACAGCTACGGCCCCCTGACCATCACCGACAGCGCGGGCAATGTGGTCTTCGAGGGGACCGCGGCCTCCTACGACGACTTTTTGTTCCCGGCCAACGGCGACTATAAGGCCGAGCTGACCGTCTGGCGTCTGCCGGAAAATATGCTGGCCACCCAGTTCGAGGGCGGCAGCACCGGCCAGCTCCGGCGGAACGTCCGGCTCGAAAAGCCCGCCCGGCCCACCGGTTGGTATTATTACTCCTTCCGGTTCACCCTGCAGGCCAGCGCCGAGGTGGAGCTTTCCGCCGAACGGATGGAGCAGGGCGGCACGGTGGCCGCGGCTTTCACCGGCATGGTGGGTGAGACGGCTCCCACGGTGGAAACAGACCTCGGCAATGTGCAGGCTGTCCGTCTGGGCAGCGGGTGGCGCGCCTATATCCCGGCGGCCTACAATGCCGCTGCCGGTGTGCACGAAGTGACCTTTACCGTGGGCGGCGAGACGGTGGTGAAGAACATCACCGTCATCCCGAAGGACTTCGGCACGGTTGAGATCGAAGCCGAACCGGAGGCCTCCGAAGCTGCCAACACCGAGTTCCGCAACGCCGTCTGGCCCCTCTATGAGCAGCCCGCCCGCGAAAAGCTGTGGAGCGGCGGCTTCGCCTGCCCGGCGGAGAATTACATGACTCTGGTGGACTTCGGCCAGACCAAAGTCACCGGCGGCAAGCAGGGCAGCAGATCGAACTCCACGAAACTCTACACCATCCCGGGCGACCCCTGCCGCGCCCCCGCCAACGGCGTCGTGGTGCTGGCCCGGGACCTCGCCCTCACCGGCAACACCGTCGTCATCGACCACGGCTGCGGGATGCGCAGCTACCTCTACGGGCTGGATGCTCTCTCGGTGAGCGAGGGTCAGAGCGTGGAGCGGGGGCAGGCCGTGGGCGCATTGGGCGAAGACCTGACCATGGACTTCAAACTCGGCAGCAAGAGCATCGATCCGTGGCTGCTCTTCCAGACCAGCGGCGGGCTGTTCTGGAAAGAGAATGGGTGAGGTCGGCAAATCGGAATTTGAAAGGAGCGTTTTCAATGGCAAGCAAGAAAGTCGAAATGTATGCTAAAAAACGATATGAATTAGATGAAATCAAAAATAAAATCAAAGAAGAATTTGATAAACGTAAGTTCTCCGATGTGGAATTCAAAGACGAAATTATACGTGAATTGGGAGACACCAAAACACTACTATTAATTTTTGAAAACTGGTTTTTACGAACAGGAAGTTATGCCAGTTTAGTAATTATGTTATCCGAGTATCAGGGGTATCAGAGCGCAGATATTATTGCCACTGGTGGTAAAGAAGCTTTCTTTTCTTTTGGTGCAGAAGGTGACTTTGCAAAGTTTGGAGAAGATGCTTTGAAGAATTTAGGCTTTCAAGGAAAAGTTAGATAAATTCCAGTTTATCATAAAGAATCCAGATATGAAACGAGCAGAGCCTCTACCTTTCGGTGGAGGCTCTGCTCGTTTCATATCTGCGGTTTTGCTCAGGAAATGGCGTCCACGTCCCACTTCATCTGGACGGCGTCGGCACCTTCCAGTGCGATGTGGAGCGCACCGGCGTTGTCGATGGCCTGCTCCGGCGTCCGTGCGCCGCACAACACGTGCAGGCCGGGGATCATCCGGGCCGTCAGGGCGATGACCAGCTGCGCCTTGGTGCAGTGGTACTTCTCGCAGAGGTCAGACCAGCTGTCCAGCAGCCGGATGGCCTGCATCCGGCGGGCGGGCTGGAAGCAGGGGTTCGTGTTCCGGGTGCTGCCCTCGGGGTAGGTGGTGTCCATGGTCACCTTGCCGGTGAGCAGGCCCTGCTCCAGGGGAGAATAAGCCTGAATGGACACGCCCAGCTCCTTGCAGGTGGGCAGCAGCTGCTTCTCGATGCGGCGGGTCAGCAGGCTGTACTTTTCCTGAATGACATCCAGCTGGCCGTACTTGCAGTAGCCGCGGATGAACTCAGCGGTGGTGTTGGACGCGCCGATGGCACGAATCTTGCCCTGCTCCTTGAGCTTCATCATGGCTTCGACGGTCTCTTCCAGCGGGAAGATGGAAAGGTCGGGCGTCTGCCAGTGGGTGTAGAGCACGTCCAGATGGTCGGTGCCGAGACGGCGCAGGCTGTCTTCCACATCCTCGATGATGCTCTTGGCCGACAGGTCGCGGTAGGTCTGCACGCCGTCCACCACCTTGTGGAGAACGGGGCTTTCGTGCCGCCACTCGAGGCCGCACTTGGTGGAGAGGATGACCTTGTCCCGGTCGATGTGGCGCAAAGCTTCGCCCACCACCTCTTCGCTGTGGTAAAGGCCGTAGATGGGGGCGGTGTCTATCCAGGTGATGCCCTGCTCCACGGCAGTCTCGATGGCTTTTACCGACAGGGCGTCGTCGTTGTCGCCCCACCAGCTGCCGCCGCCGATGGCCCAGGTGCCAAGACCCAGAAATGGTGCGGAGAGGCCGCTTTTGCCAATGTTACGTTTTTCCATAGATCGTTACCTTCTTTTCCGGCAGCGCCCCGCGAAGGGGGGTGTTGTCGCTGACTGGTACATATTGTTGTATTTTAGATTTATTCCAAAAAGAGCTGCCATGCAGGTCTTCTGCACAGCAGCTCTTGGGAACCTGTAACTTAAATATTGCCAAATTCGCTCAGCTTTAACGTCTCATTGTGCGTTTCAGCCCAGCGGATAGCCCAATCGGAGGTAAACAGGAGCAGGCGGTTGCCCTTCATGTCCTCGACGGCCTTGGTGTCGCTGGTGAGGTCGAGGTCACGCAGGACGTAAGTGTCGGGGTCGTTCTGGATCCAGCGCAGCTGCTCGAAGGGGAGCTGCTGCATCCGGATCTCGACGTTGTACTCGGTGTTCAGACGGTACTCCAGCACTTCCAGCTGCAGCACGCCGACGACGCCGACCACGACTTCTTCCATACCGCCGCCCACTTCGCGGAAGATCTGGATAGCGCCCTCCTGAGCGATCTGCTCCATGCCTTTCACGAACTGCTTGCGCTTCATGGTGTCCTTCTGCTCGATGCGGGCAAAGTGTTCGGGGGAGAAGGTGGGGATGCCGGCGAACTCGATCTTCTTCTTGCCGGTACACAGGGTGTCGCCGATGGAGAAGATGCCCGGGTCGAACAGGCCGATGATGTCGCCTGCGTAGGCTTCATCGACGATGGCGCGGTCCTGCGCCATCAGCTGGGTGCCGGTGGCCAGCTTGATGTTCTTGCCATCCTGCACGTGGTAGGCTTCCATGCCGCGCTCGAACTTGCCTGAGCAGATGCGCATGAAGGCGATACGGTCGCGGTGGGCCTTGTTCATGTTGGCCTGAATTTTGAATACAAATGCAGAAAAATCCTCTGAAAAAGGATCAATCATTCCGATGTCAGATTGTCTTGCTGTCGGTGCATATGTCATCTTAAGGAAATGCTGTAAAAATGTCTCAACACCAAAGTTTGTAAGAGCAGAGCCGAAAAATACAGGTGAAAGCTCTCCCTTTGTGACAAGCTCCATATCAAAATCGGCACTGGCACCATCCAACAGCTCAATCTCATCCATGAGCTGACTTTTAAATTCCTCTCCGATCTCATCGGAAAGAGCCGGATCATCTATATGAATAATCTTCTCCGAGCCCTCTTTTGTACCCTTTAAGGTATCTGCAAAGGTCATGACCTCCTTGCTGTTTCTGTCATACACACCCTTAAACTGCTTTCCTGAGCCTATCGGCCAGTTGATAGGACATGTCGCGATGCCCAGCTCTTTTTCGATGTCATCGAGAAGCTCAAACGTATCGTTGGCATCACGATCCATCTTGTTTATGAATGTAAAAATCGGGATATGTCTCATGACACAGACCTTAAAGAGCTTTCTGGTCTGTGCCTCAACACCCTTGCTCGCATCAATTACCATGACGGCCGAATCGGCTGCCATGAGTGTACGGTATGTGTCCTCTGAGAAGTCCTGGTGTCCAGGTGTGTCCAGGATGTTAATACAAAAGCCTTCGTAATTAAACTGCATGGCGGAAGAAGTAACGGAAATACCTCTCTCCTTCTCGATCTCCATCCAGTCTGATACTGCATGGCGGGCCGTAGCCTTACCCTTTACACTTCCGGCCAGATTGATGGCCCCTCCATACAGCAGAAATTTTTCTGTTAATGTTGTTTTACCAGCATCCGGATGAGAGATGATGGCAAATGTTCTTCTTTTTTCTATTTCCTGTCTTAAGTTATCCACTGATATTTCCTCCAAACAAAATCAGAGTATAGTATAGCTTAAAACGGTTTCCATTTCAAGACACTAAAAATTTATGTATCAGTCCATCGTCGATATGACAATATTTGATGCCCCGATATTTGTCTTGCGCTTGATTATATCCTCTATCTGAGCTCTCTTTTCATCAGTCACATCTTCCTTTCCCACAATCACATCACAGCATTCATCACTGAGGCTTACCACAGCATTCTTAAAGCCCTTCGCCTCCAGCATCATCTGGGCATCCTCCTCCATCTGTGCATTTTCTGTCAGCTTCACCATGGCATCGACCGCGCTCTTCTTCTCAGCCTCTGACACTCCTGCATCATCGATAATCTTCTGCAGGGCCTCCTTGTTCTTTGAGCGCACCTGCTCGCGCCCCAGCTTAACCTGTGCCACACACTCCTCGCTCTCTGTGGATGCACTTGTCAGTACCGTTTCGCCGGCATTTAATATTTCCTCTGTCGAGTCTGTCTCAAGCGCAACCTCATCTGATGTCTGTGTATCCTCACATTCCTTAGACTCCTTTGTATCTGCCTTTCCATTTACAGCTTCGATTTCAGTGGAAAGCACATCCTTTGCATTCATAAAGGTATCCCTGTTATCGTAGCTTATGTAACCGACCACTGCCAAAAGAAGTGCAAGTGTCGTAATAATTATCTGATTTTTATGGCTGCCTTTCTTCACTTTTATTCCTCCCTGGATATCATTTTTGCTATTTTTATTTTATGCATGGGCACATCAAATAATGCAGAAACCGCATTAGAAATATCGTTGTTTACCCGTGGATTTCCTCCGCCCTGCGCTACTACAAGCACTCCTGAAACAGTCGGTTTGTCCGTGCTTGTGACATAAGGTACACTTGCATCCTCGTCATCGTATATGACTGTAGTCTTTTCAATGCTCTCCGAGGTCTCCTTAGTATCCTTATCCACTATCCTTGTGCCATCGTCTGACAGCGTAATCATCACAGATACCTCACCCACACCGTCCATCCTTTCAAGAATACCCTCAAGCTTTTTTTCAAGCAGCTTCTCATATTCTTCATCATCGTAGGTGCTTTCACTTACTGACTTGGCTTTAGCTTTCTTTTGTGAATTACTACAGATCTTTTTATCATCTTTTACCGGAAGCACCACAATAAGAAGCAGTACTCCGACAAGTAAAATCACTATGTAGTCAGTTTTCTTCAGCTTCGAAAGCCGTAAACAAATCTGTCGTATCCGCGTCATATTCATACGAAATCCCCTCTATTTTCTTTGTAAGCTCAGCAAATCTCATATCATATTCATACCCTGCCGCAAGAGGTTTTAGAATAATGACCGCCAAAAACACCCCAAGCATAAACCTAAAGTACCTCCTGTACTGCTCCTTTGGCGTTAAATATGTCATTACCATGAAAAAAAATGCCAGATACAAATAACTCTTCATGCCCTATCAACCTCCCATAAAGCTTGTAGATGCACATACTATCGCAATCACTATAAAAAACAATATAGATGCATCTCTTATCACGATATAATACAGATTTCCTGCCCTGGCAACGGCTTCTATGCCCTCCACAATCCTGTTGTCTGAAACCGGCTGCAACGCAGCGGAAAGCAATCTGTACATCAGCGAAAAGATCAGTGTTTTTACAAGAGGGGTCAGTACAATGAAAAAAAGCACGATAATCGCAGCCATACCAACACTGTTTTTTATGAGCATCGCACAGCCAAGCATAATTTCACCTGCACCCTGCCCAAGCCTCCCCACACCCGGTATCGCCTGAAAACTTTTTAAGATAAGGCTTTCCGATATTTTGTCCTTTGCGGGAGCAATCATGGCCTGGACTATGCCTATGCCTGCCACTATCTTTATGGATGCCTTCATTATTTTTGTAACTGCTGATTCAATAAACTCGGCAAGCTTTTCAAGCTTCTTTTCACTTGATACGTGATTGAGCACCTCAAGCACCAGAAACAGATGAATTCCCGGTATGAGCACCAGCTTTATAAGCCATTCCATTACATAAATGAGCACAAATGCCAGCATGTAAAAGCCTGACGCCGAAAATCCTTTTCCGGACGCAAGAAGTACTGTCGCATATGCCGGCACAAGCGCTGTAAGATAAGTCAAAAGAACATCAATACAGCCCTTTGCCACATCAGACAACACAAAAAAAGATGCCATAAGCATTGATATAACCGATGCATACATAAACAGAAAGCTTACATTGTATACATAATCCTGCCGCCAGAAAATAAGCCTTGAAAACACCATAAAAAGTATCGTATAGCACAGCACATTTATAATAACAGGCCTCACCGCCGCTATCTCATAAAAAAACAGCTCATAAATATACTCACAGATTTTTTCACCGGCCTTTTGATCTCCTGCCAGAATGGCATCCACTATATCCGAAAACGATAGTCTGTCCGGCAGATAATCCTTTGAATATTTTTCAATCTCTGACATATCTATTTTTTCAAGCATCTGCTGCTCAATTTTATCTGTAATTTCGGTGTCCGACGCATACACAAAACACTGCGGCAAAAACACTACAGCCAATATGATTATTATCAAAATATATTTTTTACAAATCAAAACAGCTCTCCAATCAGCTCTATCAGACAAGACATCACCGGAATTGACATCACAACAATTGCTCCCTTCGCAAAAAGCTCTATCTGCGATGCAATTGCGCTATGACCGCAGTCCTTACAGATTGAGGATGAAAACTCCGCAATATATGCAATCCCAAGCATCTTTACCATAGTGACAAAAAATGCCGGTTCCACAGGAAGCTTTGAAAGAAGTCCTTTAAAAAACTCAATTGTTGTGCCGAGTCGCTCCAATGCAAAAGCAAAAATTATAGTGCCGCAGGCCACTGAAAGAAGCATTGAAAGCTCAGGCCTGTCACGCTTTAAAAGCACTGCAAAAAATACTGCCGCAATTCCTATTATCCCAATCTTCAACATATTACAAAGAGAACATATCCTGCATTGCCTTAAACAGCTCACTTATATATGGCACAATCCAGAACAATACAATAACAAGCCCGGCCAGGCTAAGCAGGAAAGTCATTTCCTCCCTTCCACTGTGTTTTAAGACCTGTCCGAGCACCGTAATCACTATTCCAAGTGCCGCTATCTTAAAAATAATCGAAATCTCCATCATCAAGTCCTTTCATCGCATACAACAATATGTTTAATCGGATTACCACATTTTTATACAAACATTTTTATATAAGCATTATTGATATCATAATCCCTCCCAAAATACCCACAGGACAAATCACCTTCATTTTTTCAACATAATCTTTCCTGTAAAAATCTATCTGTTTATGTATGTCCAAAGCACATTCCTTAAGCCGCTGCTCCATCGCAGCTGCATTTTTTTCAAAGAATGCACCTCCCATTTCAACTATCATTTTCTTTATTTTTTCATCAGATACCCTGCCACAAAGCACCTTCTCCCACACAGCCTTCCAGCCCTCCTCCCCGCTTTTACAGCTCCTGTTTGAAAGCACTTCTCCCATTCTCCTGCATCCCTCATTAAACACCTCGCTCTTTCCTCTTATGCTGTTAAAAAACTGCGGCGCCTTCATTCTTTCTCCTGCCAGATAAAATGCCCCCTTTTCAAGCAAAAGCATAAAATCATACAGCATCGCTATATCTGCCTTTTTTCTTTTGCTGTAATCATTTATCAGCCCCGATACCGCAAACAGTACTATACAAAAGCCTGTAAGCTTCATCATAAATGCTATAGCGCCTCACCCCTTTTTCATCATGGTCTATAAACACAAACCGTTCTATGGCATGTGGCAGAATTTTTCTTCGCAGATCATCTGCATTGGTGCCATGTACACTGCCAAGTATCCTTATTCCGCAACTCACAAGCTGGTTTAGTGCCTCGATATCGCTTTCTCCTCCCAGCTCATCCACTGCAATCACATCCGGTGACATAGAGCGCAAAAGCATCCTCATGCCAAGTGACTTCGGACAGTTATCCAGCACATCACTGGAATTGCCTATATCGTTTTGAGCCACTCCCAAGTAGCACGCTGCTATCTCCGAACGCTCATCGACCACCGACACCTTAAGAGCGTTTTTTCCGTCACAGCCATCTGAAAGTATCCTTATGCAGTCTCTTAAAAATGTTGTTTTTCCTTCTCCCGGCCGTGATATAACCAATGTATTGTAAATGCTGTTTTCATCCCGGATATAAGGCATCAGTGGCATTGCAACGTCCCTTATCTGATGGGCAATTCTGATATTTAAGGACGCTATCTCACTGACTGCTGTAACCTTTCCTCCATCGCAGCCCATCTGCCCTGCAATTCCCACACGATGACCTCCCTCCACTGTAAAATAGCCTGCTGCAAGCTGCGGTGCTATCGCATGGAATGAATATCCGCTCAGATAATTTATCATCTCCTCAATATCGCTATGTGAGATATACACTCCGGCTCTACATCCTCCCGCAAACATATACTGCACCTGCTTTCCGGCGCGCACCCTGATTTCCTCCAGACCACACGGCATGTACGCTTCTGCCTCAGCCTTCATCTTTTGTGGCAGATAATCAATTATATCCATATTTTTCACCCCTTATCGCCACAGACAGTTATTCAAATTAAAAAAGGACACAGACGATTCTGATAAATCATCTATGTCCTATTTATATTACATGTCCAATTGTTTTAGAACGTGAAAATTATTATTTTTTACATCCTGTCAGGAGCTGAGAATCCAAGCATATCGATACAAGCCTCAAGTATCTCCTTTGTGAGCACAAGCAGCGAAATATATGACTTCTTAAGTTCTTCATTCTCCTCAGAAAGAATCTTTGTGTCATGGTAGAAGCCGTTGAATGCGTTGGCAAGCTCGTAGATGTATGCACATATCTTGTGTGGTGCAGACTCCTCGTATGCACTCTCAATTGTAGCATTGAACTTTGCCAGAGAGAGCATGAGATTCTTCTGTCCTGCATTGACTGCCGGCATGATCGCATCCTTCAGTGCGCTGATGTCGCCACCCTTTGCCTCATACTTTGAGAGGATTGACTTGATACGCACGATTGTATAAAGGATATATGGACCTGTGTTACCCTCAAAGGATGTGAATCTGTCGATATCAAAGATGTAATCCTTGCTCGCCTGATTAGACAAATCACCATACTTGACTGCTGCAAGCGCTACAGTTTTGGCTGTCTGCTTAGCCTCCGCCTCGTCAATATTTAAATTCTCTTTTTCCTTCTGGTTTTCCTTAATCTTATTGAGCATCTCATCGTCAATTTCCTTGAGGAGGTACTCAAGACGCATTACTCCACCATCTCTTGTCTTGAAAGGCTTGCCGTCCTTACCGTTCATGGTTCCAAAGCCGATATGTACAAGCTCTGTAGTATCAGGTACTATGCCTGTCTTTCTTGCGCAGCGGAACACCTGGATAAAGTGCATTGACTGACGTGCGTCTGCCAGATAAATCACACGGTCAGGGTTGTTCTCCTTCATACGCATAACAAGTGTTGCAAGGTCTGTAGTGCTGTAAAGTGAGGCTCCGTCAGACTTTAGGATGATACATGGCGGAATCTCTTTTGTATCCGTATCCTCTTTGACATCCACAACCAGAGCCCCTTCGCTCATGTAGGCAAAGCCCTTGTCCTTCATCATCTGTACCATATCCGGAATATACGGCTGTGCATCCGACTCTCCCTTCCACAGCTCAAAATGAACATTCAGATTCTCATAATTTCTCTTAAGATCTGTTACAGATACATTCATAATGTGTGAAAGCAGTGCCTGATAGCCTCTCCTGCCTCCCTGAAGCTCTTTTGTGGCAAGAAGAGCTGCCTCCTTGAAGCTCTCATCTGATTTTGACTTACCGCTGGCTGTCGGATAGATGTCCTCAAGCTCTGATATGGTAAACGGTGCCTCCTTCGGGTACTCTCCTGTATAGCTCTCATCAAAATAAACGAGGTCAGGCTTTCTCTCGCGAAGCTCTGTGATGATAAGTCCCATCTGAAGTCCCCAGTCACCGAGATGCACATCACCAATCACATTGTGTCCCATGAACTTTGCGATACGCTTAACGCTCTCTCCGATTACTGCCGAACGAAGGTGTCCTACATGAAGAGGCTTTGCGACGTTTGGTCCGCCGTAATCCACTACTATAGTTAGTGGCTTTTTGGCCTTCTCCAAGCCGTATCTGCCCTCGTCATCCTTCATATCGTTCATATATTTTGCCAGAAAAGCGGTATCCATTTTGATATTAAGAAATCCCGGCTTTACTGATTCTACTGACTCAAACATCTCATCTGACTCAAGGAGCTCCGCTACCTTGTCCGAGATCATAAATGGTGCACACTTATACTCTTTTGCCGCTGCCATTGCTCCGTTACACTGGAACTCACAAAGGTCCGGTCTGTTTGAAAGTGTAACCTTTCCGTACTTCTCGTCATATCCTGCACTGACGAATGCCTTTGTCACTTCCTCTGATATCAAATTAATCAGTTTTTTCATTGTATTCCTCCTGATATATAGCTGTTTTGCGTCAAACAGCGAATATATTTATATTAGCACACAAATGAATTGCTTTCAATATCAAGTTCTATGACCTATTTCTTTATTCCTTCTGCTTTGCAGCATAAAACTCTTCTTTTATCTGTGTCAAAAGCCCTGGAGTTGTGATTACATCACAAAATGTATCTGCCATAATTTTTGCGGCATAGCATATTGCATCATGCGCCTTGTCAGTCTTTCCGGCCTCCAGATATTCCTGTGAATGTGGCTGTGCATCAGGCTTTGTAAATGCAATCCTGATGCAGGAACCCGGAATCTCATATAGCACATTTCCAAAATCTGTAGAGCCTGTCTTTTTTCGCGGTGCCGCTATGGAAGGTGCTTTTTCATATGCAGCATTTTTCATAAGGAGGTCATTTACGCTGTGGCAGACTATCTTGCTCTTAAAAGGCAGGTCTCTTTGTATATCGTAGGTCGTGTCTGTCATAAGTGCCGCGCCCTTTAAAATATTGTAAAATCTCTCAACTACCGTGTTAAGATAGCTTGTGCTGTATGAGCGAAGTGTATATTCAGCAACAGTCATATCCGGAACTACGTTTGGCGGTCCTCCGGCATTTCTTATAGTATAGTGCATTCGTGTATCGTCCTTCACATGCTCACGAAGCATCTCGATAGCATGAAATGATAAAAGTGCTGCATCCAGTGCACTTCTGCCCTTGTCCGGACTGATAGCCGCATGACTCTTTACTCCGTGAAACGTGACAACAAAATTCTCCAATGCCATGCATTTCTCATCAACTGATGTATTTGGTGAACCATGTGACATGAGTGCAAGATCAAGCTCCTTCATGTAACCTGCATCAAGCATCACTATCTTACCGCCCAGTGTTTCTTCTGCCGGTGTGCCATATATCACAAGCTTAAACGGATAGTCCTTCATCACATCTTTTATCGCAATTGCAGCTCCGATTCCTGCCGGTCCCTGCATGTGATGTCCGCACGCATGTCCAATATCTTCAAGTGCATCGTACTCTACGAGTATTCCAAGCACAGGTGCTGTATTTTTCCCCTCATCATCTACTGCCGCCCTGCAGTTATCCCATGTTGCCCTAAAAGCAGTATCAAGCGCTATTCCTCGCTCAACAGTGAATCCCTCATTTTGCAGATAGTCGGTCAGCAGTTCCATTGACTTGTATTCCTCTGCGCTTTTTTCTGCAAAATCATATATTAAATCTGCCATTTTACATAATTCTGCCCTATGCATTTCTATCACTTCACCAAGAAGCTTTTTCAAATCCTGCGACATAATTTAATCACACCTCCGAATAGTATGAACCATCACTATTTAGTATCCAATCATAAGTGCGCCAAGCATAAACAGACAGCCGAGTGCCGTCCAGATTCCAAACAATGGAAGCATGAATTTGAGCCATTTACTGTAAGGAATCTTTGAAACTGCAAGATATCCCATGAGTGACGATGACATCGGAAGCACTGAATTTGAGAATCCATCTCCAAGCTGGAAAGCAAGTACAGCAGTCTGGCGTGATATGCCTACAAGGTCTGAAACAGGCACCATAAGCGGCATTGTAACCGCAGCCTGGCCTGTTCCCGATACGATAACACAGTTTATCAATGACTGGCACAAAAACATTCCAACCGCCTTGATTGAGTTTGGAAGCACTCCAACGATATTTACGATGCCGTATACGATTGTATCAAGAATACATGCATCACTTAAAATGACCTCTACCGTTCTCGCAATACCTATAATGAGGCAGCCCACAACGATACCCTTGGCACCCTCACCAAACTCCTTTGCAATCCTGCTTGGGCCATATCCGTTTACAAATCCACAGACAATTCCCATGAAAATAAACAGTGCTGACATCTCCTCAAAATACCAGCCCAGCTTAGACAATCCATAAATCAGAATGCCAAAACATGCCACCATAATGACAAGCACTCCAATCTGTCTTTTGCTCATAGTATCTGAAACATCGTCAAAAGTGTATTCCTGGTCCTCTTTTATTCCGTAGATAATGCTCTTTTCAGGATTGGCAGCAACCTTTTTTGCATAGCAGATGATGTATGTACTTGTCGCTGCAAGCAAAACAATAAGAATAAATATCCTGTAGCCCATTCCAGAAAAAAGAGGAAGCTCAGCTATATCCTGCGCCACTCCGACATTAAATGGGTTTAATATTCCGGCCGTAAATCCGATTGCGGCACCTAAAGCTATCATCGCTGTACCGGTCACCTTGTCAAGTCCCAAAAGCATTGCAAGTGTAATTCCTATTGGCACAAAAATCATGACCTCAGATGACATGCCCATCGTAAAACCGAATATTGAAAATATTGTCAAAAAAACCGGAATTACGAAATATTTTTTCTTTGAAAATGTTTTCGACAGCTTCTTGCAAAGAGCCGTGAGCGCTCCTGTCGATGTGATAATCTCGAATGCACCACCAATTATCAACATGAATGTAAGAATAGGTGCTGAATCAACAATTCCTGTATATATAGCAACCGGAATTTTGAGTGGATTAATAGGCTTAGAAGCTATAGTATGATAACTGCCCGCCTCAACAAGAGTCTTTCCTGTTGCCTTATCCTCATATCTGTTAAACTCTCCGGCCGGTACGAAATAAGTAGCTGCCGCCGCTATCAAGATAATTGCCACAAGAATGACAAATGTATGCGGTGTTTTCCACTTTTTCTTTGGCTGTATTACGTTTTCTTTGTTTGCATCTTCACTAAATTCTGTATGCGTATTCATCTGTTGCTCCTTTCACTCTCAGATTTCTGGTAATTCCCAGTGAAATTTATGGGCTCTGAGTCATTTAAATTTGCTTTTATTCTAATATAGCGCGGCCAGAATGTGAAATTTTATGTTTTTATCAAAAGTATAAATTTATTTTATAGTTTTATTGAATTTGAAGCAATTAACTAATATAATGTGATATATACAGCTTACGTACCAACCATTTCAGTAATAATTATTATCCTGAAATATCCACTGTTATTCCAGACTATAAAGGAGATTTATAGATATGATCACAGAAAAAGATATGCAATATGTCCTTACTATTGCAAATTACGGAAATCTGACCAAAGCCGCCAATGCCCTGTTTCTGTCACAGCCTGCACTCAGCATACATCTCAAACAGCTTGAGACTTCAATAGGCATCCCTCTTTTCGAACGAAGGGGAAGACGCATGATTCTCACCTATGCCGGTGAGGAATTTGTAAAATCAGCGCGTGAAATCACCATGAAATGCTTCGAGCTTGAAGACCGCATGCAGGATATAGGCAAAAACGTGGCAGTGAAACTTAATATAGGATACATGGTCAGACAGATTGCAACTCTGTTTCCTGCTGTCATGACAGAATTTCACAGACTCTATCCACAGTCTGTTGTCTATGCCATCGACGGTCATCTCTCAACCCATGAGGAAAGTCTCTTATCCGGCGAACTTGATATGTTTTTCG
>OLIY01001595.1_pt1 | contig 14521 bp, 12 predicted proteins | sample 1601431 | NCBI WGS metagenome assembly OLIY01 (sample SAMN04168659, study PRJEB22393) | human gut metagenome | biome: human gut microbiome; feature: stool | host: Homo sapiens | collected 2014-05-12
TCTGATCCTGGTCATGAGCGTGGAGCCCGGTTTCGGCGGGCAGAAGTTTCTCCCCACCACCCCCACGCGCATTGCCGCCATCTGTGCCGAGCGCACCCGCCGCGGCTGTGATACCCTGATCGAGGTGGACGGCGGCATCAACACCGAGACCGGCCCCCTGTGTATCGCTGCCGGGGTTGACTGGCTCGTGGCCGGAAGCTCGCTGTTCCATGCCATGGATCCTGCCGCTGTGGTAAACGTCCTGCACAGCAAGTAAAGGAGCTTTCTCCCTATGCCCAATCGTAAAAAAGTTGAACGCAGCGCGAACTACAGCTACTACAGTGACCTGCTGTGGTGCACAGTCCCGCTGATCGGCATGTCGTGGTATTACTACGGTGCGCGCCCGGTGCTTTTGCTGCTGGCCGCACTGCTGACCGCCTACCTGTGCGACTGTGCCCTGGCCCCGCTGCACGGCACGGGCTACCAGTCCCATGAGCCGTCCAGTGAGTGCTTTGCCGCGCTCATCGCGCTGCTGATGCCTGCCAGCATCTCGTATCCCATCGTCATTTCCGCCGTCATCGTCGCCGTGCTCGTCAAGGAGGCGTTCGGCGGCGAGGGCCACTATCCGTTCCATCCCGCCGCCGTCGGCGTCGTCGTGGCCGGTATCTCGTGGCCGCAGGACGTCTTTTCGTACCCCATTCCCGGCACGCAGCTGCCGCTGTTCGGCAGCGTGAACACCACTCTCGTCGAGGGCATGAACGCCACTCTGCGGGATGGCGGTCTGCCCAGTGCCAGCACAATGAACCTGCTGACCGGCAACGTCTCCGCCGCCATGGGCACCAGCGCAGCGCTGGTCGTGATGGCCTGCGGGCTGTTCCTGCTTGTGCGCGGGCACATCAAGCTTTCTGTCGTTATTCCGTTCTTTATCTTTGTCATCGGCCTGCCGTGGTTCTTCCCGAATCTGAACGAGCTGCCGACCTTCAGCCTGCCGTGGGAATATATCCGCCAGCGCTTCTATCTGGAAAAATATGTCGTCCTGTCCGGCACGGCACTGTTCACCGGCCTGTTCCTGGTCTGTGAGCCGGTCACGATGCCGGACCGCCGCATGAGCCGCATCATCTACGGCGCGGCGCTGGGCATCATGACCTATGTGTTCCGCGTGTTCAGCCCGTATGAGTGCGCGGCCTGCTGTGCGCTGCTGATCGTCAGCTCCATCCCCGAATGGCTCGACCTCATCAGCCACCGCACCGAACGCATCCGCTTTATGAGAGAGGAGGAGCAGCGCCTTGCCAATTCAACAAAACCCGAATAAGCGCCGGGGCGAGGAGCGCTCCGAGACCTTAATTATCCCGCACATCACCAGGGAGATGCTCGAGGTCGCCCGCGCCATGGCGGAGAAGGGTGCCTCCCGCGCCGAGATCGAGGCCGCCCTTGCCGCCATGCAGACCGGCAAGGCGCCCGCCGCCCCGGCGGCCCCTGCACCGGAAAAGCAGCCCGGCGCACCGCAGCAGCCCGCGCCCGGGTGCAGTGATGCCGCCCGCAGCGGCGGCATCATCCCGACGAGCCGCCCGCGGTACACCGCCGCGGAGCGCCGCGCCATGCTGGAGGAGGTCCAGCGCCGCCAGGCTGAGCGCGAGGCCGCCCGCCAGGCGGAAGCCCAGGCCGAGGAGGATCGGTTCCGCAGCTACCGGGACCGGGAGTACGGCAGGAGCCCCGCGGTCACACCGTCCGCAGTACCCCAGTCCACTCCCGCTGCCCGCAGCGACCAGACGCCCGCAGCAGCTGACGAGACCCGCACGATCTCGATTCCGAAGCGCAGAACTGCCGAGCCTGCCGCCCATGCCGTGCAGCCCCCTGCACCCGCGGCACAGCCTGCCCAGCAGCCCACGCAGGTCATGCCGCCGGTACAAAAGGCGGCCCCTGCGGCACCGGCGGCGCCCGCCCCGGCAGAGCACACCGCCCACCCGGAGCCGACCCCTGCGCCGAAGTCCAAAAAAGCCAGCGTCTCGCGTTCCTACGCCGCGGCGGAGGCTGCCCTGAACGAGCGCATCCGCGCCGACCATATCTGGCTGTCCAACCCCGTGCTTGTGCGCGGCCTCGGCATGGCCCCGGTCATCGGTGCCGCGCTGGACGGCCGGCGGGCGCTCATGCTCTGTATCGCCTCGCTGATTTTGGTCACCTTCACCCGTGTGCTGGCCGTGGCCATCTGCCATCTGACAAAGAACCGCTTCCGCCCCGTGGTGTACTGCTACTCTGCGGCGCTTCTCTACATCCCTACGTATGTTTTGCTCTACGCACTGTTCGGCTCTGACCTGACGCTGCTGGGCATCTACCTGCCGATCATGGTCGTGGAGCCCGCCATCGTCAAGCGCATGGAGTTCTCCGACCTTGAACCCGTGAGGGATGCGTTCCGCCACGGCTTCAACAACGCACTCGGCATGTGTGTTGTGCTGCTCATCGTGGGCTGCCTGCGTGAGCTGCTGGCCACGGGCGCGGTCTTTGGCAACGTCATCCTGCACAATGCGCTGCTGCCGCTGGCTGCACTGCCCGCGGGCGGCTTTGTCATCGTGGGTATCCTGGCCGCCATCTGGTGCGCCGCTGCCAACCTGTACACCGATTATAAACATGAGGAGGTGCGCCGCCTGTATGCTGACCGTAAGCACTGAGCTGCAGCCGATTTTAAACGGTGTTGTGCAGTTTATCAGCTATATGGTGCTGGCCGTCTTTGCGGAGAATGTCATCCTGGCCCGCGCGCTGGGCGTCACCCGCCTGATGAAGCTCGTGCCCGACCACCGCGCGCAGGTCTGGGATTTCTGCCTGCCGCTGCTGCTGGTCATCACGCTGTCCGCACCTGCCGGCTGGGCCGCACACGACATGTTTTTCCCGTGGCTGCGTGATTATCTGCCCGCATGGCTGCCCATCTCGGCTCTGCGGCCCATCGTCTACCTGACCTGCGGCATCGCGGCCATGGCCGTGGCCTGGCTGCTGCTGGGCGTGCTGCCCCGCAAGCTGCGCGCCAGCTGCCGCAGCCAACTCAGCCTTGCCACCTGCAGCACCGCCGTGCTGGGCACGATGCTCATCTGCGCGAACCAGAACTATACGATTTTGCAAAGCATCGCGTTCGCTCTGGGCAGCGGGCTGGGCTATGTCTTTGCCGTCTTTATCGTTCGGGAGGGCCGCCGCCGTCTGCGCAGCAAGGCCATCTCCTCGATCTTCCAGGGTCTGCCCAGCTCGATGATCTACGTCGGCGTGCTGTCGCTGGCGATCTACGCTCTGGTTGGCCACACCGTTGTTCTGTAACTGTTAGGGGGTCGTTGTTATGTCCGAAGCCTGCTTTACCGCAGCCGATATTTTACTGCCCGCCGCCGGGGTCCCGCTGGACCCGTGGGCCTGCATCGCCGTTGACCAGTTCACCTCCCAGCCGGAGTACTGGCAGCGCGCCGAGCACCTGGCCGACGGCAAGCCCAGCACCCTGCACATCGTTCTGCCGGAGGCGTACTTAGGCACCCCGCAGGAAGCCGAGCGCTTAGAGAGCATCCGCCGCACGATGGAGGAGTACCGCAAGTCCGTTCTGACCCGGAAAGTACATGGCTACGTTTATGTTGAGCGTACCCAGATGGACGGCACGGTCCGGCAGGGCCTTGTCGGCGCTGTCGATCTTGATGCCTACGACTACGCGAAGGGCTCCAAGCCCGCTATCCGCCCGAGCGAGAGCACCGTCGTGGAGCGCATCCCGCCGCGCCTCAAGGTCCGCCGCGGGGCGACGCTGGAAACGCCCCACGTCATGATGCTGGCCGACGACCCCGGCTGCACCCTCGTCGAGCCCATCGGCGCGCGAAAGAGCGAGCTGAAAAAGCTGTACGAGGGCGAGCTGATGCAGGGCGGCGGCCACATTGCAGGCTGGGCCGTGGAAGACCCTGCGATGCTGGCGCAGATCGACGCGGCACTGGCTGCACTGGGCAGTCAGGAGGCTTTCGACGCCAGGTATCCCCAGGCCAGGGGCGCAGCGCCCCTGACGCTGGCTGTGGGCGACGGCAACCATTCGCTGGCCGCAGCCAAAGCCTGCTGGGAGGAGCTGAAAGCCACCCTGACCCCTGAGGAGCGGGAAAGCCATCCCGCCCGCTGGTGCCTGGCTGAGGTGTGCAACGTCCATTCGCCCGCCATCGAGATCGAGCCCATCCACCGCGTCCTCTTCAATGTGGACTGCGGCGCGGTGCTGCTGGCCCTCATCGCGTGGAGCGACGCCAACATGGCCGGCATCTGCTTCGGCGACTCGAAGCAGCAGGCCTTCACGCTGGCCGGCCCCCATGTGTCCAACGTCCTCAGCTTCGAGGACCCCGTCGCCCCGCTGACCGTCGGCACGGTGGACGAATTTATCGAATACTTTATGGCCCGCCACAGCGAGGCCCGGGTGGATTACGTCCACGACGAGCCCGCCGTCCGCGCCCTGACCAGACAGGGCGGCGTGGCCTTCCTGCTGCCGCCCTTCGAGAAGAGCGATCTGTTCAAAGGCATCGTGATGGGCGGCGTGCTGCCCCGCAAGACCTTCAGCATGGGCCATGCGGAGGAAAAGCGGTATTACATCGAGTGCCGCAGGATCAAAGAATGACCAAGGAGAACCATGACTTTTAACGATTTGAAACTGTCCGCCCCCCTGCTCAAGGCTGTAAGCGAGGCAGGCTATGAGACCCCCTCGCCCATCCAGGCTTCGGCCATCCCGCCGGTGCTGGAAGGGCGCGATCTGATGGGCTGCGCCCAGACCGGCACCGGCAAGACCGCTGCCTTTGCGCTGCCCATGCTCGACCGGCTGAGCGCCGCCGCCCCCCGCAAGAAGGGCGCTGTCCGCGCCCTCATCCTCACCCCCACCCGTGAGCTGGCTCTCCAGATCGGCGAGAGCTTCGACGCCTACGGCAAGTACCTCAAACTGCGCAGCACCGTCATCTTCGGCGGCGTGGGTCAGGCCCCGCAGGTGGAGGCCATCCGAAAGGGCGTGGACATCCTCATCGCCTGCCCGGGCCGTCTGAACGACCTCATCGGACAGGGCCATATCGACCTGTCGAACCTCGAGGTCTTCGTGCTGGACGAGGCCGACCGGATGCTGGACATGGGCTTTGTGCATGACGTGAAGAAGGTCATCGCAAAGCTGCCCGCAAAGCGCCAGAACCTGATGTTCAGCGCCACCATGCCCAAAGAGATCGAGCAGCTGGCCGCAGGCATCCTGCACGATCCCGCCTTCGTGAAGGTGGACCCCGTGTCCAGCACGGTGGAGCGCATCGACCAGAGCCTGTATTTCGTCGAGAAGGGCAACAAGAAGTTCCTGCTGCCCTGGCTCATCAAGAACCTGACCCCGCCGGTGCAGAATGCGCTGGTGTTCAGCCGCACCAAGCACGGCGCGGATAAGATCGCCCGCAATCTGACCAGGCAGGGCATCACCGCCGCTGCGATCCACGGCAACAAGAGCCAGACCGCCCGTGTGGCGGCGCTGGAAGGCTTCAAGGAGGGCAAGACCAGGGTGCTGGTGGCTACGGACATCGCTGCCCGCGGCATCGACATCAGCGAGCTCTCCCATGTGTTCAACTACGACCTGCCCGAGGTGCCGGAGACCTACGTCCACCGCATCGGCCGCACCGCCCGCGCGGGCGCAGACGGCACGGCGGTGAGCTTCTGCGCACCCGAGGAGATGGAATATCTGGCCGGCATCGAAAAGCTCAACCGCCGGAAGATCCCGGTGGTGTCCGGCCACCCGTGGGACGGCGTACCCGCCCCCGTAAAAGCAGCCCCGCCGGTGCGGGGCCGCAAGCCCAAGGCCGAACAGCCTGCCCCCGAAAAGGCCGAAACTCCTAAGGCGGAAAAAGCCGCCAGACCCGCTGCGCCCGAAAAAAAGAGTGCGGCCAAGCCCTCTGCGGCAAAAAAGCAGAAGGCCCCCAAAATCGAAGCAAAAGAGGAACAACTCATGGATGATAACAAGCGCACTCCCGGCGGACGCGACAACAGCCGCCGTAACAATAACAACCGCCCCCGCCGCGAGGGCAATGCCCCCGCACAGGGCGCAGGCCGCGGCAGCAACGCCCAGCCGAAGTTCGACCCCCACTTTGTGAGCGCCCCGGAGGCCACCCCGCTCCGTTCCGTCAAGAAGAACGCTGCCGCCCCCGCCGCTCCGGCCCAGACCATCCCCACCGCGATGCAGAACCGCCAGCCCGCCCAGCGCGGCGAGAACAATGGCCGCAATGGTGCAGGCCGCATCCCCCGCAATGAGCGGAACGACCGCAGCGCCCGCCCGGCTCAGCCTGCCCAGCAGAACAGCCAGCGCAATGAGAACCGCAATGGCCGCAGCAGCAACCGCAATGAGCAGAGCGGCGCAGGCCGTGCGCCCCGCGCCCCCAAGGCAGAGCAGTCCGGCCGCAATAACCGCAGCCGCAGCAATAGTGTCCCGACGAAGGACGAAGACCCGGGCCTTGTGCTCATCAGCCGCCGCCCGCCGCAGCAGAAGTTCACCAGCTTTGAGGAGTATATGAACGCCCACGGCGGCGCGACGGCTCCCATCGAGGACCACAGCGAGGAAGTGTGATGGCAGAGGGATTCGCCCCGTGGTGCTGCCCGCTGTGCGGCGCACCGCTTGCCGGGGATAACGCACTGAAATGTCCCTCTGGCCACAGCTTCGACCGGGCCAAAGAGGGCTACTGGCATCTGCTGCCGGTGCAGAACACCCGTACCAAGGCCCCCGGCGACAGCAGGGAGATGGTCGCTGCCCGCCGCGCGTTCCTGAGCGCGGGCTACTACGGCATCTTCGGGCAGGCGCTGGGAGAACTCTGCCTCGAGTACGGTCAGCCGAAAGCCGGAAAGCCGCTCCATCTGCTGGACGCAGGCTGCGGCGAGGGCTGGTATGACCGGTGCATCGCAAAGCAGTTCGAAGAGGCGGGCCGTCCGCTGGAACTGGCCGGTTTTGACATCGCAAAGCCTGCCGTGCGTCTGGCTGCGAAGGCTCTGCCCCCGGCCCGGTATGCCGTGGCGTCCAGTTTCCATCAGCCGGTGCGCACAGGCTGGGCGGATGTGCTGCTCAACTGCTTCTCGCCCTTTGCGCAGGAGGAGTTTCTCCGCGTCCTGCGCCCCGGCGGACGGCTCATCTACGCCGTGCCGGGTGCAGAGCATCTCTTCCAGATGAAGGCCGTCCTCTACGAAAAGCCCTACAAGAACCCGGTGCAGGAAGTGGCGTATCCGGGCTTTGAAGCCATCGGAGAGCGGGAAGTCTCCGGCAGCATCACGGTGCCTGCCGGGCAGCTGGAAGCCCTCTTCGCCATGACGCCCTACTACTGGAAAACGCCCCGGGACGGCGCAGCCCGTCTCGCGGCACTGCCGGAATTGACAACGGACATCTCGTTCCGGTTCCTCGTATTTGAAAAGAAATAAACGAAAAAGGCATCTGCCGTGTGGCAGATGCCTTTTTCGCTTTATGAGTACATCAGACAGGAATGGAAGTTGGTTACTTGTCGGCCTTCTTTTCGGCCTTGGGCAGCAGGTTTGCACGCTCGAGGGCCGGGCGCAGGGCCAGATAGAGAATGACGACGCAGATGGTGGAGGCCACGCTGTTCACGAAGGTGACGCCGCCGGTGATCTTGGTCAGAGCCTTGGCGATGGTGTACTCCTGGCCGAAGATGTAGACGTTGCGGAAGTAGCCGAGGAACGGGTCGGTGAAGACATTCAGCAGCAGGCCGGAGGCGGCTGCGACGATCACCTTGGCCAGATAGCCGGGGGCGTGCTTGTCCAGCTCACGGAGCTTGAACACCTTGTGAGCGACCGCACCGCAGGTGATGCCGATGATGAACTTCAGGACGAAGGTGGTGACGGCATAGCCCGGGTCACCGGCCAGAATGTCGGCCAGAGCCAGACCGATGGCACCGGCCAGACCGCCGGATACGCCGTCCAGCAGCAGGGCGGTCAGGGCGGTGAAGGTGTTGCCCAGATGGAACGAAGAGCCGCCGTAGAACGGCACACGGAAGAACAGGTAGGCCACGAGGCTCAGCGCGGCCATGACGCCGGTGAGCGCCAGCTCGTGGACGGTGAAGGTGCGCTTATACAGCACACTTGCAAAGACGATAACGATGACGACGACTGCCAGCAGCAGCCACATTGCAGTTGTTGACATGATTTTCCCTCCCAGTTTTACGAAATACCCACAAAACTGATTGACTTTTTTGGTTCTTGCGGGTATGCTCCTATTATACGCAAAACTGGCACTGTGCAAATACCCAGAATAAAGATTTTTTATGGGTCCAGTTTGGCGCACTGCCCAAAAAGGAGGGGCTTTTTATGGTCCATTTGACGACAGCACTGGACGCGGCGTCAGGTGTGCCGCTCTACGAACAGCTCTACCGCAGTCTCGCCGCCGAGATGCGGACGGGGGCGATTTCGGCCGGGACCCGGATGCCCGGCAAGCGGCGGCTGGCGGCAGAGCTTTCCGTCTCGGTGAACACGGTGGACGCGGCCTATCAGATGCTGGCGGCGGAGGGCTATCTGGAGGCGCGGGAGCGCAGCGGCTTTTATGTACAGGAATATCTGGCCCTGCCCGAGCGGACAGAGTCCGCCGCGCCGCCCCAGCCCGAGGCAGCGCCAGCGCCGGAGCAGCCCGTCCGCTACGACCTCTCCACCCGGGGCGTAGACCCGGAGCTGTTTCCGTTCCGCACATGGGCGCGGCTGCAAAAAGAGCTGCTGTACTCTTCGCCGGAGCTGCTGACCCACGGTGACGCCCAGGGCGACCTCTCGCTGCGGCAGGCGCTGGCCGAGTACCTTGAGGAGTACCGCGGCGTGCGGTGCAGCCCGCACCAGCTCGTCGTTGGCGCGGGCCTCGAATATCTGCTGGGTCTGCTGGCACCGCTCCTGCCCGGGCCGGCGGCGGTGGAGAACCCCGGCTACCCCCGCGCCCGGCAGGTGCTGGAAAACAACGGCATCTCCTGCTGTTGTCTGCCGGTGGACGAGGACGGGCTTTCCATCCGGGCGCTGTCGGAGTCGGGGGCGGCGGTGTGCTATGTCACCCCCAGCCACCAGTTCCCCACGGGCGTCACCATGCCCGCCGGACGCCGGGCAGAACTGCTCCACTGGGCGGCACGGCGTCCCGGACAGCGGTACATCATCGAGGACGACTACGATTCCGAGTTCCGTTTCGACACCCGGCCCCTGCCCAGCCTGCAGGGGATGGCGGGGGCCGACGGGCCAGTGGTCTACCTCTCCACCTGCTCCCGCAGCCTCGCGCCCAGCATCCGCATCGCCTACATGGTGCTGCCGGAGCAGCTTCTGCCCGCATGGCACGCGAAATACGCCCTCTACTCCGGCACGGTGAGCCGTTTTGAGCAGCAGACACTGGCGCGGTTCATCACCGGCGGCTACTTCACCCGCCATCTGGCCCGGGAGCGGGTGGCCTATAAGGCCCGGCGGGACGCCCTGACAAAAGCCCTGCGGGAAGCCTTTGCGCCGGAAGAACTGCACCTCACCGGCCTGCACACCGGCCTGCACCTGCTGGCCGAGCTGCGCGACCCGCCGCCGGACGATGCTCTCCGGGCCGCCGCTGAGGCCGAGGGCGTCCGGCTCAGCCTCCTGAGTGACTATGACCTCACCGGCGGCGGGACCGCTCTGGGCGGGACGCTGGTGCTGGGTTACGGCTCGCTGGCCGACGAGAGCTGTGCCTCGGTGGGTGAGACGTTGAAGAGGGTCTGCACGGCGGCGTGGGAGTCGTCGGTGAGGGTGTAGTGTTCGCCGTCCCACCCGCCGGGCAGGGCCTCGGTGTGGATGGCGGCAGAGCGGTCGGCGGCAGAGCGGTCGGCGAGAAATTCCAGCGTATCATCTAAGATGAGCAGGTCCTGCGCCGTCAAATCGGTGAGCAGGCTCGAGCTGTGAGCCCGCAGGGCGTCCGGCAGGGCGGCGGGCAGAAGTTCCAGCTCCTGCCGGAAAAAGGCGTCCCACACCGCCGCCCGGGCGGCGGCTTTGTGGGCGGGCGGGACAGTGTCCTCCATCCCGTTGAGCAGTTCTTCTGCCTCCCGGGCCGAGACGGCCTGCACATTGGAACTGCACCCGGTGAGGGCCAGTTCCTCGGCGGTCAGCGCTCCCGAAAAACCCACCCGAAGCATCCCGTACCGGTCGGCGATGGCTTGCAGAACGGACGGTGCAAAGGCGAGATAGTGGGTGTCCTCGGGCAGGGAGAGAGCCGAGAGAAGTGCTTCCCGGCAGCGGGCCGGGCCGGCGGCGCGGTAGCAGTCGGAGAGGGAGGCTTCGTCCGCTCCGAAGGGTACGGTCAGCTCTCCGGGCAGAGCCAGCGCATGGATGCAGTTCTGACTGGCATTCAGGTAGAGCAGCAGAAAGCCGGGTGCTGTCGTCTCGGTGGGGGCGATGCAGACCAGCAGACTCAGGCGGTTCTCTTCCTTCGGCTGACGGATGGCGACGCCGCTCTGAGGCCGAGAGGCCAGTCTTGTCCGCAGAGAGCGGCGGGTGAGCAGCACGGTGCCGCCCACCAGCGGTAGCAGCACCAGCAGCGCCGCCAGCAGTGCGGCCCAGAAGGGCCTCCAGCCTTTTTCTTTCATCTCCCATTTCCCCTCCATAAAAAAACTGCATAAAGCATGGCCCGCTGGGGGAACCTTTATGCAGAAAAGGAGGGAAATGCTATGAAATTCGATGATACCCCCAGCAGGGAAGAGCGGGAGGACTTCTGGCTCGACCTGGGCCCGGCCAGTGCCTACGAGGGGCTGGACTGCTGTGAGACAGCCCGCCGCGACGGCGACGCCAGCCCGGACGGCCTTGCCCATGGTTTCGAAGGGGCCGAAAGCCCGAAAGACCTCGTGGCCCCGCCCGACGACGACCCGGACAGCGAACCGGTGCCGCATCTGCCGCCCCAGCTGAAAGCGCTGGAGTGGCTGGACACGATGGGCAGCCCCGATGATGTGCCGCCCATCGACCGATAAAGGACGGGAAAAGTCACACCATAACAAAATTCACCTTCTGGTATGAAAGATGAAACTCGGGAATAAAATGCGGTAAAAGGCTTGCCAGGAAGCCGGAAATGTGATAAAGTATCTCCATTGTGTACAGTTGTGCACGTGGTGAGAACCGAATCGCAAGATGTGCCGCCCGGTGAGCCGGGTGTGCCGCACTCTGGAGAAGCCTGCAGGAGGCGGGTGCCGAAGGTGTAAGGCCGTTTGGGCCGATCTCTCAGGCAAAAGGACAGAGCAAACGTCTTTTGCGCAGGAAAGGTGTCCTGTGCGGGGTCATACGCTGAGTTTTTTGCGGGCAGAGCCTTTGGAAAAGAGGTTCTGCCCGCATTTTTGTTTGGGAGGATCAGAGGGGGATTTCATATGGTAGACATCGTCACGCGCGTCAACAATGTGGTCAATGGCTTCGTCTGGGGGCCGTTCGGTCTGGCACTGCTGTTCTGCACCGGCCTGTGGCTCAGCGTCCGCACCGGCTTTTTCCAGTTCCGGCGGATGGGCTACTGGCTCAAGCATACCATCGGTGCTATTTTTACCAATAAGGACGTCACCGCCCACACCAGCAAGGAAGATATGGCCATCAGCCAGTTCCAGAGCATGTGTACGGCGCTGGCAGGCACCATCGGCACCGGCAACATCGTGGGCGTGGCCACGGCCATCGTCTCCGGCGGCCCGGGCTCCATCTTCTGGATGTGGGTCATGGCCCTGCTGGGCATGATGACCAGCTTTGCGGAGAACGTGCTGGGCGTCTACTACCGCCGCAAGAACGAAAAAGGCGAGTGGAGCGGCGGCGCGATGTATTATCTGACCGACGGTCTGGGCGCAAAGCCCGGCTGTAAGGCGGTGGGCAGGGTGTTGGCTGTCCTGTTTGCCTGCTTCTGCATCCTCGCGTCTTTCGGTATCGGCAACATGAGCCAGATAAACTCCATCGCCGGCAACATGAACGCGGCCTTCCATCTGCCGTACCTCGCCACCGGCCTTGCGCTGATGGTGGTGACGGCCCTCATCGTCATCGGCGGACTCAAGCGGGTGGCCGCTGTCACGGAAAAGCTGGTGCCGCTGATGGCACTGTTCTATGTCGCAGGTGCGCTCATCATCGTGGTTATGCACGCGAGCAATATCCCTGCGGCACTGGCGGCGATCTTCAAGGGTGCATTCAACCTCAACGCTGCAGGCGGCGGCGCGCTGGGCTACGGCATCAGCCAGACCATCACCTGGGGCTTCAAGCGCGGCGCGTTCTCCAACGAAGCCGGCCTCGGCTCTGCGGTCATGGTCAACTCGGCCTCTAACGTCAAGGAGCCGGTGCATCAGGGTATGTGGGGCGTGTTTGAGGTCTTCGCCGATACCATCGTGGTCTGCACCCTGACGGCCCTCGTCATCCTGACCACCGGCGTGGTAGACCTCGAGAGCGGCGCTGTCCTCGCAGGCGTGCAGGACAATGCGCTGGTGGGCCAGGCGTTCACGGCGGCTTTCGGCAGTTTCGGCCCGAAGTTCATCGCCGTGTCCATCCTGCTGTTCGCCTACTCCACCACCCTCGGCTGGAGCCACTACGGCACCAAGGCCGTGGAGTATCTCTTCGGCACGGCGGGAAGCCGCATCTATAAGGTCGTCTTTGTCTGCATGACCGTCGTGGGCGCGACCATGAAGCTGGGCCTCGCGTGGGACCTCTCCGACACCTTCAACGGCCTGATGATGATACCGAACCTCATCGGCGTGCTGGCTTTGTCCGGCACTGTGGTGGACATCACCAGGAACTACTTTGCCCGCCGCGTCCGGGGCGAGGACATCGAGCCCATGTGGTCGGCCTTTGAAGAGTATCAGAAGGAAGAAGAGGCCGAGGCTGCCGCCGAGGAGGCGGAGCTGGAGAAGGCCGCAAACAAATAACACAAAAAGCAAGCCCCCGGAAGGCGACCTTCCGGGGGCTTGCTGGTTTACTTCTTCTTTTTGCGAAGCTTTGCCGCCGCCCGCCCGGCGATGATGCCGCTGCCGAAGGCCCAGTGGAGGTTGTAGCCGCCGCAGCTGCCGGCGCAGTCCAGCGTCTCGCCCACAAAGTAGAGTCCCGGACAGCCCTTGAACTGGAAATCGTCCTCGACTTCGTCCAGCAGCAGGCCGCCGCCGGTGGTCTGAGCCTGCTTCCAGCCGCAGGGCGTCAAGCCCTCGAACCGCCAGCACTTGGCCGTGGCGGCGAGTTTCGGCCACGCGGAGGCGGGCAGGGCGCGGGCGTTTTCAGGCAGACCGGCGTCAGCCCAGAGGGCGCGGCCCAGCTTTGCGGGCAGCAAGCCCAGCCAGAACTCCGCCGCCTCGCTGCCCAGCAGTCCAACCCGCTGGGCGAACAGCGCGGTCAGCTCGGTCTCACTCAGAGCAGGGAAGAGGTCGAGGGCCACGACAGGCCGCTTCGGCCCGCGCCCCGGGGCCAACAGACCCGAAAGCTGCATGATGCAGATGCCCGAAAGCCCGTACTCGGTGAACTGCACCTCGCCCGTTTCCCGGGCAAGCACGCGGCCATCTGCGCCGTCCAGCAGGCTGGCGCAGCCCTTGGCCCGGATGCCGGCCAGCGACTTGCGGGGATGAGCACACTGCAGGGCCGTCAGGCAGGGATAGAGGGGGGCCATCCGTCCGCCGCACTGGGCGGCGAACCGGGTGCCGAAGCCATCGGTGCCGAACTGAGGGCCGGCATCACCGCCCATGGCGCAGATGACGGCGTCGGCCCGCAGGGTCTCGCGGCCTGCCTCTGTCTCGATTTGGACGGCATAGCCGCCCCGGCTCTGGCTCAGGTTCTGGACGGTGCAGCCGGTGCGCACCTCGACGCCCAGTCTCGATAGATGGTGCTCCAGCAGGGCCAGTACGTCCGCCGCCTGATTGGAATACGGGTACACCCGCCCGGCCTCGTCGGTGCGGGGGTAGAGGCCGAGGCTCTCGAACCACGCCAGCGGCGCAGCCTCGTCCACGGCGCTCAGCAGGCGGCGCAGGGCCTTGGGACTGCTGGTGAAATACCGCTCCGGCGTGATGTCCCGGTTGTCGAGATTGCAGCGCCCGTTGCCGGTGGCCAGAAGCTTTTTGCCCACCTTCGCGTTTTTGTCCAGCACGGTGATGTGTGCGCGGCCCTCTGCGGTCTGTGCTGCCGCCAGCGCAGCGGCCAGACCGGCTGCGCCGCCGCCCAAAATCAAAATCTGCTGCATCCTCTGCCCATCCTTTCTGTAGTAAATTTATTGTATCATAGCCGCCCCTGTTTGGCAAACACAGGGCGGGCAGGTGTATATTTCCCTGCCGCTTCCACATAATAACTACACAGCATGGGAAAATGCAGAATGGGAAGGATGGTACACAGATGAAAGCAACAGGTGAAGTTATGTCCATTGACCGTTGCTTTGAAGGTGCATTATTAAAAGCAGTACGTTCTCTTGAAATCGGTGTAAATCGCTTACACATTGATAAAATTGATACTTGGAGCGATGAAGAACTTAAAAATCATTTATCTCGCATCAATGATGAACGTTTATTTGTTATCGCTGAAGTATTACGTCGTGGCATTTGTGATATTGATGAAATCAATGCAGTTACAAAAATTGATA
>OLIY01001599.1_pt1 | contig 14492 bp, 10 predicted proteins | sample 1601431 | NCBI WGS metagenome assembly OLIY01 (sample SAMN04168659, study PRJEB22393) | human gut metagenome | biome: human gut microbiome; feature: stool | host: Homo sapiens | collected 2014-05-12
AACTAAATTTCAAATATTTCAAAGAACTCTTTTAGATTTTAATGGGACAGCAATGGAAATAAATAGTCAATTACTGTAAATGAAAAGAAAAATGGAAAATATGAAATACACTATGTCATACATTGCAAAGAATTTTCGAGTAGCATTGATGCTGTCACTCATGATGTTATTGTGTAGCTGTTCTAGTGAAGATAAATTGGAGCTTCACAAAGGAGCCACACTTCCTATTATGCAAGGAATAGCCGATAATGTGCCTTACATTCAGTCGGTAGAAAAAGAATTAACTTACGACTTGTATGATGGGGTACGCATTACCGATGTCATCTTTACCTATTGCGCCAAACCTACCCGTATGATTATTGCGGAAGTAGATTTAAACAAGAATGTGACCATAGTTACCTCTACACCTGATAATAAGCCGGAGGTGGGTAAAATTCTTCAACAGGTAACTGTGCAGGCTGAGAAAGCCGAAGCAGCCGGACGCAAAGTGATTCTGGGAACTAATGGCGACTTTTATTCTAAGAAAAATGATCTTTGGATTCCTGGTGGGTTATTCTACAAAGATGGTGTAGCCATCAAGACTGAAATAGGTTGGGAGGCTGATCATGTATTCTATATGCTCAAAGACGGTACAGCACATATTACTTCTGTTCCCGAGTTTAAATTGGTAGAACAAGAGGTAGTGCATGCTATTGGTGGTTGGCAAAGAATGGTGCAAGACGGCGAGGTAGTGAAGAGCTTTACTGTAAATGACAACGCCATGCAATTCCATCCACGTACCTTTGTAGGTGTATCTGCCGATAATCGCAAGGTTTATCTATTTGTTGTTGATGGTCGTCAGCCCGAATATTCTAACGGTATGCGTCTTGAAGACATGATGTTACTCTGTCAAGGTGCTGGTTGCTACCAGGCGTTCAATATGGATGGCGGTGGTTCTACCACTATGGTACGTCGGGTAGAAAAGGGCAGTTCTGTATCATTTGAGGTAATGAATCAACCTTCAGACAATCCTGCCAGATCGGTGATAAACGGCTTGCAAGTTATTGAAAAAACTAATTAAAAACGGAATAGTATGAATACATATAATATGAAATTCCATACTTGGTTTAGGGAGGTGTTGGGGTTGTTCTTGGTAGCTTTCATAGCTTCGTGCGATGACTTCGATTTGATACGTCGCGTTGAACCAACTCTTGAAATTCAAGATGAATTGTTGATGGGGCCTGTCGCTTCTCGTCAGGTAATTGATTTACACTCTTCGTATCCATGGTTTGCCGAAGCTTCCGCTTCATGGATTAAACTGAAACGCTATCGTGGGCAAGCTTTGTTGCCCGACTCTATAGTGGCTGAAATCGAAGAGAACCCGGAGATGGCATTGCGTGAAGGCTGGATTGAGATTCGTTTGATGGATCAAATGTCGAAACGCATTGTTGTGAAACAAAACGGTCGTGGTTCATTGATTACGTTATCTAAGGAGGTACTTTACTTTAATATTAATGGTGGTGAAGCTGTTTTGGATGTAGTAACCGATCTTGAATGGAATGTAGAAGAGGAACAGATTGGTGGATTTACCTTTAAGAAAGTAGACGATACTCATTTGAAAGTTAAAGTAGCTAAGAACACCACTGGGGCCGAAATAAGAAAGAGTGTTATTTTATCCGACACGGGTAAAACTACGGAAACCAAATTGACAATTGTTCAGACCAATGTGGAAAAGATGTTGTCTATTTCTTTATCCGAAACAGAGAAAAATATGATTACCGACAAAAAAGGAATGCAATTTAATATTCCAGTCTCTTTAAATATACAATTTGATTGTAAGGTTTCTCATTCTTGGATTCATGTGGGTGAACTGCCTGAGTTTAGCGGTGATATTGTGCAGGATGTAAACATTCCTATCGAACTGGATGCTAACGACGGATTTGAAGACAGAACAGGATATATAGTTGTCAAGAATCAGGGCGATGTGGTAGAAGTATCGGATACTCTCTATGTTACTCAGCGTCTCTACAGTCAGATTGTTTATGTGAAAGCTGGAGCCAATGGTGATGGTTCTAGCTGGGAGAGAGCGTTTGGCACTATCGAAGAAGGTCTGTCAGCCTGTGCTCACTATGGTGATATGCAAATGTGGGTAGCTGCAGGTGACTATTATTTGAAAGATTGGATTGAATTTAAGAAGGTGAATTTTTACGGTGGTTTTGAAGGAAAAGAGACTACAGTGTCTGAACGTACCATGAAGCGTAAATCTATTCTTCATGCTGCATCGTCTAATGTTTGGCCTTCTGTTTACATGTATAAATTGACAGAAGGTGCAACACGTGTTGTTGATGGTTTTGAATTTGTAGACTCTAAGGGAAAAAAAGGTGAAGGCGCTTTGGTAGCTTATGAGTATTGGATGATTAGAAACTGTGTGGTGAGAAATAATACTTGTGCCCGTGATGCTGGTGGCGCATATTTTTTGTGTACATTGATTAACTGTGTGATACGTGATAACGAAACATTAAGTACATCTTCTACAATAAATGTTCAACAAAGCACTTGTCTATATAATGTGACTGTGGTCAACAATAGAAGTGCTGGTAGTAGTGCCGGTGTTCGTTTAGGTTCTGGTACCTGCCAGATGGTGAATTGCGTGGTATGGGGTAATGTTCATACTAAAGGTGATTTACACAGTGGCTATTTGGATCAGAACAAGGCTGCTATTTTTAAGAATTGTGCTATTCAAGGCGGATGGATTTATAATGGTGGAAATACTCCTCAAGTTTCTAATTGTATTAATCTGAATACGGATAATGCCGCTACCGATGGTCCTCAATTTGCTGATGTAGCAGGTAAAAACTATCAGCCCACAGAGAACTCTCCGTTGGTTGATGCTGGTTTGAACTCTGTGGTAAAAGATTGGAACTTGCTACTTGATATTCAAGGAGGTGCTCGTATATCAAACGCTGGAATTGATATCGGTGCATTTGAGTGGCAAGCCAATAAATAAAATATAGTGTAATATAGAAAGCAATTCTCTATAGTTCATAATAAAGAATTGCTTTCTTTATTTGTTTACCTAATTAAAAATAATATGAAAAGTAAATTCTTAACAATGAAGTTTATATTGGGAGCACTGATATTATCTTTTAGTTGTGCTTGTTCTAATAGTAATTCTGAAGAGGCTATGCCACAAACCGCCATAGGACGGCAATTGGTTGAATCTGGTATGGCCAATGATGTGACTTTAGATAACGAGAGTGTAGTGCGTGATGGGGTAAAACTGAATGAATTGGCTTTTAAAACGTTTGGAGAGTCTCAGCATATTTTCGTGGCTACAATCGACTTAAACAAACTTACTTTTACTCCGGCTACAAAAGACGATAAGAATGTACCGGCAACAGGGCCTGAATCTAGTGCGCCTCTCCCGATTCATGCTTTTGCGGCCGAGGCAAACGGCAAAACTGTTTGGCTGGGTGTGAATGGTGATTATTATGCTGACAATCCACGTCGTGTTATGGGGGTTTTCTATAAGGACGGAGTGTGTATTAATTCGCAGTATTTTGAAGGGCACGATGAGGTGTTGTATCAACTGAAAAATGGTGAGACCTATGTGGGACAAGCTGATGAGGCGTTGGCTCACGAAGCCAATCTGTTGCATGCGTTGGGAGGATATGGACTATTAGTTAAAGATGGGGTGGTTCAAAATTCTTACGAAGAAATGGGTGATTTGCAGAATACCCATCCGCGTACTAGTGTAGGGCTTTCTCAAGATAGAAAGACCATGTATATATTTGTGGTGGACGGTCGTCGAAAAGACTCTTTCTTTGCATTGGGACTTACTTTGCCCCATCTGGCTTCTATGATGAAGGCTGTGGGATGCTATAATGCTATCAACCTTGACGGAGGAGGATCAACTACGCTTATAATCCGAAAGGTGAATGATGGTGGGAAGCCGACTTTTCCTATTTTGAATACACCGGCCGATGATCGGGTACCCCGTAAGGTTACCAACAGTATGTTGATTATAGAAAAGAAGTAATTGTATAAAGCCGACTTAATAGATTTAAAAGAAAATAGAATAATGGAAAAGATTTTATATGCCGCTATGTGTGCGATATTGTTCCTTTGTTGTAGTTCCAGCGATGAATCCGAAGCAAATTCCCAATCCCCTTTTACGCTTCCTGACAAAGCAATTGTACTGGCCGAGCAAGCCTCTAAGTCAGTTGTGATACTCGATGCTTCCACTTATCGTACTGTATGGAGTTGGAATCCGGAGAAGGCCGGTGTACCCTCCAATTGTCAAACATGGTTTCACAATCCTAGTGAGGTTAAGCCAGTGTTCAACAATCAGTATATCTTGATGACTGCATCAGGTGGTGCTGTAGCTCTTATACGTATTGCCGACAGTAAATTGATGTATTATGCGTATGTGGGTGAAAATCCACACTCCGCAGAGATTTTGCCCGATGGAAATCTCGTGGCTGTATCGTCTACCGATGGTAAGTTACGTACATTTATGACTGATACTATTAAAGGAACGGGCAAGTGGTTTGCCTCTTACGAGCTTCCTAGTGCCCACAACGTGGTATGGGATCTCCAAAGAGAGTTGCTTTACACCACCGAAGGGATTAAATTGTGTACTTATAAGTACAATTTCAACCGCAAGGAACCTAGATTGCAAGATCGAAGCGTAATCTTCGAATTACCCAACACCGAATCGTGCGGGCATGACCTTTTTCCCGTGTATAACAAGATCGATGTGCTATGGATCACTACTAATGAGAATGTGTGGCAATATGATATAAAGAATAACAAAGCTGAATTGATTTACCCGCTTTACGCTGTGAAGAGTGTGTGTAACAGTGCCGACGGGGTACTGATGTTGTATCCTACTACCGAGTGGTGGTCTGATGGTCTGATAAACGAGAAAGGTAAGAAACTATTTAACATCTACGGCGCTAAAATCTATAAGGGTCGCTGGGTAATGAATAATACCTTCAGCTACCCCAAGGAGCATAAACCCAAGTTTGAGTAATATATAATGAAAGTATGGATATTAGGAGCAGTGGGTCTTTGGACGATATGTAGTTTTGCACAGCAGCAAGAGGTTCCCATTTATTTGGATAATAATCAACCTATAGAGAAGCGTGTGGAAGAATGCTTTGGCACGCATGATTTTGGAAGAAAAAGCGGTAATGACCCATGCCCAATCTAAGTTCAGTTCTCCCGGTGTTCTTCGTTTAGGGATTCCTGAAAACTGGATGTCTGATGGTCCACACGATGTACGTGAAGAACTGCTTTGGGATCAATGGAATATAGCTAAGTGGACGAATGATTCTTGTATTGCCTTTCCGGCATTAACCTGTTTGGCGGCTACGTGGAATCCCGAATTATCTTATATATATGGAAGCAATATTGGAGAAGAAGCACGCTACCGCAATAAGAATGTCCTATTGGGGCCGGGAGTTAATATCTATCGTAGCCCGCTGAACGGCCGGAATTTCGAATATATGGGAGAAGACCCGTTTTTGGCATCCCGTATGGTAGTACCATACATAAAAGGTGTACAAAAAAACGGAGTAGCTGCATGTGTGAAACATTATGCACTGAATAATCAAGAAACGGACAGGCATTATGTTGATGTAGAAGTGGGTGACCGTGCATTATACGAAATCTATCTGCCGGCTTTCAAAGCGGCTGTCCAAGAAGGAAAGGCTTGGACTATCATGGGTGCGTACAATAGTTATAAGGGACAATTTTGTAGTCATAATCAATATCTGATTAATGATATTCTGAAAAGAGATTGGCAATTTGACGGAGTTGTAGTTTCCGATTGGGGGGCGACCCGTGATACGGATCAAGCTATTCATAATGGATTGGACATAGAATTCGGTACTTGGTCAAATGAATCCGCCAAAGATATAGATAATGATTATAAAAATTACTATTTGTCTACTCCGTATCTGAAGAAGCTCAAAAGCGGAGAGGTCTCAGATAAAGAATTGAATGATAAAGTCCGGCGTATTCTTCGTTTGATATTCCGTACTACGATGAATCCTAATCGTCCTTATGGGTCTTTTGGAACAAAGGAACATGCTATGACAGGACGGAAAGTTGCTCAAGAAGGAATTGTGCTTTTGCAGAACAAAGAAAATTTGTTACCTATTGACAAAGACCGTACAAAAAAAATATTGGTAGTGGGTGAGAACGCTGTAAAGACTTTGTGCGACGGAGGAGGCTCATCCACGTTGAAAGTGAAGTATGAAGTAAGTCCGCTTCAAGGGATTCGTACATGGGCAGGGCGGCAGGTAGAGGTGAATTATGTTGCCGGTTATGCGTCGTCTAAGGAGGCAAATGCTTTACAATTGAGAATGGAAGCGGCACAAGCGGCAGAACAGGCTGATATCGTGCTCTTCGTGGGAGGGCTCAATAAGAATTGGAATCAAGATGCGGAAGGTGCAGACAGGCAAACGTTTGATTTGCCATATCAGCAAAATGAGTTGATTGATGAATTAGCAAAAGTAAACTCAAATGTGGTGGTTGTCCTTATTGCCGGAAATGCCGTTGCAATGCCGTGGGTAAAGCAGGTGAATGCTATCGTGATGAGCTGGTACAATGGTACTGAAGCAGGCAACGCATTGGCTTCAGTATTGTTTGGTGAAGTGAATCCATCGGGTAAGTTGCCTTTTACTTTTCCTGTTAAATTGGAAGATAATAGTGCTCACTCTATCGGAGAGTTTCCGGGTGATGGAAAGAAAGTGGCGTATAAAGAAGGAATTTTTGTTGGGTATCGTTGGGCGGATAAAGAGAAGATCAAACCGCTATTTGCATTTGGACATGGACTTAGTTATACTACTTTTCAATATGGTAAAATAATGGCGGATAAGAAAGAGATGACTGAGACCGATCGTATTACCTTTACTGTTTCTGTAAAAAATACTGGTGGTAAGGCAGGAGCTGAGATTGTACAGTTGTATATCAATGATATAAACTCCAGGCTACCTCGTCCGGTAAAAGAACTCAAAGGGTTTAAGAAAGTCTATTTGCAGCCGGAGGAAGAGCAGGTTGTTTCTTTCACTATAGGAAAAGAGGAATTATCCTATTATGACGATGAAAAACACGAATGGGTGGCGGAACCGGGAGAATTTCGCGCTTTGATAGGAGCCTCCTCAGCCGATATTCGTAGTAGTGTAAAGTTTAAACTTAGATAAATAGATTAACCAAAATAAGAGAATATGAAGAAATATATAGGCCTCGTACTAGTGGCGATGTCGGGCTGTATACTTACAGTTAACGCACAGCAATCATTTTCTTATAAGAATCCACTTCTTCCTACAGAACTAAGAGTGAATGACTTGCTGGGCCGGATGACACTGGAAGAAAAGATAGCTCAGATTCGTCATTTGCATTCGTGGGATGTGTTCGATGGACAGATCCTGAATCAAGAGAAGTTGGATAAGATGTGCGGTGGAATAGGATATGGGTTCTTTGAAGGTTTTCCATTGACGGCTGCAAGCTGTCGTAAGACTTTCCGTGAGATACAAACCTATATGGTAGAAAAAACACGTCTGGGTATTCCCGGATTTCCGGTTGCCGAATCTTTGCATGGAGTGGTGCATGAGGGAACAACTATCTACCCTCAGAATATCGCGATGGGGAGTACTTTCAATCCAGAACTGGCTTACGAAAAGACTAAACATATTGCAGGCGAACTGAATACGATGGGAGTGAAGCAAGTGTTGGCACCTTGTATTGATGTTGTACGTGATTTACGTTGGGGACGTGTAGAAGAGTCTTTTGGTGAAGATCCTTTTCTTTGTTCAAAGATGGCGGTTGCTGAGGTAAAAGGATATATGGAACATGGAATTTCTCCGATGTTGAAGCATTACGGTCCGCATGGTAATCCTTTGGGTGGATTGAATCTGGCTTCGGTGGAGTGTGGTGTACGTGATTTATTTGATATTTATTTGAAACCATTTGAGGCTGTGCTTGCTGAAACTGAAATTATGGCTGTCATGTCCAGTTATAATTCTTGGAATAGAATTCCTAATTCTGCTTCTCGTTTTATGCTGACGGATATTTTGCGCAATAGATTTGGTTTCCGGGGATATGTTTATTCGGATTGGGGAGTTGTCAGTATGCTGAAGACTTTCCATAAGACGGCGGTGGATGATTTCGAAGCGGCCCGGCAGGTTTTGACCGCCGGAATGGACGTGGAGGCTTCCAGCTCTTGCTATGCAGTGCTGGCTGATAAAATACGGAATGGAGAGTTTGATATCAGCTATATCGATCAGGCCGTGAGACGAGTGCTTCGTGCTAAATTTGAATTGGGGTTATTTGAAGATCCCTATCAGGAACAAGCAGTCTATCGGCTTCCTCTCCGTTCGAAAGAAAGTGTGAAACTTTCACGTAGGATTGCAGACGAATCGACCGTATTGCTGAAGAACGATGGACAGTTGTTGCCGCTGAATGTTCGAAATTTGAAGTCAGTAGCGGTGATTGGTCCTAATGCGGATAATGTACAATTTGGAGATTATACCTGGAGTAAAAAGAAAGAAGATGGAGTGACACCGCTTCAAGGAATCAAAAACTTGTTGGGTGATAGGGTGAAAATCAACTATGCTAAAGGATGTTCTTTGGCTTCTTTGGATACTTCGGGGATAGCGGAGGCTGTGGATGCTGCCCGTCATAGTGATGTTGCTTTGATATTTGTGGGGAGTTCGAGTACAGCGTTCGTACGTCATACTCAAGAGCCGTCTACTAGCGGAGAAGGAATCGATTTGAGTGATATCTCTTTGACCGGTGCACAAGAACAATTAATACGTGAGGTTTTTGCTGTGGGAAAGCCGGTGGTTGTTATATTGGTGGCAGGAAAGCCTTTTGCCATACCTTGGGTGAAAGAGAATATTCCGGCGATATTGGCGCAATGGTATGCTGGCGAACAGGAAGGAAACTCTATTGCGGATATTTTGTTTGGCAATGTGAACCCTTCCGGAAAACTGACTTTTTCATTTCCGCAAAGTACGGGGCATCTCCCTGTCTATTATAACTATTTGCCTACGGATAAAGGATATTATAAAGAGCCGGGAACTTATGAAAAGCCGGGAAGAGATTATGTTTTCTCAAATAGTTCCCCGCTATGGGCATTTGGATATGGATTGAGCTATACTCAATTTGAATATCTGAAAGCTGTTACAGATAAGGAACTCTATCAGGCTAATGATACCGTTTGTGTGACTGTTCAATTGAAAAATACGGGGAAAAGAACCGGGAAAGAGGTGATACAGGTATATATGCGAGATGTGGTCAGCTCGGTGATGACACCGGTGAAGCAGTTGAAAGGTTTCAGAAAAGTAGATTTACTTCCCGGACAGACACGGGAAACGACTATAATGATTCCTGTTCATGAATTTTATCTGACAGATGATTTGGGCAATCGTTATCTCGAATCGGGCAAATTTGAATTACAGGTAGGTACTTCTTCCGACCGGATTTATTTCAACCTTCCGGTGTATATCGGTTCTTCCGGAAAGGGAGGACAGACGGTGTCCGGTACTTCTTTCAAATCACGGACAGATGGAAAAGTGATTCAAGTAAAAGGAACTGTCCGTGATATACAGGCAACTCCGCTTGCCAGAGTGAAAGTCCAGTCCGAAGAATCCGGTGAAAGTGCGTTGACTGACTATCGGGGCACATATACTATCAAGGTGAAAGATAATGGCAGACTTATTTTCTCGAAAAAAGGATTTGCCGATAAAACAATAGAAGTAGAGGGGCAGACTGATGTCAGTATTCAAATGGCTAAAGGTGAGTAGATACATGAAATACTGTATGGCTATTGGTTTGCTGGGTAGTATGACTTTACAAGCTATGGCTCAATATACAGGAAAGGTTTTCGTTGATGAGAACAGAAATGGTCTCCTCGATGAAGGTGAAAAACGATTGCATCGGGTCTCTGTTTCCGATGGGTTAAATGTGGTACAGACAGATTCAAATGGCGCATATCAATTGCCCGGACATTCCCGTATGCATTTTCTGTTTATTACTACTCCTTCCGGATATAAGACTGATAATGCCTACTATTACCGGATAGAGAACGGTCGTACGGAATACGATTTTCCGGTATATCCTTGTTATGGAGGAATTCAAGCTGACGGTAGTCACCGGTTTATACATATCTCTGATACAGAAATACGTGGAAAAGAAGGGAATCAAGCGTGGGTGGATAATCTCCGTGACTATTCGGCCAATGAGAAAATAGCTTTTATCGTGCATACAGGGGATATTTGTTATGAATCGGGACTGAACAGTCATATAGGCTTGCTGAATACCGCTTTGATGGAAGACACGCAAATCTTTTATGGAATAGGCAATCATGACTTGGTGAAAGGTGCTTATGGGGAAGAACTTTTCGAGAAACTCTACGGACCGGTATTCTATTCATTTGATGTGGGGAATACACATTACATAATGACACCTATGCTTCATGGAGATTATTTACCGGAGTATACTAAGGAAGATGTATATCGCTGGATGAAAAATGATCTTGCTTATGTAGGCAAGGAGAAGTCGATCATTGTTTTCAATCATAGCCTGCCGGAAGATACGGTAGCTTTTAAATATGGTATGAGTGATACGGAGTATATAGATTTACCGGCTATGGGATTGAAAGCTTGGTTGTACGGTCACTGGCACGTAAATCATGTGCATAAGCATAAAGTGACAGGGGTGTATACTATCTGTACCTCTACGCCTGCTTGTGGTGGTATTGACCATGCACCTTCTGCTTTTCGTGTACTGACTGTTGATACAGAGGGAAACGTGGCGTCCGAGTTCCGATACAGTTATCTGTCTCCTTCATTACATATTGTTTCGTTGGAGAATGGACAGCTGCCAACACTTCCTTCCGGAAAGATTCCTTTGTCCGTCAATGCCTACTCTACGGTTTCCCCAATACGAACCATGCGTTATTGGTGTGAATCGGAAGGTAAAAAAGTTCTTTCCTCCAATCTTTTGAAACGTCAGAGTGATTTCAATTGGTATGCGGAAATTCCTTTGCTTTCTCAATGGGAACATCGGCAGCTTACTGTAATAGTGGAGGCATTTTTCAATAATGGAGAGGTAAGGCGATGCAGGCGTTCGTTTTTTTATGAAAAGCCTGAAAGGAAACAATTGCCTTTGCGGTTGTCATGGATTAAAAATGTAGGCGCTTCTATTTTTATGTCTGCTCCTTTGGTATATCGGAAACGTCTATTTACGGCATCGGTCGATGATAATGAATCGGGGAAAGCGGCTGTAGTGTGTATGGATGCGCAAAATGGAACAGTCTGTTGGCGGTATTCACTTCGTGGCTCTGTACGCAGTAGTATTGCGATTGCTGATGGACTGGTCTTTGCCCAAGATGTACATGGTTACCTATATGCGATTCAAGCAGAAACTGGGACATTGGTTTGGGAAAAAGATTTAAATATCGGTGTACTTCCTCCTTTGAATGACGGTTTGGTTGCTGTTTCGGATATAGTATATGCCGGTACAGGAAAATCATTATGTGCCTTGAAAGCAGCTACGGGGGAACTTATTTGGAAGAATGGAGCTTGGAGCAGGGGGGAAGGATGCGTGGCAACACTTTCTCTTGGACATAGTATTCTGATTGGGCATGCAAACTGGAAGGGGTTGTATGCCAATAATGCTGTTAATGGTGAGTTGTTGTGGGAGAATAAAGATGCAGAATTAAAATATCGTTCGGCCTCTGTTGCTTGGGAAGGAGAGAATCTCTATCTTCTTTCTTCCCGTTCCTTTTTTATCTTGAATTCAAAGAACGGTGAGATTATAGTACGTAAAAAATTGAATTGTTCGGTCAATGTGAATTCAACTCCTTTAGTCACTGGATCCGAGATAATATTTGGAACAGCTACTAATGGAGTCATAGCTTTAGATAAGCAGACCTTAGAAGAGAAATGGAATTTTAAAACAAACCCCGCTTTGATTTATACATCTCCTTATTCTAAACCATCATCTTCAACTGTAGAGACTAGTCCAGTGTTGGTTGGAGATACTATTTTCTTTGGGGCTTCTGACGGAATACTGTATGCATTGAACCGTATAAGTGGTAAATTGCTGTGGAAATACCAAATTGGTGTACCTATATTTTCTACAGTATCTGTTGCGGAAAACGTTTTGTATGTGACAGATTTTGCCGGTAATGTGTATGGGTTTATAATGAATAATTAAAACACAGGATTAATGCGGATTATCACAGAAACGAATTTATAGGTTGTTGATTATTATATCTATATATATGAAATAATCTGCGATAATTCGCGTTAATCTTGCGTTTTATTATTCATTATGCCTCTCCTTTCCTATATCTATAAATTAGAAAGAATACTGCATCAGCAAATTTAACCGGTTCGCGTGACGGGTTGAAGAGCTGAAATCTGTACGCCACCCTCTCAGATATTCAACTCCGACCTGCATATTGTTGCTGACATTCCAGAAGGCATTGGCTACAAGATACTGGCCTTTACGGTATGATTCCGGATTTCCGCTTGGGTATCCGTTTTCGGAATATAGTCTGGACAGGCTGTACGTTCCGGAGACAAAGAAACTTGGGCAGAAGTTGTACTGTAATCCTGCATACCATCCTAACATAGGAAGAACCTGCATTTTACCTTCATTGTCCGGGTCGGGGACGATATCTACATTCAGATTACTCAAGTCGTTAAGATAAGAGCCGATTCCCTTGCCATAGTTTAACTGTCCGTAAGCTTGTAATTTTTTTGTGACATTGAATGTTGTAGACGCTTGCAAACCGAATCCGGTTTTGGAATAAGCTTTGTCGTACACATTACTTGAATAAGTCATGCTACGTATTATAGCGCTTAGTTTGATATGGCTGCTGCTGTTCCAGTTATATTGTGCGGAAGTGGCAAAGTCCGGCATACGTTGCGTGTTGATGGAAACATCACTGTTGGTTGTTCCGTCTACCGAAGGCATTTCCATAGCGACACCGAACTTCCAGTTTTTCAACTTATCGCACATATAGCTTAATTGTGTAGTACGGTAGAATGCTGAACCGTTAGGGCCCGCAAAGTCGATAGTGGGAGAGAGAGCGGCGAGGTCCATGAACGAACCGTAACTGTAACCGATGGTGAAACCGAGAAATTGTGCATAAGCATTTTGTAATTCAAATGTTTTCCCGTCTCCACGAAAGTTTCCGGCAGTATAGACAACAAAGTCTCCGAGATGCTTCGTACGTCCTACCAATTTAAGGAAGAGGGTAGAAGTGGTGATGTCCATCTGAAACTGATTTTTAGCGAAATTTCCGCTTCCACGTTGCGGGATCAACGCCGGGTAGAAATCCACATCATCTACGATACCGCCAAAGTCATATTCTGCTGTCGCACGGACGTAGCCTCCGATACCTAAAGCGAATTTTCCTTTCTGGTCAGTCAGCAGGAAGCGGGGAGCATTCGGATCATGGAAACGCAGTTGCGAACGGTCGTTCATAATCCGGATGATCTCGTCTCCTGCTTTGTCACGGGAGATAAACATGATGGAATTAGGTTCCTCGTCTTCGATGATTACCTTTTTCTGCGCATTGGCACAGAGGGGGAAAATTCCCATCCCCAGTAGCATTGCTACCATTTTGAAACTAGTTTTCATTATCAGTTAAGTTTTAGGTGAATGCCCAATGAACAACTAAAAAAAGAAATGGTTGAGAGGGGCAAAGGAAAAATTGCCAAACTAATCGGAAGAATTGCTATTTATAATCATTCTAAAAAGACGGATCTTTGTACCGTAGTAATCAGATAAAGAAAATACGACGATGGAAAAAGTAGAATTTACTCAAGGAATATTAGCGATACAGCCGGATTTACATCGCTTTGCATATAAGTTGACGGCAGACCGTGATTCTGCCAATGATTTGGTGCAGGATTGTGTGTTGCAGGCATTAGATAATCAGGAGAAGTTTACGTATAGTAAGAACCTGAAGGGGTGGATGTATACACTGATGCGTAATATTTTTGTCAATAACTATCGCCGTACTGTTCGCGAAATGAATATCATGGATGATAATTATTCTATCAATCAACAATATCAGATTGAAGATGAAGATGCGGATAGATTTGAATTTACATATGACATGAAACATCTGTATCGTGTGATACATTCGATACCGGAAGAAATGAAAGTTCCTTTCCAGATGTTTGTGGCAGGATTTAAGTATCGGGAGATTGCCGACAAGTTAGGGTTGCCGATGGGAACGGTAAAGAGCCGTTTATTTTTTATCCGCAAACGGCTGAAGGAGGAACTTAAAGACTTCTCTGCTTAAAGCAAAGTTCTTGATTTTGAGTGGTGTGCCTGTTTTTCTATATATGGATAATAGAATTCGGCAGTCTTGATGCGCTTGTTTCAGTTTTATTTTCTATCTTTGCACCCCGAAAGATAAAATAAAGTATGATGCCGTGAATAGCGGTCGTGTATTCTAGAACACCACGTAAAAAACAGGA
>OLIY01001608.1_pt1 | contig 14390 bp, 10 predicted proteins | sample 1601431 | NCBI WGS metagenome assembly OLIY01 (sample SAMN04168659, study PRJEB22393) | human gut metagenome | biome: human gut microbiome; feature: stool | host: Homo sapiens | collected 2014-05-12
AAAGGGGCTGAGTGTCGCTGTCGTGGCGGAGCGTATCGGCGGGCAGGTGAAGGAGACGGTAGGAATTGAGAATCTGATTTCAGTTCCGGAGACAACAGGTACCCAGTTGGCTGACAATCTGCGCTTGCATATGCGGCAATATCCGATTGACCTGCTGGAGCATCGTCGTATAGAGAAGGTAACGATAGAAGGAAACGAGAAGGTTTTATCTACGGCTGGAGGTGAGATATTCAAGGCTCCGGCGGTTATTGTCGCTACGGGCGCTAGCTGGCGTAAATTGAATGTACCGGGTGAGGCAGAGTATATAGGGCGTGGAGTGGCTTTTTGTCCTCATTGCGACGGTCCGTTTTATAAGGGAAAACATGTTGCCGTGGTTGGCGGTGGAAATTCCGGTATCGAGGCGGCTATTGATTTGGCGGGGATCTGTTCGAAAGTAACCGTTTTGGAGTTTATGGATGAGTTAAAAGCGGATCAAGTCTTGCAAGAGAAAGCGAAGAGTTTGCCGAATGTCGAGATCTTTGTTAGTTCACAAACAACCGAGGTGGTTGGAAATGGCGACAAGGTAACCGGTATCCGTACAAAGGATCGTAAGACAGGGGAAGAGCGTGTTATTCATTTAGACGGTATTTTTGTTCAAATCGGCTTAGCCGCTAATAGTGGTGTCTTTAAGGAGATTGTCGAAACAAATCGTCCCGGTGAGATCGTGATTGACGCACATTGCCGGACGAATGTCCCGGGTATTTATGCAGCGGGCGACGTTTCCACCGTACCCTTTAAGCAAATCATTATTTCTATGGGAGAAGGCGCCAAAGCGGCCCTTTCGGCCTTTGAAGATCGGGTACGTGGTGTACTCGGTTGATGAAATACCTACAAATAGGTAATTTTTGAACAGCGTATCTCTTTTATCGGTTATATTACTATATTTGCGATCGAGAGAAAAGAGATGGATAGATTAAGAAAATATCTGAGGATATTACTCCCTGCGCTGTTCATAGCCTATTTGGGATGTATTATTGCGTTTACCCACGTTCATATTGTCAACGGGGTAACAATCGTCCATTCTCACCCGTATCATAAAACGGACGATGGTCGTCCGGACCATGAACATGGCTACGCCGAGTTTCAGTTGCTTCATCAGTTATCTGTCTTGCAGATAACAGGTGCGGCTTTCGTCGCTATTCTGCTGGCGGCTTTTTATTCCTTTATCCGTAACTTATCTTTCGCTCCGGTCTATCCGGACTATATCGTTCCCTTCCGGGGAAGACGTACGCTTCGGGCTCCTCCCATATTCTGATATTGTGAGATTAATAACATTGTATTACTTATCAGAATAAATTAAAATGAATAAATTTTTCATCTTTATACTATGCCTGTGCTGTGCCCTAACGGTAGCTCAGGCCACGGGAGAGGACCGTCTAAACGACTCAGACGCAAATGTTTTCGGACATGTATTGGATAAGAAAACAGGGGAACATCTTCCCTTTATCAACGTATTGTTAAAAGGTACCACGATCGGTACGACCACCGATAACTCGGGACATTATTTCCTGAAGAATCTGCCGGAAGGAAACTTTGTGATGGAAGTCAGCTCGGTAGGGTATAAGACGGTTACCCGTAATGTGACCTTGAAAAAAGGTAAAACGCTGGAAGAGAACTTTGAACTGGAAGAAGATGCGATTGCTCTGGACGGAGTAGTCGTCTCTGCCAACCGTAGTGAAACGACCCGACGTCTGGCACCGACTCTGGTCAATGTAGTAGATTTGAAACTGTTTGAAACTACTAATTCTTCTACATTATCACAGGGGTTGAATTTTCAGCCCGGTGTCCGTGTGGAGACTAACTGTCAGAATTGTGGTTTCCAGCAAGTCCGGATTAATGGGCTGGACGGCCCCTATACACAGATACTCATCGACTCCCGTCCCGTGTTCAGTGCCCTTTCCGGGGTATATGGGCTGGAGCAGATTCCTGCCAGCATGATTGAACGTGTAGAAGTCATGCGCGGAGGAGGATCGGCATTGTTCGGCTCTTCGGCCATTGCGGGAACGATCAATATCATCACGAAAGAGCCTTTGCGAAATTCCGGTCAGTTATCGCATACGATCACTTCCATCGGTGGCAGTTCCGCATTCGATAACAACACCTCGCTGAATGCTTCCCTTGTAACGGATGATCATCGTGCCGGATTGTATATCTTCGGGCAGAACCGTCACCGGTCGGGATATGATTATGACGGAGACGGATTTACGGAACTTCCGAAACTGAAGAATCAGACGGTCGGTTTCCGTTCTTATCTGAAAACGAGTACTTACTCCAAACTAACGTTTGAATACCATCATATGCAGGAATTCCGCCGTGGTGGAGATATGCTGGATCGTCCTCCTCACGAAGCCCATATTGCCGAGCAGTTACAACACTCCATAGATGGCGGAAGTCTGAAATACGATTATTTCTCACCGAATGAAAAGAATCGTTTAAGTGTTTTTGCCTCGGCAGCCAATACGGATCGTGACAGTTATTATGGTCCCGGCAACGATCCTCTGAAAGCATACGGAAAGACGACCGACCTCACCGCTATGGGCGGTGTGCAATATGTGCACACATTCGACAAATGTCTTTTCATGCCTTCCGACCTGACAGCGGGACTCGAATATAACCGTGACCGGCTGAAAGATAATATGTGGGGATACGACCGCCATACGGACCAGACGGTCAAGGTTTACAGTGCTTTTCTACAGAACGAATGGAAAAACAAACATTGGGGAATTTTGATTGGCGGGCGTCTGGATAAGCACAATATGGTGGATGATGTTATTTTCAGCCCGCGTGCCAACCTGCGTTTCAATCCTACGGATAATATCAATCTGCGTTTGAGCTATTCTTCCGGCTTCCGCGCCCCACAGGCATTTGACGAAGATATGCATATCGAAAATGTAGGTGGAACAGTGGCGATGATCGAGCGTGCAAAGGACTTGAAAGAGGAAAAATCGCAGAGCTTCAGTGCATCCGCAGATATGTATCACCGCTTTGGTGCTTTTCAGACTAATCTGTTAGTAGAAGGATTTTATACGAGGCTGACTGATGTGTTCGTGTTAGGAGGGCCTTTTGACCGTGGTGACGGTGTGCTGGTGAAAATACGCAGCAATGGTCCGGGAGCCAAAGTAATGGGATTGACTCTGGAAGGAAAGATTGCTTATCTTTCTTTGCTTCAAATACAGGCAGGACTGACATTGCAGCGCAGCCGATACGATGAACCGCATAAATGGCACGATGATGCGCCGGCAGAAAGAAAAATCTTCCGTACTCCCGATATCTACGGTTATTTTACGGCTACTTATACTCCCGTCAAACCGTTGTCCATTGCTCTCTCGGGTACATATACCGGCAGTATGCTTGTGCAGCGTATGGACATCAGCGCAGAAAACGTAGCAATGGGCGATATGCCCGAGCGAAAGGCGGAAGCCATCCGTACACCCCGGTTCTTCGATATGGGAGTGAAGATAGCGTATGACTTCAAACTCTATAAAACGGTAGACTTACAACTTAGCGGAGGTGTTCAGAATATCTTTGAAGCATATCAGAAAGACTTCGACAGAGGAGCTAACCGGGATTCCAACTATATCTACGGTCCTTCGCTTCCGAGAAGTTTCTTTGCCGGAGTGAAGATTAGTTATTGATACGATACCGGTCTGTTATTTTCAGAACATTTTATGCATCCGGGAATGTGATAAAACGATTGCTTCCCGGATGTTTTATAAATAAGCGACAGATTTGGCATTGATGATTTCAACGATAATCATGTCTGCCTGACCGATTTTTAGTATTTTTGGCGATTGTAAGTAAGCGATTCAAAGTCTTATCAGATTGTATTACGGATTATGATAAAAAGAAGATGGACGAAATGCTTCATTATTACGAATGTAAAGGCAGTAAAATAATTAGTTTGAATGACCTATTATGGCAACAGAAAATAAAATAAAGTATTTTGAAAATCGGGAAGACTGGAGAAAGTGGCTGATGGACAACTTTGAAACCGAAGACGAAATTTGGTTTGTATTTCCTCTTAAATCGTCAGGTGAAAAAAGTATTGCATACAACGATGCTGTTGAAGAAGCCCTTTGTTTCGAATGGATTGACAGTACGATAAAACCGCTTGATAAAGAACATAGAATTCAGCGTTTCACGCCTAGAAAACCTAAAAGTACATACTCGCAAGCCAACAAAGAAAGACTTAAATGGTTATTGGCAAATAAAATGATACACCCTGAATTTGAAGATAAAATACGCACAGTTTTATCTGACCCTTTTATTTTTCCCAATGACATAATGGACAGATTGAAAGAAGATGAAATAGCATGGAGAAACTACCGGCATTTTTCCGACGCATATAAGCGTATCCGAATTGCATACATTGAAGCAGCAAGGAAGCGACCGGAAGAATTTGAAAAGCGATTAAACAACTTTATCTGTAAAGTGAAAGAGAATAAGATGATAACCGGATTTGGCGGAATAGAGAAATATTATTGAGATTGTCCGAATCTTTATGGAAGAATATCCTTATAGTCTGATGGAAGCGATGGAGCATCATTAGTAGTAAATCACTAAAAACTTTTCTTTCCCTTTTAGTAGTTTGCCTGTTTGAGTTGTATTATATATAGATAGTCAATAAAAGTCAAAGTAATCAACTTATTAAACAGTTAACCTTATGTTCAAACAACTAAGTACTTCTCTACTGATTGCATCAGCATGTATTTTGTCCTCTTGCACGCCTACGGTGAAGCAGGAGATTGCAATTTTACCTACCCCCGTTAGTCTGACGGAACAGTCGGGTGCTTTCGTCTTAAAGGATGGAATGAAAATCGGCGTTTCCGATCAGTCCTTATTTCCGGCTGCCGGATATTTGCAGGATATTCTTCGGAATGTGGTGTCTACTTCTGTAGAGGTGACCGAAGCCGATAAGGCGGATATCTATCTCCAGCTAGGGCAGGATAATGGAAAGCCCGGCTCTTACAAACTTCAGGCTACCCCCAAGTCTGTTCAGGTTGAAGCCGGAGATTATTCGGGTATCGTTTCCGCCATTGCCAGCCTCCACCAACTGCTGCCTGCCGGAATAGAAGTGCAGGGAACGAAACAGACTTTCTCCATTCCTGCCGTGCAAATAGAGGACTCGCCGCGCTTTGAATGGCGTGGTTTTATGCTGGATGCTTCCCGTCACTTCTGGAATAAAGATGAAGTGAAACATGTGCTGGATCTGATGTCCTTATATAAACTGAATAAGTTCCACTGGCATCTGACGGATGATCAGGGATGGCGGATCGAAATCGAGAAATATCCGTTGCTGACGGAAAAAGGAGCGTGGCGTAAATTTAACAAGCACGACCGTGGTTGTATGGAGCGTGCGGTAGAAGAGGACAATACCGACTTCCTGATTCCGGAAAACAAAATACGGATTGTAGAAGGAGATACTCTGTATGGTGGTTACTATACGCACGAAGATATTAAAGAAATTGTAGATTATGCTGCACAGAGAGGTATTGATGTGATTCCGGAAATAGATATGCCGGGACATTTCCTGGCTGCTATCACCCAATACCCGGATCTCGCTTGTGACGGACTGATCGGCTGGGGAGAAACATTCTCTTCTCCTATTTGTCCGGGAAAGGATACGACGCTGGAATTCTGTCAGGATGTCTTTAAAGAGATTTTCGATCTCTTTCCTTATGAATATGTACACATGGGGGGTGACGAAGTCGAGAAAAATAACTGGAAAAAGTGCCCCCGTTGCCAGAAGCGAATCCGCACGGAAGGACTTAAATCGGTAGAAGATTTGCAGGCATGGTTTGTGCGTGATATGGAGAAATTCTTCCTTGCCAATGGAAAGAAGTTGATAGGCTGGGATGAAGTTGTTGCCGACGGACTGACTTCGGATGCTGCTATTACCTGGTGGAGAAGTTGGTCGAAAGAGGCAGTGCCTATGGCCACTTCGCAAGGACAAAGAGTGATTGCCTGCCCGAATGAATATTTCTATTTTGATTATGCGCAGGATAAAAACTCCGTGAAGAAGATATTGGCATACGATCCGTATGCAGACGACCGCTTGTCACCCGAACAGAAAGAATGTTTCTGGGGCGTGCAGGCTAATCTCTGGGCAGAATGGATTCCGTCTATGAAACGTATCGAATATCTGATACTTCCCCGTATGGTGGCGTTGAGTGAAATAGCCTGGGTGCAGCCGGAGGCGAAACCGGATCTGAAAGAGTTCTATCGTCAGCTTGTTCCGCATTTCAAGCGGATGGATATCCTTGGATTGAACTACCGGGTACCCGATCTGGAAGGATTCTACAAAGTGAATGCTTTCCTTGATGAGGCTTCGGTTGATCTGACTTGTCCGTTGCCGGGCATTGAAGTCCGTTATACTACTGACGGAAGTATGCCGACTAAGCAATCCACTCTTTATGAAGGAAATCTGAAAGTGACGGAAACGACAGATTTTACTTTCCGCACTTTCCGTCCCGACGGTACTCCATCGGATGTAGCACGTACCCGATACGTCAAAGCTCCTTATGCGGAGGCAACTGCTGCTCCGGCTTCTTTGAATTCCGGACTGAAAGCCGTATGGCATAAATTCCGTGGTAATCTTTGTGCGGATATCGATGCGGCTCCCGTGAATGGTGAGTATGTCGTAGAATCCGTTTCTATCCCCGAAGAGGTGAAAGGAGATATCGGCCTGATAATCACGGGTTACCTGGAAGTACCTGCCGATGGCATCTATACATTTGCTCTTCTTTCGGACGACGGCAGTACGCTGAAACTGGACGGCGAATTACTGGGAGATAATGACGGAGCACACTCACCGGTAGAGATTATAGTACAGAAGGCCTTGAAAGCCGGACTGCACCCGATAGAAGTACGCTACTTCGATTGCAATGGCGGAGTTTTGCAGATGGAATTAGTCAATGAAAGGGTGAGAAAGAAGTGCTTCCTAAAGAATGGCTGAAACATGAATAAACAGATCTCCTGAAGATTTTTTATTAGGTATTAATATAGATGAGGTAATTCTTGTTGAAATATCCCTATAAATGGGTATTTCCCAAATCAAAAGTTCTTCTCAACTTTGCAGAGTGAATAAAACGCCACTATGCAATATTTGAAAGAAGACATACAGGAAAAAATCCTCCACATAGCCGAAGAAGTATTCTCCGAAAAAGGATATAAGGATGCTTCCATGCGCGAAATTGCTTCCCGAACAGGGATTACAGTCAGCAACATCTATCATTATTTCACCAATAAGGATGAGATATTCCGCACGATTCTGAAACCTGTGCTGAATGATTTGTATGCCAAGATATATAGTCATGATGCCAATCAGATGTCCATAGAGGTTTTTACGAATTCGGACTATCAGCAGGAATCCGTGCAGGAATATATCGATTTGGTTTCCGAACACCGTGCCCGGTTGCGTATGTTACTTTTCCAGGCACAGGGATCATCCCTGGAAAACTTCCGTTCGGAGTATACCGATGCGATGACACGTACTATCTTTGTCTTTTTTCAGGGGATGAAGCAGAAGTACCCGCACCTGAATATAGGTATCACCGATTTCTTTATTCATCTCAATACGGTATGGCTGTTTGCCTTGCTCGAAGAACTGGTGCTGCACCACGTGAAGAAAGAAGAAATGCAGAAATTTATAGCAGAATATATAGCCTTTGAAACGGCAGGTTGGAAGGAGCTCATGAATGTATGAGCTCCTTCTTTTTTTGAACGATTCAGAGGAATGTTCTTTTTTAAAAATCAGATATATATAAATGAAAAGGTATGAAAGAAAAACAGAGAAAGAAAAGTGGTGTGAGTCGCTTGTTTGAGATAGCAGGTGAGAAGAAAGGCTTACTGATGCTTGCCGGGGTACTTTCGGCGGTCAGTGCCTTGTGTATGCTGGTGCCTTATTGGTCGGTATATGAAGTGCTGAAAGAGCTTTTGTTGCATGGCAGCAAGATAAGCGAGTTGGATAGCAGTGTGCTTATACACTGGGGATGGGTGGCATTTGTCGGTCTGGTGGCAGGACTGCTTTTACTGTATGGAGCATTGATGGCATCGCATGTGGCGGCGTTCCGTATTCTCTACGGGTTGCGCATTCGTCTGTCCGGGCATATCGGACGCCTTTCGCTGGGATACCTGAACGGTACTTCCACCGGAGCGATCAAGAAAACTATGGAACAGAATGTGGAGAAGATAGAGAATTTTGTGGCGCATACCATTCCCGATCTGGTCAATGTGCTGGCAACCATTGTGCTGATGTTTATCATCTTCTTCTCCCTGAACGGGTGGATGGCGGCTATTTGTGTGGTCTGCATCGTTTGTAGTATCGGTTTGCAGTTTATGAACTTCTTTGGGAAAAAAGCCAAAGAGTTTACGAAAATCTATTATGATACGCAGGAGCGTATGAGTGCTTCAGCTGTCCAGTATGTGAGAGGAATGCCCGTGGTGAAGATATTTGGTCAGAGTGTGCGCTCGTTCCGCCAGTTTAATAGTGAGATAGAGGCCTATAAGAGTTATGCTTTAAGAGTCTGCGACACCTACCAGCCCGGTATGATTGCTTTTACTGTATTGCTGAATTCGCTGATAACCTTCATTTTGCCCGTAGGTCTGTTGCTTCTGAGCAGAGAGACGCAGAATATTGGTCTGGCGGCAGTTTATCTCTTCTTTATTATTATGGGGCCCGGCGTGGTTTCTCCTATCTATAAACTGATGTATCTCGGTTCAAGTACGAACGAGATTGACGAGGGAGTGAAACGAATCGACCGCATATTTGATGAACAGGTACTTCCCGAAACTGCGGTTTCGCATTTGCCCGCTTCCTATGATATCGAGTTTCGTCACGTATCGTTTGCCTACGAAAACAAGGCGGAGACTACCCGTACCGAAGCGCTGAAAGACATCTCTTTTACTGCGCCACAGGGAGCGATTACTGCGCTGGTCGGTCCGTCAGGTTCCGGAAAGTCTACGGTAGCCAACCTGATTCCGCGCTTTTGGGATGTCAGTGAAGGGGAGATCTGCATTGGCGGAATTAATATAAAAGAGATAGCGACCGAGGATTTGATGAATCTCGTTTCCTTTGTTTTTCAGGACAGCTTTCTCTTCTTTGATACGCTCTATGAGAATATTCGGGTCGGTAATACGTCTGCTACCCGTGAACAGGTGATCGAAGCTGCCCGTGCGGCTCAATGTCACGATTTTATAGAGAGTCTGCCGGACGGCTATCATACGCGGATCGGTGACAAAGGAGTGTATTTGTCCGGCGGTGAGTCCCAACGGGTTTGTGTGGCAAGAGCCATTCTTAAAAATGCTCCGATTCTGGTGCTTGACGAGGCGACTGCTTTTGCCGATCCGGAGAACGAATATAAGATGCAGCAAGCCATTCAGCAACTTATCAAAAATAAAACGGTCATCATTATTGCTCACAGACTTTCGTCCATCATTTCAGCCGAACAGATACTTGTCCTGAAAGAAGGCAAGCTCGTACAAAGCGGACGTCACGAAGTGCTGAGCAAAACGGACGGTGTATATAAAAGAATGTGGGATGCCTATACCAGCGCATTCCGTTGGCAATTAACTATCAAAAAGGAGGAAACAAAATGAATGCAATCAAGAATATTACGGTAGGACATACCGAACGTCTGCGTAAACCTGTCGGTTACACGATGCTTGCCAATCTGGTGAATATCGTTCCGTTCTGTCTTTCTATCGAAGCCATAAATGTGATTTTCCGTACGTTTGACGGTAGTGGTACACCGCTGGATACGAATCGTCTTTGGATGATTTTTGCTATATTGGTCGTGTATATGGTGGTGATGGCTTTTGCCGAACGCGCCGCCTATCGTGCCAACTTTCGCGGTGCTTATGAGATGAGTGCCGAAGGGCGTATTAATTTAGCCGAGCATCTGCGTAAATTATCCTTGGGATTCCTGTCCCGCAGAGATCCGGGGGATCTTTCTTCCATGCTGATCACTGACTTTACCATGGCGGAAACGGGAATATCCCATCACTTGCCCCAATTGATGGGAGCGTTGGTAATGCCGGTTTTTGCCTTCCTTGGCTTGCTTTGGATTGACTGGCGCATGGCGGTGGCCATGTTCGTAGCTTTACCGCTTGCGGTTGCTGTCCTGTTGCTTAGCAATATCGCCCAGCGTAAGCTGAGTGTGCGACAGATTGAAGCCAAGATTAATGCCGGAAACCGCTTGGAAGAATATCTGCAAGGCATACGGGTGATGAAAGCATATAATTTGCTGGGAGGCAAGTTCGAACGCCTGAAAATGGCTTTTAGTGATCTCCGTCGTGCCTGTATCCGGCAGGAGGCGCTTCTCGGTCCATTTATCTTATTCTCGGTCACATTGATTCGTGCCGGATTGACATTCATGATACTTTGCGGTACGTACCTGTTGATAGGAGGCGAACTTTCACTGCTCACGTTTGTCATGTTTCTGGTGGTCGGTTCCCGTGTTTTCGATCCGCTGACATCTGCCTTGACTAACTTTGCCGAGTTTCGCTACTTCTCCATCGCAGGAGGACGTATCCTTACGTTGATGAACGAACCGGAAATGAAGGGAGATCGTGATGTGCCCGAAAGCGGAGATATTACTTTTGATCATGTATCTTTCGGTTATCAGGAAAAGGAAATACTGCATGATATTTCCGTGACTCTTAGAAAAGGGACGCTCACTGCTTTGGTCGGTCCTTCCGGAAGCGGAAAGAGTACGATGCTGAAACTTTGCGCACGCTTCTATGATCCGCGTAAAGGCTCGGTTCGTTTTAACGGAATGGATATGAAAGAACTGGAGCCGGAGTCATTAATGAAACATTGTTCCATGGTTTTTCAGGATGTCTATCTGTTTCAGGATACGCTGAAGAATAATATCCGTTTCGGCAGGACAGATGCTACGGATGAAGAGATCGTAGCGGCAGCGAAAAAGGCTTGTTGTCACGAATTCATCATGCGTCTGCCCAAAGGATACGATACGATGGTAGGAGAAGGTGGCTGCACTCTTTCGGGAGGAGAAAAACAACGGATCTCCATTGCCCGTGCCATGCTGAAAGAAGCTCCGGTCGTGCTGCTGGATGAGGCTACTGCTTCTCTCGATCCGGAGAATGAAGTAGAAGTGCAGCAGGCTATCAATACCTTGATTGCGGGACGGACGGTAATCGTTATCGCTCACCGCCTCAAAACGATCCGAAATGCCGACCGGATTATTGTGCTGGAAGAAGGACGAATTGCGGAACAAGGCACTCATGATGAACTTTTGAGCCGGCCGGGGCTGTACGCCAAACTTTGGAATATACAGGAACAGACATCGGGATGGAAACTATAAAAACGGCTCATCAGAGATAAAACGAAAAGGTCCGGCTTTCACAAGCCGGGCCTTTTGTTTACTAGAATTTATGCTATTTACACTTATTCTGTAATATTGAATACATTATATGGTTTTTTTAAACTAACAACCAAATGTGAGAATGCGGGAGAATCACTTCGGCCGATTCCAATGTTTTCAATGTGGCTACGTAATTTTTAATTATGACTAATTAATTCAATTCTGATATTGCAAAGATAGGGGCTTTGACGATTTCCTGCAATCACCTGAAATGGGTATTCTTGGGCGGGTTACTAGCAATATATAGTGGGTCTGAATCTTTTATTCCGGAACATTTGCAGAGTTTCCTGTCAACCTGTTCAGATGACATACCAGTAGTTTTCCTTCATTATCTCTCAAATGCATACCATTGCCTTGACAATAACGGAAGTATTTGCATCGGGCGCACTCGTCTTTTTTCATCCATGAACGGTCGCGATAAGGCTGGAATTTCGTTTGCCATATTTCCCCAAAATCATCCTGATAGATATTTCCTTGATGGTAGTTGGAGCGGATGCTGCTACAGGCACTGATAGAACCGTCAATCAAAACGGAGCCGACTGATATTCCGGCGCTACAGAAGAAAGGAGTATTCCGTACTTCACCTTCATAGTTACCCAGGAAACCTTCGCAGCCGTAACTCGCACGGATAATTCCTTCCTTTCGGGTGTCACGGATGAAGTCGAGCACTTGTTTCAGTTCTTCTCCGTTCATACGGAATTCCGGTTCTTCGGCGGCTCGTCCTACCGGAAAGATGGTAGATACTCTCCATCGTTTGACTCCGAGACTGATAAGTAACTCTTTCATAGCCGACAACTGTGGCAGGCTACGGCGGGTGACACAGGTAATGACGTCGAATGTCAGTTCGGGGATAGCTGTGATTTCCCATATGGCATTTACGGCACAATCGAAACTTTCGGGATGTCGTCGCATCCAGTTGTGTACATCCTTCAGTCCGTCCAGGCTGATGGATATACTACGCATACCGCTGCGGATCAGGTTGTGAAGCCGTTCGCGTGTGAGACACAGGCCGTTGCATACCATGCCCCACGGGTATCCCCGTCGGGATATTTCTTTACCGCAAGTTTCCAAATCTTCACGTACGGTTGGTTCTCCACCGGAGATAATGACGAATACATCGTGCGGATTGGTATGTGTTGTTATGCTGTCCAGTACTTTTAGAAAATCCTGCAGAGGCATATCCGGAGTAGCGGGAGAGGACTTGCAGTCACTGCCACAATGGCGGCAACGTACATTACATCGTAAGGTGCATTCCCAAAAAAGCTGTCTGAGCGGATGTTCTTCCACTCTTTCGTGTTTCATCCGGCGAAATATTTCTAAAGCCAGCCATCGGCGGGGAGTAAGGGGGATGATACGTTTCATTCTTCTTCTTTTTTCTCCTCTTTAAGTAAGTGACTTTTCCCTCTTTTCCAAGGTCTTGTATTCTAATCTTTTTTGTCTGGTATGCGCCATTCTTTTCGCCGTCTACATCTGTATACTCAAGGTACATTTCAGATTTTTTTGGAGGATACTCTTCGAATTTAAATGTATTGATTGCTATACCGCCTACCGTATAATGCTCTATTTCACGTGACTCGGTATAGGCAGTATCTGTAATTAATGAATCTTCTTGATTCATATAACTGGATACTACGCGAATACCATTAATATTTTCTTTTTCTTCATTTTGTACTTGACTGCTTATTATAATGTCAGGAGTCCAGTCGGGACCGGGACCATAATAACAAGGTTCGTCCCAGATTTCGTTATTATTGCCACATCCGGAAAAGCCTAAAGCGGCGAGCAGACTTAGTAGATATTTGTTTCTCATGTTATTAACGTGTTTAGTTCTTGTTGGGACAAAGATAATTAATCTTTGAATCGGCTGTTCTCTATTGTTCGTTTTATTTTTTGAATGAGATGATTTTAGAGATTGGGGATGATTGTATAATGGGGTATCAGGAAATACAATCTTATGGGATAAAGGAGAAAACATCTTGATTCTTTTGTGGGTAATTAAACAAAACCGTATTAAATGGGGACAGGTATTTATCCACAGGATGTGCGAATTGATATTCTCCCCTTTTCGCATATATTGGGAAAAGGTATGTGTAATAGCAAAAAGTGCAATACTTTCTGTGATATTCTTTCTTTTTGATTTGATTTTAGGTAATTTCCTGTCGTTGTATATTGCAGAATGACCTCAAATAGCGATTCCCCGCTCTCAGAAAGGAGTTCTTTTACTCCCGGCCCGGCTCTCAGAGTGCTTCAGCACGGGGCTTATTAGCGTGAAGAGTAAGGTTAGACAAGATATAGAGTAAGTATACGGTGCATATAGTGTAAGTATACGGTGCGTATAGTGTAACTATAGCCTGCGAATAGCGTAACTATACCCTGCAAATAGCGTCAGTATCCTGAAAAGAAGGTGGAAATAGACTGTTTTTAGTCTTTTCCCTTTCTATTTCGTTCATAGCCTTGAACGAAATAGTTAGAGCAGGAGGGAAGACTATTGGCTAAATTGCTCGCTTAGAGAACCGGAACGAGAAAGATGAAGGTGCAGAGTGATATCATAATTGCTATAAAACTTCGATATTGATAAATCGCTAATTGCCTAGAATCCGATAAAAATTCCGAGGGTAGAGAAGGGGCGGAATTAGCGAAACTCTGAGCATTACAAAATACAAATTGTCACTTTTGACAATTTGTATTTTGTTTCTTGGAATGAACGTTAACTATTCGCATAGCTATGCATTCCACCCAAGACATAGTTCACTCCGAAATATGTCATCAGAACAGTGAGGAATGCTAGTATCATATAAATGTGGAAGAACAAAGGCTTGCGGAAAATCTGCAGACTTTGTGAATGGAATGCCACACCATATACAAGGAAAGTAATCAATGCCCAGACTTCTTTCGGGTCCCAGGCCCAATAGCGCCCCCATGAAACATTTGCCCACACAGCACCAATAAAAATTCCCGCCCCCAGAC
>OLIY01001610.1_pt1 | contig 14377 bp, 9 predicted proteins | sample 1601431 | NCBI WGS metagenome assembly OLIY01 (sample SAMN04168659, study PRJEB22393) | human gut metagenome | biome: human gut microbiome; feature: stool | host: Homo sapiens | collected 2014-05-12
TTCTGTAAACTTAGTATCCATACCACCGGAAAATAGGATGATACTCAACGCCAACATGCCTATGAACTGTGCTGCACTGGGATTGCTGAACTGAATGCCTAAGCCGTCGCTGCCGAACAGCATTCCGACACCTAAAAAGAGAAGCAAGGCGGGAAGGCCGAAACGGAAACCGGCTTTACCGGCAATAATACTGAAGAAAAAGATAATCGAAGCAACCAACAGGATTGCTTCCGGATTCTCGAAGATTTGTAATTCGTGGAACATAGGCTGATAATAACGGTTTACTCTATACTTTGTCACTTCAAAGTAAAGAAAAAATAACGATATGCACAACAGCTTAACACTTAAAAGACAAGGTTATCTACTGACTAATAAATATATTCACTATATTTGTGCTGATAAAATTAACGCTATGATTAAAACAAATCTATTCCTACTATTGTTCGTTCTCCTCGCGGGAACTTCGTGCAATAGGCAGCAACATTTCATTTCGGACGATACGTTCCGCGCCGAAGTGGAGAATGACTTCCGGGCAAAGCAGGCCGCTCTGCCGGACGGAAACCTTTTTTCAGTCTTTAACCAAAAGATGACGTCCGACGAAAAAGAGGCGCTTACTTTCTTGTATGCCTATATGCCGATCGGAGATATCACGGATTATGACGGGCAACTGTATCTCGACAATATCCGCAGTTCGTTTCGTGCACGGGTGGAAATGCCTTGGGGAGACAGCATACCGGAAGACATCTTCCGCCATTTCGTACTTCCCGTGCGGGTCAACAACGAGTGTCTCGACGATTCGCGCCGGGTATTTCACGATGAACTCAAACCCCGCGTCGAGGGGCTGTCGATGTATGACGCCATCCTCGAAGTGAACCACTGGTGTCACGAGAAGGCCAACTACCAGCCGTCGGATGCGCGAACTAGTTCGCCGCTGGCCACCGTGCGCACGGCTTACGGCCGCTGCGGCGAGGAGTCCACGCTGCTCGTTGCGGCCCTGCGGTCGGTGGGCATCCCGGCCCGGCAGGTCTACACGCCCCGCTGGGCGCACACCGACGACAACCACGCCTGGGTCGAGGCCTGGGCCGACGGACGGTGGCATTTCCTCGGGGCCTGCGAGCCGGAACCGGTGCTCGACCTGGGGTGGTTCAACGCCCCGGCCAGCCGCGGGATGCTGATGCATACCAAGGTCTTCGGCTATTACGACGGTTCGGAGGAGGTGATGAAAACCACGGCCAACTACACCGAGATCAATGTGATCTCGAACTATGCCGCGTGCGCCCCGCTCACCGTGACGGTCACCGACACGGCGGGCAGTCCCGTGGAGGGTGCGACCGTGGAGTTCAAACTTTACAATTACGCCGAGTTCTACACCGTATCGCGCAAAACGACCGACGTCCGGGGGCGGGCGTCGCTGTCGGCGGGTCTGGGCGATATGCTTGTCACGGCTGTCTGTGATGGCCGGTTTGGGGTTCGGAAGGTTTCTTTCGGGAGGGAGACGGAGGCGACGGTGGTGCTGGAGCATGCGATCGGCGACGAATTCTCCTTTCCCGTCGACATCGTTCCCCCGGCCGAGAGCGCGAATTTGCCGGAGGTGACGGCCGCCCAGCGCGCGGAAAACGACCGCCGCTTCAACCGCGAAGACTCCATCCGCAACGCCTATATCGCCACGTGCCCGGCGAAACCCGCCGTTGCGGAGTTTGCACGTTCTGTCGGCATGAAGCCGGACGATGTGGCCGGATTTATCGCCGCTTCGAGAGGCAATCACGCCGAAATTATGGATTTCCTGCGCGAAGCGAGCCGGAAAGAATATGCCGGGCGGACGCTGCAACTGCTCGCCACGCTGTCGGAAAAGGACCTGCGCGACACGCCGTCGGCGGTGCTCGCAGACCATCTTTATAATACAGACAAGGATGCCGACGCCGCGACCGTGCTGGCCCCGCGTGCGGCCGATGAGATGCTCACGCCCTACCGGTCGTTTCTCCGGCGTGAAATCCCGACGGCCGATGCCGCGGCATTCCGCAGCGATCCGCAGCTGCTCGCAGCGTGGTGCCGCGACAGCCTGACGCTGCGGCCCGAACTCTGCACCGTTTTCACAACCGTCTCTGCGGAGGGCGTATGGCGCAGCCGCGTAGCCGACAAACCCTCGCGCAAGATCTTTTTCGTTGCCGCAGCCCGCTCGCTCGGCATTCCGGCGTGGATCGACCCCGTGACCGGCAACCTCTTCTACCGCCACGCCGGAAAGGATGTGCCCGTCGATTTCGAGTCGGCGAACGACCGGCAGATGGAAACCGGCCGGCTGAAACTGCGCTACGAGCCGATTCCGCGTCTCGACGATCCGGAATATTTCAGACACTTCACGCTCTCGCGCTTCGACGGGCAGTCGTTCGCGCTGCTGAACTACCCCGATTTCGAGCCATGGAGCGCGCGCTTCGACACACCCACCGACCTGGAAACCGGCTACTACATGCTCGCAACGGGCAGCCGCCTGGCCGACGGCAGCGTGCTGGCAAACGTGTCGTTCCTCAACATCGGGCCGAACCGGACGACCGAAACCGATCTACCGATGCGCGACAACTCGGAAGCGGTCCGCGTGATCGGCAGTTTCAACTCCGAATCGAAATTCATCGACGCCCGGACCGGCCGGGAGACCTCGGTGCTGCTCACCGCGGGACGCGGCTATTTCGTGGTCGGACTGGTCGGCGTCGGGCAGGAACCCACCGATCATGCGCTGAAGGACATCGCCGCCAAGGCCGCCGAACTGGAGCAATGGGGCCGTTCGATCATCCTGCTCTTCCCCGATGAAACGGCATACGCGAAATACGCGGCGTCACCCGCTGCCTCGCTGCCGCAAACCGTCACGTTCGGCATCGACCGCGACGGCTCCGTCCGCAGACAGATCCTCGACGCGATGCATCTGCCGGGGAACGTTCCGCTTCCGGTGTTTATCGTCGGCGACACGTTCAACCGCGTCGTGTTCGAATCCCACGGTTACACGATCGGCCTGGGCGACCGTTTCCTGCACACCATACACCAATTATAACCGGATTATGACGACTGAACTCTGCACCTATACCCGCAATGCATGCGACATCGCCCGGCGGACGGGCGTTGAGCGCATCGAACTCTGCGCCGCTCCCCTCGAAGGCGGCACGACCCCTTCCGCCGGACTGATCCGCTATGCCCGGAGCCTGCCGGGCCTGCGGCTGAGCGTGATGATACGCCCCCGGGGCGGAGATTTTCTCTACACCGACGACGAGGTGGCGCTGATGGCCGAAGAGATCCGCCTCGCCCGCGAATACGGAGCCGACGGGGTGGTTTTCGGACTGCTGACACCGGCCGGAGAGGTGGACGAGACGCGCACGGCGCAGCTCGTGCGCGAGGCCGAGGGGATGGAGGTGACGTTTCACCGGGCGTTCGACATGACGCGCGATTCCCGGCAGGCGCTCGAAGCGGTCATCCGCACCGGATGCCGCCGGGTGCTCACCTCCGGAGGCCGCAACACGGCGCAGGAGGGCATCGGAACGCTGCGTGCGCTGGCGGCGCAGGCGGCCGGACGCATCGAGGTCATGGCGGGGAGCGGCGTCGGTCCGTCGAACGCCCGACTGCTGGCCGCCACAGGGGTCGACGCCCTGCATTTCAGCGCCCGCCGGGAACGCGAAAGCGGCATGCGCTTCCGCAATCCGCAGGTCTCGATGGGCGGGTGCGCCGGCGTTCCCGAATACACCCTGACCGATGCCGACGAGAGCGTCGTGCGGCAGATCCTTGCCGAGCTCGGCTGACGCAGGAGATTCGGGCATCGGAGGCCGCGGCACCCCGGCAGAAAAAGAATAACAGCACGGCGGGAACGACTCCGAGGAGGTCTCCGGCGCGTTTATCCGTCCTGGGAAACCAGCGCCCTGTTCACCCACAACAAGGAATCTGCGCTGTTCAGCGGGCCGCCCCGAAGGGAGGGGCAGCGGGCGGCGTAAAATCCGACTTACCCGATAATCAGATCTTCCACACGGACTTTAGGGACATAGTGTATGCCGTCCTTGCGGAAATAACGGTGATCGTCGTTTTCGGAAATCTCCACCAATTCGATTTTCTCGATGCCTTTGCCGATGGACAGGATCAGCAGCGGCTCGGACTCCAGATGGAATTTCTGCCGGATCCGCTCTTTGTCAAACGCGCCGATACAGATGCCGTTCAGTCCGATTTCAGCCGCCTGGAGCAGCATGCTCTGAACCGAAATACCCAAATCAATATCGACATAACGATCTTCCGGAACCGTCGAGCAGACGATGATGAAAGCATTCGGCCCGGTTCCCGGAAGCGGTAAATGAAGCTCGGGCAAGGCCCCTCCGAGGCGGATTTCGGCCAAGACCCCGGGCGCTTCGTCCGCCAGGACGGGCCGGAATCGCAGGACCTGCTGATTCCGCGCCGAGGGAATGCGGGTATTGACCCCGATAATGCGGCGAAGCTGGTCTTCGCGCACGATGAAGCGGGGATCGTAGCCGCGATGGCTGCGGTTTTTCAGCAACAGCCGGCTCAATGTTACCAGCGGCCGGCGACTGGCCTGGCCGGATGCCGAACGGGCCAGGTACTCTTCCATTTTTCGGCCTAAATAATCATCTGCCATTTTTCATCGGATATATAAACGAGGACAAAGATACGCAATCCGTTCGCATTCCCTCAATCCGGAAGAGATTTTCAACCGCCAATACGCGCCGGCAGCCAACCGGGCCTCAACCTGCCGGTATGAAACGCCGGATTCGACCGGCAAAAAAGAAATAATTTGCATTATCTTTGCGTCCGTCCGACAAACGCCCGATGTCCCAACGCAAGATTATCCATATCGACATGGATGCCTTTTACGCATCCGTAGAGCAGCGCGACCGCCCCGAATACCGGGGCCGTCCGATCGCCGTCGGATATGACGGACCGCGCGGGGTCGTCGCCACGGCAAGCTACGAAGCCCGCCCCTATGGGGTTCATTCGGCCCTCTCGTCCGTGCTGGCGAAGCGGCTGTGTCCGGAACTGATCTTCGTTCCGGCACGGTTCGATGTCTACAAAGCCGTTTCCCGACAGATCCGCGCCATCTTCGGCGAATACACCGAACTCGTGGAGCCTCTCTCGCTCGACGAAGCGTTTCTCGACGTGAGCCACGTCCGTTCGGCGACGCTGGTCGCCCGCGAAATCAAAGCCCGCATCCTCGCCGAAACCGGACTGACCGCATCGGCCGGAATATCGGTCAACAAGATGCTGGCCAAGATCGCTTCGGACTACCGGAAACCCGACGGACTGTTCACGATCCCGCCGGAGCGGATCGAGGAGTTCGTAGCCGGACTGCCCGTCGAACGCTTTTTCGGCATCGGCGAAGTGACGGCCGAAAAGATGCACCGCCTCGGCATCCGTACGGGAGCCGACCTGCGGCTCTGGAACGAAGCGGCACTCGTGCAGCAGTTCGGGAAGGCCGGACACAGCTATTACGGCTATGCCCGGGGCATCGACGAACGGGAGGTCACGCCGAACCGGGTCCGCAAGTCGCTCGGAGCCGAAACGACCTTTGCCGAAGACACGGACGACCGGGAACGGCTGCGGCTCGAACTGTCGGCCGTGCGCGAGGAGGTCTGGAACCGGGTGATGCGGCATGAATTTCGGGGCAAGACCGTCGTCCTGAAGCTCAAGTTCGACAACTTCCGGCAGATAACCCGCTCGAAAACCCTATTCACGCCCGTCGATTCGGCAGAGACCCTCCGGCGCGTGTCGGAAGAACTGCTGGCCGCGGCGGATTTCCACGGGCGTAAAATCCGGCTGATCGGCCTTACGGTCGGCAACTCGCCGGAGGCCTGCCCGGAGTGCGTGCAGCTGCGGTTCGACTTCGGGAACCCGGAAACGTAAAGGCGCCCGCCATCACCGGAAACGGTATGGCCTTTGCAAGGCTCCCGTCCAAAAAGGGAGCCATGAAACATACCGATAGAACAGGGGCGGAACAAACCGCCGCCCGGCAGCCGGAACCGACGCAGGAAATCACCGTAACGCAAGTCACCCCCGACGACATTCTCAACGACGGAGGTCCGATCACACCTGCAACCGGGGACGGGACGCCCACAGAACGGCTGCTGGAACAGGACGTGGTGATGGTCAACCCGTCGGTCGACAGCATGGAAAGCCGGGGATAACCCGGCAACATGCAGGCTTACCCCGCAGCATTCGCTGGCTGCCCCTCATGCAGCCGACAAGAAGACGCCCGGCCGCTCCTGCGAGCGGCCGGGCGCATGGCACAACCGGAGAGGGGCTATTCGACCGGCCGGAAGGGGGCATCCGCATCGCCGGTCCACCGATAGAGGCGAACGGTGCTGCTCTGCTGTTTGGTCTCCTTCGAACGGGCGTTCTGCGAAATGTAGAAATAGCCGCCGCCGAGCGGACACAGTCCCGTCGTTCCCCATTTGAAATCCCAGCCGTAGATGCCGCCGGCCGATTTCCCGGCGGGAACCAGCGAGAGCACCTCGCCCTCGGTGGGCGTATCGAATCCCTGCAAAAGCTCCCTGCGAGCCGGTTTACCGCCGTCGATCACAAAGAGCGAATAATTGGGGTATTGAGATTTTTTACCTTTGTAAACCGCGGCATAGCAGTTTCCCGACGCGGGATCATAGGCCAGGTTCTGAATTCCCCACGAGGTGTTGCCCGTGCGGACGAAATACTTGTGATCGGGCGCCGCAGGGCCGCTTTTATGCAGACTTCCCTGCGAGAGCGGCTGCTCGAAACGCTTCCAGTCCTTCGTGTCGTAGGCGAGCAGCACCTGGTAATCGTTGTCCGTGCGCAGGGTGTCGCCGTAAACGCCGTAGGCCACATAGAGATAATCGCCGCCCTCCTTCGCTCCGAACCGGGGCGCGAAGGTCACGCCGTCGATGCCCGAACAGCCGAACCGGTGCTCGACCGTCCGTCCGCCGTTCTCCGCCGTTGCGAAATAGTCGTCGACGGCCTCCTTGATATAGACCGTGGTCATCACACGATCCTTTTCGGCATCCATGTCCGGACGCGTGATGCGGTCCACGTCGAAAATGGCGACGTAGAATCCCGTCCGGTCCTTTTCGTCTTCAGGCGCCACCTGCCCGGCGTCGAGCGTCCGGCGGATGCCCTTGCCGATCGCATCGTCCTTGTATTCCAGCGAGCCGTAAACGCGGCCGTCGGCAGGATTCATCGTCAGGCAGCCCAGATGGCCCGTCATGCCGTCCACGCTGCCTATCAGATTGCCTTCGAAGTCCATCTTCAGCAGTTTGGTCGTGAAGGAGAAATAGATGTAGCCGCGTTCGAGATCGACGGCAATGCCCTGCACGTGGAACGGACCTTGTTCGCCCGAGCGGATTTCGCGCGGCAGGTTACGCAGATCGGGACCGTTTTTCGTCCGGTTGGCGCCCGACGGGCAGGCCGTCAGCAGCAGCGGAACGATCAGTAAAGGGAGCAGACGTTTGAGGTTCATCGGAAGTTTTTTTACGTTAGTATCGGATTTATTTGCTTTTTCCGCAACAAATATAAACAAAAGCAACCAAAAACACAACCGAAAACACAACAAAAGAAAGAATCCTCCGCCCGATCGGGCGGAGGATTTTCACATTCAGACGTTCGCCACGAACTCTTCGAAGGCGGCAAGATCGGCCGCCAGCGGTTCGGAGCATTGCGGCCGCCGCGTCAGCCGTTCGAGCCGCTCCGGAAGCGGCACCCGCGATCCGGTCACCGATTCGATGACCTCTCCGAACTTGGCGGGATGCGCCGTGGAGAGGTAAAAACCCGGCTTGTCCACGGCCGCCGAGGCCGCATAGCCGACGGCGCTGTGCGGATCGGAGAAATAGCCGTGGCGCTCATACAGCTCGTCGATCGTGCGGCGGATCGAGGCATCGTCGCAGCGGAATCCCTCCAGTTCGGCGCGCAGCATCTCCGGATCGCCGTCGCAGAGCCACAGCATCCGTTCGAAATTGCTCGGTGCGCCGACATCCATCGCATTGGCCGGAGTCCGCACCGACGGCCTCGGGCGGTAGACGCCCGTGCGGATGAACTCGGGCACGACATCGTTGACGTTCGAGGCGGCGACGAAGCCCCCGAGGGGCAGTCCCATGCGCCGGGCCAGCATTCCGGCGGCGAGGTTTCCGTAATTGCCGCTCGGCACGACGACGACAGGACGGTCGCCGCCCGTGGCCTGCCGCCACTGGCAATAACCGTAGAAATAGTAGAACGCCTGCGGAATCCAGCGCAGCAGGTTGATCGAATTGGCCGACGTCACCCGCCGCCGCTTGCGGAACGGGGCGTCGGCGAACAGCTCCTTCACGAGCCGCTGGCAATCGTCGAACGTTCCGGCGACGCGCAGCGGATGGATGTTGCCGCCCAGGGCGGTCATCTGGCACTCCTGCAGGCGGCTGATCTTCCCTTCGGGATAGAGCAGCACCACCTCGACGCCCGGCACGCCGTAAAACCCGTGCGCCACGGCGCTGCCCGTGTCGCCCGACGTAGCCGTCAGAATCACCAGTTTTTCGCCGGCACCGCCCATCAGACCGATCATCCGCCCCATGAAGCCCGCACCGTAATCCTTGAATGCGAACGTCGGGCCGTGGAAGAGCTCCAGCGTATAGCGGCTGCCGACACGGCGAAGCGGCAGCGGAAAGTCGTAGATCCGCTCCATCTCCCGCCGCAGGAGACCGGGGTCGATGTCGTCACCGAAAAAAAGTTCCGCCAGGTATCCGGCCAGCGCGGCATAGGACTCCCCGGCCAGCCGCTCCGCGACGGCCATATCGGCCTGCGGGATACGTTCCGGGACGAACAACCCGCCGTCGGGTGCCAGCCCCGCCTGCACGGCCTCGCGAAGCGAAAAGGCGCGTGCGCATGCTTTGTCTTTCGTGCTATAATATTTCATCTGTTTGTCGTTTTATACTATTCCACAATCCTTGCCCCGCAGTTCGACACGCGGCCCGCATATATCTTGCAGCCGATACCGGGGCGGGCGAAATGCGCCCGCATCCGCTGCGCGACCCGCTGCGCGACGGCCTCATCGGCGGCCAGGGCGAAGATCGAAGGCCCCGACCCGGCAATGTTCATCGCCAGGGCGCCTTCGGCGAGCACCCCTTCCTTCAGCACATCGTAACCCGGAATGAACCCCTTGCGGTAAGGCTCCGCCACCACGTCGTGCATCGACCGACCGATCAGCGCCACGTCGCCCAGGGCGAACCCGGCCACCAGCCCGCCGACATTGCCCCACTGCGTCACGGCATCGTGCAGGGGTACCTCGCGGGGAAGCACTTCGCGCGCCTGCTTGGTACTGACCACGATGTCGGGATGCACCACGGCATAGAAAAAGCCCTCGGGGACAGGCAGGCGCACGATGTCCAGCGGTTCGTACCCCCGGATCAGCACCACGCCGCCCAGCACGGCAGGGCCCACGTTGTCGGCATGGGACGTACCGCCGATGAGCGCCTCGCCCATCATCGCAAATTCCACGAGCCGCTCCCCTGAAAAGGGACGTCCCAACAGTTCGTTCACGCCCCAAACCGCTGCGGCCGACGAAGCCGCACTCGACCCGATGCCGCTGCCGGGAGCGATCTTTTCGAGGATCGTAACCTCGACCCGCACGGGTTTTTCGTATGCCCCGAGCAGTGCCATCACCGCCGGGGTAATCACGTTGTCCTCGTTTTTGGCGGGAAGTTCCTTCCCGCTGCGGTTGCGGATAACGAGCCCCCCGGCACCTTCTTCGATGCCGACCTCCAGCAGGTCGCCCACGCCGTCGAGCGTCAGCCCCATCACATCGAAGCCGCAACCCAGGTTCGCCACCGTTCCCGGGGCGAAAACTTTGATATATCGCATGATAAAATCTCCTTTTGAATGAAACCACCTTTGATCGAACCGGGCTTTCCGTTCCGGCAGCCTTGGCCGGAAAATGCATAACGGGTATGCTCGTGACGGAAAAATAACAACTACACCCCCACAGGGGTTGTCGTTGTCGTCGTCATTGTAGTGGCGGTAGCGGAGATAAGGACGGTGAAAGAAACGGTGCACGCCACCGGGCTGCAGGCTACCCCGCATCCCCCGGTCATCGTATGGTTCCGTTTCATATCCATCGGGGACAAATATAAAACAAAAAAATTTAATATCCAAATTCGGGTAACAAATCGTAAGACGCCCTAAAAAGCACTGGCAGCCGCTTTATATATAATAGGAGTAGTCCGGAAAGGCTGAAAATACCGAACTTGACGACAAACCGTAAGATATTAGGGGTTCCTGGAAGGCCTGCTTTCCTCCGAATCGGGCTAAAAGCGGTTAAAAGGCCAAAAAATACGGTTTCAAACTGTAAGATAAAAAACCTCTATCCGGGTCGTCATAAAGCGCAAGAGGGGATATAGGTTCCGGATTATCACATTATTAAATTTTTTGCAAAATTATTTTGACGAAACGATTTTATATCCCTATCTTTGAAACGGAACAAACACGCAAATTCCGGACATGAACGCCCAGAACCATTCGAATAATAACGTCATTAATCTGCTGCTCGTCGTCTTTGGCAAGATAACGGGAGAAAGGTGATGTGTATATCCGAAAGATGATAAAAAGGCCTTTCTCCCGATGGAGAAAGGTTTTTTATTATCCGGGCAGATGGCAAAGGCACAATATGCAGAAAACAAGAAGAAGATGAAACACCCACTCAGAAGTGCCGTCACGACGACGGGCCGGCGCATGGCCGGAGCCAGGAGCCTGTGGCGTGCCAACGGCATGCGCGAAGAGCAGTTCGGCCGTCCGGTCATCGGCATCGCCAACTCGTTCACCCAGCTGGTTCCGGGACACGTGCACCTGCACGAGATCGGACAATACGTCAAGCAGCGGATCGAAGCGCTCGGCTGTTTCGCCGCGGAATTCAACACCATCGCCATCGACGACGGCATCGCCATGGGGCACGACGGCATGCTTTATTCGCTGCCCTCGCGCGAGATCATTGCCGACAGCGTCGAATATATGGCCAATGCCCACAAGGTCGACGCACTGGTCTGCATCTCGAACTGCGACAAGATCACCCCGGGCATGCTGATGGCCGCCATGCGGCTCGACATCCCGACCGTCTTCGTATCGGGCGGGCCGATGGAGGCGGGGCATCTCGGCGAGCGGGCGCTCGACCTGATCGACGCCATGGTAATGGCTGCCGACGAAAATTGCAGCGACGAACAGGTGGCGCGCGTCGAACGCGCCGCATGCCCCGGCTGCGGTTCGTGCTCGGGGATGTTCACCGCCAACTCGATGAACTGCCTGACCGAAGCGCTCGGGCTCTCGCTCCCGGGCAACGGCACCGTCGTGGCCACGCATGTCAACCGCCGCCGCCTGTTCGAAGAGGCCGCAGCGCTGATCGTCCGCAATGCCGAACGCTATTACTTCGAGGGCGACGACTCGGTGCTCCCGCGCTCGGTGGCCACGAAGGCAGCCTTCGAGAATGCCATGTCGCTCGACATCGCCATGGGCGGCTCGACCAACACGGTGCTGCACCTGCTGGCCGTAGCCCACGAGGCCGGGGTGGATTTCACGATGCAGGATATCGACCGCCTTTCGCGCCGGGTGCCCGTGCTGTGCAAGGTCGCCCCCAACTCGCATTACCATATCCAGGATGTCAACCGTGCGGGCGGCATCCTCTCGATCCTGGGCGAACTCGCCCGCGGCGGATTGCTCGACACCTCGGCCGGGAGGGTCGACGGGCGCACGCTCGGCCAGGCCATCGCGGCCTTCGACCTGCGGAGCGAAACGGCAAGCAGCGAAGCCAAACAGCGCTACCTGAGCGCCCCGGCCGGCCTTTACAGCCGGGAACTGGGCACACAACGGACTTATTACGACACACCGGACACCGACCGCACGGCAGGCTGCATCCGCGATCTGGAACACGCCTATTTCCGCGACGGCGGGCTGGCCGTACTGACGGGCAACATCGCCCGCCGGGGCTGCATCGTCAAGACGGCCGGCGTCGACGCGTCGCTGTTTGTCTTCCGCGGGCGCGCCCGCGTCTACGAATCGCAGGAGCAGGCCATCGGCGGCATCCTCGGCGGCGAGGTGCAGGCCGGCGACGTGGTCGTCATCCGTTATGAAGGCCCCAAGGGCGGCCCCGGCATGCAGGAGATGCTCTACCCCACGTCGTACCTCAAATCCAGACACCTCGACAAAGCCTGCGCGCTGATTACCGACGGCCGCTTCTCGGGCGGAACGTCGGGGTTGTCGATCGGTCACGTTTCGCCCGAAGCGGCTTCGGGCGGGGAGATCGCCGTCATCCGCACGGGCGACGAGATCGAGATCGACATCCCGCGGCGCTCGATCCGCCTCATGGCCAGCGACGACGAAATCGCCGCGCGCATGGCCGCACAGCAGCATTTCCGCCCCGCGGCACGCGACCGCCGCATACCCGCGTCGCTAAGGGCCTATGCCAAGCTGGTCAGCTCGGCCGACAAAGGGGCCGTACGCATCGTCGAAGAAGAATAAAACCGGACAACACCATGAATACGAACACGACAACCAGAACCGAAGGACAACAGCCCGGCCCTTGTATCACAGGGTCGCAGGCCCTGCTCGAATCGTTCCTGCGCGAGGGTGTGGACACGCTTTTCGGGTATCCCGGAGGAGCCATCATCCCCGTTTACGATGCGCTTTTCGACTACCGCGACCGGCTGCGCCACATCCTTGTCCGCCATGAACAGGGCGCCGTACATGCCGCGCAGGGCTACGCCCGCGTCAGCGGCCGCGTAGGGGTTTGCCTGGTCACCTCGGGCCCGGGGGCGACAAACACCGTGACCGGACTGGCCGACGCGCTGATGGACTCCACGCCGCTGGTACTGGTGACCGGACAGGTGGGTTCGTCGTTGCTGGGCACCGACGCCTTCCAGGAAACCAACTTCGTGGGCATCACGCAGGCCGTAACCAAATGGAACTGCCAGGTCAAGCGTACCGAAGACATTCCCGGGGCGATTGCCAAGGCGTTCTATATCGCCCGTTCGGGACGTCCGGGCCCCGTGGTGGTGGACATCACCAAGGACGCCCAGTGCGGGACGGCCCCGTTCCGCTACGAGAGGCTGACGTCCATCCGCAGCTACGTCCCCGCACCCGCGCCCGCCGAGGAGTGCATCGCCGAGGCGGTACGGCTGATCGACGCCGCACAACGGCCGCTGCTGATGGCGGGACAGGGCGTGATCCTCGGAAATGCCGAAGAAGAATTGCAGGCCTTCCTCGCAAAGAGCGGCATACCGGTCGCCTCGACCCTGCTGGGCCTGTCGGCCGTGCCGACCTCCTCGCCGCAGTATGTCGGCATGCTGGGCATGCACGGCAACTACGGCCCCAACATCCGCAACCAGGAGTGCGACCTGCTCATCGCCGTGGGGATGCGTTTCGACGACCGCGTGACGGGCAACCCCAAATGTTTCGGGGCGAACGCCAAGGTCATCCACCTGGAGATCGACCCCGCGGAGATCGGCAAGATCATCCCGGCCGACGTGGCGGTCGTGGGCGATGTGAAACGCTCCCTGCCGCTCATCACCGAGCGTATCCGCAAACGCGACCACAGCCAATGGATCGCCGGATTCCGCGCCTGCGACCAGATCGAATACGAAGCCGTCATCCGCAAGGCCGTGCACCCCGCCGAGGGGCGTATCCGCATGGGCGAGGCGGTCGCCGCCGTGGCCCGGGCCTACCGCAACGACGCGGTGCTGGTGACCGACGTGGGCCAGCAGCAGATGAACGCCGCGCGCTATTTCGGATTCCGCCGCACGCGCAGCGTGGTTACCTCGGGCGGTCTCGGCACGATGGGATTCGGACTTCCGGCGGCCATCGGGGCCAAGCTGGGCGCCCCCGACCGCGAAGTGTGCCTTTTCGCGGGCGACGGCGGCCTGCAGATGACCATTCAGGAGTTGGGCACGATCTTCCAGTCGCAGGTGGCCGTGAAGATCGTCCTGCTGAACAACTCGTTTCTGGGCATGGTCCGCCAGTGGCAGCAACTTTTCCATGACCGCCGCTATTCGTTCACCCCGATGGACAATCCTGATTTCACGATGATTGCGTCGGCTTACGGCATCCCCGCCGACCGGGTCAGCGACCCGGCGGAACTCCCGGCCGCAATGCGCAAACTGGCCGACGCTCCGGGCCCCTATTTCCTCGAAGTGGTCGTCCGCCCCGAAGAGAACGTATTTCCGATGGTACCCGCAGGTGAATCGCTGTCAAACGTCATGTGCAAAGAGTAAAGTTATGGAACAGGAATATATCGTCATCGCTTTCACGGAGAATCAAATCGGCGTGCTGAACCGCATCACGGGGCTTTACCTGCGCCGCAAAATCAACATCGAGAGCCTGAAAGTCTCGGAAAGCTCGATCAAGGGGATCAGTATGTTCGTTATTT
>OLIY01001615.1_pt1 | contig 14334 bp, 9 predicted proteins | sample 1601431 | NCBI WGS metagenome assembly OLIY01 (sample SAMN04168659, study PRJEB22393) | human gut metagenome | biome: human gut microbiome; feature: stool | host: Homo sapiens | collected 2014-05-12
AGGCCGCACCAAGGCCGGCGCCACCGTGTCCGTGCGCAACACGCGTGGCACCGAGAAGGGCCGCTTCCCGATGATCTGCACCAACCCCGGCCTGGACCGCTGGGAAGCGATGGTCAAGATCGGCGACCACAGCGACCTGAAGCCGTGGGAAGACGGCTACGCCGACGTCAAGAAGCAGCTCGGCGAATGGCACATCGTGGTCGAAGGCTGGGAGGATACGTACGCTTCCTGGCTGCACGACGCGCAAATCAAGGTCGAGGTCGGCGACGATGCGGAGAACGCGCTGGAATCCGGCGCGCAGCTGCTGGAACGTTGGGCTGGCGCACGCGATTCCAAGCTGACCGCCGACGACAAGAAGACGCTGCGCGAAGCGGCGAAGGCCGTTGCCGACAAGTCGCTCGACGCGACCGCGCGTCTTGCCGCGGCGACCACCGACGCAATCGCAAGCCTGCACGAAACCAATCCGCTGCGTGACGGCCTGAGCGCGTCGAATCCGCAGCGCTTCCGCGTGGAACGTCCGAAGTCGAGCTTCGCCGCATGGTACCAGTTCTTCCCGCGTTCCGAAGGCGCGTATTTCGACGCCGACGGCAAGATCGTGCAGGGCACACTGAAGACGGCGCTGTCCGGCCTCGACCGCGCGAAGACCGAAGGCTTCGACATCGTGTACCTGCCGCCGATCTTCCCAATCGGTGTGACCAACCGCAAGGGCCGCAACAACACGCTGATCGCCGGACCGCACGATCCGGGCTCCCCGTTCGGCATCGGCTCCGAGCTGGGCGGCCACGACACCGTCGACCCGCTGCTCGGCACCATGGACGATTTCAAGGCGTTCTGCGATTACGCGCACAAGCTGGGCATCGAAGTGGCGCTCGACTTCGCGCTGCAGTGCTCGCCTGACCACCCGTGGGTCAAGCAGCATCCGAACTGGTTCCGCACCAAGCCGGACGGAACGATCGCATTCGCCGAGAATCCGCCGAAGAAGTACCAGGACATCTACCCGATCGATTTCAACGCCGACATGGAAGGCATCGAAGCGGAAACCGAACGCATCATGGGCCTGTGGATCAAGGCCGGCGTGACGATCTTCCGCGTGGACAACCCGCATACCAAGCCGGTGCGTTTCTGGCAGGATGTGATCGCCGCCGTTACGAAGAAGCATCCGGAAGTGCTATTCCTCGCTGAGGCGTTCACCCGCCCGGGCATGATGCGCGCGCTGAGCTATGTGGGCTTCACGCAGTCGCACTGCTACTTCCCGTGGCGCAACACCAAGGAGGAGCTTGAGGAGTATTTGGAGGAGACCAACGGCGACGGTGGTTTCTACCAGCACAACACCTTCTGGCCGTCCACGCCGGATATCATGACCGCCTACCTGCGCGACAACGGTATCGCCGGTCACGCGGTGCGCGCGGTGCTCGCCGCGATGGGCTCTCCGAGCTGGGGCATCTACAACGGCTATGAGCTCATCGAAAACAAGCAGCGTCCGGGATTCGAAGAGCAGATCGACAACGAGAAGTACGAAGTCAAGGTGCGCGATTGGGACGAGGCCGACAAGTACGGCATCTCCGAGCTGCTCACCTCGCTCAACAAAATCCGTTCCGAGCATCCGGCATGCCGCAGCTACCACAACCTGCACGTCCTGCCGAGCGACGATGCGGGCGTGGTAGCGTTCCTGCGCCAGACCCCGGCCGAGCTTACCGGTACCGGCAAGCCGGATACGGTGATCGTGGTGGTGAACCTCGACGGCCACAACGCGCATCAGTCCATCATCCACATCGAGCTGCCGGACTTCGGTTTCGCCACCGACAAGCCGCTCAAGGTGCGCGACGAGCTGACCGGACGCGAGTTCGAGTGGAGCTGGGACAACTACGTCTCGCTGGCACCGTGGGCCGACGTGGCGCACGTGCTGACGGTGGTCGAGGACTGAGTGAGTTTGGGTGCTAGGCACTCTGCCTAGCACCCAGCCAGCACAAAACACATAGATCAAGGGCGGGTTGAAGACGTTTCTCACGTTTTCAACCCGGCTTTGTGCACTCCGTAGGTGGTTTTTTTGATTCCGTAGGTGCTCTCCGGTCAATCCACGCAAACAGAATGGCTGAAATCAAGCCTTTTTGCCGCAGGGATACCAGAGCCAACCACCTACGGAAGAGCAAAACCACCTACGGAATTGTTCTTCCAACGTTCCAAGGCAGGATAGTCAATCACAATCGGCCAAAAAGATGTTGACCAGCGAGCGCATCACGCCTTATCTCCCCAGCACTGAGCACCATTCATATAGGTATCCGGAAAATGGTGCCGACATGGCGTGAAAGCGGGTATCCTAAGTAACGAACTACTGCTGATCATATCGATCAAGGAGAAAACAATGGCAGAAACCTTCAACGTCGTGGTGGAGATCCCGCGCGGTTCCAAGAACAAGTACGAAGTGGATCACGAGACCGGTCGCGTGTTCCTGGACCGTACCCTGTTCACCTCCATGGGCTACCCGGATGACTACGGCTACATCGACGGTACCCTGGGCGAGGACGGCGATCCGCTCGATGCCCTGGTCATGATTCCGAACTCCGTGTTCCCGGGCTGCGTGGTTGAGTGCCGCGCCGTCGGCCTGTATCACATGGTCGACGAGGCCGGTGGAGACGACAAGGTGCTGTGCGTGCCGGCCGACGTCCGCTTCGACGACATCAAGGACGTCGACGACGTGTCCGAGTACCACAAGGCTGAAATCAAGCACTTCTTCGAGCAGTACAAGGCTCTGGAGCCAGGCAAGGAAGTCCTGCCGGGCGATTACTGGACCGGCGCCGCTAAGGCCGAGGAGGAAATCGTCGCAGCCCGCAAGCGCCTCGCTGAGGCGTGAAGCTGACAGCGCGGTGCGCTGTCAGTAGCCGAAGTGAGCAGCTATGCGGCGAAGCCGCATGCGCAGCATGCGGAAGCGAGAAGTGAGTCGAAATAATTCCGACTCGACGATAGACGATAACAAGCCGCTCTTGTTTCAAGGGCGGCTTGTGCGTTATAGTGGTGGCTTGTAATTTACGGCATGCGAACAGTATTCGCTGAATTCAAAGCCTGCGGGACACCATCGATCCGCGTGCGGCAGTTCTGTGTCGGTACTCCTAGGCGTAGGCGGAACGCAATCCGTCGAGGCCCATCCCGTGGGGAGACCGGCGGGATGAACCTTTTCACCAGCTATGCTCATTCAGATTCTGCTTATTGGCGTGTCCGTGTCCATGGACACGTTCGCCGTCTCCATCGGCAAAGGCCTGACCGTCAAGAAGCTGCGCGGTCTGGACGCGCTCAAAACCGCCCTGTGGTTCGGCGGATTCCAGGCGCTGTTCCCGCTGCTGGGCTATTTCGCGGCCAGCACGTTCAGCAAATACGTGACCGCCGTGGACCATTGGATCATTTTCGGCCTGCTCGCCCTAATCGGCGGCAATATGGTACGCGAGGCGTTCGAAGAGGACGAGGAGAACGCCAAGGAAACCCCTGAATTCGATTGGAAGCACATGCTGCCGCTCGCCGTGGCCTGCAGCATCGACGCAGTCGCGGTCGGCGTGAGCTTCGCTTTCATGACGCTCAACATCTGGCTGTCGGTGGTCATCATCGGCATCACCACCGGCCTGTTCTCCGCCGCCGGCCTGTATATCGGCCGCGTGTTTGGCGCACGCTGGCAGAAGCCGGCGCAGATCGCAGGCGGCGTCGTGCTGATCCTCATCGGCCTGAAAGTGCTGTTCGAACATCTCGGCTTCCTCGGCTGACGCTACAGCCCACAGCAGCGCACGCAGCGCAACGGAAAAGCCCGCAATCGCAATGATTACGGGCTTTTTAAATACGTGAATTATGGCGATTACGCAACCGCCAAATCGTCAGAACGTCACGACGGCGAGCGCGGCGATGCCTACCACGGCACCGGCGATCATGACCGGCAGTATCGCGATGCCGATCCACGGATCGCGCGCGGTCGGTTCGGGGTCGGCGTCGCGATGCCAGAAGTACGAGCAGACGGCGAGCGCCACGATCACCAGCAGCACCACGACGAACGCGACCGTGCCGATCGCCTTCAGTACCGTCGGCAGGAAGCACCAGCCTGCGCTGGCGATCATCGCAACGCCTTCGACCACGCTGTGCGACAGCGAGCGGATGAGGTGCGTGCGGTTTTCGCGGGCCATCTGGCGTCCGAAGGAGATCACGATCAGCAGGATCAGCAGGCCGCCGACGCCGGCGATCCAGCCGTCCTCCATGGAGAAGTCCTTGCCGCCGGTCGCGTCGGCGGCGAAAATCGCCCGTCCGAGCGTCATCGTCGTGGCGCACACCACCGACAGCAGGCCGGCGATGACGGCGATCACGTGTCCGGCGGTGCCGTCGCGGAACGGGCTGAACACTACCAGCAGCGCGATCATCGCCAGCGATCCGATGATGGTGAACGGCACCACGGCGGGATTGGCGGAATCGCCGTATGCGATGCCGGGAACGAGCGCGAGCGCCACCAATACCACGTACGCGACGATCTGGATCGCCAATACTTTGCCGAAAGCGACCTTCGACGGGTTTTGCTGGGAAACGGCCTGCGGAGCGGTCATCTCGGACCCCCTTTTCATATTGTGGTCAATACGTATGCAATATGAATAAATGTAGCCGTATGTGTCCACATACTTCAGTTACAATCGATGAAACGCCGATAATACATTTTGCGTGTACAATCGCGGCATCAGTTTAGAACAAAAGGGAGCTGACGTGACGGATCTTACGCTTATGACGTTCGCTAGCGACCCGGCCACCGTTCTCCCCTCGTTGGCGCTGCTTTCCCACCGCGTGCGCGTGTTGCCGATGGATGCGGCCAGCCTGGTGAAGATGCCGGAGAACACCATTCTGTTTCTTGATGCGCGTGACGACCTGGCCACCGCCAAAACGCTGTGCCGTCTGATTCACGCGTCGGGACTGTCCACGCCGATCGTGCTGATTCTCACCGAGGGCGGCTTCACCGTGGTCAATTCGCAGTGGGGCATTGCCGATGTGGTGGTGGCTACGGCGTCCCCCGCCGAGGTGGAGGGGCGTTTGCGCCTGGTTTCCGAACGTGGCAACGCGCCGGTCAACGCGGCATCCGGTTCGGGCGAGCAGGGCGTGCAGAACGAGGATGGTCTGATCCGTTCCGGCGATTTGGTGGTGGATACCAACGGTTATACGGCCAGCCTGCATGGCCATCCGATCGACTTGGCGTACAAGGAGTTCGAGCTGCTCAAGTATCTGGTGCAGCATCCGGGCCGCGTGTTCACGCGTGCGCAGCTGCTGCAGGAGGTGTGGGGCTACGACTATTACGGCGGCACCCGCACTGTGGACGTGCATATCCGTCGTCTGCGCGCCAAGCTGGGTGGCGAGTACGAGCATCTCATCGGCACCGTGCGCAACGTCGGCTATCGTTTCGATCCGCCGGAAGAGGATGAGCATGAGGCCGCGGCCAAGGATGCGGCTCACGGCGAATCCGGCGAAAGCTGACTTTTTTCTTGCGATCATTCCGTTGATGTTCGACGGGTTCCGTTTGTTTTCGTTGGCCTTTCGCTGATTTTCTGTTGTTTTTTGCTGATTTTCTGTCGTTTTTTCGATGGATTTTCGCTGTTTTTGCCGATTGCGACGTTTCCGCAGGTTTCCCGCGTTCGTCCGCATGCGAGGGGTAGGCTGGAGGCATGCCTCGGGAATCGAAGAAGGCGCGGATCGCGCGCATGCATCAGGAATACGAGCAGTTGTGCGTGGAGATTCCCGATCCGAAATGCGCGTTGAACTTCAATTCTCCTTTCGAACTGCTGGTGGCTACGGTGTTGAGCGCGCAGACCACCGACAAGCGCGTGAACATGGTCACGCCGGAACTGTTCGGCGAATATCCCGGTCCGGCGGAGCTTGCCGCCGCGAATCCCGAGCACGTCGAGGACATCATCCGCACCATCGGCTTCTTCCGTACGAAAGCGCGCAATATCATCGGGCTGTCGCATGAGTTGTGCGTGCGATTCGGGGGCGAGGTGCCGGCCGATATGGCTTCGCTGGTCAGCCTGCCGGGCGTGGGCCGCAAAACCGCGAACGTGGTGTTGGGCAACGCGTTCGGCGTGCCCGGTTTTCCTGTGGACACGCATGTGATTCGTGTGACTGGGCGATTGCGGTGGCGGTCCGACTGGGCGAGCCCCTCCCCTGACCCGGTGGCCATCGAACGTGAGGTCACCGCCTGCTTCCCTCCCGAAGAATGGACCGATCTGTCTCACCGTTTGATATTGCATGGCCGCGCCATCTGCCATGCGCGAAAACCGGATTGCGCCGACTGCCCCCTCAACGACACGTGTCCGAGCGCGTTCGCCGCGTGATTCCGACGCATGCCAGCCGCCGCGCCGGCACTCCGTCGAATCGCACCCGGCCATCGGGCGTGTAGCACGCGTCAACTAGACTCGGGTGCATGGATGAAAACGGGCGGAAACGTAATCTGAAAGCCGAGGCGACGCGCTGGCTGATCTTCTTCGGCGTCGCGATCGTGCTCAGTGTGCTGCTGTGGCTGGGACTGTCGCTGACAGGCCGCAAGAATCCCATCACATCCTTCGGCACGCTCGTCTCCGACTCGTCGGTGACCGTCGGCATCGAAGGCAATGCGCCGAAATCGCTTGACATCCGCACCGAACAAGGCACCGCCGTGGAGCAAGCGCTGCTCGGCAACGTATACGAAACGCTGGTGTCACGCAGCGAAACCAACAAACTGCAGCCGGGAATCGCCAGCTCCTGGCAGGCTTCCGACGACGGTCTCACGTACACGTTCACGTTGAACGGCGGCATGACGTTCGCCAATGGGCACAAACTCGACTCGTCCGACGTGGTCTGGTCGCTGCAGAACGCCGTCAACAACCATTACGTGGGAGCCGACCAGCTTGGTGATCTGAAGGAAATCACCAATCCCAATGCGAATACAATAGTCATCGCGCTTAATCAGCCAAATCCAAGGCTTTTGCGCGCGCTCAGCGGGCGTGCCGGCATCGTCTATGACGAGGAAAGCAAGGCGAATTACAGTAAAAAGTCCGTGGGATCGGGCCCGTTCACCGTGGCGAGCATGTCGAAATCGCAGATCGTGCTGCAACGCAACGACTCGTATTGGGGCACCAAAGCCGCAGCATCGCAAATAACGCTGTATTACTACGCTTCCGAAGATTCCCTGGTCAGCGCCATGGAAGCCAAGAAAATCAGTATGGCATTGCCGTTGAGCGCATCAGCGGCGGACGAGCTCAACCAGCAAAGCGGCATCAATTCCGACAGCGGCATCAGCTTCGACAAGGTGATGCTCGCGTTCAACAACGACAACAACAGCCCCTTCTCCGACGAGCAGATCCGCAAAATGACACGGTACGCCATCGACGCCCAATCCATCGCCAAAAACGCTCCGGACGCCTATTCGCCGCTCGGCGGTCCGATCAGCCCGCTGGAAGACGGCTATGAGGACTTAAGCGAACTGTTCCCATACAATCTTGAACAGGGCCAGCAGATGCGCAGCTATTTCGGTGCCTCCTATATCGCCGACATCGATCTGTTAGTGCCCAAGAAATACGAGCAGATCGGCAATACCGTGAAATCGGCGATCGAACAGCTCAATATCGGCGTCAATCTGGAAGTGCTTGATTCCGCGGCACAAGTCACGGAACGCATGAATGCCGGCACGTACAATGTTGCGCTCACCACCATGAGCGGCGAAAACGATGCGAGCGTATTCACCGACGGCCAAAGCATGTTCCATTTCGAAAATGGCGATGCGCAGCAAGCATATGCGGATGCGATGGCCGCGACCAACGACAACGATTATCAGGCCCGCATGCGCGATTACGCGCGCGCCGTCAGCGAGAACGCGGCAAGCGACTGGCTGTACACGCGTAAGAATTTCATTGCGGTAAGCGACCAGTTGCAGGGATATCCGAAAAATCTGACCGACCGGCTGCTTCCGTTAAGCAGAATAAAACTGCACTGATTTTTCTGCGATTATTTCGCGATTTCGGCATTCGGTTGCAGTTCCGTAAGTTGTCACATTCGCTTTCTAAACTAGCGTTTATGACTGAAAGCCAAGATAATACCATCAACGCGAACCTCACGCCGCTGCCCGACAAGGTCGGCGTGGACGGTCTCGAAGACAAGTGGCGCGGAGTCTGGGACGAGAGCGGAGTCTACAAGTTCCAGGGCACCCGCGACCGTAAGGCCGTTTATTCCATCGATACCCCGCCGCCCACCGTTTCGGGCCACCTGCACGTCGGCCACGTGTTCTCCTACACGCACACCGATGTGATCGCACGTTTCAAGCGCATGAACGGCTACGACGTGTTCTACCCGATGGGCTGGGACGACAACGGCCTGCCGACCGAACGCCGTGTGCAGAACTATTACGGCGTGCGCGTGGACACCTCCCTCAAGTACGACCCGAATTTCGTGCCGCCGTTCGAAGGTACCGATGGCAAGAAGATCGACGCCAAGGATCAGGTTCCGATCTCCCGTAAGAACTTCATCGAGCTGTGCGAGAAGCTCACCGCCCAGGACGAGAAGCAGTTCGAGGCGCTGTGGCGTTCCCTCGGCCTGTCCATCGACTGGTCGCAGACCTACCACACCATCGGCGAGCATCCGCAGCGCGTGGCCCAGAAGGCGTTCCTGCGCAACCTGGCCCGTGGCGAAGCGTATCAGAAGGACGCTCCGGGTCTGTGGGACGTGACGTTCCAGACCGCAGTGGCCCAGGCCGAACTGGAATCGCGCGAATATCCGGGCTTCTACCACAAGGTGGCGTTCCGTTTCGAAGACGGCACCCCGATCTACATCGAGACCACCCGTCCGGAACTGCTGGCCGCCTGCGGCGCGCTGATCGCGCACCCGGACGACGAGCGTTACAAGCAGTATTTCGGCCAGTCCGTGTACTCCCCGCTGTTCAAGGTCAAGGTGCCGATTCTCGCGCACCCGGCCGCCGAGATGGATAAGGGCGCCGGCATCGCGATGTGCTGCACCTTCGGTGACGTGACCGATGTCGAGTGGTGGCGCGACCTGAAGCTGCCGACCCGCCCGATCATCCAGCGCAACGGCCGCATCGTCATGGACACCCCGGATTGGATCGAATCCGAGGAAGGCAAGCGTATCTTCCAGGAGACCGCGGGCAAGACCACGTTCTCCGCACGCAAGGTGATCGTCGACGAGCTGCGCGCCTCCGGCGATCTGGACGGCGAGCCGACCCCGACCAAGCGTATGACGAACTTCTACGAGAAGGGCGACAAGCCGCTCGAAATCGTCACCTCCCGCCAGTGGTACCTGAAGAACGGCGGCACCGACGAGAAGCTGAACGCCGAGCTCATCGCACGCGGCAAGGAACTGAACTTCCACCCGGACTTCATGCGCGTGCGCTACGAGAACTGGGTGCACGGCCTCAACGGCGATTGGCTGATCTCCCGTCAGCGCTTCTTCGGCGTTCCGTTCCCGCTGTGGTACCCGGTGAAGGAGGATGGCACCGCCGATTACGACCATCCGATCACCCCGAGCGAGGACCGTCTGCCGATCGACCCGACCGACGATGTGCCGGAAGGCTACACCGAGGACCAGCGTGACGTGCCGGGTGGCTTCACCGCCGAGCCGGACATCATGGACACCTGGGCCACCTCGTCGCTCACCCCGCAGATCGTGACCCGTTGGGAGGAGCCGGGCGAAGAGAACCAGGCCATTTTCAACGCCACCTTCCCGATGGACCTGCGTCCGCAGGGTCAGGACATCATCCGTACCTGGCTGTTCTCCACCATGGACCGCGCGCACTTGGAGAACAAGTGCCTGCCGTGGTCCAACACCACGCTGTCGGGCTGGATCCTCGATCCGGACCACAAGAAGATGTCGAAGTCCAAGGGCAACGTGGTCGTGCCGGACAAGCCGATCAAGCAGTTCGGCGCCGACGCGGTGCGTTACTGGGCCGCGGCCGCACGTCTGGGCCTGGACGCCACGTACGACGAAGGCCAGATGAAGATCGGCCGCCGTCTTGCGATCAAGCTGCTCAACGCCTCGAAGTTCGCGCTGGCCATCGGTCGCGAGGACGAGAACCATCATGTGGGCGAGACGGCCGACGCCGTCTGGAACCCGGCCGACGTGACCGAGCCGATCGACCGTTCCGCGATGTCCAAGATGGCCGCCGTGGTCCGCGAAGCCACCGACGATCTCAACAACTACGAGCATTCCAAGGCTCTGGAAGTCATCGAGAACTACTTCTGGCAGTTCTGCGACGACTACATCGAGCTGGTCAAGAACCGCGCCTACGGCACCGCCGATTCCACCGGCAACGTGCCGAGCGAGGCCGCGGTGAAGTCCGCACGCACCACGCTGGGCCTGGGTCTTGATGCGTTCGCGCGCCTGCTGGCCCCGTACCTGCCGTATGCCACCGAAGAAGTGTGGAGCTGGATGCATGAGGGCGAAGGCTCCGTGCACCACGCCGCATGGCCGAAGGCTGAAACGTACGATGCAGCCGCCGCAGCCGTCTCCCCGGAGCTGCTCACCCATGCCGGTGAAGCTCTGGCCGCGCTGCGTGGCATCAAGTCGAAGGCCAAGGTTTCGATGAAGACCCCGATCTTGTCTGTGACGCTTGCCGTTGCCGACGATGTGCGCGGGTCCATCGAGGCCGCGCTGGGCGATATCGCCGAAGCTGGTCGCGTGACCGGACCGATCGCCTTCACCGCACCGGCTGCCGCCGAGGGTGAGGACGAGGCCGCCGATGTGACGGTCGCCGAAAGCGAGCTAGGCGAACCGCCGGCCAAGAAACCGAAAAAGTGAGTCTCTGAGGTGAGCCGCCAGCGGCTTTTGTAGCGCAGCCGCTCACTTCACCCACATACGAGGGGCCTTTCCTTTGCATGAAGGAGAGGCCCCTCGTATATCCCGTCACTGTCTGCAACTAACCGTGCCCCCTTTTGCTCATATTCAGTCAAAATCGCGGGAAAAATGCTTTCGTGAGCGAAAAGGGGTATAAATCGCAGGCAAAACGGTCGAAATCATATCCCCTTTTGCCCACGTCCGTGCAGAATTGCCCTAAATCGCAAGACGTGCGCGCATAGAACCGTCCTTATCCCGTTCTCGGCTGTTCTCAGCGTACATTCCTGCCCCTGCGCACAAACCCGTACGCGAAAAATGGTTTTTATGGGCGTAATCTCAACGAATGCACAAGCGGAGGCGGAAATCGCAATCAAAAACCCCGAAACGCACCACGTAAGCGACGGAGCACTATCGGATTTAGTGCATCGCACAAACCGCGTGCTCTACAGCACCGGAACGGACAGGAGGTACTGCGGGCCAGCGGACGAATTTCCGGAACCGTTCCCACCCAATCCGGCCTGCAGCGCATCGTCGAAAACTTCCGCAGCGGCGGCCAATTCGACCGTCTCGTCAATCAAATCGCCATTATCCGGCGTGAAACCGGTTTTCGCCAAGCCATAGCCGGTAATTGGTAGCGAGCTGGCGGACGAATCCGCCGAACCGTCGGACGAATCGCCACCGCTGTTCTTCGAAGAGCCGTCCACTCCCCCGACTTTCGCCACATTCTTCGACGTGGTGTCCGCTGCGGCGCCGAACGACGGACGTAGTCCGCCCGCGTAGCTCATCACATCATCCATGCTGATGGCGTTCTTGTCATCGACCAAGCTGGTCGAATCGGCGGTGTTGTTCTTCGCCTGCGCGCGTTCGGCCTTGCGTTGCGCACGGGACCGCCGTTTCTCGGCTTTCGCGCACAACGATTGGCTGGCGGAGGCGGAACGCAACGTGTCCAGCACAGAAGCGTCATCAGCAGCGCCCGATTCGGACGTGTCGTCATCCGAATCCAGCTGGTCGGCGAATCGCAGCACGATCTGGTGGAATGCGCTGGCCTGTCCGGTGTGCTCGCTGGCGTCCGCCAACGCGGTCATCGCCGCGGACACCTTGTCGGACGCGGTTTTGAGCTTCTCATTGTCTTTGATGCCGGCACGCACGTCGGCGATCGCCTGGGTTTCGTAGCTGCCAGCCGTGCCTGCGGTGGCGCCCAGTTCCTTAAGCCGAGCCGTGTATGCGTCGGTGAAATCCATCGAATACGGGATCATGGCCGCGGACAGCTGCGATTGGCCGGCACTGTAGTCTTTGGAGCCGCGCTGTTGTTCCTCGCCGGCGCGCTTGGTGAGCTCGTTCACCAAGCCGGATGTGCCACGCTGTTCGATGGTGCGAATCACCTCGTCGACGGCGTCGGCCGCGCCGATATGCCGGTATGCGGCGCTCACGTCGTTGACGGCGTTGGCCAGGTCTGCCACGGATTTAGCTACGGAGGTATCGCCGTTCAGTTCGGACGCGGTGCCGAGAATGGCGGGAAGCTGTGTGGCGTTGCCGATCGAACCGGACAGATGCGTGGTGTATGAGCCCACGTACGCGTCGATGTAGCCGTCGAACGCCTGATCGTGCGCTTTGGAACGTACGGCGATGGTCTGTTTGGCAAGCGCTTTCTCGTTGTCTCTGAGCTGTTCCAGTTGGGCGATGAGCTTGCGGTTGCGTTGCGAGCCGACGTTGGTCAGACCGTCCACCAAGGTGGTTGCGCGCTTGGTCAGGTCAGGCAGTGATTGCTGAACGTTGCCTTCCACCGCGGCGATGGACAGTGAGCTCATGGTGAAGTGCTTCGCCGTCACGTAGGCGTTGAAGGTCAGGTCCTCGCCCGGTTTGCCGACCGCAGCCACCAGGGTCGAGGTGTTGTCGGATGAGACGAGCACGCCGTCATCGGCGGTCACGTCACTGCCGACGCGTCCGGGAATGGTGAAGGCGACGATTGGCGTCAGATTGGCGGTCACGTCGGGTTTCGTGGCATGCAGGGCGATGCGTATGCCGATCATGCCGGAAGCGCCGGAAACGTCGGAAACGCTTACGTCGGGCCCGTTGAGGGTGAAGGAGGCGGATATTTTCCACGGCAATGCGACAACGCCTTTGGGAACGCGTTTCGACGTGGAGGATCCGCTGTTGGTCAGGAAAAGGCGGCCTGGTTTGTCGATGGAGGTGTAGGCGCTCATCACGTCATCATGCGATGCATCGGCCGCGTACTGCCCATTCTGTTGCAAGGCCGATATCGCGTCGTTCACGCCGACTGCCGCGACGGGAGCGGCGGTGATGACGGCGACCGCGATCGCCGCGGCAAGCGGGCGTCGGGCACCGGATGGACGGTTCGCGGTGGCGTGGCGCATGCCGGACCTCTCAATCGCAATCGAAACAACTTTCCAAGGCATTTAATGTAGTGCCCGGCATGCCCGTCGGCAATGGACGTTCGCGCGGGGCGCGCGGAAAACGGACGGCTCAGGCGAAAACGTCGAGTACGCCCGGGTCTCCCCCGTTTTCGGCGATGCGCTTGTGGCGGCGCTTGGCCTCGGTCACCACGAATTCGCGGTACATTTCGGCGATTTCCGGATCCGCTTCGGCGATGGGCGCGTTGAACATGTCGTTCGGTGTTTGCGCAAGAGGTGATGCAGTCATGAAGCCCTCCTTGACTTCGGAATGATCATCCGCTGTACCGCGGGTTACAGAGCAGTGTACGTGTGAAAACGATCGGAGGAAAACCGGGTTTCGAAACATGTGGGAAATATGGCACCGCCTGCGCGCGAAGACATGGACGGCACGATCGCGGGCCACGTGGAAAAGCAGGACCTTCCGTCGGCAATCGTATGGGGTCGGCGTCCCATTCCACGGACGCGAGGCGACGTTCTTCCCACCTGTGCCGGTACACTGAGAAGCACGTTTGACGTAATCTGTCCGTTCTATTGCTAAGGAAATCAAGTGACCACGTTCCACAGCACACGCAGCACCACCGATTCGCTTACCTCCAAGCAGGCCATCCGCAAGGGCATCGCCGATGATGGCGGCCTGTTCGTGACCGACTCCTTGGGTGAGACCCATGTGGATATCGCTTCCTTGGCCGGCAAGTCCTACCAGCAGATCGCATTCGACGTGCTGAGCGTGTTGCTGCCCGACTTCACCGAAACCGAACTCAAAGCATGCATCAGCGAGGCATACGGCGTGCAATGGTCCGACGAAAAGATCACCCCGGTCAAGCCGCTCGGCGATGACTACGTGATGGAACTATTCAACGGACCGACCTCCGCATTCAAAGACATCGCATTGCAGATCCTGCCGCGTTTCATGGCACGCACCACCCCGACCGGCGGCGACGACAACGAGAAAATCATGATCGTGACCGCCACTTCCGGAGATACCGGCAAGGCCGCGCTGGAGGATACGGCCTATTTCGAAAAGACCTGTGCCGCCATCGTCGAAACCCGCAGCTGGACGAAGCAGCAGCTGGAAGCCCGCGGCTTTGCAGTGCTGGAC
>OLIY01001664.1_pt1 | contig 13955 bp, 10 predicted proteins | sample 1601431 | NCBI WGS metagenome assembly OLIY01 (sample SAMN04168659, study PRJEB22393) | human gut metagenome | biome: human gut microbiome; feature: stool | host: Homo sapiens | collected 2014-05-12
CGGTGCCTATTTTGCCCTGCGTAAGCGTATCACGAAGCCGCCTCATCATACCTGGCGTAGCTATGCGATGTTCCTGCTGGATGTGATGCCGGAAAGAACGGCAGAACATTACCGTAATAAAATTGCTGTCTACCTGCGCTGGTATCAGACGCGGGGCTTCCCGGATGACATCCCGGATGAACAGGAGAATGACCTGGGGAGCCGGGATATCCCGTCTTGGCGACGTATCTGTAAGACACTCATAAAGAATGATTTCTGGTGCCGGACCCTCTCCTTCAGTCCGAACAAACCCCGGCACTATGAACGTTATCTGCAGCGTATGAAAGAAAGGAGGAAGGAATGGGGGATTCTGTGACACCTGAGGTGGAAGTATTGAGCAACATGATTCGACAGTACTTCAGTCAGGAACGATCTGAAGAAGAGACCATACGAGCCCTTAATCATCTGCGCAGGGTGTTGCATGAGGTCAGCCCTTTTGCACAGGAGCCTGTGGACTGTGTGTTGTGGGTGAAAGCGGATGAGGTGGTGGCCAACGATTACAATCCCAATGTCATGTCTTCCAGTGAAAAAAAACTGCTTAAACATTCACTGGAGCAGGATGGATTCACGCAGCCTGTGGTGGTTTCGGAAGAGAAGGAGCATTATCTGGTCGTGGATGGTTTTCATCGTCAGTTGCTGGGCAGGAAAGCGGATACGAGAAAACGTCTGAAGGGCTGGCTGCCAGTGACCTGTATTAATCCGGAAAGAAAGGGACAGGCATCACGTATTGCCGCAACCATACGGCATAACCGTGCCAGGGGAAAACACCAGATAACGTCAATGTCTGACATTGTCAGGGACCTTTCGCGTCTGGGCTGGACAGATGAGCGTATTGGCACAGAGTTGGGCATGGACCAGGATGAAGTGCTGAGGCTGAAACAGATTAGCGGGCTGACAGAGCTGTTTCAGGAAGATAATTTCAGCCCTTCATGGACGGTTCGTTGATATTGTAAAATATGATAGTTGGAGTAAGGGGCAATAGAAGGAGAATATTTATCCCACCTTCTTCCGAGTCGGGATAAATCAAAAGGTATTATCCATTGATTCAGTATCTGGGTGAGAGTAAATAATCTAAAAATAGTATTGCGTTGTGAACTGATATCACTTTTGAATTACAAAGGTATAGGCTCAGTAACCAGCTTTATAAGTCATTGTCGTAGCAATGACTATAGAGTCATGCTGGCGGGAAGAATAAATATTCACCCCCAGATGGAAAACAACGTCGAAAAACCTTCAACAAACACAATACGTTCGTTAGCCTGCCCGCAAAGCGGGCAGATCAGGACAAAGAATTCCATAACGATTGTTTTTGTCATCAGAAATTCCATACAAAACCTATAGCTGCATTAAAACCTGCTGCAGGAATAGTTTCATGTGCTGTACGGTAGCGTTTGTCTGTCAGGTTATTGAGTGCTAGGTTAATCCGGTACTGATCCTCGTTACCGAATTCTGTATTTACTGCAAAGTTGAGAGTGGCCCAGCCCGGAACATTTGTTTCGGTACCGTTACTGTCATCTTTTGCACTAGAGGCAGCACGAATAAAAACATCAGAGATTATGTTGGCCTGACCCATCACAAGAGTATGTTTCAGCCCTATACGTCCGTTTATCGCTGGTTCTCCTGTATTAGTTGTTTTTAATGTTGAAGTTTCATATTGCCGACGAATTAAATTGCCACTGATATATGGCGAGAAAACCCAGCCATTATATTCCGCGCTTATTTCCAGTCCCCATGTTTTTGCCCGATCAATATTGTCATAATAATAGTAGCTACTACGGGAGGAGTTGGTGTTACCATTGCAAACTATACTGCCATCACAGATCAGACTTGCAATATAATCTTTAGCTTCTGAGTAGTAAACTGCGCTGTCAATCAGCCACTGATTACCATTATATCGTGCACCTAATTCAAAGTTATTGGAGTGTTCAGCCTTAAGATCAGGATTTCCGTATGTGACACTGCCGCCCGCAGATGTCTGCATAAAAAGCTGGGAGAGTGTGGGAAATACGTAGCCTTGCGCGAACGCAGCGCGTAACTCCAAGTTATCGAAACCTGAATAGCGCAGGCTTGTAGATGTTACCATTTCGTGATCACTCGCAGACTCTCTGGCAAGAGAGGTATCGCTTATAATGCCTGCGGTATATGATACTCCGTCACCACGCGTCAACTTTGAAGAAAGCCAGTATTGGCGAACTCCCATTGTCCATGTCCAGTGATCGGCGAATCGCCAGTCATTTTGTGCGAATAGTGAGACTGTACTTTGCTCTGACTCATAATAGGAGCGAGTTCGTGTTTCCTTATTAATGAAGCCGGTCAGAGATTTGCTTGAGGTCATGCCACCGGACCTTTGGCTGACCCTGTCTTGTTTGTACTGTGCACCGGTAACAAGTTCATTATTAGCAGGCAGCGAAAAGTGACTCTGCAATGTGACCGCCTGAGTGTATTGCTTATCATGGGTGTCAGTCTTGTTATGAACGGTCAGAGCCTGAATCATCGGACTGGGAACAGGCTGTGTCGTTTTTACTTCGTTGGCAAATTGGCGCTGGATGGTCTGCTCATACGCGTCGAAATGAATTTTTTTTAGATAGTCACCGTCCACGTCTGTGTCATAGAATACCCCAACTTTCTCTCGTTCAAGTTTAGGTATTTTGACACTAAATGCCTCATAGCTTCCGTCTGGATCCTCATAGTAAGTTTGCGTCGCGAGTCTGTAGCGATCAAGCGAGAGGCCAAAACGATGGTTTCCGGAGTTATAACCCAACCATACACCCTGACTATTGTTACGATAGTTGGTATTCGGCAGACGTCCATCCGGCGTATCACGATTGCCCTGATCAGAATAACTACCGTTGATGCGATAATCAAATCCACCGATGCTCCCCTGGACCGCGATTGATTCTTCCCAGCCTGCTGTTGCGGAATTATAAACAGCTTTCACAACTCCAGATGCAAGTTTGTCACCTCCCTTTTTGGTTATGAAGTTAACAATACCGCCAATTGCCTGTGAACCGTACAGTACGGAATATGGACCTTTCACTACCTCAACACGCTCCAGCGCAGACTCATCTATCAACAGTCCCACACCATAATTATCTCCGGCGCGCTGATAAGTTACCTCCTGACCATCAATGAGAATTAAAACACGGGAGGATGCTTCGCCACGAATGCGGATTTGTTTACGGCCTGCCAAGGAGTTGTCTGTTATCTCTACTCCGGGGATGTCCTGCAAATTATCGGCTATGGAGGCATTGGTGGAGTTCTGCAATGTTTGTTGGTCAATAACCTGTATAGTCGCCGGGCTTTCCCAAAGGTTGCTTGCCGAACGATTCGTGGTCACGACGAGCGTCTCTTCGTTGCTGATTTTTGTTTCTGAAGAAGTTGCGGTTGCAGTAGAAACTATCCCAGAAATGCATAATGACAGAGTGGAAAGGATATAAATTCGACAAGGTATATTATATAACATTTCATCCCTCATTAATACAAAGTACAAATGATTGCTGTAATGATAATTATTATCATTTATGTTCTCATGTATCTGTGATTATTGTCATCTTCATAAATTGTAAATATCAAACATTTTTGACCTTAATCATGTTTTTTGATAGATATTTTACGACTGAACATATCCGTCGTTTCCTCTGACTCGTGTCAGTCGGTCTCTGGTTGTATCCACGGACCGCACTCTTGACATAAGAGTGCGGTCCGTGGAAAACGGAGTTGAAAAAATGGTGTCTGAAAGAAGGTACCATCATTGCGATGACAAACACTTTGGCGTGGATAATGTAATTAATTGCTGAAATTGACCGTATATGCGGTAAGACTCATATCAGTATCAGGTCCGGTTAATTGCTGATACTGACATAAACTTTTTACAAAAGGATGAATGCAGAAGGTTACTCTAATGGCCAGAGTGATGACAATGATGGTCAGACGTTGACCTGCAGAAACTGCATTTTAATTGGTCTATAAAGTCTGCAAGAGGAATCAGGGTCAGATCAGTGAGTCTTATCGCGGCCCGAAGCTATGACTGAAAGAAGGCTGGATACAGAATTGCAACAATTTGGCAATGTCAGAACACAGAAGCTTTGCAAGCAGGTGAAAGGTTATGTCTAGAAAAAGGAGTATATCAGAATACATCTACTGATGTACAAAACACAACAATAGCTTCATGATATATAAATACGTGATGACGAGTGGTACTCCGCATGGTTATTTAACTTCTCAGCACCACTAATGATCCTGAGCAACTTCGTATTTGGGCCATTGCCATGGAGTAGAAAGCTGTGTCTGAGAATGCAGAATTTGAGAAAAGAATTCGCTTTCTTGGAGAGCTTCTGAAAATGGCACGCTAACAACGCTTTGTTAAAAAATGTGAATCACTTGCCGAGGCTGCATTTTCTATTCGAGGAGAATGTTGACGTAGATATTACAGAAATCTCAGCGCATCAGGATAAACTGCTACCTTAGGTCAACCACCAAAAGAAAATACAATACGTCCAGTTTGTATGCCTTTAATAACACATCTTTTAAATGTTGAAGAATTATCCCGCCTGCTGAAGAACGTTGCTCTGAGTGTGATAAACCTTTTTATTCTTGATGATGTCAGCGAGAAGATGGAATATATCCCCGACTGGGTCGTGGTTACCCGGTTAAACATCTGGTGGCGCTAATAAATCTGGCAAGTCACATTCTGTTGAATGCTGTGACAGTGCCTTACCGAGAGAGCTAAATTGTGGTGTTCTAGTGCATAGTCGCCACCATTCCGGATAATTTTATTGCGTTGTTTTACAACTTCTTTTACAGCGCAGATATGTCGCTGACGTTGAATCAATAGCCTGGATTTCAGAACACAATGCCCGTTTGCTGGTTGGTCCGGCAGTAGCATTAATTCATTATCTGAATGAAATGTGTCAATCCACAGAAACCGCTGTCAATGACGCATTTTGTCGGACGTTAACACGAGAAAGTCTGGCTATTCCGTAATGCCATCTTATTTCGTAATGGATTGAGAATGCTGGATTTTTAATTATATTACGCGCAGTATTAATCGCGTAAATGTTTTGCGGTCAGCAACGGTGGGGGATCCATTGCTCTGTTCAATGAATACCATCATACATTTGAATCAGGAGTCGGTATGATGATTTTGGTGACGGGAGGCGCACGGAGCGGGAAGAGTCGCCACGCAGAGGTGCTTATTGGGGACTCTTCACAGGTTCTGTATATCGCTACCTCGCAAATCCTTGATGATGAGATGGCTGCACGGATAGAACATCATCGGCAAAGCCGCCCGGAGCACTGGCGCACAGTGGAGCGCTGGCAACATCTTGATGAATTAATTCATGCAGACATTAACCCGAATGAGGCTGTGTTGCTGGAATGCGTTACCACAATGGTGACTAATCTGTTGTTTGATTATGGCGGCGATAAAGACCCTGATGAATGGGATTATCAGGCGATGGAACAGGCGATTAATGCTGAGATTCAGTCGTTGATTGCTGCCTGCCAACGTTGCCCCGCAAAGGTTGTATTAGTGACTAACGAAGTGGGAATGGGGATTGTGCCGGAGAGTCGTCTGGCACGACATTTTCGTGATATTGCCGGGCGGGTAAATCAGCAGTTGGCCGCTGCGGCAAATGAAGTATGGCTGGTGGTTTCGGGTATTGGAGTAAAAATCAAATGAGTAAATTATTTTGGGCGATGCTCTCATTTATTACGCGTCTGCCTGTACCGCGTCGCTGGTCCCAGGGACTGGATTTCGAGCATTATTCTCGCGGTATTATTACTTTTCCTTTGATTGGATTATTGCTTGGCGCGATTAGCGGGCTGGTCTTCATGGTGCTGCAGGCATGGTGTGGCGTACCACTGGCGGCACTGTTTAGCGTACTTGTGCTGGCGCTGATGACCGGGGGATTCCATCTGGACGGCCTCGCTGATACCTGTGATGGCGTATTTTCTGCACGTAGCCGCGATCGCATGTTGGAAATCATGCGTGATAGCCGTTTAGGCACCCACGGCGGTCTGGCATTGATTTTTGTGGTACTGGCAAAGATTCTGGTGTTAAGCGAGTTGGCTCTGCGTGGCGAACCGATCCTTGCATCGCTGGCGGCAGCATGTGCGGTCAGCCGCGGGACTGCCGCATTATTGATGTATCGTCATCGTTATGCGCGGGAAGAAGGGCTTGGCAATGTGTTCATTGGCAAAATTGATGGGCGACAAACCTGCGTCACACTCGGCTTAGCCGCTATTTTTGCTGCCGTATTATTGCCGGGTATGCATGGTGTGGCTGCTATGGTGGTGACGATGGTGGCGATTTTCATCCTCGGTCAGCTTCTCAAACGTACGCTGGGCGGGCAAACGGGCGATACGCTGGGAGCAGCCATAGAGTTTGGTGAACTGGTTTTCCTGCTGGCACTGCTATAAAGAGACGTGACATGCAAATACTTGCCGATTTACTGAATACGATCCCAGCCATCAATTCTGCCGCTATGTCGCGTGCACAACGGCATGTTGACGGGTTACTCAAACCTGTTGGTAGCCTGGGAAAGCTGGAGGCGCTTGCCATACAACTGGCAGGAATGCCGGGGTTGAATGGCATACCGCATGTGGGCAAAAAAGCAGTACTGGTTATGTGTGCCGATCACGGCGTCTGGGAGGAAGGGGTCGCTATTTCTCCAAAAGAAGTGACAGCCATACAGGCTGAAAATATGACCCGTGGAACAACCGGCGTGTGTGTGCTGGCAGCACAAGCGGGCGCTAACGTCCACGTAATTGATGTTGGTATTGATACTGCTGAGCCTATCCCCGGGCTTATCAACATGCGTGTCGCACGAGGTAGCGGCAATATTGCTTCAGCTCCGGCAATGAGTCGCCGTCAGGCTGAAAAGTTGCTTTTGGACGTCATATGTTATACGCGGGAGCTGGCAAAAAACGGTGTCACGCTGTTTGGTGTAGGTGAACTGGGGATGGCAAACACGACACCGGCAGCGGCAATAGTCAGCACAATCACTGGCCGGGATCCTGAAGAAGTGGTTGGGATTGGCGCAAACCTGCCGACAGATAAACTGGCTAATAAAATTGATGTTGTGCGTCGGGCGATTACGTTGAATCAACCAAATCCTCAGGATGGTGTTGATGTCCTGGCAAAAGTGGGTGGATTTGATTTGGTCGGAATAGCTGGAGTGATGTTAGGTGCTGCTTCCTGCGGTTTACCCGTGTTGCTGGATGGATTTCTTTCTTATGCTGCTGCGCTCGCAGCCTGCCAGATGTCTCCTGCAATCAAACCGTATCTCATTCCTTCTCACTTGTCGGCAGAAAAAGGCGCGCGTATAGCGCTCTCGCATTTGGGGCTGGAGCCTTATCTCAATATGGATATGCGTTTAGGTGAGGGGAGTGGTGCAGCTCTGGCGATGTCCATCATCGAAGCTGCTTGTGCGATATACAACAACATGGGCGAACTTGCTGCCAGTAATATTGTTCTACCGGGGAATACGACTTCTGATTTGAACAGCTAAAAACGAAAAGTCTGATAAAAGCTATACTTATCGGATAGTATTCGCGACTTAGGAAAGGGACATGATGCGTCGTGTAAATATTCTTTGCTCATTTGCTCTGCTTTTTGCCAGCCAAAATAGCCTGGCGGTAACTTATCCATTACCTCCAGAGGGTAGCCGTTTAGTGGGGCAGTCGCTTACTGTAACTGTTCCTGATCACAATACTCAGCCGCTGGAGACTTTTGCCGCACAATACGGGCAAGGGTTAAGTAATATGCTGGAAGCGAATCCGGGCGCTGATGTTTTTTTGCCGAAGCCTGGCTCACAACTCACCATTCCGCAGCAACTGATTTTGCCCGCCACTGTTCGTAAAGGGATTGTGGTTAACGTCGCTGAAATGCGTCTTTATTACTATCCGCCAGACAGTAATACAGTGGAAGTCTTTCCTATTGGTATCGGCCAGGCTGGGCGAGAAACCCCGCGTAACTGGGTGACTACCGTTGAACGTAAACAAGAAGCACCAACCTGGACGCCAACGCCGAACACCCGGCGCGAATATGCGAAACGAGGGGAGAGTTTGCCCGCATTTGTTCCTGCGGGGCCCGATAACCCCATGGGGCTGTACGCGATTTATATTGGCAAGTTGTATGCCATCCACGGTACCAATGCCAATTTTGGTATTGGGCTCCGTGTAAGTCAGGGCTGTATTCGTCTGCGTAATGACGATATCAAATATCTGTTTGATAATGTTCCTGTAGGCACTCGTGTACAAATTATTGATCAGCCAGTGAAATACACAACGGAACCGGATGGTTCAAAGTGGCTGGAAGTTCATGAGCCGCTGTCGCGCAATCGTGCAGAATATGAGTCTGACCGAAAAGTGCCATTGCCGGTAACCCCATCTTTGCGGGCGTTTATCAACGGGCAAGAAGTTGATGTAAATCGCGCAAATGCTGCGTTGCAACATCGATCGGGAATGCCTGTGCAAATTAGTTCTGGTTCAAGACAGATGTTTTAAGAGCGTTGGTAATTAGAAAGTAAAAAGCCTGCTCGAAAGCAGGCTTTTTTGAATTTGGCTCCTCTGACTGGACTCGAACCAGTGACATACGGATTAACAGTCCGCCGTTCTACCGACTGAACTACAGAGGAATCGTGTGAACGGGGCGAATATTACTTAGCGGTACCTTGTCTGTCAACACTAAATTTCATAAGCCATTTCAATTGGTTAATTAACCTTCAAACTTGTTAATTAATGAACATTCGTCGCCGAAAACGAGTCTGTATCATTAGCGTGATGCAGTCTCTGCAAAGGATCTTGTTGATAAAATTGACAGAAACGTTGCCACAATGAAGGGAAACGAGGAGCAAAAAGTTCTGGGGCGCTAAAGAAATATTCAGAAAGTACGGCAAAACATTCAGCAGGATCACTGGCAGCATAAGCATCAATGCTCGCCGCATTCTCACCAACTAATTCGATTTCTTCCTGAATGTTGTTCATTGCAGCATGAAGATCGTGTTCCCAGCCAGCAACCTCACGCAACGAAATAAAGGGAACTCCGCTGGCGCGATCGCCGTTACGGGTGTCCAGCTTATGAGCGACTTCATGAATAATCAGGTTAAAACCAGAAGCATCAAAAGAATCTTGTATATCCAACCAGTTCAAAACGATAGGCCCTTGCTGCCAGCTCTGACCTGACTGAACAATACGTTGGTTATGCACCAGACCGATATCGTCTTCCCATTCATCATCGACCACAAATGGCGCAGGATAAATTAAGATTTCATGAAAACCATCCAGCCATTCCAGTCCTAACTCCAGAACGGGCAGGCAAAATAGAAGTGCTATCCGGCAGCTTCTTAATGAATTCAGCTCAAAGCCCTGTAAAGGAACAAGCCGTTTTTGCTGTAAAAAACGTTCGGCAAGAGCGACCAATTTGCTTTGTTCCTGTTCTGTCAGACACGTTAAAAGGGGGATCGATAGTGCTTCCTGCCAGGGAAGGGCAGTTTGATGTGCTGATTCTTGTACTTTCCAGGGCCACTTAATCATCGTTTTGCTCGCAAACTCGTCACTTGAACAAAATTGCACGGACAGGGACTGTTAAAATGCCAAATTTCCTGGCATCATGGCAACCATCTGAACGGAGAGATGCCGGAGCGGCTGAACGGACCGGTCTCGAAAACCGGAGTGGGGGCAACTCCACCGGGGGTTCAAATCCCCCTCTCTCCGCCAAAATTCAATCACTTACACATCATTAAGTCAGTGACAAAAATCACACTTGGAATTACTTGGAATATTTTCTTGGAATATTTTCAGGTAACGGGACATCAAGTGTTGGTGAAACTTTAACCTTCCTGTCATAGATTAGCACTTGCCCTTCGGTTTTGTGACCAGAGAAAAGTTGCTTATCCCGGCTGCTTCCTTCATAGTCTGAAATTCCTTTCGCCTTCAGATCATGAAAGGTGAAGTCGGTTAAAATACCTGAAATTTTTCCAGCACGATTTCTTGCATCTACCCACATTTCGTTAAAGCCTTTGTACATATATCGGTTGCCGTATTGATTGCTGATCACATAGGCAGATTTTGGCAACTGTTTTGCTTTTTCGATCGCTGCCTGTAATCGTGGACTCCATGCTTTTATCTGTTTTTTTCCGGTTTTCCCTTGCTGGATGAATATCCCGTCGTTTCCAATCTGTTCCCATTTCAGCGATAACACATCGGAAACCCTCGCTGCACACAGATAGGCAATTTCCATTGCGATAAAAACAGGAAGAGGTGCAACGCTTAATACTGCCTGGTATTCTTTGTCGGTTACATATCGTTCGCGGTTTTTGGCCTTGAATTTACTTACACCTGCACATGGGTTAGCCTTCACGTACCCTCGCTCATACCCCCAACTGTAAACACGGGACATACTGCTTTTTTCATGGTTGGCTTGCGTTTTACTCTGCTCCCCTCTTTTGTCCATGTATCGACGGATGTGTTCTGGTTTTATGGAATCCGCTGGTACCTTACCGAATACGGCAAGCAACTTTTTTTGATGTTGCAGATAATCTTTTTGTGTTCTTGGACTAAGGTCACTGTAATAGGCGCTGGCGAGGAATTTTTCCCACAAGCGACCGAATGTCATTGCACGATCGCGATTATTTACAGTTTCCTCATACTTTTTCCATAAAGCAGCTAAACCATCCTTGATGGCGGTTAGTGTGACAGATTCTCTGGATGTTGGTTTCCATACATAACTATATTTATTTGGGTATACATTTGGAGGTAATTTTTCGTGTTCAGGATTTTTCCTTCGTCTTCCCATCAGATCGCACCAAAATTCGGCTCTACCTCGCGTGGTGGTAAAGTTTTATTGCAGGTAAATAGATCCCGGCTGACAATCGGTTTGCCACTACGATTGGTATAGAACGGAAGCCCGTTTTCCATTAACCATTTTCGCTGGTGGCTTGCATATTTGCAGCCCGTTAATATTAGCAATTCATCTTCGGTTAAAAATAAGCTGCTCATAGCTATATCTCATAACCGCCGCTAACTATATACGGTTAGCGGCAATTAGGGTTGAACATTAAAAATCAGCCTGACTCGGGATCAGTTTTTGCCAGATAGCTGAAACGTATTTTGCCTGGTAACGAGCGTCATCAAGTGCATTATGGCGCTCACCTTCGAATGGAATAGCCGTTCTGGCATCGAAGTCTATGGCTTTCCCCAGCTCAACGATTGTGCGTACATCTCGATCGTTGTAGTAACGCCACGGGCAGGGGATCCCCTGCCGTTCGTATGAACGGCGCAAAATCGTGTTGTCGAAGTTGGCTCCATTTCCCCAGACCTGAACAAAAAATTCACCGGAGTTTTCGTCGATAAATTCCCGCAATTGTAACAGTGCATCATCTAACGGGATTTCATCGGTCATAATGGCAGATTGCGCTTCGCGTGATTGCTTAAGCCACCATTTAATGGTGTCCCGATCAATGACCCCGCCAGCAGTTTCCAGATCGATAGTCTTACTAAATTCCGGTCCCATATCTCCGGTTTGCGGATCGAAAAATATTGCACCTATTGAGATGATCGGGGCATCAGGATTTTTTCCCATGGTTTCAAGGTCGATCATTAGATGGTCACACGTCCTGCTGGTGGATGTGATAACATGATGACCGTTCACCGTAATTAAGGGATCTGCCGTCTCGCCAGTTTCACTATCGCTGGCGTGATCCTGAGCGCTGCCAGCATTCTCCTTGTGTGGATGTTCAGCGCCTTCCATTTCCTTCGGATCATTTTCCTGAACTTCAACCTGATTCTCTTCATCGAATGTTTCCTGGTATGTTGCGTCGCCCATCACCGCGCCACAATCAGGGCAGTTGCCGCCGCCGGTCTGACCGCAGGCGGTGCAGATCTTTTCCGGTTCCTGTTGCACTACTGGTTCAGGTTGTTTCGTTTCTGGCTCGTTTTGTAACGCATTTGGGCTGTTTTGTTCCGCTTTCTGGTCGTTCTGTTCCGATTCTTGCTGGTTCTGGTTTACAGAATCGCGGGTTTCAATCCCCTTTACCCATTTCGGATCATTCGGGTCGCTAATCCCTGCAACAAATTCTCCGCGAGAGGCAGCAAGCAACTTATCGGCGTCAGGCTGGCTGATATTGGCTGCCTGCATAATTTTGTTTACTTCGTCAGCGGTAACTTTTACCTGTGACTTGTCATCCAGCGGCTGCGGGTCCTGATGATGTTCAACTGTATCCGCTGCCATTGTTTCAGCCGTTGCCTGTTCATCTGCCATTGCGCCAGATGGTTGCGGGTTATCTTCATCATTTTTTTCTTCTTCTGTTTTGCACTCAGCAGCCAGTCCGCCGTTAATTTCTTCCAGGATATCTTTTTCCGGTGTATGCCGGGCAGCCATGAGCGTTTCAGCTGTGGGATTCTCGTGATCAGTTTCTGTCAGGTTGGCATTGATATACCCCTGAAGGCGCCCCGGGTAGTGATAAAACTCAGGGTGGGCGCTTCGGATAAGTGCAAAAATAGCTGCGCGGGAATAGTCCAGGATACCAGGGGTTGCGCGAAGTGCTGCGGACCATTCCCTGAACGGACTTTCTTTTTTCAGGACGATTTCTTTTGCGCGACGATAAACGCTGCCCGGAATTTCATAAATATTAAAATCCATCGGAAGTGTGGCTGCTGCAATCTCCACATCCAGCGCATCGAAGGTGTGTACTAAATTCGGATTGCGATCGGTTTTGTTCCCGCCACCGGCATTTGCACCGGAAGCCGTACGGGTGATACGCGAAACACGATTTCCTTTCATCCACTCTTTTGTCAGCAGACCCCGATCAGTGTAATCAGCGTCCAGGTATGCCTCGAAAAAAGCAGTTATCAGTCCCAGGTCTGAATTACCGGGATTAGGGAAAACTTTGTCAGTGTCGCGTACCAGTTTGTGAAGGTCGCGAATCTCCAGCGGGTCGAGCAGCTTTGTTTTGTGAGAAATGGCCAGGGCAGTAACAGCCGGCAGTTCTTCCGCCCGTGCTATATGTAATGCCTGAAGTTCTTCCCGTGCAACGTGCGTTACTGGTTTTTCGCTGCTGTGTTGCGCAAGCCAGCGAATGGGCAGCTCCTGACCAGAAACCGGCAGGAGCATATTCTCCTCAATCTCCGTCATGTCTTCGCCGTTGACGTTGGTATTGTCAGTACTGGCTGGTTTCTCCTGCACGGAGGGAGAGGGCGCGATAAATACCATTGTAATGCCATCTTCCCCGCCTTTTTCGTATCGGTTGCAGAATTCGGTATCAAACACGCCTTCAGGTGGAAGGTCATTCACAACGGGTAAATGGACGCGAACGGGTTTTTTAAAGTCGTCTTCATCATAATCGTTGTCATCCATTGCGGTAATGCAGCGGGAGATGGCAACAGATAATTTTTTTGCTGTAGTCCAGTAAAAACCACCTTTAATTCCCAGACGTTTTCTGACTTTGTCATTTTTTGCTTCGCAATATAGCGCAAATTCTTCTTTATCAGTGCTCATTGATAAACCTCATTACAGATTTAAGGGTGAACAAATCCCTGCCATTGCTGGCATTTTTAATCCGTTGGTATGGTGTTAATATGGCTGGAGGGTTATCCAGCCGGTGTTTCGTTATTCAGGTACAGCGATACTTTTTTTACCGGGAGGCATTCACCAGAAATTTTTTGCTCGTCTCTTGCCTGGAGGCAGGATTCTTTACTGGCATAAATTCCGGTAATCACATTCTGTGATTCACCCGTTATAAGAAAAACCGTCATCATCAGTGCAAATGCTGAAGTCATTGACGCTCTCCGAAAATACCAAGTTCAAGAAGAGCAATTCGGGAAAGTATGGAATTATCATTGAGCAGATAAGGCTCATATTTCCTCATATTAATGGCATCTTCAGTAAACTCCCGGTTACTGAGCAGAACACCAAT
>OLIY01001665.1_pt1 | contig 13954 bp, 11 predicted proteins | sample 1601431 | NCBI WGS metagenome assembly OLIY01 (sample SAMN04168659, study PRJEB22393) | human gut metagenome | biome: human gut microbiome; feature: stool | host: Homo sapiens | collected 2014-05-12
AGCGCTCCGCCGTCAATGTCCATGACACTGGGCAGGCACACCCCTGCCGTACCGTAAAATGCACGGGCAAATTTTGCTGCCTGCGGACGCAGTGACCAGAGATAGTCGAGAAAAACCTTTCCCTGCTCCGGGTGGTTGGCAGTCAGATAGTGACAGTAGGTGAATTGGGTGTTGAGGTCGTTGTGGTAATCACCTTTCCACGGTGGGAGCTGATCGTCATCCGCGCACCATACCCCTTGCAGCGGCATCGGGGCATTGCCCGGCTCGGAACCCGCTGCTAAAAAATAGTTGGCGCGGTACCAAAGCTGTTCGAGTGTTTCATCCGGCAGCTGCAAACTGCTTTTGCCCCAGTATTGCTGCCACCAGCGTTTATGCTGCTGCAGCAGCTTCTCTGCACCCATATCTTCCGCTGCACATAGTTCAGTCGGCTTGCTTTTTCTACGTTTTCTGCCTGCACGGCGGTATAATACAGCGTTGTGCCGCATTTTTTGCAGAGCAGCGTATAGGCAGTTCTATCATCGACCTTTTGGGAAAAGCCAATCATGCCATCCTCTGTTTCGGGGATAGCATCCGGCAGGGCGAGCTGCTGCAAGCTGCCGGGGGATACGCTGTTCCCTGCTTCGGCTGCTTGTGTACCATTCCCGAAAGAGGGGCGCTCCACCGTGAGCTCTGCATCCCGGTACGCCTCCGGCAGCATCAGTACCCCAACAGGCCGCCCCATACAGAGGAAGGCGCGCAGAATGGTTCTGCCGCTTTGGGAAAAGGATGCCACCGCTGTACCCAAATCAAGACTTGCCTGATAGCTGCCCTGCGGCAGTCCATCCAAGAACAAGTGTCCCGCGGGGATTTTTGTAGGTGTCGGGCGGGCATAGGGCGTATCAAAGATACGGCGTGTTTCTGCCACATCGCCTTTCCGTGCAAGCTCTACCAGTTTTGCATAGGTAAATTCTTTATCGAGTTCTTCCTGCGGGCGGCGGCGCAGCCACAGTCCGGCAATATCCACGGAAATGCGCAGATGCTCCATCGGCCCCCAAAAAAGAGAACCGAGTATGCCGTTCCCCAGTGGAATTGCTTCATCCCAGCGGGGTATTGGGCCGGTCAAATTGATGTTGCAATGTTTCGGGGGCAGCATATCGGTTCTCCTAACCTATTCGATTTTGTTTAGCCCTTAACGCCTCCGACGCTCAAGCCCTGCACGAGCTGCTTCTGGCCGACGATGAAGAGGATGACAGTGGGAATCAGTGCCAGCACGAGGGCTGCGAACAGCGCGCCCCAGTCGGTAGCGTAGCGCTGGATCTCATACAGGTTGGCAAGGCCGACAGGCAGCGTAGCCTTGGTCGGATCGGTAACCATAACGAGAGCCACCGGGTACTCGTTCCATGCTGCCATAGCGGAGATCATGCAGACCGTCACGATACCGGGCTTGCACATGGGAATGATAATGCTCGTCAAAATACGGAACGGGCCGCAGCCGTCGATCATGGCTGCCTCCTCATAATCACGCGGGATACTGCGCAGGAAGCCGGTCAGCAGGAAGATGGCAAACGGGAACTGCATCGTTGCATACAGTACACCCAGCGCCGTCAGGCTGTTGAGCAGGTTCAGCTTGTTCATCTGCAAGAACAGCGGAATCATAATATAAGTGGCCTGAATGAAGATGGCCGCCATGTAGATGTTCAAAATCAACTTCGCACCGGGGAACTTATACCGCACAAGGCAGTAAGAACACGGCACAACGCAGATCACAATAATGACCAGTGTTTCCAGCACGACATAAATCGAGTTGCCGATGTTGGCAGCAAGGTTAGATTTTTCATAAGCGCGGACGTAGTTATCCCATGCAAGTCCCTGCGGCCATGCAAAGGGATCCGTCAGAAACTCTGTACTGGTTTTGAACGAAGAAACGACGTTCCACGCCAGAGGGTACAGCATGATAATGGCAACCAAAATCAGGAACAGGCGCGTCACCCACTTGATGACCTTTGCTCTGATTTTGCTTTTTTCATTTTGTGTCATATTACTGACCTCCTTCGGAAGCATCGGTCAATTTGCGGGACAGCATGGACAGCGCCACGGAGATGGCGAGCGTAAAGACCGTGATAGCCATGGCATAGCCAAAGTTGCCGTTGACAAAGCCCTGCGTGTACATATATTGCAGCAGAACGCTGGATGCACCGTTAGGACCGCCGCCGGTCATGACCTGCGAAAGCACAAAACTCAGGTTGATGGTGCCGGAAAGTGCCAGAACAAAGGTGATGCCGATAATATCTTTCATCAGAGGCATCGTAATACTGATGAGCTTGCGCCATGCGCTGGCACCGTCCAGCGTTGCGGACTCGTAGATTTCCGGCGAAATGCCGTCCATAGCCGCGATGTGCATGACCATGTAGTAACCGGCAGCCTGCCACAGCAGCGTGAACGCGATGCACCAAAGCGCAGTCTTGCTGTCGCCCAGCCAGGAACGCTGCAAGCTCTCCAGCCCGACAGCACCGAGAATCTTATTGACGATGCCCACATTCGGGTGGAACACAAAACTCCATATAATACCTACAACGGTCAGAGAAACGATGTTCGGGAAATAGAAAAGCGTGCGATACAAGACCATTTCTTTCAGCTTGCACTGGTTCAAAACGAATGCCAGCACCAGACTACAGAAAATTGTGATAACGGGAACAACCGCCATCAGCTTTGCTGTGTTTATAAGTGCTTGAATGAAAGATTTGTCGTGGAACATATAGATATAGTTATCCAGTCCCACAAATTTGTTGTTAAGCCCCAGAGAGGTCGCATTGGTAAAAGAAAGATATAATGCCTGCGCCGTAGGCCAGATCGTGAACATAAGAGTTAGGATCACGGCAGGCAGAACGCTGATGCAGACAAACAGTACGGGAAGTGGCTGCGCCTTTTTTTGGCGATTTTGGCGGTTTTTCAAACAAGTTTCCCCCTTAAAAAGAACCCTGCCAAGTTCGCATGGCGTTTACTCGGCAGGGCCAATCTTATTTTGGTTAGTGGAAATTCAGCAATTCAGCTTACTTGGAAGCAGCAATCTCCTCGAAAGCAGCCTCGATGCCGTCACGCCACTGCTCGGCAGTCATGTCACCATTCATAACGTCACTGGCAACATTGAAGACGGAATCAGCGATAACGACCTTGCTGGTGTCGGGCATTGCATCCCAACCGAAGACCATGAACGTGCCTTCCTGATAGATGTCGTTCATGTTGTAGACACCATCGGTAACGATGCCCTTGACCATCTCGTTGGCCTTCTTCAGAGCGTAGATGCCGTTAGCCTTTTCTGCGAACAGCTTAACGGAATCCTCAGTGTACAGGAAGCGCAGGAACTCTTTTGCCAGTTCGGGGTTCTTGGCGTTGGCAGGAATCTCAAACTGCTCAACGGAGCTCATAACATAGCGGGTCTCGCCGTCATCCAGAACGGGTGCGCAGGTCAGACCAAACTCAAAGCCGTCAGCACGGGGAGCATCGGCCATTTCGCCTTCCATCCAGTTGCCGTTGGGGATGAACAGAGCCTTGTTCATCATCATGTCAGTCTGGCTCTGGGTATGGTTCAGAGCAACGGTGCCATCCATCAGGTAGCCATCGGTGCCGATCTTTGCCATATTCTGGAAGACCTTGAGGGCCTCATCAGAGCTGAGGGAGCCGGGCGTGTAGGAGGCGACTGCCTTCATGTTGTCGATGCCGGTGGCAGAAGCCAGTGCGGGCCACAGCATGCTTTCGAGGTAGCCGGGGTAGATGCCCTGATAGGTAAACAGCGCGATACCCTTTTCCTTGGCCTTTTCGCCCAGTTCAAAGAAGTCATCCCAGGTCACAGGCGTTTCCCAGCCGTTCTCTTCGAACAGGGTCTTGTTGTAAACCAGACCCATCGGGCTGGCATCAAACGGGGCAATGTAGATCTTGCCGTCGCCGTAAGGAGAGCACTTGGCGGAATCCAGCAGGCCATCGATGACCTGATCCTTCAGCGGGGTGTCATCATCAATGCCGCCCTCCTCAAAGACATCGGACAGATCCATCAGTGCATGTTCCTTAACCATGGAGGAAATCAGGCCGGTGGAGTCGTTGTCGTTCATCGAGATGAAGTCGGGAACATTGCCTGCCACGATCTGCGGGCGGATGATGTCGCCGATCTTCGGGCTGATCTGCATATTGACAGTAACGCCAGGATAAGCGGCCTCAAAGCGTTTGATGATTTCGTCCCAGTACTCGGAACCGTAGCCGCCCTCGAACACCGCGATGTTCAGTTCATTGTTCTCAAAGGTCTTCTCACCGGTAGAGGCTTCGCTGGTAGCGGCGGACGTTGCTTCGGAAGAAGCGGCCTCACTGGATGCTGCTGCGCTGGAAGATGCTGCGCTGCCGCAGCCTGCCAGACAGGTAGCTGCCATTGCAGTGGCAAGCATCATGCTGATTGCTTTTTTCATGGTTTTCCTCCTAAAAATTATTCCTTCTTTGTTTGGGATGCGGCTCATTTGTCGTTCCCTGATTGCACTCTTATTATATCGGGCAAGCCGGATTTGATAAATGTATTCCCTTTACTTAAAGATGGATTTTATTGACTTTTTCTGTCGTTGCCCTTATAATTCAGGTAATGTATGGATAGATTGTAGTCACTTTGCACAAACGGAGGCCTATATATGTCACTAAATGCACAAAAAACGCGTGAGTTTTTCCCAAATGTGTTGCGACGAATCAAACTTCGCACCCGTCTGTTTGTGACATTTTTGATTATTTCTCTTGTTCCCGTCATCACGATTGGTATTTTTTCTTACCATGCATACACCCAATCCATGAACGAAAAGGTCAAACAGGCTGCCTTACAATCTATCGAACTACTCAATAATAATATGTCTACCCAGCTTGGCATTTATAGCGACTACATAGGTTCCATCTCCGTATCTGATACTGTACAGAATGGTGTCGCATCTGTCAATAATGGGCACCCCCTTACAAGTGATATTGTGAGCGGTATTGGTGAAATGATCGTCACAATCCCTTTTCAGAGCACACACCTTAAAAACATCCGCGTCGTTTCCAATGACCGCACAGTCATCTACGATTTGGGCTATGACGATATTACACCCCAGCGTTTTAATGAATTGCTGGATAATATTGAAGCCGCTTCTCCACAGGATAGTCTGCAATACATCCACACTTACCGCGCCAACGATAAAATTGTCATTGGCCGTAAAATCTATGATATGCACCACACCAGCACGCCGCTGGGGTATATCATGCTGTACATTGACGAATCCCAGCTGAGTCGCTACATATTTACTGATGTTTCCTTTGGCGAGGGGTCCAACTTCCTGCTGATCGATGCTGCCGGCAATGTGGTATCTTCTCAGAACGCGGAACTGCTGGGAGAAGATTTGGCCGATGACCCGATTTTCCAGCAGATCACGGCGCTTCGGCAAGCGGGTGAAAACAACTTTTTATTTAAGCTGAACGGCGTAGATACACTGACAATTTTCAAATACAATACAACCTATAATGTGTATCTGGCGGCCACGATTCCGCAGGCCTACATTACCAACGGCACAAGAACCATCAATATGATGCTCATCGCGCTGGCCGCAGTGCTGGTCGTTGTCAGCTTGTTCCTGACACTGCTTGTCTATCGCAGCGTTATGCACCCTATTGACAACATGGTTGCCGCCTGCAATGCGAAAAGCGATGAGGAAATCGGGCTGAAAATCAATGATACCAGCCCCGACGAGCTCGGATTTCTGGCGCGCACCATCGACAACATGGTCAACGAAATTGGTCTGCTGGCGCAGCGCTGGAGCGATGATCAGCGCAAAATGCGCGAATTGGAATTGCAGACTCTGCAATATCAAATCAACCCGCACTTTCTGTTCAATACCCTGAACACCTTAAAGTGGATTGCCACACTTAATCACGTCACCCCGGTCAGCCACGGCATTGATGCCCTCTCTTCTCTGCTGCAAAGCACCCTTATTAAAAAGGATGAATTGATTCCGTTTGATGATGAGCTGCGCAACCTGAAGAACTACTGCGACATCCAGCAGCTGCGTTACGCAGGGCGCTTTGAGATGGAATATCAAATTGAAGATGCTGCCGGATACTGGACTGTGCCGCGCTTTATTTTGCAGCCGCTTGTAGAGAACTCCATCCTGCACGGCACGGCGGATGAAGATGATTTTGTCACCATCACCGTCCGTGCCACCGTGAGCGAGAATCTGCTTACCATTCATATCTCCGATACCGGCTGCGGTTTTGACCCCAGTGCCATCAAGGAGAAAAATTCTGAGCGCTTCTCCGGCATTGGATTGAGCAACGTAGATGAGCGTATGCGTCTGCACTACGGAAATGAATACGGTCTTACGATTGAAAGTGCCCCCGGCACCGGCACACAATGTATTCTCCGTATTCCAAATGAAGCCATTCGTTGAGGTAACACAATGTATAATTTATTGCTTGTAGACGACGAGCCACTGATTAAGGTTGCTTTCCAGTCCGCCGTGGAGTGGGGCAAGAACGGATTCCTGCTGGCGGCAACAGCCAGTAATGGGCAGGAAGCGCTGCACATTGTAGAGACACAGCACATTGATGCGGTTATCACGGACTTGAAAATGCCCGGCATGGATGGGCTTGCGCTCATTCATGAATTGAAAAAGCGCAGCTTTACCGGCCCGATTCTGGTATTGAGCAACTATTCCGATTTCGATTCCGTGCGCGCGGCTCTGACGGACGGCGCTTATGATTACTTTCTGAAAATCAATATGAACGGGGAAAGCATCGGTGAGCATCTGGAAAAGATGGCCGATTTGCTTCGTGTCCAGCAGCAGCGCCAGACGGAGGAGGACCACCGATCTTTTGCCATTGAAGCGCAGAAAAAGGAGAATGCCCTGATTCACTGCGCCCAATGGGTGACGTCCACTGCTGAACCTTCCCCTGCTTCTAATCCGTTTTCCATGCTGCCGGAACCGCTGGTCTTTCCCGTCCGGCTGTTTACCGTCACTTTAATTCCCGCAAAAACTCATCCTATGCCCGCACTGGATGCTGTGACCGACTTAATTACCGAGGTTTTCGATGAAATCGGCGGCAAAGTGTTTCTGCATACTCATGAGGATGAAATCTGTGGGCTGATCAGCAATGAAAGCCTTGTAGCCTCCGGGCGTACTCTGGATAAGAAACTTGCCCGCTTGCAACGGCAGGTCACAACATATTTTCTGGATGCCCCGGTCATCATCTACCACGACAAGCCCATTTCACTGGCTGAACTCCGCCCGGGCTACCAGCTGTGTGAGGATTCTAAGGCGCTCGCCTTTTATGTGGGGTGCAGTGCTCCCATAAAGGCAACGGCACACACAGTTGCCGCCCAACCCTTCCATGTCTCTCAGGCAGAACTGTCCAAGGCCACCGCAGCAGCAGCGCAAAATGCCGATGAATTACAGATGCAGATTGCTGTTCATACTTTCTTCCAGAATTGTGCGGCACTCTGTATGCCGCCGCAGCGCGTCCGTGAAGCCTGCCATCTGTTGCTGGAGCGTCCCGGCGAGAATATGATTCCGCAGGAGACACTGGAGCAAACCTTTAAGGAAATAGAAAAAGCCCCCACCGCGGAGGCTCTTGAACAACTGCTCTGCTTGATTTTGCAGGAGCGCATGGGACTTAGCAAAATTGCCTTGAGCAAATTCAAAAAAGAGGTGCAGGCCGTCATCATCTATGTAAACGCGCATTATATGGACAAGCTGACGCTGGACGGCATTGCCGACTATGTAGGGCTGAACCGGGAATATCTGAGTCGCCTGTTCTCCAAAGAGACTGGCACCGGTCTGTTCCAGTACATCAACGAGGTGCGCATGAAACGCGCCGGTGAGATGATCCGCAGTAATAAGCAGGCCTATGTCAAGGAAGTAGCTGCCGCCGTAGGTTTTGATGACCCCTACTTCTTCTCGCGGAAGTTCAAAGAATTTTATGGGAAGACACCAAGCGAATATGCGGAGGGATAAAGGTTAAGACAAATGGAACAACCTATGCGATGCAAAACATTGACCGCTATTTACAGAAACGAAGTCAAGTCACCGCGCACCTCATGTGAACTTGATTTTTCCACTCACGAATCTATCAGCATTCATATAATGCAGTCAACTGAACGCACAATTATCATCAATTCCACTTCTGAGCAGTCTGTCAATGATTTAATAGCCGTACTCACAAAAATAGAGCGTTTGCTCATGCTTTTCGATGGTTGTTTTATGAGCCTGCTTTCGATTGAATTTCAAGACTCTACCGGATGTGTGCCTCACCATCTCAAGGTTTACGCAGAACATTTTATGAGAAATCGGTTAGCTTATTTCCATTCTAATAAAATTCTTTTTTCCAGCAACTATTTGCTTGACTTTTCAAAGGCTCTAACGCCTGCTCTTTACGAAAAATGGGAAAGCATCTTGGAAGATCTTGATGTTGCGCATCAGGTATACCTCTATTCCCTATGCGATACGAACCAGCCTGTCGATTTGAGATGTGCTTTTTTAATCGAATTAGCTGAACCAGTCGTTGAAATCGTGAAGGCTAATTGTCCTCTTTTTGAGAGTCTAAATCCAGGAAAGCAAGGCACCTCTTTACGTGATTGTCTCCGAGCACTTATAACAACATACGGTTCCGATATTTTTGAGAATGAGATAAATAGCTGCTTTGAAACATTCCTTAAATCTTTAGTAAATAGTCGCGTTCGCATCATGCACATAAAGAGGAACTGCCATGGTTCTTATTTGAACAGGCCAGAATCTATCTTGTACTCAATTAAAATAAGCTTTTTGTACCGCATCGTGCTTTTAAACCTGCTCGGCATAAGTCCATCACTGTATCACGAGAATCTTATTTCAAATATTCAAAGATGGAACTCATGGAACGATATTATGGATAATTTTTTGTATCACCTACAAAAATAGCTTAGTTGCGTTGTTGCTTTTTGCTCTATCTGTGGTCAAACATGCAATTGGTGCGTTCTAATGATAGTTTAATCCTTACTTTATTTCCTCTGTAAACAAAGACTCTTAATCTCAAAATAAAACTCCGTATTGAAATCATAATGTGTGATTTCAATACGGAGTTTTCTCTTCAAGTCGTGTGTCAAAATTGTTCTTTCTCTTTAATTAGTAATTGAATCATTCTTTCGGAAAATATGGAGTTTTTATGTTATTTAAAATACGGAAATCTGATGTATCTACACACTACCACAACACACGGACTTTCTTGAACAAATACCGTGATATTTCGTGGATTCTGGAAGTTTCTGCTCTCAACTTACAGAAGGAGTTCAAGGCCACGTATGAGCTATTCACAGATTCCCCACTTGTTGCTGGTGAGGTCAAGGATGGAGGCAACCCTCCAGAAAACTATACCTATGCCTTGGTGCGCAGTAAAAAGATGATGCAACTTACCGACACCGCAATTGACCTGATGCGCCGCAAGCATAAAAAGGGCGAGTTCTATTACTGGATTTTATACTACGCCTATCTCTCCCCGCAGCAGTGCGAGAATGCGGGCGCAATTTTGCGAAACCAAGGGAATCTCCATTTCTCTGCGCACCTACTATGTCCATCGGGATGAAGCTATTGAGGTTCTCAGCTCGATTTTGTGGGGCTACACTTCTCAGGATTGCGAGAAAATCACCAAACTGCTGACACTCGATTGACCCTGCACAACATCCGCACAAAATCAGCAGAGCGAAGACCTTTTTTCCTGCACAGCCAATTTGTTATCATGGTAATGGCCTACTTTTGGCGATTCTTAAAGCATTTTTGCACACAGGAGGTTTCAATGACTAAGAAAAACACACGTTCTTGTTCTCATAAGCACGTGAAAGCAGCCCTTTGCGCTGCCATGTGCAGCGTACTGACCGCAATGCCTACTTTTGCAGCTGGCGAGGATAATTCCGCCGCAACAACCGGCACCACGGTCTGGACGAAAGCCAGCGAGATCATGCAGGATGTCTACTCGCAAATCATCTCTATCTCCACCGTCACAGCCGTGGTCTGCGCAGCTGTTGCCCTGCTGCTGATGAACTTTTCCAAGAACGGCAAGACCGTGGATGATTCCCGCGCATGGCTTAAGCGCATTGCCATCACCTGGGCGATTCTGAATGGTCTCGGCTTCATCATGGCCTACGTCACGCCGTTCTTTCAGGGCGGTACTTGGAATCCGTAACCACTCCCCTGCTCACAAAAGGAGGTGACGGCCTTTGGGCATTTTAGATGGCATTGTGGATTGGCTGGCAACGCAGGTAATGAATCTGCTGGATCTGGCATCCACATCGGTACTCGGTGCGCTGGGCTGCAATATGGACACATTCAAGCGGTACTTTCCTGCCGCTTCGGCCATGTATGAGATTTTTATCTGGACGGCCATCGGGCTGGTGCTGCTGAATCTTGTGTGGCAGCTTTACCGCTGCTATGGTGCAGGGTTTGACATTGACACCGAGAATCCCATCAATCTGGTGGTTCGTTCTGTGATTTTTCTGCTGCTGATTTGGTACTGTGATGACATCGTCAACCTTGCCTTGCGGATTGGCGGCACACCCTACAACTGGATTCTGGACAGCACCCTGCCCGGTGTGCAGTTCGGAGACTTCAATTCTGTGCTGCTCGTCATTATTGGCGTGATTGCCAACGGTTCTGTGGCCTTGATTGCGCTGATCCTTGTTGTGATTCTTGCGTGGAACTACTTAAAGCTGCTTTTGGAAGCTGCAGAGCGCTATGTTGTACTGGGAATTCTGGTTTTTACTGCACCAATGGCCTTTGCCATGGGCGCAGCTCGCGGCACAAACAATATTTTCAAAAGCTGGTGCCGGATGTTCTGCGGGCAGCTTCTGCTGCTGATTATGAACGCATGGTGCTTGAAGCTGTTCGTCAATATGGTCGGGGAATTTCTCGCTAATCCGCTGTCCTTATAGGAGATTTTTGCATGAAAAAAACTCTGTTTACCCTATTCACCGTTATCAACCTTGTACTTCTGTACTGCCCAGCCGCTCTTGCTTTGACCGAGGATGAAGCTGCTGCGGCCGTGGACGCACAGGGCAAGGATGCTGTCTCCGGCAATCTGTTTCTGTGGCTGCTGTGCGCGATTGCCTTTCTGAAAGTTGCCACGAAGTTGGACGGCATCCTGCACTCTTTAGGTATCGGCGTTTCTCGCTCACCTGGCTCGATGCTGTCTGAGGCATTGTTGGCATTTCGTGGCTTTGAAATCGGCAAGGCCTTTATGGGGCTGGGCACTGCAAAAACAGCCGTTGCTCTCGCCAATGCAAAAAACACACCAAGCAGCACTTTTGCGGGCGGGCTTTCCGGTATGGTGAGCCGTCATGTGCAGCAAAGTACCGCAAGTTCCATCAGCGGGCAGTCTGGTGGCATTGGGGCTTCTTTAGGTGGGGCCATGTATCATAACAGTCTTGGCAAAGAAGGCGGGTTTGCCAGCAAGGTCATCGGATCCATCGCCACCGGGCAGATTGGCGGCAGCATTACAGGTGACAGCGCCGTGGAAGCGCTCAATGGTTATTTTACAGGTACCAGCGACATGAACGCTATGCAGATTCCTGCCACCGGTGAAAATATTCCCACTGCAATGGCAACAGCTGAAAGCGATGCCGTAACAGACTCTCCTATCCCCGCCACACCGCTGGCGCTGGAGGGCGATAGCACGGTTGATGTTTCGCCTACCCGCGACAGCGAAATTACCATACACGCCGGTGGCAGTCCTGCTGTTACGGAGCAGACCACCATTCCCACTTCGTCCTCTATTCAGCAGGCCGCCATGAACCGCGTGTTGCTGGGGCAGATGGGCAACAGTGTCACGGACGTAGAAATCGGCGGCGGAAAAATTCAGGGGCGCGAGATCATCCCCGGACGCGGTCAGATTCAGTTTGCCATGTACAACGCCCGTCAGTATGAGAAGCCGGAGGGTCACTTCACAGAACAGACATCTCGCGATGGTGAAAAGTGGTACAAGGTTTACGCCACGACCCGCGTAGAAAAAACGCCCACCATTCAGGACGAACGTGGGCGTATGCAGTATGATGAGCGCAAGGTCGCCGCCATGCCAAAAGCCCCGGCGCGGAGATATTAAATGATTGAAGATGATACTCAAAATTCTCGGCATGCCGCCTCAGCAGCATTTCATAATGCGCCCAGACTTACCAAAATCGCACAAGCCGGAATGCAGGGCGGTCCCACCGGGGCTGCTGCCGAAGCTGCGGTGCAGTACCGCAAGGAAGTGCTGATCGTTGTCATTGCGGTCTTGCTGCTGCCGGTTCTGGTGCTGCTCATGCTGCCCGGCGCGATTTTCGGCACGCTGACACAGCCCAGCACGGCAATCAATGATGATTTGGAAATTGCAGCCAATGTAATCCAGCTTCGCAATGCCGTATCGGATATTTTGCAGGAAGCCTACGAGGATACCCTTTCCGAAATAGAATCCGAGTGTGCAAGCCTTACCTACAGCGATGTGGTCGATTCCGTGAGCGGTCATGTCTCCTACAATGCCTTTCAGCTCATTTCCATGTATTGCGCCTATCAAGGAGAGGACGACTATACCAAAATCAGCCTAGCTGATCTTTCCGCGCAGGTACAGGCACACCGGGCAGAATATTATACCTACACCACTTCCGAGGAAGTCCGCAATGAGCCTGTGCAGAAAGAGGTTCGTGGGCAGACCATAACTGTACAAGAGGATCACACTTACACTGTTTTCACGCTTTCCTATGTGGGCGATGACTACTTTGCCGACACGGTCTGGCAGCTTGACGACAAGCAGAAAAGCTATGCCGATGCCTATGCGTATAACCTGACCATCTATCTCCATGAAATCGAAGAACGTGAGGGCATCTCGATTCTGGGGCAGATCAATGATTCTCTTATTGATGATAACTTTCCTGCTCCCAGCGGCGGGTTCGGCAATCCGTTCAATGACCCAAACTGGGAGCAGCACATCACTTCTTTCTTTGGCAAACGTGAGGATGTCGGTATTCCCGGCAAGGATACCACCAACCACAATGGTTTGGATATTGCCTATCCCTACGGTACGCCGATTCTTGCAGTGGAGGCCGGCACGGTCATTAAAGCAGGGTACCATGTCAGCTACGGCAACTATCTGGTCATCAACCACGGTGGCGGGTATTGCACTCTTTACGCCCATTGCAGCCAGCTTTTGGCACAGGTTGGTGATACGGTGAACAAGTACGACACCATTGCCAAGGTTGGTGCTACCGGCGATGTGACCGGAAACCATCTTCATATCTGTGTCATCATCAACGGTATCTATGTAAATCCAAAGGATTACCTTAACTAATTCAAGCGGATATTTTGCGCTTTTCGCGTATTTTAGATTTTTTGTCTTTTCTCCTCTATTCACTTGCACGCCGACTTCGGTACTTGTTGCTATGATATGTTTTTTCATTTGTTGCTGTTGCTGTAATCTCTGTTGTCATAGTTTTAATTAGGCCTCTATCTCTCCCATATCTCACATCATTATTTATGCGACTGCTAATAACGGAGATTGTTACCGCACATTTTTTACATATTTTTTTCATACCTCTCTATTTTAACCTAACAACCACCGAAATCATGCCGAGGTTTTTACCGCGAAAAAAAGTTCTGCTCGCTCTCTCACCATACCTCCAAGATGACTCACTTGCCTTTCCTGGGCCTTTCCTCAATCTATTTATAGAAAGCCAAAAGGCTACAAAACGTATATTTATTATGAAATATACGTTTTGTTTTTATTCCTATTCGAATTACGGCCGTCCAAACCGACCTATGCATTTCGATTTTTTTCGCGTTAAGTATCTCTTTTTTTGTGCATCCACTCTGCGGTAAAGTTGCGTGTTTTAGTCGTTCTATCGTTATTATTATTTGTACTTCCTCCGATTTTTTCTCTCGGTAAATTTCTCCGTTTATATAAATTACCTCTATTTTGGTTTACA
>OLIY01001686.1_pt1 | contig 13790 bp, 6 predicted proteins | sample 1601431 | NCBI WGS metagenome assembly OLIY01 (sample SAMN04168659, study PRJEB22393) | human gut metagenome | biome: human gut microbiome; feature: stool | host: Homo sapiens | collected 2014-05-12
CGGCGGCCTACCGCATCAGCGAGGAGGCGTTCTTCGAACCGCTGCGCAAGACGGTCGACAACCTCAAGATCCGGCTCTCGTACGGTTCGCTCGGCAACCAGCAGATCGGTTACTACGACTTCATCCAGACCATCACGACCAAAGGTTCGATGAGCGACTATTCGTTCGACGGTACGATCCTCGGCCAGCACGCCACGGTGAGCGATCCCGTGTCGGGCAACCAGACCTGGGAGAAGGTCGTCTCGAAGAACCTCGGCGTGGACCTCAACATGTTCAGCAACCGCCTCTCGCTGACGGCCGATTTCTACATCCGCGATACGAAGGGCATCCTGGGCAAGGGCAAGTCGCTGCCCTCGATCTACGGAGCCGCGGAGCCGCAGGTCAACTCGAACAACCTCCGCACGAGGGGGTATGAACTGGTGCTGGGCTGGCGCGACTCGTTCAAACTCGCCGGCAGTACCTTCAGCTACGGCATCACGGGGTCGTTCTCGGACTACACGGCCAAGTACACCAAGTGCGACAACCCCTCGGGGCTGATCGGAGACCCCTATGTGGGCAAGAAGTACGGCGAAATCTGGGGTTATAGGGTCGACGGGCTGTTCCGCAACGACGAGGAGGCTGCCGAGTATGCTTCGCGCGTGGACCTTTCGAAGGTCGCCGCAGGCTATTACTCCGCGACGGGAGCCTACGGAAAAGGCGTCCGCGGAGGCGACATCAAGTACCTCGACCTGGACGAGAGCGGCATCGTCGACGGCGGCAAGGGCACGCTGGAAGACCCGGGAGACCGCCGCGTGATCGGCAACTCGTCGCCCCGCTACCAGTACGGTCTCACGCTCAACCTTTCGTGGTACGGATTCGACCTCTCGGTGTTCATGCAGGGCATCGGCCGGCTCGACTGGTATCCCGGCGCGGACAACCTGCGCTTCTGGGGTCCGTACAGCCGTCCCTATGCCACCTTCATCCCGAAGAACTTCATGAGCCAGGTGTGGAGCGAGAGCAATCCCGACGCTTACCTCCCGCGCGCCCGCGCCTACACGTCGCTCAACTCGACGCAGGGCGTGGCCTACTATACCAACGACCGCTACCTGCAGAACCTGGCCTACTGCCGGCTGAAAAACCTCACCCTCGGCTACACGATTCCCAAGCGGCTGACCTCGAAGGTCGGCATCAAGGAGTGCCGTGTCTACTTCAGCGGCGAGAACCTCGCCACGTGGAGCGCCCTGAAAAACGATTTCCTCGATCCCGAGCAGGCCGCCGCCGATTCGGACAAGAAGTCGAACGTCTATCCCTGGTGCAGGACCTATTCCGTGGGTCTGAACTTAACCTTCTAAAGCGACTGCCGTTATGAAAAAATACATTCTTTATCTACTGACCGGTATGGCGGCGTGCGGACTTTGCAGCTGCGAGGACGCGCTCGACCGCTACCCGAAGGACCGGCTCACTCCCGATAACTTCTTCCACACGGAGGAGGAGTGCCAGCTCTACACCAACGATTTCTACACGATGTTTCCCTCCGCCGGGACCATCTACGGCGAGACGGCCGACATCATCGCCAAGACCACGCTCACGAGCGAGGTGCTGGGCAACCGCACCGTGCCCGCGACGGCTGGCTCCTGGAAGTGGGAGAAGCTGCGCGACATCAATTTCTTCCTCCAATACTCCTCCAACTGTGCCGACGAGCACGTGCGGCTCGAGTACGAGGGCGTGGCGCGCTTCTTCCGGGCGTGGTTCTACTTCGAGAAGGTGAAGCATTACGGCGACGTGCCCTGGGTCGACCGTCCGATCGACGCCGGCGACCCGCTGCTCTTCGAAAAGGGCCGCGATCCGCGCGAGATGGTGATGCAGAAGGTGATCGAAGACCTCGATTTCGCCGTTACCAACCTGCCCGTCGAAAGGTCGGTCTACCGCGTGACGCGCTGGGCGGCGCTGGCGCTCAAGAGCCGCGTCTGCCTGTTCGAGGGAACCTTCCGCAAGTATCACGGGCTGAAGGACTGGGAAAGCTATCTCACGGCCTGCGCGACGGCGTCGAAGCGCTTCATCGACGAGAGCGGATACTCGGTCTACACGACGGGAACGACGCCGTATCTCAACCTTTTCTCGTCGCTCAAGGCCCTCGACACCGAAATCGTGCTCGCCCGGGCCTACAACACGGCTATCGGTCTGAAGCACGACGTCAACGGCTACCTCACGAGCATCACGATGGGACGCCCCGGCCTGCTGAAGAACATCGCCAACATGTATCTGATGAAGGACGGCACGCCCTTCACCTCGCAGCCCGGCTGGGAGACGATGCAGCTCCCCGAGGAGAGCAAAAACCGGGACGGCCGCTTCGCACAGACGGTCCGCACGCCCGGGTACAAGCGCATCGACGACACGACGCTGTCGGCCCCGAACCTTGCGGCGACGATGACCGGATACCAGCTGGTGAAGTACCTCCAGTCGGCCAAGTACGATTCGTACAACGCTTCGACGAACGACCTGCCGCTGCTGCGCGCCGCCGAGGTGATGCTCAACTACGCCGAGGCCAAGGCCGAGCTGGGAACCCTCACGCAGGAAGACATCGACCTTGCGATCAAGCCGCTGCGCGACCGTGCGGGCGTCGCCAACCTCTCGCTCACGAAGGCCAACGCCTCGCCCGACCCCTATCTGGCTTCGCCGGAGACCGGCTATGCCAACGTGACGGGCGACAACAAGGGCGTGATCCTCGAAATCCGCCGCGAACGCACCGTCGAACTGCTGATGGAGAACCTCCGCTACTGGGACATCATGCGCTGGAAGGAGGGCAAGCGTTTCGAAAAACCCTTCACGGGGCTGTATTTCCCCGGCACGGGGTCCTACGACCTGAACAACGACGGCGTGGACGACGTCTGCATCTGGTCCGGCTCGAAGCCCGCGACCTCGGCCCCGGCGGTCTACGAACTGAACAAGGAGATCTTCTTGAGCGGGGGCGACAGCGGCTACATCATTATCCATACGGATTACGCCCGTTCGTGGAACGAGGAGCGCGATTACCTCTATCCCGTGCCCACCGACGACCGGGTGCTGACCCAGGGCGCCATTACGCAGAACCCCGGCTGGAACGACGGCCTGAATTTCTAACCTGAAAAAAAGAATGATTATGAAAATCAAGCGATTCATACTGCTCGCCTTCTCCGGCTGCTGCCTGGCGTTGTCCGGGGCGGCCTGCTCCGGGCTAGAGGGCGACAACTCCGACTTCGATTTCGGGGACATGACCTCCGACGCACCCGACAATCCCTACGACGGACAGGGTTACGACCGCCTGCCCAACTCGGTGCGGCTGGCGACCTACAACACCCACCGCTGCGAGGGATGGACCCAGAACTCCGGGACCGACCGCGCGAACTACAACAACACGGCCAAGGTCATCTCGCTGATGGACCCCGACGTGATCGCGTTGCAGGAACTGGACAAGAACACCACGTGGCATCAGACCGACCAGTTGCAGGAACTGGCCGACCGCACGGGGATGCGGCCCTACTACTGCAAGACGATCAGCTACCGCGGCGGCGACTACGGCATCGGCATCCTCTGCAAGACGGCGCCTAAAAACACCTATGCGGGCGATCTGCCGGGAACCGAGGCGCGGAAGTTCTTCCTCGCGGAGTTCGACGGCTACATCTTCATCGCCACGCACTTCTGCCACCAGAGCGATGAGAACCGCCAGCGGTCGTTCGAGATCATAACCGAGTATATCGCCGCCAACTACGCCGCCTATACCAAGCCGATCTACCTGGCGGGGGACCTCAACACGTCGAAGCTTCCGGCAGCGGCGCTCGAATCGTGGAAGATCATCAGCACCTCGGCCAATACCTTCGTGAACACCTCTTCGCCGTCGCGCATCGACTATGTGCTCGTCTACACGGGCAATTCGCCGTCGTACGAGGTGCTGCGCACCGCCGTGCCCTCGTACGAGGAGATCAACGTGATGACGGTCTCCGACCACCTTCCCGTACTGGTAGACCTCAAAAAGTAAGCGATTATGAAAAACAGACTCTTGAATAGCTTTTTCCGGGCGGCGGCGGCCTTCGCGCTGCTGCTCGCGGCCGGAGCGTGCAAGGACGACGTGGCGCTGCCGATGCAGCGGGTAGCGCTGAACACGCACGCGATTCTCGCGCCGTCGTTCGCCACGACGCTCTCGTTCGACGTCGAGGCCAACTGCGACTGGACGATCTCCGTCGCGGGCGACGACACCTCGTGGGCCGAACTCTCGCAGACCGAGGCCACGGGCATGGCGACCGTGGCGGTGTCCATTGCCGAAAACAATACTTCCGGCTCCCGTGCGCTGACGATACGCGTTGCGGCCAAACGGAATGCCGCGGTCGTGGAGGAGTTGTCCTTCGTGCAGGCTTCGGCGACGGCCGAGGGGTATCTCTCGATCCCCGATCTGCGGAAACTGGCCGCCGACGGCGACTACTCCGTGACGCAGGACGTGAAGATGCGCGGAATCGTGGTGTCGAGCGTCCAGGACAATAACTATTACGACAACTGCATCGCGCTCCAGAGCGCCCTGAAAGCCAACTGCGGCATTACGCTCCGCACCGACGAGGTGCTCTACCGCAAGCCGGGCGAGGAGCTGGAGATCGACCTGAAGGGGGCGGTCGTCGGGGTGAATCCCGAAACCGGCGTGATGGAGGTGAAACCCGCCGCGGACGACAAGGTGAGCCGCACGGAGACGACGCAGGTGAAGATCGAAGCCTTGAAGATCACCTACGAGGAGCTTCGGTCGGGAGCCTACGAGTCGATGTATGCAGGCATTTATTCCCAGGTCTACGTGCCGGAAGGCGGTTCGCTGAACGGTATAACGCTCAAGGACGATCTGTCGATGCAGGACCCCGACAACAACCGTTTCCGGCTGGTGGCTTCGCAGGCTTCCTCGTTTGGCATTGATCCTGCGCCGACGGGTAGCGGAGTGCTCAAGGGAATCGTTGTGCCGCAGGACGGCGCCTATGCGATCCGCCCCTGCACGGCCGGGGACAAGGAACTCACCGGGCTGCGCTTCGGCGCCCAGGTTGGAATCAGGCTGCCCTATGTCTTCTCGTTCTACGCCGCCTCGCAGGCCAACAAGGATTGCAAGTACGTGACGGTGACCGATGGCACGTTCGACAAATTGGGGGCAGACTTCAAGGTCGAGGACAAGGATGTCACCAAATGCGTCGTGCTGACGGCAAAGGTGGCCCCGACGTCGAACAGCAGCCATTTCCGGCTGACGCACTGGGCCGATGAGGCCGCGCATGACAACATTCCGGCCAAGTCGATGGTTTACGGTCAGGACTCCTATTTCCTGCTGACCGTGCCTTTGGCCGAGGATATGCCTGCATCGTTCCGCATCTCATTCGGTATGTCGGGAACGGGCGGCGCTCCGAAGAACTGGGCGGTGGCCTATTCGACCGACGGCACGGAGTACGTCACTCCCTCCGACGGCTCGACAGCCATCTCGATTCCCGGGGCGATTGCGAGCAGCGGCTATTTCTATTATTTTACGGTGACCCTGACGCCGCAGTTGCGGCTGATGAAGGGCCAGACGCTGCTACTGAAACTTTATCCGACAGACAACGTCAGTTGCAACGGCGGTACGGCTGGATACAATTCGGATTCGCGCCTGCATTCGTGCGTCGCGATTGAGGCCGTGCCGAAATTCAGTACACCGAAACCGGTCGGAGCGGTTTATTTCGAGCCTTTCGACGGGTTGACCGAAGGGTTGGACTACCTCTACGGCGATAAGTTGGCTGCCATGCTGAACTATTGCGGCAGCGACATCTCGGAATGGGACGCCGTGCTGAAAAACGGACTTTCGGGCACCAACGTTCATCAGCGTCCGGGTTATGCCCAGATCGGTTATGTCGAGTCGCAGGCCGTGAAGCGGGCAGAGTATGAGAATAAGGCGGGGGCACTGCTCACGCCGGCGCTGAACGCAACGGGCGATCTGAACCTCTCTTTCCGCGCGATGGCCTACAAGACCTGTTCGGATCGCCCCAAGGGTAAGGCGACCGAACCCAAGGACAAGAAGGGCGATCTGACGGAGATCGTCGTCGAGGTGATCGGCGGCGGAACGATCGACGGCGCGACGAAGAAGGTCGTGTCGGGACTGGCGACCGATGCGTTCAACACCTATTCGCTGACGATCGACGGCGCGACGGCCTCCACGGCCCTGCGCTTTACGAGCGAACCCGCTTCGGGCGAGTTCTCGCGCTGGTTCATCGACGATATCTGTGTGACGAAGTAGGGGTTGCCCGATGATTGAAAAGCGTCCCGGAGCATTCGCTCCGGGACGCTTCGTTACAGGCCGGATTGCGTCCGGTCAGTTCTCCGCCTTGGTGGTGACGGTGAAGAGCTGGCGGCCGTATTCGTCGGTGGCGGTTATCCGGATCTCGGCGGACGGCGTTACGGGCGTGTATTCGAGCATGTGGTCGGTGCGGTATTTGTCGAGGAAGCTGAACGAGGAGATGTCGTTGCCGCAGGCGTCGTGGACCGTGACGTAATAGTCGTCGTACTCCCGGACCGCCTTCAGCTGCGAGGCGGGAACCGCGGCTCCGTTTTCGCGGCATTCGAATTTCCACGTCGGATGCCAGTCCCAGACGTTGAGGCGCACGACCGGCCTGCCTTCGGCGTTTTTCAGCCCCGAGTTGTAGACCCGGCAGTATTGCTCGTCGCTGTCGCTGAAATTCACGCTCCGCCGCTCCGTGATCGTTCCGCCGCTGAAATCGTAACGGGTGAATGTCGCCGGGGCGCCGTCGTGGCAGAGCGGGAAATACCACCATGCGCCGCATACGCACGGGTGCGTGTACTCGGTCACGCTCATGTCGCTGCGCGGTACGGTGACCGTTTCGGCGATGTGGTTGTGGCCCGACCAGATCGTGACGGGCAGCTGCTTGTCCTTGTAGATGTCGAGCAATTCGTCGGCGTTGTCCATCGGGTTGGGCGACGAGGCCCCCGGGTTGCGGCGGAAGGCCGGGCAATGCCACGCGATCACGATGCGCTCGACGTCCGACGGCATGTAGTCGGCGTCCTTCTGCGCCCAGTCCATCTGACGCCGGTTGAGGCGGACGGCGAACGACCGGTCGCCGCCGGTGTTGACATACTGCGTATTGTCGAACACGACGTAGTGCACCTTGCCGATGTTGACGGCGTAGTATGTCGGCCCGAGCGCGGAGATATAGGCCAGTTCGGCCGCCGAATCGTCGTCGCCGGCGATGTTCTGCACGGCCATGTCGTGGTCGTGGTTGCCGATGGCGTGGAAGGTCTGGATCGGCATGCCCCCGCGTTCGCAGACGTTGACGAAATTGGCCAGCGTCGCCTTGTTGGCGTTGGTCCAGTGCGACTCCTGCGTCATGTCGCCCAGATTCATGCCGTAGACCGGCACGCCTGCGGGCAGGGCTTTGACGTAGTCGCGCAGCGCCTTGAGGTAGGTGCGGCGGAACGTCGTGGAGTCCAGTTCGCCCTTCGGGGGACAGATCGACGGCGTGGCCGACGATGTGGTCTTGATCATCGCCCGGTTGCGGATATGCATGTCGGCCGACACGATCATAATGTGGCGGTCGTTGTTCACCTTTTTCAGCGTGAAGTCGTGCCGCTGCACCTGCTCCACGCTCGTGGGAGCGGTGACCCTGCGGTAGAAGCGGGGGATGAACCCACGCGTGGATTCGACCTCGTAACCCGACGGGACGGTCAGGTAGACCAGTTTCGACTTGTCGGACGACGTGCGCAGCCCGTAGGCCCCCTGTTTGTTCGTGCGCGTCATGTTCACGCCGTCGGTCACGACGACGCCCTGCACGGCGGCGCCGGCGCACGTCACGACCCCGCGCACGGTGGCTTTCGGGTCGATCTTCGACCAGTCGACGCCGTCGTCGGGCGAAGGGGGCGGATCGACGGGTTTTTCCTGTTCTCCGGGATCGTCGCCCGAACCCGAACAGCATATGCCGCCGGCGGATATTGCGAACAGGGCGGCCAATAAAAGCAACAGTTTTTTCATGGTTGCGGTTTTTGCGGTTTGCGGCATGGGACGGCTTTCGGGAAAAGCGGGGAAAGGACGGTCGTCCTCTCCCCGCTTCGACCGTTCGTTACACGCCGCTATTTGTTATAGCGGATGGCGAAATATTCGAGGCTGCTGGCGTGTTCCGCGGCCAGGGCAGCACCGCTGGCGCTCTGGTTCAGGCGCGCGTTGGCGTAGTCGGAGCCGTCGCTGCAGAGGTCGCTCGTCGGGCGAAGCCGGATGTAGACGTTTTCGTGGCCGAGAATCTCCTGGGGAAGTTCGAAGTCGATGCTTTTGTAGGCCACGCACGACGAATAGAGCGTGTTCGCCCAGACGGAAACGTCGGGGATGGTGTATTCGCCGATCAGATTCCACTGCGAGTCGTCCTTTGCGGCCTGCGAATCGGTCAGCGACCATTCGGCACACCAGAAACGGGGCGAGAAGAAGCTCTGCTGCGTGTTCATAACGGAAATCTGCATCGAGATATGCGATGTCGTGATGCCTTCGGTCGAGAAGTTGATCAGCCAGGCGTAGGGGCGGTCGGTGTCGTCGTCCCACCAGAAGTGGTTGGCGAAGGCGGTGTAGCAGGAACCGTATACATTCCCCTTGCCGCGCATACCCGTGCTGCCGTTGTAGTTGATTTGCGTGGAATTCGTCGCAATCTCATTGTTGCCCGGCCAGCCACCCGTGCCGTTTGCCGCGTTTTTATCCTTGGCATAGGGACCGCACCACTCCAGCGTTCCGTCGGGATTGCGGCTCACCAGATCGTCCATCAGCGGATTCCAGCTCTCCTTCGCGGGGTCGATCACTACGCCGATGCCGTTCTTGTTGCCGAAGTTGGCTCCGAAGATATAGGAGGCATTGTTGCCGACGGGACCCAGGTATTCGTAGGTTCCGCCGCCCCACATGTGCTGCTGGAAGGTGGCCTGCAGGTACTCTTTGCTGGCGGAGCCGGTGTACTTCTCCTGATAGGTGTGCGTCAGGTAGCCGTTCGTTCCGTAGGTGGGTTTCTGGACCTTGTTCTCCAGGTCGGGATTCCAGTAGCGGTACTCCGTCAGCAGGGCCGAGAAACTGTCTTCGACGCTGTTCTGCATGTTGTCCCAGATGTCGCCCTTGGTCTGGTGGCGGATCTGGTAGCGGCCGATGAAGCCGAGCGTCGGATCGTCGTCCATTTCGGCCGGGTCGGCTCCGTCGCGCCATTCGAAACGCGAGAAACGCTCGTGGACGATGACGCCCGAAATCTTGCCCGAGCCGTAGGGCAGGCGCGTGCCGTCGCTGCGGTAGGCGCAGTTGGTGTTGGTCAGCATGTACATGTCGTCGCCGTTGATGTCGCGCACGAGCAGCGGGTATTTGCTGATGCGGCTTGCGCCCGTGCCGATCGCATAGCCCTCGTTGATGGGCGTGATCGCGCCTTTGCGTACGGGGAACTCGACGTCCTTCAGGGTGACGTAGGTGTAGATGTCGTCGTCGGTGAGCTGGCTCATCCACTTCTCCTTCACGGGAACGTCCGATGCCGAACCCGCAATGCGCGAAATGACCATCGCCTTGGTGACGTTGCGCAGTTCATAGCGGTCGGGGGTCTCGACCAGGTAGCCCGAGGCGCCCTGAATGAGGATCTGCACGTGGTCGTACTGTTCGAAGACGTTGTCTTCGGCCGTGGCGGTCTGGACGGCGATGCCGTATTTGCCGTCGTAGGTTTCGAGGTAGACGGTCCGGTCCGATATGCTGTAGTCGATCTTTGCGGTCGTGCTTTGCGTGTTCTCACCCGCATTGTGGTTCTTGGTGTTGCTCACCACGATGCCTTCGAGGATGACGTAGTCTTCGACCTTCTTGTTCATGGCATACGTCCGGCGGAACTCCTCGAATGTGATCTGACGTCCGAGGGTCTCCTTCGCCGTGCGTTGCAGGAGGTTGAATTCGACGGAGACGGTCTCGTCCCAGCCGTCGGTGAAGGAGAGCGACACGGCAGCCGAACGCGGGATTTCATCTGCGGCGTTCGCCTCGGTCGTGATGGCCAGACTGCGATTTTCGCTCTCGGAATCCACGATTTCGAGACTCTCGATCCAATCGGCGTTGTCGGCCTTGGCATATTCGATGTCGACCGTGATCTCCGAGAAGGGAATGTTGGTCTCGATCGGCGAGATGTTCTCGCCGCCGGCTCCGGCGACGATGACGGACGAGTTGGCGAACTCGATCTTGGCGTCCACGAGCGCCTTCTGCTTGACGTAGACCGTGTCGCGGCGCGCGTCCACGTCGGAGCAGAGCACGAAGCCCGCTTTGCGTTTGAAGCCTTCGTTGAATTCGCATTCGGCGGTGATGGCGCCCTTTCCGTCCTCCGTCTCACCGCAGGTCAGGCTGATCCAGTCGGCCTGGTTGATACGCTCGATATGGAAGGCGCTGTTGGCGTAGATGTCGATGTCGAACGTATTCGCATCGGCTTCGACGACGAACTCCTTCTTCAGCGCGCCCAGTTTGACCAGGGCCAGATCGTCGGCGTCGTCGACGCTGCAGGCCGCCGAGGCTGCGCATACGGCCGCAATGCCTAAAAATTTAAATATCGATTTACGACAGTTCATATTCTATACGTTTTATTCGTTGTTGTTTGTTCCGGCCGTGCGCGGCGGACGGTGCATCCGCCGCGCGACCGCAATTCGTTTAGTTGTAGCGTACCGTTATCGTTCCGATACGGGCCTGGCTGTTACCGGCCGCAACGGACGGCGTCAGCGTTCCCTTCTCGATGCCCAGCGCCGTCAGGTAGTTCGAAGACGTGGCTTTGGGGTCGATGTCGGTAACCTTGTCGGCCACCTGCAAGCGCAGAACCACTTTCTCCCGGCCGAAGCAGTCGGCGGGCAGTTTGCGCAGGTGCTCGGTGAAGCCCGGGGTCGAATCCTGCGACGTGGTCGACCACCACGTGATCGAACGCTTCTTGATGATCGGGCTGTCGGGAACGGCCTGGAACGTCGCTCCGCCGTCGACCGAATAGAGCAGGTTCCAGTGCGCCGGGCCGGAGAGGGTCGTGTTGCTCATCGAGCCGTGGCCCCAGACGATGCCGAAGACCATGTTCGAACCGCTGATTCCCTGCGTGGAGAACGAAATGTCGAAGTATTTGCCCTTGTCGGCGTCGAAATCCCACCATTGCTGGGTGAACGTGATGCCGCCGTTTGCCACCAGACCTTTCTGTTCGGAGGAGGCGCCTCCCTTGCCCGAGCAGACGACGTTGTTGAAGTCCGCTGCGGCACCCTGCGTGGCGCCGTATTTATTGATCTCGCCTTCGCCGATCTCCGGTATGAGGTCGGTCTTGCGGTCGTTCCAGTTCCACTCGACGACGGTTTTCGAGAACGGTTCGTCGGTCAGCGCGATCTCCTCGGCGGTCATGGCGCGCAACTGGTAGCGGCCCAGGTCGCCGAAGCGGATCGGGGCGACGTCGTCAGCCACGACGATGCCGCGGAACGTGCCCGAACCCTGCGGTACGACGGAGTTGAAATCCAGGTCGCGGCCCGAGCTGAAACGCCGCCAGGGAGCGGCCGTATTGGTCAGCATGTAGATGGTCCGGCCCGTGTTGTCGTAGCACATCAGCGGGGCCACGTCCCAGCGCGGGGCGGTAGCCGTGCCGATCGGGTTGATGTTGTCCTTGAACGAATAGCCGTCGGTGCAGTTGGTGTAGGCGCCGTCCTTGCACATGATTTCGAGGTTGGTGACCGACACCAGCGTGAAGATGTCGTCGTCGGTGAGTTCGCCGATCGTCTTCGTCTTGACCGGAATCTTGAACTCGTCGGGCGTCGAGGTTTCGAGGATGTTGGCCGCGGTAAGTCCCGTGATGGTGTAGCACTCGGGGGAGTTCTTCTTTTCGAGCGTGGCCCCGTTCAGGGAGAGGCGCACCTTCGAGAAGCGGGCCGGCGTGTTGTCTTCGGAGGAGGCGAATTTCAGGCAGAAGCCCCACTTGCCGTCGAGGCTCTCGATATAGGCCGTCCGGTCGTTTTCGCCGCGGTCGAAGAAGAACTGTTTGGTCTGGGGACTCGAAACGACGTTCTTGCTGTCGGGGTCGCTGACGATGTAGCCTTCGATATACTGCTGGAGCGTGATCTCGCCCGGAGTCAGGGCGCGCACCGCGGCGAAATCGGCAGCGGTCGGGTAGGGCTTCTGGGTGATTTTGCACGAGGCCGAAACGGAGTTGCCGTGTTCGTCGGTGAAGTTGAGCCGGATCGTGGCGGTGCGCGGCTCCGAACCCTCGTTTTTGGCCAGCGAGAACGTCAGGCCGTCGTCGGTGATCGCGGGCTTCAGAATCCACTCGGCGCCCTCCGCGACGGGAACGTCGTACGCCACGTCGTAACCGATCTGGTCGGAGTAGGGCACGAGGTTGTTGGTCGTGGCCGGAACCGCGCAATCCTGGGCGTAACCTTCGTACGTTTCGGCATTGCTGTCCAGCTTGAGCGCCGGCAGGGCGATGCCCTGCGTGACGGTGAGCACCGATTTGGTGATCTCGCCCTTGGCGTCTTCGATGAAGAGGGTCAGATCGGCGATGCGCGCGAATCCGGAGTCGTTGTCCGTGACCTCGAACGTGATTCCCTTGTAGGTGGCCGAGACGTTGGAGATCCACGGTTCGACGGGCTGCGCCTGCGGTTCGTCGCCGCCTTCGCCTTCGCCGCCCTCTTCGCCCTCTTCGGCGCGGGTCAGGACGGTGACGGGATCGTTGGGCAGGCCGTCGTTGTCGTAATAGGTGACGCTGGCTTCCAGATCGTCGATGCAGTAGCGCAGGTTGGTGCTGATCGGCGTGAAGATCTGCGACCGGGACTTCAGCAGTGTAACCGCCGGTTTCGAGAACGAGAGCGAAGCGTCGGTGATGGCTCCGGCCTGCGAGAACATCACCGTATCGGTCAGGGAACCTTTCTCGAACACGACGCCGATCTTTCTCGAAATGCCGTAGTTGGCCGAATAGGTGAATACGATTTCGTTATTGCCGTATCCCTGGAGTTTGTTGAGGGAGGCCCACTTCACGGGACGCGTGAAGCGCGCCGTCCAGTCGCCGTTCGAGTAGACCAGCACGTGCGTCGAGCCGGCATCCTTGGTCAGGGAAAGTTCGCGCGCCGAGACCGCCAGAGGCAGGTCCAGCTCGAAATCCTCCTGGCAGCCGGTCAGGGCCGTCGTCAGGGCCGTCAGGGCGATCAGTACGCCGGCGACCGATCTTTTCTGTTTATTGAATATTGTTTTCATTCGTCTGAAAGTTTCGGATTATTACAAGCCGTAAGCCTTGTATTCGTTGTTGTCGAGGTTGTTCTTCGAGTAGGTGACCTCCGTGTCGGGAATGGGATAGTAGCGGTGGCACGGTTTGATCCGGCTGTTAGCCGTGTTGAGTTGCAGATAGGCGTAGTCGCTGTTGTCCGTTACGGCTTCGTACCAGATGCCCCAGCGGACCAGGTCGTACTTGCGCTGGAATTCGCCGAAAAGCTCGCGGGCGCGCTCGTTGCGGATCTCCTCCTCGAGGCGCGCGGGGGTGCGGAAGGTGTACTTGGACAGATTGGCGCGCGTGCGGGTCATGTCGAGGTATTCGACCGCCTTTTCGTAGTTTTCCTTGTAGAAATAGCACTCGGCCATCATCAGCAGCGCGTCGGCATAGCGGAAGACCTTGTAGTTGTTGCCGTCGTTCGAGGCCTGCATGTTCGGACACCAGAACTTCGGTCCGCACCACGGGCGGGTGTTGGTGCTGTTGAACGTCTTGTCCTCGTATCCCCATGCCATGTTGTACTTGGCGCGGATGTCCTTGCCCATTTTGGACTGGAGACCCTGGCTGAAATAGACGTTC
>OLIY01001697.1_pt1 | contig 13678 bp, 13 predicted proteins | sample 1601431 | NCBI WGS metagenome assembly OLIY01 (sample SAMN04168659, study PRJEB22393) | human gut metagenome | biome: human gut microbiome; feature: stool | host: Homo sapiens | collected 2014-05-12
GACCAGATAGTAAATGATATAAGCGGTAAGAAAAATACCGGTGATAATGTTGTAACCACACTGGATTACGAAGCACAGGCGGCTGCATACAATGCACTTGACGATTATGAAGGTGCTGTCATTGCAATTGAGCCGAAAACAGGAAAGATTGCAGTTATGGTGTCAAAGCCTGATTATGACCCAAATACCATCGCAAGTGACTGGGAGAGCGTAAACGGTGAGGGCAGCACTTCTCTTTACAACAGGGCAACACAGGGACAGTATGCTCCGGGCTCAGTGTTTAAGATTTTTACAGCACTTGAGTATTATAACGAAAATCCGTCTACATACAACGACTACAGCTTTGATTGTGACGGCAGTATTACAAAGGACGGCTTTACAATCCACTGTGCCGGCAATAAATCACACGGACAGGAGGACTTAACAAAGTCGTTTGCCAAGTCGTGCAACTCGTCCTTTTCCAATATAGGTCTTTTGGAGGATAACAATAAGCTTAATACCTTATGTGACGATATGCTATTCAACAAGAATCTGCCTATAGCCTTTGATTCAAAAAAGAGTAAATTTGCACTGGATAACAATGCTTCGTCAGCTCTGACCATGCAGACCACGATAGGACAGGGAAACACGCTTGTTTCACCGCTTCACATGTGCATGATTGCCGGTGCAATCTGCAATGATGGAAATCTGATGAGGCCATATCTGGTAGACCATACGGAAAATGCTAGCGGGGCGCTTGTGGAGCAGAATAAACCGGCTTCATACAAGCAGATTATGTCAAAGGATCAGGCAGCTTTTCTTCAGAATCTTATGGCAGCAGTGGTATCTGATGGAACAGGCGCAAAGCTAAGCAATCAGAGCTATGAGGCCTTTGGAAAGACCGGAACTGCCCAGGTATCAGATTCTACAGACCAGACCAATGCCTGGTTTGTGGGTTATGGAAAAAAGGATGGCTACAATGATCTGGCAATCGCAGTAGTTGTGGAGGATTCGGGTGCCGGAAGCACATATGCGGTGCCGGTGGCAAAAAAGGTATTTGATAAATATTTCAATGAATAGGCTTGTTGCACTTTTTTTAGAAGTAGGTTATACTTAAGTGTAAACCACACTTGGAGGAATGGCAATGATAGAAGCAACGAGCTGTGGCGGTGTGGTAATCTTTCGTGGCAAAATATTACTCTTATACAAGAACTACAGGAATAGGTACGAGGGGTGGGTACTGCCCAAGGGAACTGTGGAATCTGATGAAGAGTACAAGGACACTGCAATCCGTGAAGTGAAAGAGGAGACTGGTGCCAGTGCAACGATAATCCAATACGTGGGTAAGAGCCACTATTCTTTTACCGTGCCACATGATACAGTGGAAAAGGATGTACACTGGTATCTTATGATGGGCGAAAGTTATTATAGTAAACCGCAAAGAGAAGAGTATTTCATGGATTCAGGGTTTTACAAGTATCACGAGGCATATCATCTGCTCAAGTTTGCAAATGAGAAGCAGATACTTGAGAAGGCTTATAATGAGTACCTGGATTTAAAGAAAAGTAACTTATGGGGGACACACAAGTATTATTAGTATTATTAAAAAGCAGTTTTAAAAACTGCTTTTTGAGGTTTTGGAATGAAATGGTATGAGGATTTATTTGTAGGAGAGTCTGTTACCGGAAAGATAAAGAAAATCAAGTGGAAGATAGAGCATAATGCCGGCATGCTTCACACATACATCATCACGTTTCCGTCAAATGAGGAAAACCTTTTGGATATCATTCCGACAAGAGAATTGCTGCAAAAGGGATATCCTAAGAAGAATCTGCACATAATCGCAGTAGCGGGTAATTATGATGAGGCACTTTTGCTGGCCTGTGATATTGTTAAGGAGACATACGAAAATACAGGTAAAACTGATGTGAAGAGCTATTTAAAGAGCAGACGGAGGAAATAGATAGATGATATTTACGATTTTAAAGGTCATAGGCATCATACTCCTTGTAGTGCTTGCTCTTATACTTACAGCGCTGCTTTGCGTACTGTTTGTGCCGGTCAAGTACAGGGCTGTCGGAAGCTTTGACAATACAGACATAAGAGCAAAAGCGCATGCGTCGTGGCTTTTTCATTTGTTTGCACTGCATATAGAGTATGCGGATGAAACTGACGGATATATAAGACTTGTCTTTGTGAAGAAGGGGCTGTTTGCTGATTCGTTGGGAGATAATTATGAGGCTTTTAATGATGATGTAATGGATGATGCAGCTAAAACTGAAGAAGATAAAATCAGTGAAAACACCGGAGATGGGCCTAAAATACCGGCAGATGAGTCAGAACACATCACAGATGAACAGGCAGAGGATGAATGCACGGCACGTACGCATAATGAGTACAGGTCAGTAACTGATGAGAATCAGCATATAAAACAACAAACAAAGCCCACTCATAAAAAAACGTATAAAAAGCGAAGCAAAAAGCCACATAAAAAACAATTTAAAGATAAGTCAGATAAAATAAAAAACTGTATCTATAAGCTAAAAAGAGAATACAGTGATGAGAGAAATAAAGCCGCTTTTTCACATCTGAAAAAAGAGCTTTTTATCATTCTTAAAAGAATATGCCCAAGGAGGCTTAAGCTTACAATGTTATATTCAACAGGCTCGCCTGATACAACAGGTATTTCATTGGGAATTTTAGCATGCTTTCCTGTCGGCTATACAAACAGATGGCGGATTACACCCGATTTCGAGAGTGAAAAGCCGTATGCAAAGGGCAGCTTTGATATAAAGGGGCATGTGATAGTAATAAGTATTTTAGCGGCAACACTTAGAATTTTATTTGATAAAAACTGCCGCAGATTATATAATAGGATAAGCAGATAGGAGGAAGATATTATGGCAGATAATAGTTTCAATAACACAGTAGAGTCACTTTTCAAGGGGATGGACAGCTTTATCACTACAAAGACGGTGGTCGGTGATGCGATTCATATAGGGGATACAATCATACTTCCGCTTGTGGATGTGTCGTTTGGAGTGGCAGCAGGAGCATTTTCGGCAGAAAAGAAAAATAACGGAGCCGGCGGTATGGGTGGAAAGATTCAGCCAAGTGCAGTGCTCGTTATCCAGAATGGACAGACAAAGCTTGTCAATGTAAAGAATCAGGACGGCATGACCAAGATACTTGATATGGTGCCGGACATTGTAAGCCGCTTCTCAAAGGGAAAAAATGATGACCTTAATCTCGATGATGTAAAGGTAGACGATAAAGAGGACGATAAGCAGGATTAATATCATATATGAGAGCAAATAAAAAGGACATCCAAACGGATGTCCTTTAAAATTCAAAAGATTCAAAAATAAAGACTAAGCTCTCTCAACTTTGCCAGATCTTAAACATGAAGTACATACATATAACTTCTGTGGAACTCCATTGACCTTGCAAGAAACCTTCTTAATGTTTGACTTCCAAACATGATTTGATCTTCTATGAGAATGGCTGACATTATTTCCATAATGAACACCTTTTTCACAAATTGCACATTTTGCCATGATATTGCACCTCCTTGCATTTCACTAAGCTTACCATACTCTTAAGCTCACAACAAATGTATTCTATCAGATTAAAATAAAGAATGCAAGGATAAAATATAAAAATATTTGCTTTTTGTGAAAAAAAAGGTATAATAACATTAGCTACGTCACAATATGATGGAGGTATATATTATGAAGGGACAGATGGATACCCAATATGGACAAATTTTAATTGATACAGATGTTATTGCAACCTATGCAGGCTCTGTAGCTGTAGAGTGCTTTGGAATAGTAGGCATGGCAGCGGTCAACATGAAGGATGGTCTTGTAAAGCTTTTAAAGAGAGATTACCTGAACCATGGAATAAATGTAAAGGTAGATGAGAACAACGAAATTACGATTGATTTCCATGTAATAGTAGCGTATGGTATTTCGATCGGCACTGTTTCGGACAATCTTATCGAGACGGTTAAGTACAAGGTTGAGTCATTTACAGGAATGAAAATTGCAAAGATCAATATTTACGTTGAGGGCGTAAGGGTAATTGATTAAGGAGGACTACAAAAAGTGGAGATCACAAGCATTAATTCAAAGCTCCTTGCAAGGATGTTTCTTGCGGGAGCCAAGAATCTTGATTCAAAGAAAGACTGGATAAATGAGCTGAATGTATTCCCGGTACCGGATGGTGATACCGGAACAAATATGACAATGACAATCATGTCTGCGGCCAAGGAGGTCAGCTCGCTCACAGAGCCTACCATGGCAGAGCTTGCAAAGGCTATTTCATCAGGCTCTTTAAGAGGTGCCAGAGGAAACTCGGGTGTTATCTTATCACAGCTTTTCAGAGGCTTCTGCAAGGTTATAAAGGAATACGATGAGATAGATGTCACTATTCTTTGTGAGGCATGCCAGAAGGCGGTTGAGACAGCTTACAAGGCAGTTATGAAGCCAAAGGAGGGAACTATCCTTACAGTGGCAAAGGGCGCAGCAGAAAAGGCTCTGGAGCTGTCAGACGAAACAGAGGATGTTGTCACATTTGTTGAAGAGGTTATAAAGCAGGCTGAGTATGTGCTTGACCAGACACCGGAGATGCTTCCAGTATTAAAGCAGGCAGGTGTTGTTGATTCAGGCGGACAGGGACTTGTTCAGGTATTAAAGGGAGCATATGATGCTCTTATCGGCAAGGAGATTGATTATACAATTGAGGGCGCACCAACAGGAGCAGCTCCTGCAAAGATTTCGGCTGAGACAGAGGCAGAGATTAAGTTTGGTTACTGCACAGAGTTTATTATTGTACTCAATGCGCCAATGTCAGACAATGAGGAGCACGCATACAAGGCATTCCTCGAGTCAATCGGTGACTCTATAGTCGTTGTAGCTGACGATGAGATCGTAAAGACTCACGTACATACAAACGACCCTGGACTTGCACTGCAGAAGGCACTTACCTTCGGCTCACTCAGCAAGATAAAGATCGACAATATGCGTGAGGAGCATCAGGAAAAGCTCATCAAGGATTCACAGAAGCTTGCAGCACAGCAGAAGGCTGAGGAAGAGGCTTATGAAGCTGCTCAGGCTGATGAAAAGACAAATAACATGCCTGCAAAGGAAATGGGCTTTGTATCTGTTTCAATCGGAGAAGGCATGAATGAAGTGTTCAGAGGCCTTGGAGTGGACTATCTCATAGAGGGTGGTCAGACCATGAACCCTAGCACAGAGGATATGCTCAACGCTATCGAGCATGTAAATGCAAAGACAGTATTTATCCTGCCAAACAACAAGAATATCATCATGGCTGCAAACCAGGCAGTAGACCTTGTTGAGGATAAACAGATTATTGTTATCCCTACAAAGACTATCCCACAGGGTATCACAGCACTCGTAAATTATATCCCTGACCACAGTGCCGAGGAGAATAAAGAGCAGATGATGGCTGAGATAGAAAATGTCAAGACAGGACAGGTGACATATGCAGTCCGTGATACTGAGATTGACGGAAAAACCATCAAGCAGAACGACTTCATGGGAATCGGAGACAAGAGCATCCTTTCTGTTGGAACAGACTTAAAGGCTACCACACTTGAGATGGTAGATGCCATGGTAGATGAGGATTCAGCGATTGTCAGCATCTATTTCGGAAGTGATTCTGATGAGGACTCAGCTAATGAGCTTGCGGCAGCAATCGAAGAGAAATATCCTGATGTAGAGGTTGAGGTCAACGATGGCGGACAGCCAATCTACTATTATGTTATTTCTGTAGAGTAAAGCCTTTTAAAGAATATAAATGATATTTATTATATTTAGGAGCAAATATGGATATAGCTTCACCGATTACCTCGGTTAAGGGAATCGGGGAAAAAACACAAAAAGCATTTTCTAAAATGGGAGTATACACCGTTGGTGATATACTCCTTCATTTTCCCCGGGATTATGTAAAGTTTCCGGAAATAACGGATATTGATGAACTGAATAATGTAAACGTAAGCAGCACCTATGCCATCCATGCTGTGATTAAAAAGGCACCTGTAGTGAAAAATACAGCGAGAATGCAGATTACATTGCAGGATATCGGCTCGCCCGGGCATATGATACAGCTGGTATGGTACCGTATGCCATACCTTAAGGCACAGCTTGTGCAGGGGAGACATCTTATATTTTACGGACATATTAAGCCAAAGGGCGGCAGATATGTCATGGAGCAGCCTGTGGTGTATGAGGTGCAAAAGTACGAGGCTATACGCGATACACTGCAGCCTGTGTATTCCGTGACAAGCGGTGTGACAAACAATCTGATAGTGAAGACGATAAAGGAGACTCTGTCACATGATACACTGCTGTCAGATTACCTGCCTAAGGATATAAGGCACAGATACGGCTTTTGCGAGTATAATTATGCCATGAAGCAGATACATTTCCCTGATGACTTTGACGCGCTTGTGGAGGCAAGAAGACGGCTTGTTTTTGATGAGTTTTTTCTCTTTATCATGGGCATGCGGTATCAGAATAAAAAGCAGCAGAAGGACAAAAATGAGTTTGAGTTTACGGATGATGCTTTTATAGACGGACTGATTGATAAGCTTCCGTATGAGCTGACAGGCGCGCAGAAGAAGACAATAGATGAGATAAAGCAGGATATTAAAAGCCCTTATGTGATGCAGAGGCTTATTCAGGGTGATGTGGGCTCAGGAAAGACGATTGTTGCTTTTCTTCTTATGGCGTGGGCGTCAAAATGTGGCTATCAGTCTGCTATTATGGCTCCGACGGAGGTGCTTGCAAACCAGCATTATGAGACGTTTTGCTCACTGGTTGGTCAGTTTGGACTTGACAGTCCTGTTGTGCTTCTTACCGGCTCCATGACGGCAAAGCAGAAAAGAGAAGCCTATGCGTGCCTTGAAAACGAGAAAAATGCGCTTATTATAGGCACTCATGCGCTCATACAGGAGAAAGCGGATTTTTCCAATCTGTCGCTTGTTATCACAGATGAGCAGCACAGATTTGGCGTGAAGCAGAGGGAGAGCTTCTCGGATAAGGGAAGAAAGCCACATATACTTGTGATGAGTGCCACTCCGATACCGCGTACGTTAGCAATAATCATATACGGTGATATGGATATCTCTGTCATAAATGAGGTGCCTGCAAAGAGGCTTCCGATCAAGAACTGTGTGGTTGGCACAGCGTTCAGGCCAAAGGCCTACAGCTTCATCGAGGAGCAGGTGAGAGCCGGTCATCAGGCGTATGTTATATGCCCTCTTGTGGAGGAAACCGAAAACTCGGAAGGGGAAAATGTCACAGACTATGCAAAGGTGCTTAAAGCGTCACTGCCAAAGGATATCACGGTAGATGTGCTTAACGGCAGGATGAAGAGCAAGGCAAAGGATGAGGTGATGCAGCGCTTTGCAAATAATGAGTCGCAGGTGCTTGTGTCCACAACAGTCGTGGAGGTTGGTGTAAATGTGCCCAATGCAACTGTCATGATGATAGAGAATGCAGACAGGTTTGGACTTGCACAGCTTCATCAGCTAAGAGGCCGTGTAGGCAGGGGGGATGCACAGTCGTATTGCATTTTCATCAATTCGTCAAATTCAAAGAAATCAAAAAAACGTCTGGAGATACTAAATAAATCAAATGATGGCTTTTATATAGCAAGTGAGGATTTAAAGCTCAGAGGTCCCGGGGATTTCTTTGGAATCAGGCAGAGTGGAGACCTTGCGTTTGCACTTGCGGACGTGTATCAGGACAGCGATGTGCTAAAGGAAGCATCTGAGATGGTGGATGAGGTGCTTGAAGCAGACCCGGCGCTTTGTACACCGGAAAACAGAATACTGAAAAAGAAAATGGATGAATTTGCAAAAGAACAATTAAAGAGGATGAATCTGTGATGAGATTAAATGGCTAAAATAAAAGCTGATATAGCATGCAGGACTATGCATGTGTATATCAGCTTTTTGCTTTAAGCGTTTTGGAATGGTTATGAAATTGTTATGAAATAAGTATAATCTGCTTACTCAATCTGCCTGATATCGGATATATCCGGGTGAATCGTGAGAGAATAGTTTGTGTAATACACGACAAAGCCGGCTGCGGCACCGTTTGGCTTTTTGACATTTTTCTTTTGTAGATAGTCTATCTCTACCTTGTCGGCATTTTTGCCCTTTGAGTAGTAGCCTGCGAGCTTGCCGGCCTCCTCAAAGGTGCTGTCCGGCAGCTCTTTGTTTTCGGCTTTTACAATGACATGTGAGCCGGGCATGCCCTTGGCGTGGAACCACCAGTCGTTTCCGGTTGCCAGCTTGAATGTGAGCTCATCGTTCTGGTAGTTGTTTTTGCCAACGTACATATCAAAGCCGTCCGATGAGATATAGTGGAAGGGTTTGCTTTTTACCTTCTGTTTCTTTGAACCCTTTCCTTTTTTGATAAAACCGTATTCTATCAGCTCATCCTTTATCTGGACGAGGTCGTCAGCGCTTAAAGCGATATCAAGTGAATTCTGAATTGATTCGAGATGGTCTATCTGACTTTTTGTTTCAAGAATCAGCTCGTTCAATGCTTCGGCAGTACGCTTCATCTTTCCGTATTTGTCAAAGTATTTCTGCGCGTTCTCGGCAGGAGTTTTTGTGTTGTCGATAGGAATTTTGATGATTTTGTTGTCATCATAATAGTTTGCAGCTTCAAGAAACTTGTCGTCCGGTGTAAGTCCGTAGCCGAATGCGTTGATAAGCTCGCCGTACACCTTGTATTTTTCGCGTTTTTCGGAGTCCTTAAGCTGCTTCATCTGCAGGGAATATTTCTTCTGGTTTCGCTCCAAGAGGGTATTTACGTGTTTTCTCAGGTCGGCTGATTTCTGGCGTATACGTGTATAGGTGTTTCTCTCAGAGTAGTAAAGCTCTAAAACCTCTGATATAGATTCATATTTTGTGACCGTTAAATCGCTATACTGAGTCAGCTCTATTGAAGAAAATTCCTTTGGCTCATTGCCGTCACGTACGATATTCGGCGTAAAACGATTATTTTTTATGTCCTCCATCATCCATGTGAAGTTGCTTCCCAGGTGCAAAAGCTCATCGTGTGAGTAGGCAGCTACCGGTGCATCAGCGTCAAGGCCTGCCCGGTGAGCCAGCTCATTTGCCACAAGGGGGCTTATGCCGGAAAAGGATGAGTATATAGCCTTTGAAACAGTAAGCGGCTTTGCTGATATAATATCCGCAAACTGCTTCGAATCTACAGTCAGAGGATTATATTTATCCTCCTGTGTCGCGGGGATGGTGTAGGCTCTGCCAGGAAGCACCTCACGCACAGAGCTTACGGATGCGGGAATACGCTTGGCACTGTCTATTATCGTACCATCGGAGTCGGTAAAGATGATGTTTGAATATTTGCCCATCAGCTCGATAATAAGCACCTTGTGGCATAGATCGCCCATTTCGTTTAAGTGCTCGATTTCAAAGTTTATGATACGCTCCATGCCCGGCTGGTAAATCTTTGTGATGCGTCCGTTTGCTATATGCTTTCTTAAAACCATGCAAAATGTAGGGGCAGTGAGAGGGCTTACCTTATTGGTGGGTGTCAGGTAGATGAATGGAAGCGATGCACTTGCAGACATCGAAAGCCTGAACGAGCCGTTTGGTCCCTTTAGGGTAAGAAGCAGCTCATCTGCCTCAGGTTCTGCGATTTTACTGATTTTTGAGTTTAGTATCGTGCTGTTTAGCTCTGCAACTATATTTGAAATGACTATTCCGTCTAAAGCCATGATGTTCCTCCTTATTTCCTGTAAATATTCTAAGTTGCTGAATATTTATAATCATGAATATTTATATTATAATATATTTGACGAAAATCTCAAGGAGTTATATAATAAACTCATCTATGCATATGCGAAAGGAAAAATTATGATTAAAAGTATGACCGGCTTTGGCAGATACGAGTACGCAGATGCAAGCCGTAAGATTACAGTTGAGGTAAAATCTGTAAATCACAGATATCTGGATGTCAATATCAAGATGCCTAAAAAGCTCAATTTCTTCGAGAGTGCAATAAGGACTCTGCTTAAGGAGTACATAGAGCGTGGCAAGGTCGATATTTATATCACATATGAGGATTTTACAGAAAATAATCTCTCATTGCAGTATAATAAGGCTCTCGCGGGAGAATATCTTAAGTATCTGAATCAGATGGCGGAGGAATTCGGACTGGAGAATGATATAAGAGTGAGCACGCTGTCGAGATATCCGGAGGTATTTGCGATGGAGGAGCAGCCTGTAGATGAGGATGAGCTGTGGAGCAGTCTTGAGAAGGCTCTTCGCGGTGCATTTGAGCCATTTGTTGAAAGTCGCGTGCGCGAGGGAGAAAATCTTAAAAAAGACCTTTGCGAAAAGCTCGATAATATGGTATCATATGTTGATTTCATTGAGGAGCGTTCGCCACAGATTATTGTCGAATACCGTGCGCGTCTTGAGGAAAAGCTAAGAGAGCTGCTTGCAGACAATCAGCTTGATGATTCAAGAATAGCCCAGGAGGTCACTATTTTTGCGGACAAGATCTGTGTGGATGAGGAGACAGTCAGGCTCAAAAGCCATATCCTTTCCATGAAGGATTCGTTAAATGCCGGTGGCAGTGTGGGAAGAAAGCTTGATTTCCTCGCACAGGAGATGAACCGTGAGGCGAATACCATCCTTTCAAAGTCCAATGATCTTAAGATTTCTGACACAGGTATCAGTCTTAAAACTGATATAGAAAAGGTCAGGGAACAGATTCAAAATATTGAGTAATTTTAGGAGATTGTGATGAGTAACACAGGAAAATTAGTTGTTTTTTCAGGCTTTTCGGGTTCCGGAAAGGGAACTATAATGAAGGAGCTTATGGCAAAGCATGGTGATGATTATGCACTGAGCGTATCAGCCACGACCAGAGGTCCAAGGCCGGGTGAGGAGCATGGCAGAGAGTATTTTTTTATCTCAGAGGAAGAATTTGAACAGATGATAAAGGCAGATGGACTGCTTGAGTATGCCAAGTATGTAGATCATTACTACGGCACACCAAAGTCATATGTCAATGAGCAGCTTAGCGCCGGAAAGAATGTGATTCTTGAGATAGAAATCCAGGGAGCTTTAAAGATAAAGAAGCAGTTTCCTGATACGGTGCTTATGTTTGTGTCAGCGCCGAGTGCAGATGAGCTTAAGGACCGGCTTGTAGGAAGAGGCACAGAGACAAAAGAGGTCTGTGCACAGAGACTTTCAAGAGCATATGAGGAGTCTTTGGGCATAGAGAAATATGATTATTTAGTGGTAAATGATAAGCTTGACGATTGTGTAGAGCTTGTGAATGACATCATCCACAGTTCTGATGACACAAAAAAGAATCAGGATTATCTGGTATCATCAAATATAGATTTTATAAATAAAATGAGAAAAGAGCTTTTAAGCTTTTCGAAAGGAGATTAATAATATGATACATCCATCGTATGTAGAGTTAATGAAGGTAGTAAACAACAATGTAGAGATAGGTGAAGAGCCGGTAGTAAACAGCCGTTATTCTATCGTTATTGCTGCAGCAAAGCGTGCACGCCAGATTATTGATGGCGCAGAACCACTTATCGCACGCCCTAAGTGCAATAAGCCATTATCTATTGCTGTAGAGGAGCTGTACACGGGAGCTGTCAGAATCGTCTCAGATGATGAGGATTTAAACGAAGGCGAAGAGGCTTAATCTAGGAGGGGAAAGGCTGTTTTGTCTTTCCCTTTTAATTGTAAATACTTACATTTGAGAGGTACTATGAAATTATTATTTATTTCGCTTGGATGCGATAAAAACCTTGTGGATTCAGAGTATATGATAGGCATGCTTGCAAATGACGGCATTGAGATGACCGATGATGAGACGCAGGCTGATATCATTATCGTAAACAGCTGCTGCTTCATAGGTGATGCAAAGGAGGAGAGTATCAATACAATTCTCGAGATGGCTCAGTATAAGGAGACAGGCAAATGCAAATCACTTATTGTGACAGGCTGTCTGGCACAAAGATACAAGGATGAGATTTTTAAGGAAATCCCAGAGGTTGATGCCATACTTGGCACCAATTCATATGATACTATAGTTGAAGCTGTCCATGAGACACTTGAAAAACACAGATACAGCAATCTGCACACCTTAGAGGGGCTTCCCAGCATAAAGACAAAGCGTATTGTCACCACAGGAGGGCATTTCGCTTACCTTAAGATAGCGGAGGGGTGCAATAAAAACTGCACCTACTGTGTCATTCCTTCTGTCAGAGGCCGTTACAGAAGTGTGCCGATGGAGGATTTGATTGAACAGGCGAAGAGCCTTGTGGAGCAGGGAGCAAAGGAGCTTATACTTGTTGCCCAGGAGACCACACTTTACGGAGTGGATTTGTATGGTGAGAAGTCACTTCACAAGCTTTTAGATGAGCTCAACAAGATAAGAGGGCTGTTCTGGATAAGGATCATGTACTGCTATCCTGAGGAGATATACGATGAGCTTATAGAGTCCATGATAAAGGATGAGAAGGTATGCCATTATCTGGATATGCCAATCCAGCACTGCAATGACGATATTTTAAGACGCATGGGCAGAAAAACAACAAAGGCTGAGCTCATGGAGCGTATCAGAATGCTGCGTGAGAGAATACCTGATATCACATTAAGGACCACACTCATATGCGGTTTCCCGGGTGAGACACAGGATAATCACGAGGAGCTTATGCAGTTTGTAAATGATATGGAGTTTGACCGTCTGGGAGCATTTACGTATTCCCCGGAGGAGGGCACAAAAGCAGCTGCAATGCCTGATCAGATAGATGAGGATATAAAGGCTGACTGGCAGGCAGATGTCATGGAGCTTGAGGAAGAGGTCATTTTTGATAAAAATGAGACACTAAAGGGTAAAGAATTATATGTTTTCATAGAGGGTAAGGTGGCTGATGAAAATGCATATATCGGCCGTACATACAGAGATGCACCGAATGTTGACGGATATATATTCATCAACACTGATGAGACACTTATGACCGGCGATATATGTAAGGTTATGGTGACCGGTGCGTATGAATATGATTTGATAGGAGAGCTGGAAGATGAATTTACCGAATAAGCTTACGATACTGAGAATGATAATGATCATACCCTTTGTGGTATTCATGCTGGTTCCCATCGGCGGTGCCGGGAAGTGGATTGCGCTGGCCCTGTTTGTCATCGCCAGCCTGACGGACCTGCTGGACGGCAAAATTGCCAGAAAATATAACCTGGTAACCACCTTTGGAAAATTCATGGATCCCCTGGCGGATAAGCTTCTTGTATGTTCTGCCTTAATCTGCCTTGTGGAAATGGGAAAAATCCCGGCCTGGATTGTAATTATTATAGTCAGCAGGGAATTTATCATCAGCGGCTTCCGTCTGATCGCTTCCGACAATGGCGTAGTCATTGCCGCAAGTTACTGGGGCAAATTTAAAACCACTTTCCAGATGCTTATGATCATCGCATTGATCTTAGATTTCCAGAATCGTTATTTCCAGATGCTTGCAACAGCACTGACTTATATTGCATTGATCCTAACGGTCGTTTCTCTGATCGATTACATTGCAAAAAATAAGCAGGTATTAAAAGAGCAGAAATAACAGGAACTAAAATAAAAAATAAAATAGAAAAAAA
>OLIY01001700.1_pt1 | contig 13645 bp, 10 predicted proteins | sample 1601431 | NCBI WGS metagenome assembly OLIY01 (sample SAMN04168659, study PRJEB22393) | human gut metagenome | biome: human gut microbiome; feature: stool | host: Homo sapiens | collected 2014-05-12
ACTTGTTCCCGGTTATGAGGCTCCGTCATATCTTGTTTGGTCAACATCAAACAGATCTTGCCTCGTTCGTATCCCTGCATCACGCGGTAAGGGTACAAGAGTTGAACTTCGTTGTCCTGACCCGACCTGCAACCCGTATCTCGAAATGGCTCTTTGCCTTGCAGCAGGTCTTGACGGTATCAAAAAAGGCTTGAAGCCTGCTCCGTCATACGACAAGAATGTATTTAAGCTTTCTGACGAGGATCTTGCAAACGAAGGTATCGAATGTCTTCCCGGCTCACTTGAAGAAGCTATCAATGCTGCTGAGGCTGACCCGTTCATCAAAGAAACGCTTGGCGACCATGTATTCAACAACTACATCAGCGGTAAAAAGGCAGAGTGGGATTCCTACAAGACAGCAGTTTCACAGTGGGAAATCGACAGATATATGATTAATTACTAATCCTTTGGATTAGGCGATTTAACAAGCTATAGGGCTGCCCGCGGGCTTGCGGCTTTATGTCTGCGGCAGTTCGACAGGTTGCTTGCGGCTGCTTTTTGCAGCCGTATTGGTTAAGCGAAGTATATGCTTTGCTTTTCCTGCGGCACCGTCAATACACCCTCTCTTATGGCGAAAGCCATTAATATTATATCGGCGCTTTTGAGTAATCGAAACGCCGATTAATGAAAGCACAACGGCGTGCGAAAAGGTATTATTGCCCTTTCACACGTCGCTTTTATTTTTCTGTCTATAACAAACAATAGGGGAACAGGAGGAGATTATAATGACCCAAAATATTTTAAATGCGGTGACAGAAAATGTTTTCGGCGTTTGGTTTTTAATCGGCGCGGCGCTTGTATTCTTTATGCAATGCGGCTTTGCAATGGTTGAAACAGGCTTTACAAGAGCAAAAAATGCCGGAAATATTATAATGAAAAACCTTATGGACTTTTGTATCGGCGCGGTAGTGTTTGTTGTCCTCGGCTTCGGCTTGATGATGGGCGAGGAGGTGCTCGGCGGATTTTGCGGCTTGCCGACTCTCGGATTGCTCACCGATTATGCAGGCAACAGCGCAAATTGGTCAAGTTTTGTGTTTAACCTTGTGTTCTGTGCAACAGCAGCCACAATCGTTTCAGGAGCTATGGCAGAGCGTACAAAGTTTATTTCGTATTGTATTTATTCCGGCGTTATTTCAGCCGTTATTTATCCTATTGAAGCAGGTTGGGTTTGGAACTCAAACGGCTGGCTTGCAAATCTCGGCTTTCATGATTATGCCGGTTCAACAGTTATTCATATGGTCGGCGGTATTTCGGCTCTTATTGGTGCCGCATTCCTCGGTCCGAGAATCGGCAAATATGCTAAAGACAAAAAGACCGGCAAACTTAAAGCAAAAGCTATCCCCGGTCACTCCCTGACACTCGGCGCACTCGGTGTTTTCATTCTTTGGTTTGGCTGGTACGGTTTCAATGGCGCAGCTGCAAAGGATTCCGACACTCTTGCGTCAATATTCCTCACAACAACGCTTTCGCCGGCTGTTGCAACCTGCGTTGCCATGATTTTCACTTGGATTAAAGACGGTGCTCCCGATGTTTCAATGTCGCTCAATGCCTCACTTGCCGGACTTGTCGGCATAACCGCTCCGTGTGATTGCGTTGACGCTCTCGGCTCAATCATCATCGGTGCTGTTTCGGGTATTCTCGTTGTAGTTGTTGTCGAATTTCTCGATAAAAAAGTGCATGTCGATGATCCCGTCGGTGCCGTAGGCGTTCATATGGCAAACGGCATTTGGGGCACATTTGCGGTCGGCTTGTTTTCAACAGGTGCCGACGGCGTTGAAAAAGGTCTTTTCTACGGCGGCGGATTTCACCTTCTTGGTGTTCAGGCTCTCGGCTTTGTAACAATTGCCGCTTGGACAGCAGTTACAATCACAATCACATTTATCATCATTAAAAAAACGGTCGGCTTGCGTGTTTCAGCCGATGAAGAACTCAAAGGTCTTGATGCTACTGAGCACAACCTCCCGTCTGCTTATGCAGACTTTATGCCGGCGGTAAACTATGCAACTTCTGCATCGGTTGTTGCCGCTGCACCTGAGGCAAAAATCCCTGTTGAGCCTATGGCACCCGTTGAAAAGTCTGTCCCTGTTGAAACCTATACCACATCGACAGATGCTCCGCTCACAAAGGTTGTAATGATTTTCAACCCTGCAAAGTTTGAGGAAATCAAAGAATCTATGAACTCAATCGGCGTAACCGGTATGACAGTCACAAATGTTATGGGTTGCGGAGTTCAAAAAGGACATATCAGAAAATACCGCGGCGTTGAGATTGAAGAAATGAATCTCAACCCGAAAATGAAACTCGAAATGGTTGTTTCGGCTGTTCCGGTTGAAACCGTTATTTCAGCTGCCCGCAAGGTGCTTTACACAGGCAATATCGGCGACGGTAAAATATTTGTTTACGATGTTGACGATGTTGTTAAAGTTCGTACCGGCGAAAGAGGATACGATGCATTGCAGGGCGAAGACGATATTTAATAATTAAAGCATATTTTAATTTACTCCTAACTGAAAAAGCTCCGAGATTTTGTTCTCGGAGCTTTTTCACATTATATTCGTTTCTATTTCTATTTTGTCACCGTCAAAAATCGCTTTTATTCCGTTTGAATCGGCGGTGCAGAGTGTTTTTGATTTTGCTATGCTTTTCAGCTTAAATTTAACATCGGGATACATTTTTCTCTCCCAATTGCAAACTATCGCGTAGTCGGGCGAAAGCGTTTTCGCAAGTTTGAAACTTGTTGAGCCGAAATATCCGTGGTGACCCACTTTGAGCAAATCAACCTTGCCGATTTCTTTCGCGATTTTTCGCTCGCCGCCGTTTTTATAGTTCATATCGCCTGCCAAAACAGCCTTTTTGCCGTCCTTTTCAACAAGTGTGACAACGCTGTTCACATTCTCGCCGAATTTGAAAATCGGCTTTTTGTATTCGCCGTTCAAAAATCTTATGTTAAATTCGCCGAGCTTTTCGCGCAGGTTGTCAAAGCTTTCAACAATTTTAACGCTCTTTGCATCAAGGGCGTTTTTCATCTGTTCGTAAACCTCTTTGTTGTCCCAATATTTTCTCTCGTAAAAGAAAACATTTTCCTCGTGATACGGTTTTAAATACGCTTTTTTGACTATAACTTGTGGATTATTGATAATCGTGTCAAATCCGCCGATATGGTCCGAATGACAGTGAGTTGCAAGCACAAAATCAAGCACAACAACGCCGTATTCGTTTTTGCAATTGTCAAGCAGATATTTTAAAACCTCTTTTTCATATCCGCGCAGATTCAAATTCGGCTTGTCGGCAGGGTAATCGTTGTCTTCCGCGGCGTCAATCATTGCAAAGTGTCCGTCGCTTTCAAGAATGATGCAGTCCGAGTTGCCCGTGTTTAAAAAATGTATTGCACTGCTCATATTTCAAACCAATTCCTTCTTCATATATTCCATAATGTGCTCATCGTTTGAGCAAATCACTTTGTCAGCAAGCAATTTGATTTTTTCACATGCGTTAGATACAGCATATTTGCGCTTTGCGGCTTTAAATGCCGTCAAATCGTTTTCACTGTCGCCCAAAACAATTATGTTCTCAAGCTCTATTTTTGAAATTTTACTCAAGTTCAAAAGCCCCGTGCCTTTGTTGACGCCTTTTTTCATAATCTCAAGGTTGTTGTCCATCGAAGTTGTGATTTCAATGTCGCCGTATTTTTCCAAAAGCTCGGCTTTGCATTTCTCACGCTCGGCTTGATTTCTGAAAAACACATCAAACATTTCTATTTTATAGTTGTCATCCGTCAAAAGCGATGCTAAATTTTTAATAGGTCTGCGGCTTTTGTGCATTTCGGGTATAAAGCCGCTGTCAATTTTGTAATACTCAAATTTCTCATCGCCGAATTTTTCCGCATCAACAAACGGAAAGCCGTTTGAATACAGTTCAACGAATGTTTCATATTTGTTTAAAATATCAAAGATTTCTTTTGATTGTGATTTTGGCAGGGGAGTGTAGTCGACAATTCCCTTGATTTTTTCGTTGATTCCTGCGCCGTTTGAATATACAAAATATTTTATGTATCCGCAATTTCTCAACTGCGGCGGAATTTCATAAAATGTTCTGCCTGTTAAAATGGCTGTTTCAACGCCACTCTCACTCAACGCCTTTATCGCGTTTAAATTTGCACCGCTCACATTCGTGTCGCTTGCAAGCAGCGTGCCGTCAAGATCTGTCGCAATCATCATCGATGTGCGTTTTACTTTCTTTTTTATTTGAATCACAAACCTTTCTGCCGGATATGTCCATATCGTCGGGATGTTAATTATAATAAATTTCGATATTATTTCAACTATAGGACTTGTTAAGTTTCTTGCCTTGATGTATGAGCCGAAAAATCCGCCTATCCACGAACTTACGATTATGTTGAATACTGCAAGCAAGATATACATTATCGAGCTGTAAACAGGGTTAATGTCGGAGTGAAAGGTGATTTTTCTGTTCATCAAATATGCCGCAACATATCCGAGTGTTGTCGATATTAAATATGCAAACAAATATCCTTTGTATTTGATTCCCAAAAATGACAAAATACTGTTTCCCTGAAGCGGCGTTGTGTTATATTTTGCAAATACAATGTATAAAAATATTAAATAACTTATTATATCAAGTGCCGATGTCACTATTACCGTAATGTTGAATTTTATGAATTTCCATAATTCAGGATGCTTGCTGCAAAATTGCGTCATTAACTGCCTCCGTCTGCTCGTTTTGCGTTTTTTTCTTTCTGTGGATAACAAATCTGTTCATAGGATATGTCCAAAGCGTTGGTACCGTCATTACAACAAGCTTTGTCACCATTTCGATAAATACGCTGTCCCAACCGTTATTTTTAATCCATGTGCCCAAGAATGCGCCGAACCAAGTGTTAAATGCGATTGTGCACGCAACCATTATTGCATAGATAATTGTTGAAAGCACAGGGTTTGCGTCTGCTTTGAAGGTGAGCTTTCTATTCATTACATAGGCTGCGGCATATCCGATTATAGCCGATATTGCGTAAGAATACAAATATCCTTTGTATTCTATTCCTAAAAATGCCAAAACTGCGTTGTCGGTTACAGGCGTTTGGTTGAGCGATTTGAATATCACATATTGCAAAAATGCAAATACCGCCATCTCCAAAACCGATGTGCTTGCACCCGTGAATGAGAATTTGATGAATTTCCAAATTTCAGCGTGCTTTTCGGCGAATTTCAAAAACCTCTTTTTCATTTGTTCCATATTGATTACCTCGTTTTTTGTCAATTGTTTTGATGTTTCTTCAATTGTTTTCTGATTTTGTTGATTATTCTTTTGATTCATCGAAAAAAATATAATTTCGCATCATTAAAAAACGGTTCAGTCAAAGCAAAATTTATGTTAAGTTTTTATGAAAACACTGTTTTTTGCATATTTTAAAATCGCCGAAAGCCGCATAAACAGTGAGTTGCTACTCACCGAAAGTGTTGTTATTTTTTATATAAAAATATTTGATTTAACGGTGCATTTTTTCACATTCTACAAAATTATATTTAATGTATTGAATAATACCAAGCATTGTTGTATGATTGCTTTATTATACTAAATTAAGGAATTTTGTTAGTATTAAAAGCAGATGCATTTGGCATCTGCAGATGTAAGGAGTAGATAATATGCTTAAAGAAGGACAGATTAGAATTCCGTCCGGTTGTGCGATTGCCGCGATTATTGACAAAAAAGGCAACCCAATCAACGGCTCGGAAATCATTAAGTCCATCGCATTGATGCATGACCGTTCAAACGGACTCGGCGGCGGCTTTGCGGCTTACGGTATTTATCCGGAGCACGCCGATGACTATGCTTTTCATGTCTTTTACGACAGCAATGACGCACGCGCCCATTGTGAGGAGTATTTGTTCAAGCATTTCAATGTCGATGTGGCAGAGCGCATACCGACCAAAAAAATCGAGTCTATCGAAAACGGACCCGATATTTGGCGCTATTTCGGCAAGCCGAACAGGGTGCGTATGCAAAACGCAAGAATGGATGAGCTTGAATATGTTGTTCAGTGCGTCACAAAGGTAAACGACCAATTTGACGGCTCCTATATTTTCTCTTCAGGAAAAAATATGGGCTGTTTCAAGGCTGTCGGCTATCCCGAGGATGTCGGCGAGTTCTATATGCTCGACCAATACGATGCCTATTTGTGGACCGCTCACGGCAGATTCCCGACAAACACCCCCGGCTGGTGGGGCGGTGCGCATCCGTTCAACATTCTCGACTGGTCAATCGTTCACAACGGCGAAATTTCGTCTTATGATACAAACAGAAGATATATCGAGCAGTTCGGATATAAATGCACCATGCAAACCGATACCGAGGTTATTACATACCTTTTTGACCATCTTCTCCCGAATGGGATGAGATTGACAGAATGGACGATGAAAAAAGAGAATACTTCACAAATCTTCGCACTGTTTACAGCGGCGCGCTCGTAAACGGTCCTTTCTCCGTTATTTTAGGCTCAAACAAAGGATTGCTCGCGATTAATGACAGACTTAAACTCCGTTCGCTTACCGCTGCCACAAAGGGCGACAGAGCATATTTTGCTTCGGAGGAGTCGGCAATCAGAATTATCTGCCCCGACCCCGAAAAGGTTTGGTCGGTCAGCGGCGCCGAGCCTGTTTATGTTCCCCTTGAAATAGATGAAAAGGAGGACAAATAATATGCCGATTAATTATATTCCGCGCAGATTCACCGTAATCCGCGATAAAGAACTTTGTATAAACTGCGGCTGTTGTGTTCGTCAGTGCTCAAACGAGTGCCACTATTTTGCCGAGGACGGAAAAACAGTCCTTGCAAATTCGGCAAACTGCGTTGCATGCCACAGGTGCGTTGACCTTTGCCCGACAGGCGCATTGCGTATTGAAAAATATGTTTGCGATTACAGAGATAACGCAAACTGGACTCCGCAGTATCAACAGGAAATCTGCCGCCAGGCAAACACCGGCTCAACGCTTTTGTCCGCAATGGGCAACCCAAAGCCGTTCCCGATTTATTGGGACAAAATTTTGCTTAATGCATCACAGGTTACAAATCCGTCAATCGACCCTCTGCGTGAGCCTATGGAAATCCGCACGATTTTGGGCAGAAAGCCCGAAAAGCTCACCGTAGAGAAAAAAGGAAAATCAACAACGATAATGCCGCCGCAGGTAGTTCTTGAAACACCTATTATGTTCTCGGCAATGTCATTCGGCTCAATCAGCCTCAATGCGCAAAAATCGCTCGCGTGGGCTGCAAAGGACCTTGGAACGCTGTTCAACACAGGTGAGGGCGGCTTGCATAAGGATTTGCACGATATGGGCAAATATGCCGTTGTTCAGGTTGCGTCCGGTCGTTTCGGCGTTCACAAGGATTATTTAAACAATTCACGCTTTATAGAAATCAAAATCGGTCAGGGTGCAAAGCCCGGCATCGGCGGTCACCTTCCCGGCGAAAAGGTTAATGTTGAGGTATCCAACGCCCGTATGATTCCCGAAGGCTCTGACGCTATTTCACCGGCACCGCACCACGATATTTATTCAATCGAGGATTTGCGCCAGCTTATTTGGAGCTTAAAGCAAGCTACCGATAACAAAAAACCGGTTTCGGTTAAAATTGCGGCTGTTCACAATGTTGCCGCTATCGCCTCGGGCTGTGCAAGAGCAGGTGCCGATATTGTTGTTATCGACGGTTTCAGAGGCGGCACCGGTGCCGCACCGACAAGAATACGCGACAATGTGGGTATTCCGATTGAGCTTGCGCTTGCCGCCGCAGACCAAAGACTCCGCGACGAGGGCATTCGCTCAACCGTTTCGCTTGTTGCGGCAGGTTCGTTCCGCTGCTCCGCCGATATTGTCAAGGCAATTGCGCTCGGCGCAGACGCTTGTTATATCGCATCGGCGGCTCTTATCGCAATGGGCTGCCATATGTGCCAAACCTGCAACACTGGCAAATGCAATTGGGGCATTGCAACACAGCGCCCCGATTTGACAAGGCGACTCAATCCCGAAATCGCTCACGAAAGAGTTGAAAATCTCATCAACGCTTGGAATCACGAGATTAAAGAGATTATGGGCGGTATGGGTATCAACTCTGTCGATTCTCTTCGCGGTAACAGACTTATGCTGCGCGGTCTCGGCTTGAGCGAAAAAGAGCTTGAAATACTCGGCATCAAGCATGCCGGAGAATAATAGGAGGTAGTTTCAATGAAAAAAGTATTCGCAAGAGAAGAGCTTTGCATAAACTGCCGCCTTTGCGAGGTTTATTGCAAAACCGCTCATTCAAAATCAAAGGATGTTCTTACGGCTAATAAATTCGAGGAGCCGGCACCTGTGTCGCGCGTCACCGTTTACGGCGACAAAACAGCCTCGGTAGCCGTCAATTGCCGCCATTGCGACGACCCTGCCTGCGTTAAGGCTTGTATCACCGGCGCAATGACAAAGGATAAAAAAACAGGCGTTGTTTCCGTTAACGAGAATAAGTGCATAGGCTGTATGACATGTCTTGCCGTTTGCCCAATCGGTTGTATCAAAACAGGCAAGGTTGCTGTTAAGTGCGATTTGTGTCAGGGCGAGGATATGCCTGCGTGCGTTAAAAATTGCCCTAACAGAGCGCTTGTATATTTAGAGGTCGGAGGTAATGACAGATGAAAAAATATGTTATTATAGGTGCCTCCGCAGCAGGACTCGCTGCAGCCGAGCAAATCAGAAAAACAGATAAAACAGGCGATATTACCGTTTTGACAAAGGAATCATATCTTCCTTACAGCCGCCCTTCAATCAGCTATTATCTGAAGGGCAAGGTTAAGGAAAGCGATATGTATTTGCGCAAAAATGCATATTACAAGACAAACAATATCAAAATCGTTTTAAACGCCGAGGTTAAAAATATTAACCCCGATGCAAAAACCGTCAGAGCCGGAAGAAAAGAATATCCCTATGACAAGCTTTGCATTGCGGCAGGCTCAAAGCCGTTTGTACCGGAGATGAAAAATGTTGCCGGCAAAACAAACGCTTACACCTTTCTTGATTTGGCGTCAACAAAAGCAGTTAAGGATGCCGCAAATTCACAGACAAGAGCTGTTGTCATCGGCGGCGGCTTAATCGGTATGAAAGCGGCAGAGGGATTGTCAAAAATATGCAAAAGCGTTGATGTTATTGAGTTTGCACCGCGCATTTTGCCGTCGATTCTCGATGCAAAATCGTCAAAAAATGTTAAAAAATATATTGAGAAAAAGGGCGGAATTACATTCCACCTTGAGGATACAATCGTCAGTGCAAAATCAAAGGGCAAGGAGATTACAGCCGTTATCCTTAAAAGCGGCAAAACCCTCAAATGCGATATGCTTGTTGTCGCAGTCGGTGTTCGCCCCGAAACCGCGCTTGCCGAAAAAGCAGGCCTTGATGTTAATCGCGGCATTATAACCGATACGCAGACAATGCAAACAAGCTCTCCCGATATTTATGCCGCAGGTGACTGCACCGTTTCGGTCGATATGCTCGACGGCAGTAAAAAGATTATTGCTCTTTGGCCTAACGCAGTTGCGCAGGGCAGGGTAGCCGGCTCACAGATGGCAGGCGGCGACCTCACTCTCGGCGGCACATATTCCGTAAACGCAATTGATTTTTACGGCTTGAGAATTTGCACCTGCGGTCTTATCAATGCGCAAGGAGAACAATACAGCGATATGATTAAGCAGCAGGGTGACGAATATAAACGCCTTGTTCTCGAGGGCAACAGGCTTGTCGGTTTTGTTTTGATTAATTCAAGTACCAATGCCGGTATTTATACAAGCCTTATTTCAAACAAAATTGATTTGTCAACAATCAAAAACGATATTTTGGATACACCGTCGCTGTTTATGTTTGACAAGGATATACGCACAACAAAACTTACCGGTTCAAAAGAGGGGGTTAGAGTATGATAGAAGCAGGACTCAGAAGATATGAGCAGGTCGATGACGAAATCAAAAAGGAACTCTCAAAGAAAAATAAGGTAACTGTTAAGAATGTAAACGGGCAGCGTTATATCGGCTGCGCTCTCGATGAGGGCAAAACCATTGAAGTTTACGGTACTCCGGGCAATGATATGGCTTGCTATTTAAACGGCGGCAGGGTTGTTGTTTACGGCAGTTGTCAGGACGCAGTCGGCAATACAATGGGCGGCGGCGAAATCGTTGTCCACGGTCACAGCGGCGACGCTATGGGCTATGGTATGCGCGACGGTCAAATTTATATTAAGGATAATGTTGCCTGCCGCGGCGGTATTCATATGAAAGAATTCAGGCAGATGCGCCCCGTTCTCGTTATCGGCGAAAACGCCGGCTCGTTCCTCGGCGAATATATGGCAGGCGGAACAATTGTTTTGCTCGGCCTTAATCTCAAGCGCGGTGAAAAGCTTTTCGGCACTCACTGCGCGTCAGGTATGCATGGCGGCAAAATTTTTGTCAGAGGCTTGTTCCCGAAGGAAAATCTTTCCGACAATATCAAGGTTACAAATCTTGACGATGATGATGTTAAAGAGCTTAAATCCTATGTCAGAAAATATTGCAAATATTTCGGCGTCGATTTTGATTATGTTATGAGCAAGCCGTTCAAAAAACTTGTTCCGGCAACATCGCGTCCATACGCAAATCTTTATACACCAAATTAATAAGAAAAAAGGCGCAAAAGCGCCTTTTTTCTTGTTTGTTTTTATTGATATTTTAAACCACTGTGATATAATATTTTTATGATATTTTATAGGAGATAGGATTTTATGTTTAATAATCTTCACGAAGAATGCGGCGTCTTTGGAATTTTTGAAAACAAAACCACTTATGTTGCCCGTTCAACATATCTTGCACTTTATGCGCTTCAGCACAGGGGTCAGGAGTCTTGCGGCATAGCCGTTAATGATGATGGTGTGTTCACTCACCATAAGGGCGACGGACTTGTTCCCGATGTTTTTCCAAAAGAAAAACTCGACAGGCTCGGACTCGGCAATATGGCAATCGGTCATGTCCGTTATTCCACAACCGGCGGCAAAAACGCAAACAATATTCAACCGCTTGTTATCCGTCATATTAAGGGCAATCTTGCAATTGCTCACAACGGCAATCTTGTCAATGCTGCCGATATACGCAAAACATTTGAGCTTAACGGCGGTATTTTCCACGGCACTTCCGATACGGAATCAATTGCTTACACAATCGTTTCAAACCGCCTTTACAGCAAAAGCACCGAGGAGGCGGTTGAAAAATCAATGCACAGCCTTCAGGGTGCATATTCCTGCGTTGTTATGACAGCCACAAAGCTTATCGCGTTTCGCGACCCTAATGGCTTTCGTCCTCTTTCCATCGGCAAAACTGATGACGGCGCATGGTGCGTCAGCAGTGAATCCTGCGCGCTTGACACAATCGGCGCTCATTTTGTGCGTGATGTTCTCCCCGGTGAAATTGTCACAATTGATATGAACGGTGTTCATTCAAACAAATCAAATTGCAAGCTTAAAGGCAATCTCTGCGTTTTTGAATACATATATTTTGCGCGCCCCGATTCTGTTATTGACAAAGCGTCTGTTGAGCATGCAAGAATGCGTGCCGGTGCGTTTCTTGCGCAGGAAAGTCCGGTTGATGCGGATATAGTTGTCGGCGTTCCCGACAGCGGACTTGATGCGGCGCTTGGCTATGCGAATGAAAGCGGAATACCGTACGGCATTGGCTTTTTGAAAAATAAATATATCGGCAGAAGCTTTATTCAGCCCTCACAGGATCAGCGTGAGGATGCCGTTCGCATCAAACTTAATGTTATTAAAGAAAATATCAAGGGCAAAAGAGTTATTATGATTGATGACTCAATCGTCCGCGGCACAACCTGTGCGCGAATTGTAAAGCTTTTGCGCGAAGCAGGCGCAACCGAGGTGCATATGCGTGTTTCCTCACCTCCGTTCAAGCATCCTTGCTATTTCGGCACCGATGTTGACAGTCAGGAAAATCTCATTGCCTGCAAATTCAATTCTGTTGACGAAATCGCAAAGGAAATCGGCGTCGATTCTCTTGCTTATCTTTCGGTTGAGGCTACTCACAAAATCGCCGAGGGTGCAAATGTCGGCTTTTGCGACGGTTGCTTTACAGGCAATTATCCCATCGAAGTTCCTAAGGAACAGCCGAAGGACAAGTTTGAAGAAAAAATGAATAAATTTTCACCGTATTATCAGGTCTTAGACTGATTTTATCGCATAAGAAAACACCTCAAGCGGAATTCACCGTGCTTGAGGTGTTTTTTGATTATATTGATTTCGTTTTATATATGGTCCTTGTATCTTTCGGCGGTGATTATTCCGTCGTTAACATTGAGCTTGCAAATTCTTGCGTTTCTTGCGTCAAATGCGCTTGCGCCCAAGCCGTCGTCATAATCTCTTGCGTGGTATATTGCATACCATTGACCGTCCTCCTTAATCATTGAGTGGTGACCGGTGCCCTCTTCAAAATCGTTTGCCGCAATAACGGGTGAGTATGTCGACGCGTCGGGGTATTTTTCAAACTTGATTTTTCTCAAATCGGTTTCGTCTGTCTTTGCTCTTGCATAGCCGATATAATATGTCGGTTGCTCAAAACAGTTGCCCGAATACATTACATATTGCCAATCGCCCTCTTTAAAATAGAAAGCGCCCTCTATTGTGTACCAATGCTGACCCTTTTTATATCTGTCGCGTCTGTAAATATCCTCGTCGAGAGTCGGCTCAACAACAAGCACCGGGTTGCCCTCGGCATGATATGGGTCTGTCAGCTTGTCAACATAAATACATGTGCCGATTTTTTCGCCCTCAAATCTGTTTGCCGAATAGAAAATGTAAAGCCCCGATTCGTTTTTAACAACATGCGAATCAATCGAAAACGGATGTAAAAGCTGTTTTGTGTTTGTAAACGGACCGAGCGGATTGTCAGCCTCAGACACATGCATTGCGCCGCGGTGACCTCCCTTGTCAGGCTCGTCATCGTATATTTCAATTGAGTTATACATATAAAATTTACCGTCAAGCTCAATAACGCTCGGCGCCCAAAAGCTGTCAAGTCCTTCAACCGTCATTACCTTGCCGTAAAACTCCCATCCGTCAAAAAGATTGTCCGACTGATAGGCGTAAATGCCGTCGTGTCCGGTTGTGTATATGTAGTATCTTCCGTTTGCCTTAAGTATAAAGGGGTCGGCCTGGCCGATGTAGTTCTCTTTGTCGATTTTTAAAAGATGCATATTGCTTACCTCAGTTGTTTTTTGATTCTTTTTCTGCTTCAAGTTCGGCACGTTCTTTATAGAACGGGTCGCCCTTGAGATATACATTTATATAATCTCTGATATGCTCGCTAAGCTCGCCCTCGTTGTATTTAATCGGAACAATTCTTTCGTCCTCGTCAATTACAATAGGGCCTTTTTCGGGATCGTGAAAAGCAGGCATCAGCGAATAAGCCGCCTTTGTCTTGACTATTGAAATCATTGTGTATTCTTTTGTTGCTTCAATAAAGCTGTTTTTGCCGGTGTATCTCTCAATTGTCGATTTTGGCTCTTTGTCATTGTGCTTTTTTGTGTAGCAGGCGTCG
>OLIY01001730.1_pt1 | contig 13493 bp, 10 predicted proteins | sample 1601431 | NCBI WGS metagenome assembly OLIY01 (sample SAMN04168659, study PRJEB22393) | human gut metagenome | biome: human gut microbiome; feature: stool | host: Homo sapiens | collected 2014-05-12
CAAGTCTGTATAACGGCTTCCCACGCATCGGCACCATGCTGACAGCGAGTCGTTATCAGAATCAAATTATCCGCTGGTTACTGCGTCCTTTGCCCGGCGATATGAGCGATTTCTGGCTCCTGACTGCACGGGAGTTGAGCGTGCTTAAGATTCTGATGCAGGGCATGAGTTTCAGTGAGATTGCCCGTTATGAACAACGCAGTTCAAAGACCCTGCATGCGATTGCCACACGGGCTTTAATGAAACTTGGACTGAGAACACTGAGCGATTTCAGGCTGCTCTATACGGGATGCGGTGACAGCAGAGTGAAACGGAATATACGGCTACATGCAAAATATATCGGACAACATTCCGCTCATCGACTCACTCAGTATGTGCAGAACATGGTATCCGGAATCCTTTATCCAGAGAAAGTTGCCGTTGGTGAATCAATAAATTCTGACGCCATTTCCGGAAAAGTACTTTCCGGACAAAGAAAAAATATATCTAAAAAAAGACCAGGATTGTTATGACACAGCAGCGTTGTTACTACCACCCACTGCGGCGCACACGGACTCGCTACAGTGTAGGAGCCAAAATATTTCTACTGTTCTGGGCTGCAGGATTGGGAGGCATGCTGTACAGCCTGTACAGCGTGCTGGCGTACTGACATCTGTGAGGGAAGGATGCGTTTCGTTCTTTTCTGTCCCTCAGGAATTGTACCAGCGCAGTTCGCAGCTCTATCAACCGGTTCTGTCGGCAATGTTACCTGCATCAGAACAGAAGAGGAGTTACGCAATAAATTGCGGCACAGGCCACAGAGTGTCGTGATATCGGCAGGGCGACCTGCCGAATGCGCTGAAATGTGGTTCCGATTTTATCGGGATCACTCATTCGTGGTGGTGTTGTGCGTCGCGCCCTTTTTTCTGCCACCGGATGTGAGTATTTCTGGCGTTCTCAAAAACCTGAGGTTACTGAAACCAGGAATGTCAGTAGAGCGTGTCATCAGTATTGCAAATGCCTCTGGTGGGTTTTCAGGGCTGAAACATGCAGAAATTTTGCCAGTTATGGACAGTTACTCTGTCTTTATGAAAGAGGTGAATAACCGCACAAAGACAATCGTCATGTCAGTACGCTTCCCGGAAAAGCAAAAGAAGGTGTTGTCGTTGCTTCTTGCCGGACACAGCTGGGAATACAGTGCGCAATTTCTCAAAACGGGGATAAGACAGATATGGCTTACCGAGCAGTCGCTAAAAAAGCGTTGGGGAATACCGGACAGCATGTCATTGCGGGAAGCCCTGCTGCTGAGCAGCAATAATTTTCACGGTGATGGAAATGCATTGGAAACAACGAATGCCATGACATTGCGTGAAAACGGAAATACCAACAGGTATTCCGTGGTGGTAAATGCAGGGACGCAGGCTTTATCTCTGCATAAATATAAATAAGTGGGAAATTGAAATTAGTTACCAGAATGGAGAATTTCTTCATGAAAAACAGTAAGGCATTTTACCGCAGCACATTAGCGACAGCTATTGTTATGGCTCTTTCTGCACCAGCATTCGCTGCTGATAACGCGGTATCAACTACACCGGTTACATTGGATAAAGATAAGACAACTCTGGAACAAGATGTTGTTATTAGTGGTACTACACAGATTACAGCCGCAACAATTAATGCGAAAGATAAAGACCTTAATGTTACTTTGGGTGGTCATGATATTACCGCCACATCAACGGTAGACCAAGGTTTCGTTGAAGGTGTAAAAGTTAGCGGTGACAAAAATGTTGTGATTAATGCTACAGGCTCCACCATCACAGCTCAAGGTGAAGGTACCTATGTCCGAACTGCAATGGTCATTGATTCAACTGGCGATGTTGTTGTTAATGGCGGTAACTTTGTTGCAAAAAATGAAAAAAGTAGTGCGACAGGTATATCTCTGGAAGCGACCACGGGAAATAATTTAACGCTCAATGGCACAACCATAAATGCTCAAGGTAATAAGAGTTCCAGTAACGGCTCTACGGCAATTTTTGCTCAAAAGGGTAGCGTATTGAATGGTTTTAACGGTGATGCAACCGACAACATTACCCTTGCTGGCTCAAATATTATTAATGGCGGGATTGAAACAATAGTTATTGCCAAGGAGAATAAGGGAACTCATACAGTCAACCTGAATATTAAGGATGGCTCAATAATTGGGGCGGCTAATAATAAACAAACAATTTATGCCTCTGCTTCGGCACAAGGCGCAGGTTCAGCAACGCAAAATTTAAATTTGTCTGTTGCTGATTCAACCATCTACTCTGATGTCCTGGCCCTTTCTGAAAGCGAGAATTCAGCCGGTACCACAACAAATGTAAATATGAACGTTGCCCGCTCTTACTGGGAAGGTAATGCTTATACGCTCAATAGCGGCGATAAAGCGGGTAGTGATCTGGATATAAATCTTTCCGATAGTTCAGTCTGGAAAGGCAAAGTTTCAGGGGCAGGAGATGCCAGTGTATCTCTGCAAAACGGGTCTGTCTGGAATGTTACGGCTTCCTCAACTGTTGATGCTCTGGCAGTAAAAGACAGTACGGTTAATATCACGAAGGCTACAGTCAACACTGGCACGTTTGCTTCTCAAAACGGCACTCTGATTGTTGATGCCTCTTCTGAAAACACCCTGGATATCAGCGGAAAAGCGAGCGGTGACTTGAGTGTTTACAGTGCGGGTTCATTGGATCTTATCAATGAACAAACGGCATTTATTTCTACCGGCAAAGACAGCACTCTAAAAGCCACAGGCACAACGGAAGGTGGTCTGTATCAATATGACCTGACACAGGGAGCTGATGGTAACTTTTATTTCGTAAAAAACACGCATAAAGCATCCAACGCCAGCTCCGTGATTCAGGCAATGGCAGCTGCTCCGGCTAACGTCGCTAATCTGCAGGCTGACACGCTCTCCGCCCGTCAGGATGCTGTCCGTCTGAGCGAAAATGACAAGGGTGGCGTATGGATTCAGTACTTTGGCGGTAAACAGAAACATACCACCGCGGGAAATGCATCCTATGACCTGGATGTAAATGGCGTAATGCTGGGTGGTGATACCCGCTTCATGACTGAAGATGGTAGCTGGCTGGCCGGTGTGGCGATGTCTTCTGCGAAAGGTGACATGACTACCATGCAGAGCAAAGGTGACACTGAAGGTTACAGCTTCCACGCTTACCTGAGCCGCCAGTATAACAACGGTATCTTCATTGATACTGCTGCACAGTTTGGTCACTACAGCAACACGGCAGATGTTCGCCTGATGAATGGTGGCGGTACCATCAAAGCTGACTTTAACACCAATGGTTTTGGTGCGATGGTTAAAGGCGGTTACACATGGAAAGACGGTAATGGCCTGTTTATTCAGCCATATGCCAAACTGTCTGCTCTGACTCTGGAAGGTGTGGATTATCAACTCAACGGCGTGGACGTTCATTCTGACAGCTATAACTCTGTGCTAGGTGAGGCCGGTACGCGCGTGGGTTATGACTTCGCTGTGGGCAACGCGACCGTTAAACCTTATCTGAATCTGGCCGCACTGAACGAATTCTCTGATGGCAACAAAGTCCGTCTGGGTGATGAGTCTGTCAATGCCAGCATTGACGGTGCAGCATTCCGCGTGGGTGCAGGTGTACAGGCTGATATCACCAAAAACATGGGAGCATATGCAAGCCTTGACTACACCAAAGGTGACGACATTGAGAACCCGCTACAGGGTGTAGTTGGTATCAATGTGACCTGGTAAGAATAAAGCAGTCGGTTCCCCTGTCGACTGTTATACCCCCTGCAGGCAGCAGTATGCTGCCTGCAGGCTATAAATATCCAGTACTCATGATGCTGGCTTTTTGCTGATATTTACCCTGAACATTCCTGATACAGACTATTAATACAACCTTATCTGCGACAGATTTCATTTTCTGGATATATTATGAATGAACAAATCAAACAGGATATCGATCTGATTGAGATTTTATTTTATCTGAAGAAAAAGATTCGTGTTATCCTTTTTACTATAGCTATCTGTATGGCAATGGTGCTGTTGTTTCTGTATATCAATAAAGATAATATAAAAGTGAGTTACAGCCTAAAAATAAATCAGACAACACCAGGCATACTTGTTAGCTGTGATAGCAATAATAACTTTGCCTGTCAGACCACAATGACTGAAGATGTTATTCAGCGAATTACTACATTTTTTCAGACCAGCCCAGATGTCAAGAACAGAGAAATAAAGCTGGAATGGTCAGGAGATAAGAGAGATTTACCAACTGCTGAAGCGGAAATATCTCGCGTGCAGGCGTCTATCATTAAATGGTATACGTCAGAATACCATAATGGCAGGCAAGTTCTCGATGAGATACAAACGCCTTCAGCAATTAACAGTGAGCTTTATACAAAAATGATATATCTGACCAGGAACTGGTCACTGTATCCGAACGGTGATGGCTGTGTCACTATAAGCTCACCAGAAATAAAAAATAAATACCCTGCTGCCATTTGCCTGGCTCTGGGATTTTTTCTAAGTATTGTGATTTCTGTAATGTTTTGCCTTGTCAAAAAAATGGTAGATGAATACCAACAAAACTCTGGGCAGTAATAAACAGCATTCTGACAGAGAGTGCCTGTATAAAACTATAGTGACAGTGACCGGGAAGGGAGCCCGTCTTCAGGAATGGATTCCTGTCTTTTTAACTGTAAATATCCTGGCATTATTAATGTCAGGATATTTACAGAAGAGCAGCATAACCATGACGGAACGGGGTTAAGTCAGGTTGTCCTTAACGCTATTCACAACCTCGTATACCGCCTTCAGGTTTATGTCCAGACTACATATCTCTCTCAGCAATCCTCAATAATCAGATACACCGCTTTCACCGGACCATGAACCCCGACGACTTTGATAAGCTCAATGTCCGCCGTTGAACTGGGACCACTGATGATGTTAATACATGACGGCATTCGTTCACCGGCCTGCGCTTTCTGATGCAATTTTTCTTACGCAGGATAAAAAGAGAAGATTCCGGGAGCAGGCTCAATGAACGCCCGCGCCCGGCGGCGGAAAAAAGAACCACGCCTCCCGATTCGGTTAAACCATATTCAGCATATACGACGCCCACTATAGCCTGCTCTGCTTGTGATATGTTCTCAATACCTTTCGCCGGATCCCAAACAACGGCATTGCATTCCTGCTGCAAACGTTCGCTAATCCCCAATTCCTCCAGCCTCGTGTCACCGCTAATCACGACCGACTGATCTCCCAGCTCTTTACACAGACGTATTGCAGCTTCTGCCGCCTTCGCCTCGCTGGTCAGTTCACAGCGCGTCAACATAACATCGCTGGCAAACTGGATAAACGCGTCACAGCGCTGTTGTTGGGTAAGTTGGGTAAGCCGCTCGTTAGCATAGTTGTTAAGCGGCGCATCTTCTGCTTGCGGTTCAAGTCGCAGCGGGCGACCCAGTGCCTGAGCAACGTTATTCAAAAATTCGCTCCGATTATCCATTCTTATTCTCCTGCGCCTGATGTTTCTTAAACCAACTACGGAAACTCTCTCCGTCAGCTTCAGGAAGATCGCGTGCTTCCATCCAGTCGCTAATCGCGCCAAATTTGAGTGGTGTTTTGCCGCCATTGATAAACCAGCTTGCCGCATGAGCACCAGCCATCATCCCAACTTTCCACAATCCTGGATGACTATTGGCATAAGCGAACATTTTTATCGCCCGTTGCTCTGCTTTTGCGGTGATCCCTTTTTCAGCCATCACCCGACGATGACGCAAAATCAGTTTTGACAGCGGAATACGCACCGGACACACGCTGTCACAAGCGGTGCATAAAGAGCAGGCGTAGGGTAAATCTTTAAAATCTTTATAGCCGCCAAGTAACGGGGAAATCACCGCACCAATTGGCCCTGGATAAATAGAGCCATATCCATGACCGCCAATATGGCGATATGCCGGACAAGTATTCATACAAGCCCCGCAACGAATACAGCGCAGCACATCCCGAAATTCAGAGGCCAGCACCTCAGAACGCCCGTTATCGACAATAACCAGATGAAACTCTTCAGGACCATCAACGTGCCCCGCTTCGCGTGGTCCTGTCAGCCAGGTGTTGTATCCCGTCAAACGTGCACCAACGGCACTGCGCGCCAGCATGGTGATCAATACATCTACCTCTGCAAACGTGGGAGCAATACGCTCCATTCCCATCACTGCAATATGCGTTTTAGGCAGCGTGGTACACATTCGCGCATTACCTTCATTGGTCACCAGGCATACCGAACCGGTCTCTGCCACCGCGAAATTACAGCCGGTAATACCTATTTCAGCACTGAGGAAATCTTCGCGGATTTTTTGCCGAATGAATAAGGTCATCGCTTCAGGCGTTTCCGGCCCCTCATAGCCCAGACGTTCGTGTAGCACTCGACGGATCTGATGGCGATCTTTATGAATTGCCGGGACCACAACATGAGAGGGCGGATCTTGATCCAGCTGGAGAATATATTCACCCAGATCGGTTTCAATCACCTGAATCCCGGCATCCTGCAACACATGATTGACACCAATCTCTTCGGTCACCATCGATTTAGATTTCACTACCTTCCGGGCATTTTTGCGTTGGGCAACCTGTAAAATGTAGCGGGTGGCGTCTTCTTTGGTTTTTGCAAAATAGACGTGACCGCCGTTTTGTGTCACTTTTTCTGAGAGCTGGTACAGATAAGCGTCGAGATTACTCAGAACATGATCACGTATCTGGGCGGCCCGATCGCGCCACTCCTCCCAGTGCCCCAATTCATCGACCATTTTTTGCCGATTTGCCCCAATACGCTGCTGCGCGTTTGCCACCGCTTTGCGCATGATCGGATCTTCAATTTGCTGACGGATGCGTGTCTTAAAATCTGTATTACTGGTTTTGATCGACATCTTTATATCCTCAGCGGCTCATCAGCACTTCAGCAATATGCATCACTTTGACTTTCTGCCCTTCCCGTTGTAATCGTCCACTGATGTTCAGCAGGCAACTCACGTCAGCACCAATTAAATACTCAGGGCGGACTTCCATCAGGTGCGCAACCTTTTCTTTCACCATCTCGCCGGATATTTCGGCCATTTTGACCGAGAACGTGCCGCCAAATCCGCAGCAGGTATCCTGTTCAGCAAAGGTCAACAGCTCCAGTCCACGCACATTTTTCAGCAGCGTAAGTGGTTCGTCCTTCACCCCCAGCTTACGGGCCAGGCTACAAGATGGGTGATACACCGCTCTCCCTTGCAAACTGGCACCTACATCGACTACCCCTAATGTATTAACAATAAAAGAGGTGAGATCCTGCATACGCGCGGCAACCTTTTCGGCACGTGATGCCCATTCAGGTTCATCCGCCAGATACGTCGGGTAACTTTTTACGGCATAGGTGCAAGAGCCAGCCGGTGAAATAATGGGATCGTCGTTATCCTCCAGTGCGGCGATCAGATTTTTCATCCCTGGAATCGCTTCTTTGATATAACCACTATTGATCGCAGGCTGACCGCAGCATCCCTGTTTCTCCGGGAAATTTACGCGACAGCCGAGTTTTTCCAGTAGCAGCACGGAGTCTCGTGCCATTCTTGATTTCAGGGCGTCACCAATACAGGTGACAAAGAAATTGACATTCACAACTAATACTCCATTACTTCATGCCCATTTATGCCCGATGGTTCCCTCCTTCCGGGGGATCAATCATCAATAAATATGGCGTTCTTTTTTAATTGGCTAGCAACATACCACCTCTCATTTGTATGACAAATGATAATCTTTCATCTAAACTTCAAATGCAATAACTAATTTTATTTCTTTCGGCATCGCTCACATTTTATAGGGAAATCGACGATCATTTTTGGCATAAGAAATCCATTTAAAAAGGCTACATCCCTTATACCTATTCAGAGCTACTTATTCAGGGGTTATTGAGATATACACTGATGGTGTACAAAAAAATCACCGACAATAATCACGCATCAAGTAATAGTCGGGATTTTATTTAATTGAAGCAATTTAGTTTGCATTTTTATTTAAAAACTGAGCTAGAGTCCATCAAAAAAATATATAAAACCCGAAATAGAAATAGTTGAAAGGCTCACAACTCCCGGAATGCGGATTATCTTTGCCCTGATTTCTGGCGGTTTTATTCAGGGTGCAAGCTGTCTCACCCTTTCCCGATATTCTCCCGGAGTACAACCAAACTCGCGGACAAACGCCTTGTGAAAAGATGATTCACTGGCATAGCCTACTGACTCAGCGATCACCACAACAGGGAGCATTTCCCGGGAAAACATCTGGGCCGCTATTTGTAGACGCAACTTTGTTAATACAGCCAGCGGCGTGGTTCCGGAAACATCACGGAAAAGCTGGGCAAAACTTGCCCGGGACATGTGGGCGATGCTGGCCAGCGATTCGACGGTCCAGGCGTGTCCAGGCATTTCCATCATTTGCTGTATTACCGCACCAAGACGTGGATGCAGAAGCAAACTGAGAATGTTTTTCTCTGTATTAACCTGTGCAATCCACTCACGCACCGCGAGGGTAAAGAATGTAGCGCAGATCTGGCTACACAGAGCATCCACTCCCGGCATTGCCGATCTGGATTCCTGTTGTAAAAACGGGATCGCCTCCCTCAGCCAGTTATATTCCACGCTATGGTTCACTGGTGCTACAAACAGCGTTTCCGGCAAAGACGTTAAAAAATAACGCGCCGAATGTTGCAGCCGAAGAGTTCCACAGACAATACAGGTCGATTCATTATCGACATGACTCAGGCGATGAGCTGAATTTTGTGGTAGCAGGACCACATTTCCCGGGCGTAATGTAAAAATCTCTCCCGTCGGCATTTCCAGCTTCGCCGCTCCTTGCGTTAACGCATGCCAACGAATAACCGACAACTCCCCGGCACCATGTGGAAGTTGCCAGTCACTTCCTAACACGCAATTCTTATCGATCGTTCCTTGTGGAGCGTTAAGCATCAACAAACGGCTAAGAGCATCCATATCAGACTCCTGAGTGGTTTTTGGATTACAAACACCAACAATCTTAGTCAATAATTAATCTAATACCATCAAATAGTTAATCATGATTTTTGTTTTGTGATTCTGATTAAGAAAAAGAAAATACCAGACGATAAGACAAAATATCAAGCGTTGTGAAGAAATGTTATTTGCTCTTTTGCGTCTATAGTCATGATGTCAAATGAACGCGTTTCGACAGGAAATCATCATGAATAAATATCAGGCAGTTATTATTGGTTTTGGCAAGGCTGGAAAAACATTAGCCGTCACGCTGGCAAAAGCAGGTTGGCGTGTGGCTCTCATCGAACAATCAAATGCAATGTATGGCGGGACCTGTATTAATATCGGCTGTATCCCAACCAAAACATTGGTTCATGACGCACAGCAGCACACAGATTTTGTCCGTGCCATACAGCGTAAAAATGAAGTGGTTAATTTTTTACGTAATAAGAATTTTCATAATCTTGCGGATATGCCCAATATCGACGTGATCGACGGCCAGGCGGAGTTTATCAATAATCATAGCCTGCGTGTTCATCGGCCTGAGGGAAATCTGGAAATTCATGGCGAGAAAATTTTTATTAATACCGGTGCACAAACCGTGGTTCCGCCAATTCCTGGAATTACCACCACGCCAGGAGTATATGACAGCACCGGATTACTTAATCTAAAAGAATTGCCTGGGCATTTAGGTATTTTGGGCGGCGGATATATTGGCGTTGAGTTCGCCTCTATGTTCGCTAATTTTGGCAGCAAAGTAACCATTTTAGAGGCAGCTTCGCTGTTTTTGCCTCGGGAAGATCGGGATATTGCTGATAATATCGCGACGATTTTACGCGATCAGGGCGTCGATATAATCCTCAATGCCCATGTGGAGCGAATCAGTCACCATGAAAATCAAGTGCAAGTGCATAGCGAACACGCCCAACTGGCGGTGGATGCACTGTTAATAGCTTCCGGTCGTCAACCGGCTACCGCTTCGTTACATCCAGAAAATGCAGGTATCGCAGTAAACGAACGCGGGGCAATTGTCGTTGACAAGCAATTACATACCACCGCAGACAATATTTGGGCGATGGGAGATGTTACCGGCGGGCTGCAATTTACTTATATTTCACTGGATGATTACCGCATTGTGCGTGATGAGTTGCTGGGAGAAGGCAGACGTAGTACTGATGATCGGAAAAATGTGCCTTATTCCGTATTCATGACACCGCCACTGTCCAGGGTTGGTATGACAGAAGAACAGGCCAGAGAGAGTGGTGCTGATATTCAGGTGGTGACATTGCCTGTAGCTGCAATTCCGCGTGCCAGAGTGATGAATGATACTCGTGGGGTATTAAAAGCGATTGTTGATAATAAAACCCAACGTATATTAGGGGCATCACTGCTGTGTGTTGACTCCCACGAGATGATCAATATAGTGAAAATGGTGATGGATGCCGGGCTGCCTTATAGCATATTACGCGATCAGATATTTACTCATCCGTCGATGAGCGAATCACTCAATGATCTATTTTCATTAGTCAAATAAACTCAAAATCAGACGCCAGAACAAATATTCTGGCGTCTCAGAGAAAAGAATCTTATTAATTCCCTGTTACTTTATAAATTCTTAATCACTTCATTGATGGTATTTTATATGTTTAAAAAATCTGTTTTATTTGCAACACTATTATCTGGCGTTATGGCATTTTCCACCAATGCAGATGATAAAATAATTCTGAAACATATCAGCGTCTCATCAGTATCAGCATCACCGACAGTTCTTGAGAATGCCATTGCTGATATGGCCAGAAAATATAATGCTTCATCCTGGAAAGTTACATCGATGCGAATTGATAATAATTCAACCGCAACAGCAGTATTGTATAAATAAGGATGTTTACAATGGAAAGATACCTGCACCTGTTAAGTCGGGGAGATAAAATTGGCCTGACATTGATTCGTCTGAGCATTGCGATTGTTTTTATGTGGATTGGGTTATTAAAGTTTGTCCCTTACGAGGCAGACAGCATTACACCATTCGTCGCAAACAGTCCACTAATGTCGTTCTTTTATGAACACCCGGAAGACTATAAACAGTATCTGACTCACGAAGGCGAATACAAACCAGAAGCAAGAGCATGGCAAACGGCTAATAATACCTATGGTTTTTCCAACGGTCTTGGCGTCGTGGAGGTGATTATTGCTCTGCTGGTTTTGGCTAATCCTGTCAATCGCTGGTTAGGTTTATTGGGTGGGCTGATGGCATTTACCACGCCGCTGGTAACACTCTCATTTTTAATCACCACTCCGGAGGCATGGGTACCCGCATTGGGTGATGCTCATCATGGTTTCCCTTATTTATCCGGTGCTGGTCGTCTGGTATTGAAAGATACTCTGATGCTGGCAGGTGCTGTCATGATAATGGCAGATTCGGCACGGGATATTCTTAAACAACGCAGTAATGAATCCAGTTCAACGTTAAAAACTGAATATTGATAATCCGAACACTGTCTGTTGTTCACTTTTTCAGGCGTCAGGCCCCCTTTCTGTTGATGAAGCCTGACGCCATATTACCGGAGATATGACAGAGTGACGATCAATATCACTCCCCTGTTAAAAAATTTTTGTCGTCTCAGGTAAAATAAGTGATTAATATCAATCATGTATTTTTACAGCAAGACAACCACGAACAAACTCAGGATTAAAATGTTTTACCGATTCCCCAACATAACCCAAATCTAGCGAACTAATTTGCGCCATTTCTTTCTCTGTCAGTGAGAAATCCCAGATAGCAAAATTTTCTTCGATACGCTGTTGATGTGTCGATTTCGGAATAACGACCACTCCCCGTTGAATATTCCAACGCAGAATGACCTGAGAAATCGATTTTTGATGGGCATCTGCAATACTCTGAAGCAGATTATTTTCAAAGGGTTTATGTCGTCCACCACCTAACGGAGCCCATGCTTCAGGCTGCACGTTATAATACTTCATGGTTGCCAGCGCCTCTGGTTGGGCAAAATAGGGATGCAACTCGACCTGGTTGACCATCGGTTTAACTCTTACCGTTTCACAAAAGTTCGCCAGAACATGAGGGTAGAAATTGGAAACCCCAATCGCTTTTAATTTGCCCTCTTCATAGGCATCTTCGAGTGCACGCCACGCACTAAAATAATCGCGCATGGCCTGGTGCAATAAATAGAGATCGAAGTATTCTAGCCCCGATTTTTTTAATGATGCTTCAATACCTGCTGCTGCAATATCCTGATTCAACATATCCTGCACCCACAATTTAGACGTTATAAATAACTCTTCTCGGGTACATAAACCTTCAGATATGGCTTCACGAACGGCTTCACCGACGGCATCTTCATTACCGTATACCGCTGCAGTGTCGATGAGTCGATAACCCGTGCGGATAGCATTCAACACTGACTGTTTGCACACGTCTTTATCGGTAACCTGAAAAACACCAAATCCCATCATCGGCATTTTCAGATTGTTACTTAATACGGAAAATTCCACTGTCAGTCCCTCCATTAGGTATGAACAATGAGTCTACGTTAAAACGTAACCTCAAATTAGTATGTGGATTTTGATATCACTTATGCAAAAAATTCATTAATAATGTAGGACTGAAACCTCTCTATTTTTGGGGCAATGAAGCAGACGCTATCAGTGCTTTTGCCTTGGGACTTGCTGTTTTTGATACACTTAGGGCCCAGGACATAACGAAAATGTGCGATATGACAAAGAATTAACGGAGTATGTGATGATCAGGCAGAAGATTCTACAGCAGCTCCTGGAGTGGATTGAGTGCAATCTTGAGCACCCTATTTCAATCGAAGATATCGCACAGAAATCTGGCTACAGCAGACGCAACATCCAGCTTCTGTTCCGAAATTTCATGCATGTGCCTTTGGGAGAATACATTCGCAAACGAAGGCTTTGTCGTGCCGCCATTCTTGTCCGGCTCTCCGCGAAATCTATGCTTGATATTGCACTCTCTTTGCATTTTGATTCACAGCAGTCATTCAGCCGCGAATTTAAAAAGTTATTCGGCTGCTCTCCCCGTGAATACCGCCACCGTGATTATTGGGATCTCGCAAATATCTTCCCTTCTTTTTTAATACGTCAACAGCAAAAGACGGAGTGTAGATTAGTCAACTTTCCTGAGACACCTATTTTTGGCAATTCATTTAAATATGATATTGAAGTGTCGAATAAATTACCGGATGAAGAAGTCAAACTGCGACGTCATCATTTAGTCAGATGTATGAAGAATTTTAAGACGGATATCTATTTCGTCTCCACGTTCGAACCATCAACAAAATCGGTCGATTTGCTCACAGTTGAAACTTTTGCCGGTACGGTATGCAAACAAACCGATTCAGAGATGCCGAAAGAGTGGACAATTAACCGAGGACTGTATGCCTCTTTCCGCTATGAAGGTG
>OLIY01001748.1_pt1 | contig 13375 bp, 13 predicted proteins | sample 1601431 | NCBI WGS metagenome assembly OLIY01 (sample SAMN04168659, study PRJEB22393) | human gut metagenome | biome: human gut microbiome; feature: stool | host: Homo sapiens | collected 2014-05-12
TGCGGAGGGAGGAACGGCGTTTCTTCGCCGCACCTTCCTCCGCTTTTTCTTTTTGCCCGTATCCTTGCCTTTTGGCTGTAAGACAGGGATAATGGAATCAGGAACAGGAACTGTGATTTTGGGAGGAGGCATAACAATGAGGGCATTGGTATTTTTGTTGAAACTGCTGTTGAAGATCGTGATGGTTCCGGTGATTCTGGCGCTGACCCTGTTCGTTTGGATTTGTGTGGGGATCGTCTATGTCTCCGGTCTGGTGCTGGGGCTTATCAGCATGGTGATCGCCCTGCTGGGTGTGGCGGTTCTGCTGACCTGTTCCCTGCAAAACGGCATTATCCTGCTGGTGATGGCATTCCTTATTAGTCCCTATGGTCTGCCGATGGCTACCATCTGGCTGCTGGGCAAGGTGCAGGACTTGAAGTTTGCCATTCAGGATTTGGTTTATGGATAAAATGCGCGGTCACAAAAATGCCAGACAGTGTCTGTTAAATTGCTATATTTACTTCTGTGCTACATCCGTGTATAATAGTAGCACGAAAGGAAGTGATAGATGTGACCAAATCAGAACGGTTTGAGCAATTAGACAGACTTCTGACCGAGCATGATGGGATGCTGCAAACCGCACAGGTAATCGCCAGCGGAATTGTAAAACCCATTTTTTATGAATATGTCAAAGAGAAAAATCTTCAGCAGGTTGCTCACGGAATTTATGTCTCCGAGGACACCTGGATTGATGCGATGTTTCTGTTACATCTGCGATGTGGTCAGGCAGTATTTTCCCATGAATCAGCGCTATTTTTCCATGACTTGACAGACCGGGAACCATCTCCATACGCTATCACGGTGCGCAGAGGGTACAGCACCACTCGCTTAAAGGCAGAGGGCCTTTCTGTTTACACCATCAAACCAGAACTATATGAGGTAGGGCTGACAACTGGCCAAACACCTTTTGGGCATACGGTTCCTGTCTATGATATGGAGCGCACCATCTGCGATCTGCTCCGCAGCCGAAGCAGCATGGAAATACAGACTTTTCAAGGTGCGCTGAAGATGTATGCCAGAAGAAAGGACAAGGATCTGCGGACTTTGATGCGGTATGCCGGTATGTTCCGGGTTGAAAAAATTTTACGGCAGTATTTGGAGGTGCTTTTATGATAAAGACAGCAAGGCAGCTAAAAGATTTGATTCGCAATCTTTCCAGAGAAAAATCTGCGGATGCACAGCTTTTAATGCGAAACTATATGATGGAGCGTTTTCTGGAGCGTATTTCCCTTTCTGAATATCGTGATAAATTTATTCTGAAAGGCGGGATGCTGGTAGCGGCAATGGTTGGACTGGATGCCCGTTCCACGATGGACTTGGACGCTACTGTAAAAGGAGCCAATGTTAATGTAGAGGAGATCGAGAACCTGATTTCTGCTATTGTGAGTGTGCCGATTGATGATGGCGTCAAATTTCAGCTGAAAAGCATTTCAGAGATTATGGATGAAGCGGAGTATCCTGGGATTCGGGTCAGCATGACTACAACCTTTGACGGTGTGGTGACACCTTTGAAGATTGACATTTCCACAGGGGATGCCATTACCCCCAGGGAGGTACGCTACTCTTTCAAGCTGATGCTGGAAGATCGCTCCATTGACATTTGGGCATACAATCTGGAAACCGTTCTGGCTGAAAAGCTGGAAACAATCATCACCAGAACCACCACCAACACCCGCATGAGAGATTTCTATGACATTTATATTCTGGATCAGCTCCACGGGAACACATTGAACCGGCAGACGCTCTATGATGCACTGTTGGCAACTGCCAAAAAACGCGGAACCGAACGGCATCTTGCAGAAGCTATGGATGTTTTGAATGAAGTGGAAAGCAGTCCTGTGATGCAGAAACTTTGGGAATCTTACCGTAGGAAGTTTTCCTATGCGGCAGATCTGGAGTGGAACATCATCATGAGGGCGGTTCGCAGTTTATATGCGCTCAGTGAAAAGGAATCGAGCCTATGAAGAAGCATGGACATTATTGTAAAGTCTGCGGAGAATATAAGGCTAACGAAAAATTTTCCGGCAAAGGTCATGCGGCGCACATCTGTAAATCCTGTGCTTCTTTATCGCCGGAGAAACAAGCGGAGCAAATGACAGTAAACCGCTTACTGAATCTCCCTTGGCGGTTATCAAAGGAGCAGATTTCCTGGCTGAAAAACCGAATGAAAGATAAGCGCCTGGAAGTTCGTGCACTGGCAAAAGAACAATACGAGATGAGGTTTCCTCCGAAGCGGTTAGAGGACATCGAGGACGATTTTATAGAATAGCAAAAGCGGTCTGCACCATGCAGGCCGTTTCTTTTTTAGAAAGGAGACCCTTCTATGGCAACCACACGCATCATGCCCCTGCATATCGGAAAGGGGCGCACTGAGAGCCGAGCAATCAGCGATATTATTGATTATGTGGCAAATCCGCAAAAGACTGACAACGGAAAACTAATTACCGGCTATGGCTGTGACAGCCGGACCGCCGATGCAGAGTTTCTGCTGGCGAAGCGGCAGTATATCGCCGCCACCGGGCGGGTGCGCGGGGCGGACGATGTGATCGCTTACCATGTGCGCCAGTCATTCAAACCCGGTGAAATCACGCCGGAGGAAGCAAACCGCCTGGGCGTGGAATTTGCCAAGCGGTTTACCAAGGGCAATCACGCCTTTGTGGTCTGCACCCACATAGACAAATCGCACGTTCATAATCACATCATCTGGTCGGCGGTCAATGCAGATTGTGACCGAAAATTCCGCAACTTTTGGGGCAGCACCAGAGCCGTCCGGCGCTTGAGCGATACCATCTGTATCGAGAACGGATTGTCCATTGTGGAGGACCCAAAACCCCACGGAAAAAGCTACAACAAGTGGCTGGGCGAACAGGCCAAGCCCTCCCATCGGGAACAGCTGCGTGTGATGATTGACAACGCATTATCACAAAGTCCTGCTGACTTTGAAGAACTGCTGAAGCTGTTGCAAGAGTATGGTTGTGAAGTCTCAAAGCGCGGAAAATCGTATCGACTGAAGCTCTCTGGTTGGGAGAAAGCCGCCCGCATGGACAGTCTGGGCGAAGGATATGGATTGGAAGATTTGCGGGCAGTTCTCTTAGGGAAGAAAGCACATACCCCGCGAAAGAAAACAGTAACACAGGCAGAGCCGCCGAAGGTCAATCTGCTGGTGGACATTCAGGCAAAATTGCAGGCTGGAAAAGGTGCTGGCTATGCTCGATGGGCTAAAGTTTTTAATCTGAAACAAATGGCGCAGACCATGAATTACCTGTCAGAGAACAATCTGCTGGAGTATGCGGTTTTGGAAGAAAAGGCTGCGGCTGCCACGGCACATCACAATGAGCTTTCGGCACAGATCAAAGCAGCTGAAAAGCGCATGGCAGAGATTGCTGTTCTGCGTACTCACATCGTAAATTATGCCAAGACCCGTGAGGTCTATGTGGCATACCGCAAGGCCGGCTACTCTAAGAAATTCCGGGAGGAACATGAGGAAGAAATTCTGCTCCACCAGGCTGCTAAGAATGCCTTTGATGAGATGGGCGTCAAGAAGCTGCCCAAGGTCAAAGAGTTGCAGACGGAGTACGCGAAATTGCTGGAAGAAAAGAAAAAGACCTATGCCGAGTACCGGCGTTCCCGTGAGGAAATGCGGGAGCTTTTAACGGCAAAGGCAAATGTAGATCGAGTGCTGAAAATGGAGGTAGAACAGGATGTTGAAAAAGAAAAAGACCACGGCCAGCGGTAAGCTGGTCCTGGTCAAAAGCGTTCGCAGAACGCGCAGCCACAGAATGAAATTCTGTGTTCAAAGGGGCTTGGGGGCGCTGCCCTCAACAAGCAAGCGGAGAGGAAAATCACGGAGGGATTTTCTTCCCTGCGGGCCTGTGTGTATTAACACAGGCATTGCTTGCCAGTATTATCCCCGAATTCAAGATAATTTTGGAATAACCACCTTTCTCGCTATTCCGCATGATGGAGGTAGCGGGCATCACCGAGGAACTGAAAGCCTGTGATCCTATGCGTTGGGTGGGGCTGATGAACACGCTGAAGGCGCAGGCGGAGGAAATTGTGCTGACAGAGCTGATTTATCAATAATTTTGCAAGCGGAGGCTGCTACTTGCGGCCTCTGTTTGTTTTGCAATTCCGCCATATCTTTTCCTTGAACTTTTATCCTAAATGAAATATAAAGAATATGTCGTCAGAGGTTGACGAGAGCAAAAAAACAATTTAACATATAATTAGTTACCGCTAACCAAAAAGGAGGAAGATATGAGTGAAAGAGTTACATGGAACAGAATGGTACGGTGAATATGCTACGCTAACTGATGAACATAATGATTATGTTCAAATCGAATATAAATGTAATGGAACAGGTCGTCTCTATGACTACACTCTTTTCCCTGGTATTAACTTAATTTTTATGGATTTTAACTGCTCAGATACATTCCATGAGCCTATTCCTAATAAGAATATCATCGAAATCCGTCATTACCAAAAAGGACGCGTTGAGTTTGAGCTAAGAAATAATAAAGTTTTCCACATGAAAGAGGGAGAATTTTGCATCAATGCCCTTGCTAATATTCCTGCGGCCTATTCCTTTCCCTTTGGATATAGTGTAGGACTAAGCTGTGTGATTGATAAGGATTCTGTCGATGTGAAAACACAACAGATTTTTTCGTACTACAACATTGATGTTCTAAATCTCGGACGAGAATTGGAATTAGAAAAAAAGTGGTTTTTATGTCGGACACCACAGCGGTTGTTACATATCTTTGAAGAATTGTATGCTGCAAAAGGTGTTGAAGAGCGAGATTATTTCCGTATCAAATTATTGGAACTATTTTACCATATCAAACAGCTGCGGATTGAAGATCAGTATGAGGCAACGTATTATGCCAAAGAACAAATTGAAATCATCAAACGCATCCGCCAACAGCTCATAGAAAACCTCGACAAAAAAATATCCATAGAAGAACTTTTGCGAAAGGAGCCAATGAGCAAGGTCACATTTCAAGCTATTTTCAAACAGATTTATGGCGATACGCCCTATGCACATATCAAAAAGTATAAAATGAATCTTGCGGCTGTTTATTTGCAGGAAACAGATCAATCAATCACTCAAATAGCTGGTGAACTTGGTTATTCAAATATTAGTAAATTTGCGCGAGCCTTTCAAGAAGTGTTTGGAATGCTTCCAAAGGATTACCGTAAAGCAAAAAAAGTGATTTAACTTTTGGGCTGTTTTCTTGATTTACTTTTCCCTTTGGAGTAGTTAGAGACTGCAAACCGGTGTAAAATGACAGTGTAGTTAGTTGTTACTAACTACACTGTCATTTTATTTTAAGGAGGTTTCAAAGATGGAACAAACGGTGAAGAAAAAGTTTGGCATTCGCGATATTATGACGATTGCCGCAATGATGGTCATCAATTTCGCAATTGCAATGGTGATTGGTATGGTTACATTGCCTTTCCCAGCAGTATATTTATATGGCTCTGCTGGTATTGATGCCTTTATTGGAGCAACATTTTATTTGGTTGCGGCAAATCGCATTAACAAACACGGATTGTTGTTTGCTTGGGCTACGGTTTATGGACTAATCCAAGGTGTTATGGGTTATATGTTCTTGGTTCCCTATTTCTTGATTGTAGCCCTCATTGCCGAGTTATGCATGGTTGGCAAGAATACATACCGAAGTGCAGTTCGCAACCGAATTGGCTGGATGGTCAACTCAATCGGAAATTTTGTAGGCTGTGCCGTACCGCTGTGGTGGGCTTGGGACAGCTATCAGGAAATGGCAGCAAGCAGCGGTTTTGATGCAAATACCTTGAATATGCAGCTCTCTATGGTGACTTCTCCGGAGCTGATGCTTCTGGGTGTTGTCATTACTGCGGTTCTTGCAATTCTTGGTACATTGTTCGGCCAGCGGTTGCTCAGAAAGCATTTCCAAAAAGCAGGTATTGTAGGATGATGGCCGGAGAAAAAAAGCAAAAACGCATTGACCAGATCGATGGGCGCACAGTTCTTTTCCTTACGCTGTGCGCCTGCATCGTGACCTTTCTTACAACAAGTTTTTTAGGGCATGGTTGTTTTAGCTTTTTGATCTTTTTAATCCTCTGCTGGTTCGGCTTATATAAACAGGCTCTGGGATGCTTTGCGGTCTATTTAGTGGCGATTGTATGGCTGATGATCGAGACAAAATATCAGATCAGCATCCCCTCTCCGCTACTACTCAGCATGATTTACAAGCTGTTGCTTCCCGCTATGCCAGCTTATCTTCTGGCTAAAATCCCGTCCGGGAAACTGACAGTCAGCCTGCGAAAAATGCCGATTCCTACCCGTATCATGCTTGTATTGATTGTCATGCTCCGGTTTGCTCCTACTGTGCTACATGAATTTGGAGAAGTCAGGGAGGCCATGAAAATTCGTGGTTTCTTAAAATCGGTTGGCAATGTTTTGAAACACCCAATGGACACATTGGAATATGCCATTGTCCCGATGGTATTTCGCTCCTTAAAGATCGCGGACGAGTTAGCCGCTTCTGCCATAGTCAGGGGAATTGAAAGCCCCTACAAGAAAGAAAGTTACTATGTCAGCCGGATTGCTGCGCTGGATTGCTTTTTGATTGTTGTCAGCGTGGGAGCTACTATGTGCTGCTGTCTTTTATAGGAGGAATGGAATGGGAAAAGAAATAATGATCCGTGACCTGACCTTTTCCTATGGCGGGAACGGAAATCAACTGGAACATATATCGTTAGACATTGCTGCCGGAGAAGTCATTGTTATGACCGGCCCATCAGGAAGTGGAAAAAGCTCTTTGACAAGAGTGATTAACGGACTGATCCCCTATTTTTACGAGGGGGAATTAAGCGGGGATGTTTTTGTGTACGGGAAACCGCTGAAAGAAATTCCGTCCTGGGAGCGCGGCAAAATCATAGGGAATGTATTCCAAGACCCCAGGAGCCAGTTTTTTGCCAATGAGGTTGCCGGTGAGGTTGCTTTCGGCTGTGAAAACTACGGTTATTCCCATGAGGAAATTCGGAACCATGTTCACCGGGCGGCGGCGGACATTAAGATTCAAAACATTCTGGATCATAGCCTGCACAGCCTGTCCTATGGAATGCGCCAGAAGGTTGCGATTGCATCGGCAGAGGCGATAGACCCGGAAATCTATGTAATGGATGAACCGTCTGCCAATCTGGATATTGCATCTACTTATCGCTTTGCGGACATTATCTGCGATTTGAAACAGCAGGGAAAAACCATTATCATAGCAGAACACCGGCTTTATTATCTGATGGATCTGGCAGACCGCTTCCTGTGTGTGCAGAAAGGAAAAATTGTGCGTGAATTTACCGCACAACAAATGAAAGCTCTGACTAATAAGGAAATCCAGGCATTGGGACTTCGCACTCCTGACCTGCATCAGATTGAGCAGACGGAAATCCCGTCTGCGGCAACCGGCGAGGTTGTCCTGAAAGTGAAAAAACTGAACCACTCTTTTGGTGAAACAATTGTAGCTAAGGATATTGACTTTCAATGCCGTAAGGGAGAAGTGATTGCCCTGATCGGCCCCAACGGAACGGGCAAAAGCACCATAGGGCGAATCTTGGCAGGGCTTTTGAAAGAGAAATCCGGCGAAGTCGTTTTATTCGGAAAGCATTGCAGACCCAAAGACCGCTTGGAAAAGGTCTGGTACATTCCCCAGGATTTAGACAGCCAGCTATTCGGTGAGGATTTGCTGGACGAACTGACTACTGGCTCAGAGGCCAGCCCGGAGCGGAAGCAAGCGGCAGAAGAAATTCTGGAAGCCCTGGAACTGACGCCGTTCATCAAACAGCATCCCTCTACGCTGTCAGGAGGGCAAAAGCAGAGGCTGACTCTTGGCGTAGCTCTGATACACGAAGCACCTATTATCATACTTGACGAACCTACAAGTGGACTGGACGGCACGAATATGCGGAATGTCAGCCGGATGATCCGCAAACTGGCGAAGATGGGGCGCACCATTATCGTCATTACCCATGACGCAGAGTGTGCGCTTGCCTGTTGCGAGCGGGCAATGCGCCTTGAAAACGGATATATTACTGATGATTTTCAAATCAGAGGAGCAGAGCTTCTTTTGAAAAAAATTGGGTATGACCAAAAGGAGGGTTAGGAATGACACAGCAAAATGAGAAACAGCCAAAGGCAAAGACTGGACTGGCGCGTTGCCTGGAATTAGCTTCGGGTCATAAATGGCTTTTGTTTCTATCAGGGTTTCTGGCTGCGCTGGCAGCAATTTGTTCTTTTGCACCTTATTTATCAATTTATTACATCGTTCGGGAAATCCTGTTTGTTTACCCGGATATGTCGCTCTTGAATGTTTCTGCAATCTCAACCTGGGGCTGGCTTGCCCTGGCTGGTATTTTGGGGAACATCGTATTTTACTTTTTTGCCTTACTGTGTTCCCACATTGCAGCGTTTGGAACGCTTTATGAATTGAAGGTGGCCTATGCCGACCACATTATGCATATTCCGCTTGGGTATCATCTGACCTTGGGAAGCGGCAAACTGAGAAAAATCATGGACGAAAACATTGAAAGCGTTGAGAAATTTATTGCTCACCAGCTCCCGGATTTTGTCGCCTCTTTGGTCGCACCGCTTGTTCTGGTCATTATTCTTCTTGGGATTGACTGGCGGTATGGAGTGGTTTGCATGGTCGGTATTGTTCTGGCCTTTATTGTGCAGTTTGCAGGCTTCAACGGAGAAGCCAAGGAAAAAATGCACCGTTTCCAGACCGCTCAGGAAAACATGAACAGCGCCTCCGTGGAATATGTGCGCGGTATGTCGGAGATCAAAGCATTTAATCAGACCGCCGATTCCTTTAAGCGGTTGAGCAAATCCATTACAGACTATACCTCTTTCGTGTTGGAATACGCATTGGGCTGGCAAAACTGTATGCCTGCATTTACCACAATCATCAATAATATTTATCTGTTTTTAATCCCGGTGGGTGTTTTGATTGGGATGCACACTACGGATTTCAGAGAGTATTCTTTGACATTCATTTTCTACCTGATTATTGTCCATGCGATTTCCGGTATCCTGAATAAGATTATGTATATCTCGGAGTCCTTTACGCAGATTGACGGCAGCGTGGAGCGTATGGATGAAATCCTGCGTATCCCGGCCCTGCCCGAAAAGAGTACGGCGCAAGCAATCGAAAACTATGGGATTGCTTTCCGGGATGTCAGCTTTTCCTACGAAGCCGATTCCCAGGTCAAGGCCCTGTCTCATGTTTCTTTCTTTGCGGATCAGGGCAAGGTGACAGCCATTGTCGGCCCCTCCGGTGGCGGTAAAAGTACCATCGCCAGCCTAATCTCCCGGTTTTATGATGTGACGGACGGAAGTATTCAGATCGGCGGCGTTGACATTCGGGACATTCCGCTGGATGCGCTGATGGATAAGGTCAGCTTTGTATTTCAGGATACATTCCTCTTTAAGCAGAGCATCCTGGATAACATCCGTATGGGAAATCCAGATGCTACGGAGGAACAGGTGATTGCGGTGGCAAAGGCTGCAAGATGCCACGAATTTATCGAGCAGCTTCCAAACGGGTATCAGACTGTGATTGGAAGCACCGGCGTTCATCTCTCAGGTGGTGAACGCCAACGGATTGCCATTGCAAGGGCTATCGTAAAGGATGCCCCTATCATCGTACTGGACGAAGCAACCGCATTTAGCGACCCGGAAAATGAGTACCTGATTCAAAAAGCCTTTGAAAAGCTAATCCAGAATAAAACGGTTGTAATGATTGCCCATCGTCTGTCTACGATTCGCAACGCTGGCCAGATCCTTGTCATGGAAAAAGGACACCTGATTGAATCTGGCACCCATGACGAGTTGCTGAAGAAGGGTGGAAAATACGCGCAGATGTGGAGCAGCTATACGGAGTCGATCAACTGGAAAATCAGTACGGGAAAGGCGGTGTGATCTATGAGTAAGCTGAAAGAAAAGTTAATGCTGTCGGAGAAAGGCTACTCCGACCTAAAAAAAGCAATTACAGCCTGCACAATAACCAATATTGTGCTGCTGCTTCCTTCAATGGTAGCCTGCCTGCTCTTTTGGGAGTTGTTAAAGCCGTTTACTGGAGAAACAATTTCGTGGGCCTCATTGTGGAAACTGCTCGGCCTGGGGCTGGTGGCGGCTATTCTGGTGTTCCTGGCCGCGAAAAACGATTATAGGAAAACCTATATTGCTTCCTATAAGGAGGCCAGCACGACCCGACTTCGGATCGCGGAGCATCTTCGCAAGCTCCCCATGAGCTTCTTTAATACAAAGGATTTGTCCGATATTACCACAAACATGATGGCGGATTGCAGCAGCATGGAATCCATGCTCAGCAGTACTATCCCGCCGCTGATCGCAAATATTATCTCTGTCACCCTGATCTGTATTTGTCTGGCATTTTTTGACTGGAGAATGGCCCTTGCGATTTTCTGCACGATGCCGGTTACATTCCTTATCATCTTGGGCGGGCGCAAGCTGCAGCTTCATCTGTTTGACAAACAGGTGGATGTGAAGCTGGAGGCGTCCAGCCAGATTCAGGAATACCTGGAAGGTATCAAAATCATCAAATCCTGCGGCCTTGGCGGTTCCCGCTTCGATGCGCTTAATAAAGCACTCCAGGCCATGAGAAAAATCGCCATTAAGGTAGAACTGGCCTCCGGTATTCTGGTTCAAGGAGCCAGCCTGATCCTGCAAGCAGGACTTGGCATCACCATTTTCATTGGAACGGTGCTGATAACCGGCGGCAAAATTGAACTGCTCCCCCTGTTGGTGCTGCTCATGTTCTCCACACAGATTTACGGTCCAATCCTTGCCATTCTCTCACAGTTGACCTCTCTGTTTCATTTGGGGACAGTCACCAACCGTATGCGTACTCTGCTGACCACACCAGCTATGGAGGGCGAGGATAAAGATGTATCCAAGTACGACATTGAACTGAAAAGTGTCACTTTCGGATATAACCGTGACGATGTTATCAAGGATGTGTCTTTCTCTATTCCTGCTGGCAGTATAACAGCCCTGGTAGGGCCTTCTGGCAGCGGAAAGAGTACGATTTCCAAATTGATTGCCCGCTTTTGGGATATAAGAAAGGGTCAGATTACCATTGGTGGTATGGATGTCAAAACCATTGAGCCAGAACACCTGATGCGCTGTATGTCCTTTGTATTTCAGGATGTGACCCTGTTCAACGATACTGTTTTTAATAATATCTGCGTAGGTAACATGAACGCTACCGAGGAACAGGTTATGGCGGCGGCAAAGGCGACGTACTGTGACGAATTTATCCAGAGATTGCCGGATGGTTATCAGACTGTCCTTGGAGAGAACGGCAGCACTCTTTCCGGTGGTGAACGTCAGAGGATTTCCATTGCCCGTGCGCTGCTGAAAGATGCCCCGATCATTCTTCTGGACGAGGCAACCGCATCCCTTGACCCGGAGAACGAGGTTTTGATCCAGCGGGCTATTGCAAAGCTGGTGGAGGGCAAGACGGTCATTATGATTGCTCACCGGCTCCGTACTGTGGTGGATGCCGACCAAATTCTCGTTCTTGATAACGGTAGACTGGTGGAACACGGTACACATGATGAATTGATGAAAAAGAACGGATTGTACCATAAACTGTTCCATATCCAACAGGAGAGTCTTGGTTGGGCTGTGTAAATTGTTTTAGAAGGGAGATGTTCCATGAAACTTCATGCGTCCGGGGAGGACTATCTGGAAACCATCCTTGTTCTCCAAAAGAAACTCGGTATGGTACGCTCCGTAGATGTGGCCCGGCACATGGAGGTGTCAAAGCCCAGCGTGTGCCATGCAGTGGCTACCTTGCGGGACGGCGGCTTTCTCACAATGGACGAAGATCACTTTCTCCATCTGACCGATGTGGGCCGCGAGGTGGCTGAAAGAACCTATGAACGCCACTGTTTCTTTACCGAGCAGCTTATCGCCGCAGGCGTTGATCCCAAAACTGCGGAGGCCGACGCCTGCCGGATTGAACACACTATCAGTCAGGACAGCTTTGAAAAAATCCGGCGTGCACACGAAGTTTATCCCGGATTACGGGAACATTATCCCGACGATCCCGTATATGGAAGATCTCCAGGGCCTGCCGGTGATCCATATCCGCCGCGTTCCGTTGAATGATCCGATGAACGCGATGGTAAAGAGAGCCGTCGATATCGTGGGTGCGATCGTGGGGATCGTTTTATTCTCCCCGATCATGCTGATCGTGGCACCGGGCTGCTGTGGACGAAATACTTCGCTTATCAGTTCCATGAGGGAATATGATAACCGTTTTTTCTATCTGATGATGGACGAGACCGATATCGTAACGGGACGTCATTTGAAAAAGATTCCGAAGGCAGTAGAAGAAATCTGCAATTGCTGTGAAAAGAGACCGTCCGTTGTGATGATCTGTATTACCTGTGTAGATGCTCTTCTTGGGACGGATATGGAGCGTGTGTGCAGAAAAGCGGAAGAAAGAGCCGGACTTCCGGTTCGGCCATGCTACATGTACGCGCTGACAAGAGAAGGAAGAAAGCCGCCGATGGTGCATGTACGTCAGTCTTTATATTCCCTTCTGGAGCCAAAGAAGAAAAAAGGAAATGTGGTGAACCTGCTTGGATTTTTCTCGCCGCTGATCGATGAGTGTGAGCTGTATGATCTTTTGCACAGCGCAGGGGTTAAGACCATCCATGAAATCTCCAGATGCAAGGACTATGAGGAATATCAGACCATGTCTGAGGCAAATTTTAATCTGGTACTTCACCCGGAAAGCAGATTTGCGGCAGAGGATTTTCATAACCGTCTGCAGATTCCGTTTATTGAACTCAGGAGACTCTACCAGACAGACAAGATCGCCAGCCAGTATCAGGCATTTGGAAAAGTGCTCAGGGGTTTCGCTTAAAACGCCGGTAGCCGCCTCGCCGACCATTCCAGTACCTCTGGCAGAGCCTACACAGCAAAGTCCTACCGCAAGAGCGGCACCCAGAAACGCCAGGCCAATACCGCCAAACTGCGCAATAAAGTCAGCCATATCAATCTTCCTCCTTGATATCTACATATTTAGTGTTGATGAGCAGCGGCCGGAAGGGCTTGCCGCCTTCTTTGTAGAACCGTCCAAAGAACTCCAGACATTGGAGCCGCAGATCGTGGACATAGCAGCCCAGCAGATTCAACATGAAGTTCAGCGCGTTTCCTACCAGGGAGATGATAACGAAGCCTGCCACCGAGCCGCTTACCTCACCCAGGGTATTAAAGACCTGCGCGATGACGCTGCCAGCCAGCATTAGCGCCATAAGG
>OLIY01001764.1_pt1 | contig 13229 bp, 10 predicted proteins | sample 1601431 | NCBI WGS metagenome assembly OLIY01 (sample SAMN04168659, study PRJEB22393) | human gut metagenome | biome: human gut microbiome; feature: stool | host: Homo sapiens | collected 2014-05-12
CGCGAGGAGCCCGCCCCGGGTGATGTCGTTATCCTGCTGGGCGGACGCACGGGCCGCGACGGTGTCGGCGGTGCCACCGGTTCCTCCAAGGCGCACAAGTTGACGAGCCTTGAGACCTGCGGTGCCGAGGTGCAGAAGGGCAACGCGCCCATCGAGCGCAAGCTGCAGCGCCTGTTCCGCCGCGAGGACGCCTGCCGCCTTATCAAGCGCTGCAACGACTTCGGCGCAGGCGGTGTGTCTGTCGCCATCGGTGAGCTTGCCGACGGCCTGCACATCGACCTGAACAAGGTCACCCGCAAGTACGAGGGTCTGGACGGCACCGAGCTGGCCATTTCGGAGAGCCAGGAGCGCATGGCCGTGGCCGTCGCCGCCGAGGACGCCGAGACCTTTATGAAGTACGCTGCCGAGGAAAACCTTGAGGCGACTATCGTTGCCACCGTCACCGAGGAAAAGCGGATGCGCGAGGTCTGGAACGGCAAGACCATCGTTGACCTCTCCCGCGAGTTCCTGAACTCCAACGGTGCCGAGCGCCACGCTGATGCGCACATCCTGCCGGGCCATGTCTGGCAGCCCCAGTTTGCCGGCGCAACGTTTGAGCAGAAGCTGGAATCCATGGTCAGCGACCTGAACGTCTGCAGCCAAAAGGGCCTGGGCGAGCGGTTCGACTCTACCATCGGCGCAGCCACCGTGCTGATGCCCTACGGCGGCAAGTACCAGCTGACCCCGACGATGGCCATGGCCGCCAAGCTGCCCGTGGACGGCGAGACGACGACCTGCTCCGGCATGGCTTGGGGCTTCAACCCCTACCTGACCGAGGCTGACCCCTACCGCGGCGCGTATATGGCCGTGGTCGAGAGCGTGACCAAGCTGGTCTGCGCGGGCTTCCACCACGAGGATATGTACCTGACGTTCCAGGAATATTTTGAGCATATGAACGATAAGCCCGAGCGCTGGGGTAAGCCGCTGGCCGCCCTGCTCGGTGCGCTGGATGCCCAGATGGGTCTGGGCATTGCGTCCATCGGCGGCAAGGACTCGATGTCCGGCAGCTTTGAGGGACTGGACGTGCCCCCGACGCTCGTCAGCTTTGCGACGGCCATCGGCAACACCCACGACGTGCAGAGCCCCGAGTTCAAGAAGGCCAACAGCTCCGTTGTCATCCTGCGCCCCAACTACAAGAACGGTCTGCCCGAGATCGGCAGCCTGATCGCCATTTACAAGACCGTCGAACAGATGATCGACGAGGGCAAGGTGCTGGCTGCCGCCACGCCGGGCTACGGCGGTGTAGCCGAGGCACTGTTCAAGATGTGTGTCGGCAACCATGTGGGTCTGCAGCTGTCCAATGACATCGACCTGAACGATCTGTTCAAGCCCGCCTACGGCGCGGTCATTCTGGAGCTGCTTGATGCCTCCGCCGGTGAGTTCCTCGGCTTCACCACCGTGGACTACACGCTGGAGGCCGAGGGCAAGGCCATTGACCTGGCCCGTCTGCAGGAGCTGTGGGAGCAAAAGCTCGAGCCGGTATTCCCCTACCGCAAGGCCGGTGAGTTCGTCCCCGCGCTGGAGCATGACTGCCCCGCCAACAAGCGCGTGGCTCCCTCTGTGCGCCTGGCGACGCCGCGGGTCGTCATCCCCGTATTCCCCGGCACGAACTGCGAGTACGACACGGCCCGCGCGTTCCGCCGCGCAGGCGGCGACCCGCATGTTCTGGTGCTGAAAAACCTGACCCCCGCCAACGTGGCCGAGAGCTGCGAGGCGCTGGTGAAGGAGCTGGACGAAGCGCAGATCCTGATGCTGCCGGGCGGCTTCTCCGGCGGCGACGAGCCGGACGGCAGCGCCAAGTTCATTGCGGCGTTCTTCCGCAATCCGTCGGTGGCCGACGCAGTCAACCGTCTGCTGAACCAGCGCGACGGTCTGGCTCTGGGCATCTGCAACGGCTTCCAGGCACTCATCAAGCTGGGCCTGGTCCCCTACGGCGAGATCCGTCCCATCACCGAAAGCGACCCGACGCTGACGTTTAATACGATCCACCGCCACCAGTCCATGCTGGTGCGTACCCGCGTGGCCAGCAACAAGAGCCCCTGGCTGAGCAAATGCGACATCAACGACGAGCACCTGATCGCCATCAGCCACGGCGAGGGCCGCTTTGTCTGCAACGAGCAGCTGCTGAACCGGCTCATCGACAACGGCCAGATTGCGACCCAGTACGTTGACCTGCTTTGCCGCCCGACGATGGACATGCGCTACAATCCGAACGGCTCCGTGCTGGCAATCGAGGGCATCACGAGCCCGGATGGCCGTGTCTTTGGCAAGATGGGCCACAGCGAGCGCAGCGGCGAGCAGCTCTATAAGAACGTCACCGGTGACAAATACCAGCCGATCTTTGAGGGCGGCGTGAATTATTTCAAGCTTTGATATTTCGGGAAGTTTCTGCTATACTGGAACTATCAGCTTAAAAGATTGTGAGGATTTGACCCAATGGCACAACACGACAAATATATTTCGCCGTTCTCTACCCGCTATGCGTCGGATGAGATGCAGTACATCTTCTCGGACGACAACAAGTTCCGCACCTGGCGCCGCCTGTGGGTGGCGCTGGCCCGGGCCGAGATGAAGCAGGGCCTGACCAATATCACCCCCGAGATGGTGGCCGAGCTGGAAGCTCATGTGGACGACATCAACTATGAAGTCGCCATCGAGCGGGAGAAGCTGGTGCGCCACGACGTCATGAGCCATGTCTACGCCTACGGCCAGCAGTGTCCCAAGGCGGCAGGCATCATCCATCTGGGTGCCACCAGCTGCTATGTCGGCGACAACACCGACATCATCGTGATGCGTCAGGGCCTCGAGCTGGTGCGCAAGAAGCTCATCGGCGTGCTGGCAAAGCTGGCAAAGTTCGCCGAGGAGTATAAGGATATGCCCTGCATGGCCTACACCCACTGCCAGCCCGCCCAGCCCACCACCGTGGGCAAGCGCGCCACCCTGTGGGCCAACGAGCTGGTGATGGACCTCAGCGAGATCGACCACCGTCTGGCTACCCTGCAGCTGCGCGGTGTCAAGGGCACCACCGGCACCCAGGCTTCCTTTATGGAGCTGTTCAAGGGCGATGCCGACAAGATCCGCGCCGTGGATGCTTCCATCGCTGAGGAGATGGGCTTCGACAGCGAGGCTGTCATCCCGGTGTCCGGCCAGACCTACAGCCGCAAGGTGGATGCCTTTATCCTGAACGCTCTGGCAGGCATTGCCCAGAGCTGCATGAAGTTTGCCACCGACCTGCGCCTGCTGGCCAACTTCAAGGAGATGGAAGAGCCGTTTGAGAAGAACCAGATCGGTTCCTCCGCCATGCCCTACAAGCGCAACCCCATGCGCTGCGAGCGCATCTGCGCTTTGAGCCGCTACCTGATGGTGGATGTGCTCAACCCCAGCTTCACTACCGGTACGCAGTGGTTCGAGCGCACGCTGGACGACAGCGCCAACAAGCGCGTTGCCATGGCTGAGGGCTTCCTCGCCGCCGACGCCATCCTGAACATCATGCTCAACGTCACCGACGGCCTCGTGGTCTACCCGAAGGTCGTGCGCAGCCGCCTGATGGCCGAGCTGCCCTTCATGGCCAGCGAGAACATCATGATGCAGGCCGTGGAGAAGGGCGGCAACCGTCAGGAGCTCCACGAGCGTCTGCGCCAGCACGCCATCGCCGCCGGCAAGCAGGTCAAGGAAGAGGGTCTGCCCAACGACATGGTGGACCGCATCGCCGCCGACCCGGCCTTTGGTCTGACCAAGGAGGAGATCGTGGCGGGCCTTGTGCCGGAGAACTTTGTGGGCCGCGCTCCCCAGCAGGTGGAGGAGTTCATTGCTCACATCCTCAAGCCCATCTTTGACGCCAACCCGGATGCTGTGGAACAGCACGCAAACCTGAGCGTCTAAACGTGATTTTACAGGAAAAGAGGCTGTTGCCGCAGGCAACGGCCTCTTTTCTGCACACAGAAGGAGTTTTCATGAGACTCGATAAATATTTAGCCGAGACGGCCCAATGCACCCGGAGCGAGGCGAAGGCACTGCTGGCGAAAGGCCGCGTCACGGTCAACGGCGCGGTCTGCAGGAAAGGGGACACCCAGCTGAAAGAGGCGGACGCCGTGGCGGTGGACGGCAAGGCGCTGGCCTACCGGCAGTTCGTCTACCTTATGCTCAACAAGCCCGAGGGCGTCGTCAGCGCCTCCACCGACAAGCGGGACACGACGGTCGTGGATCTGGTGGGGGATGCCTATCCCCGGCGGGAGCTGTTCCCGGCCGGGCGGCTGGACAAGACCAGCACCGGTTTCGTCCTGCTGACGGACGACGGCGGCTTTGCCCACGACATCCTCGCGCCTAAACGCCATGTTTCCAAGACCTACACCGTCGTCATCGACACCCCGCTGACAGAAGAGATGAAGGCCGGCTTTGCCGCAGGCGTCACCCTTGCCGACGGCACGGCCCTTTCGCCGGCAGAAGTGTCCGCCCTCACCCCCGACGGGCTGACGGTCCGCGTCCTGCTCAGGCAGGGCGTGTATCATCAGATCAAGCGGATGTTCGGCGTCTACGGTGCGGGCGTCAACGCCCTGCACCGGGACGCCATCGGCGGGCTTGCGCTGGACGAGAGCCTTGCCCCGGGCCAGTGGCGGGAGCTGACAGCCGACGAGGTGGCGAAAATTACCACGGGGTAAAGGACTGCTTTTCACCCGGTTTTCAAAAAAGTATCACATTTTACCGGTAAAATAGCCCTCAGAACCACGCAGAAAGGCCCTTTTTGGCCCGAAAATGACCCCGAAAGATAATTTCAACAAGAAAGAAGAATTTTTTTTGGTGAAATATGTTGCAAAAGTAAATTCTTTTGTGTAAAATATAAAATGTAATGCGGCGAAATTGTTAAAAATCACAATCCCGCCCACCTGCGGTTTGCACAAGAGAGGAAAAGGGGTATCCATTTATGGCCAATAGAGTATTTCAGAGCGTGATCTACCAGATGAAGGACGCGATCGACCGCGTGGTCGGCGTGGTGGATGAGACCGGCGCTGTCATCTCCTGCTCGGAGCTGAATCTGATCGGCGAGGTGCGCGAGGGCTTTATGGCAGAGCGTCTGACGGCCGGTGACCGCTTCGTGCGGGATGGCTACACCTACCAGCAGTTCTCCAGCGCAAAGCATAACGATTATGCCGTTTTTGTGGAAGGTGCGGACGAGACTGCGGGCCAGTTTGCCGCCGTGCTGTCCATCAGCCTGCAGAGCATCAAGCAGTATCACGACGAGAAGTTCGACAAGGCCAACTTTATCAAGAACGTGGTGCTGGACAACATCCTGCCCGGCGACATCTACGCCAAGGCCCGTGAACTCCACTTTGCCACCGACGTCTCCCGCGTGGTGTTCATCGTCCGCGTCACCAGCGGCGGCGACATCTCCGCTTACGACGTGGTGAGCAGCCTGTTCCCCGACAAGCAGAAGGACTTCGTCTTCAACATCAGCGAGACGGATACCGTTCTGGTCAAGGAGATCCGCAAGGGCATCGACCGCACCGATATGGAGAAGCTGGCCGCCAGCATCGTGGACACCCTGTCCGGCGAGCATTACATCAAGGCTGTCGTGGGCATCGGCACCCCCATCGCCAACGTGAAGGACCTGGCTACTTCCTTTAAGGAAGCACAGATCGCCATGGAGGTCAGCAAGGTGTTCGACACCGAGAAGCAGATCATCCGCTACGACAATCTGGGCATCGCACGTCTTATCTACCAGCTGCCCACCACGGTCTGCGAGATGTTCCTGCGCGAGGTGTTCAAGCAGGGCAGCATCGAGAGCCTGGATCAGGAGACCCTGTTCACCATCCAGCGGTTCTTCGAGAACAACCTGAACGTCTCCGAGACCAGCCGCGGTCTGTTCGTCCACCGCAACACGCTGGTGTATCGTCTGGAAAAGATCAAAAAGCTGACCGGTCTGGATCTGCGTGAGTTCGACGACGCTATCGTGTTCAAGGTAGCGCTCATGGTCAAGAAGTACCTGTCCAACAACCCGGCCAAATATTGATATTTCGTCTCAGCCGCTCCGGCTGCGGACGCCGAAACCGGCCGCTCGACCCCGATGCTGGCCGGTTTCTTTTGTAATGGTCTGGAACTTCTGTGCCAAATAAATTTTTCAGGAGCAAGATACTCATGATAGATTTTGAACATGTCACCAAGATATACAAACGGAGTGATACTCCCGCTCTGGAGGACATCGACTTCCATGTGGACGACGGCGAGTTCGTCTTTCTGGTGGGCCACTCCGGCGCCGGAAAGTCCACTCTGCTCAAGCTCATCCTCCGCGAAGAGCTGCCCACCGAGGGCCGCGTCATGGTGGACGGCAAGGACGTCGCCCGGCTGCGCCGGGGCAAAGTGCCTTTCCTTCGCCGCCAGATGGGCATCATCTTCCAGGATTTCCGCCTCATCCCCACCATGACGGTCTACGAGAATGTGGCGTTTGCCATGCATGTTACCAACATCGGCAAAAAAGACATCAAAGAGCGCGTCAACTATATGCTGGAGCTGGTGCATCTGGAAGATAAGGCAAAGGTCTACCCCGAGTTCCTCTCCGGCGGTGAGCAGCAGCGCGTGGCCGTGGCCCGCGCTCTGGCCCACAGCCCCCGCCTCGTCATCGCGGACGAGCCCACCGGCAACATCGACCCCGAGATGAGCCTTGAGATGATGGAGCTGCTGGAACGTGTCAGCGAGATGGGCATCACGGTGCTTGTCGTCACCCACGAGCATGAACTGGTGCGCCGCTTCAACCGCCGCACCATCACCCTGAAGCAGGGCCGCATCATCTCCGATGTTCCGGCCAGCTTCGGCGAGGAGGTACACGTATGAAAATCTCTACGTTTGGGTTCCTTACCCGGCGCGGCGTGCGCAACCTCGGCAAGCACTGGGCCATGACCATCGCCTGCATCGCCTCCCTCAGCGTCTGCATGACCCTGAACGCCTTCGCCAGCCTCATTGAAGTCAATGTGGACAGCATGGTGAGCTATCTGGGCAGCCAGAACGAGATGGTGGTCTACGTGGACCCCGAGGCCGATGACGCCACCATCCAGTCTGTGGGCAATGCCCTCAGCGGCACCGCAGGTGTGAGCCGGGTGCAGTATATGTCCAAAGAAGACGTCCTCAACCAGTACAAGGGCTATATGTCCGACTATGCCGCCCTGCTGAACGAGTTCGAGAACGACAACCCCTTTAAGGCCAATTACCGCGTCTCCCTGTCTGATCTGAGCCAGATGGAGACCATCAGCAAGCAGTTCGAGAACATCAGCGGCGTCTACAGCGTCACGGCTCCCATCGAGATGACCAAGACCTTTGTGGAGGTCCAGCAGGCTGTCACCAAGGTCGGGCGTGGTCTGGTGCTGGTGCTGATGGCTGTCAGCATCATCACGGTGGGTACCACCATCCGGCTGAGCGTCTTTGCCCGCCGCCGTGAAATCGAGATCATGAAGTATGTCGGCGCTACCAACGCCCTCGTCACCCTGCCTTTCGTCATCGAGGGCCTGACCATGGGCCTGCTCTCCGGCATCCTGACGGCAGCTGCCACCATCGGCGGCTATGCCTACATCGTTCAGCTGTCGCCCACGCTGGGCGGCCTGTGGCAGATGCTCATGGGTACGGCTCTGGTGCCGCTGGAAAATGTCTGGCCCACCATCCTGACCTACAGCCTCGCGGGTGGCGCTCTGGTGGGCGGTCTGGGCAGTATGTTCTCCATCCGAAAGCACCTGAACGTGTAAGGAGGGCCTACTGTGTACCACGACAAGCATTCCGCAGGCTTTGTCCTGCACCATCCGCCCCGCCACGCAAAGCCGTCGGGCCATTCGGCCATGATGCGCGCCGCTTGCGCCTTTCTGGCCGCCGCCTGCCTCGTGCTGAGCGTGACGGTCTATCCGGCCAGTGCGGCCACCAGCATGAGCTCGCTGCAAAACAAGCTGGACAAGATCTCTGCGTCCATCAAGCAGCATAAGACGGAGCTGAACGACGCCAAAAAGAAGGAAGCTGCTGCCAAGGCCCTCGAGTCTGAGCTGAAGGAAAAAGTCTCGGTGCTCCAGAGCCAGATCAGCGTCCTCAAGAGCCAGATCTCCGAGGTGCAGAACAGCATCGGCGTCAAAGAGCAGGAGATCACCGCCAAGCAGAATGAGATCGCCCGGAAAGAGCAGGAGATCGCCGACCAGTGGGACGATTTCAAGAGCCATATGGCCGCGATGCAGGAGCTGCGGGACGGCGGCAGCGTCGCCATGCTCCAGTCTGTGAACGATCTGTACGAGCTTCTGACCTTCAATGAGGTCATGCAGGACATTTCGGTGAAGGACACTGAGATACTCGACAACATGAAGGCTGCGAAGGAAGCCCTTGTGGCCGACCGCACCCAGCTCGTGGAGGAGCGCACCCAGCTGCAGAACAAAAAGGCTGAGCTGGACGCCCAGAACAAGCAGATGCAGTCCAAGCAGAGCGAGCTCAACAACAGCGTCAAGGAGGCCCGTCTGAGCGCCGCTGAGGCCCAGCAGGCCCAGAAGAACGCCCAGGCGGCCATCGAGTCGGACGAGATGAACTACGAGGCCGTCAAGAAAGAGATCCAGAAGCTCATCGCAGCGGCAGCGGCCAGCAAGCCCCAGCTGAGCTTCAGCGGCTTTATCTGCCCGCTCAAGAGCTATACCCGCATCTCCAGCGAGTACGGCTGGCGCAAGAACCCGGTCTCCGGCGTCAACAAGCTCCACGCCGGCATCGACTTTGCCGCCCCCGCAGGCACTCCCATCTACGCAGCCGCCAGCGGCTATGTGCAGGTGGCCGGCTGGTCCAGCGGCGGCTATGGCAACTATGTCATCATCTATCACGGCAAAATGACAGACGGCAACGCCTACTCCACCCTCTACGGCCATATGCGCTCGGTGGCAACGTCGGCGGGCAAGTATGTCAACCAGGGCGACCTCATCGGCTATGTGGGCTCCACCGGCAACTCTACCGGCAACCACCTCCATCTCGAGGTGTGGAAGGGCGGCTCCAAGGCCAATGCGGTCAATCCCCGCGGTTATATTCCGATAAGATAATACAACTGTAATTGAAGTCGAGGGGTCAAAGGAGGCCACAAGGCGAAATGAACGAGCAAAAACGCAAGCGTATCCTTCGGGTGGGCTGTCTGATTCTGGCAGGAGTGTTCCTGCTGTCGGTACTGGGCAGTGTCATCCTGATGTTTTTGGTCTGAACTGGGGGAGGACACTGAATGAACCGCAAAATTTCCGTAGGGATGACCGTGACCATCGTCATTCTGGCAATGACGGTCACATTTTCCATCACGATGCTGCTGGCGATGCGGCTGTTTGACCACACCGTCACCAGCGTGAAGGAAAAGGAGAGCATGTACAACAAGGTGGCCGAGGTAGACCGCTATGTGCGCGCCAACGACTACTACGACATCGACGAGACGATGCTGTACGACCGTCTGACCGCAGGCTATCTGCTGGGCACCGGCGACAAGTACGCCCGCTACTACACCGCCTCGGCCTACACCGACCTGCTCAACGCCCAGAGCGGCAAGCTGATGGGCATTGGCGTGGAGCTGGCCATCGACCAGTCCGGCTACGCCAAGGTCATCAAAGTGTATGACGAGTCTCCTGCCAAGGAGGCCGGCCTCCAGCGGGGCGATTACATCACCACCATCGACGGCGCAGACATCAAAAGTCTGGGCAGCGTGGAGGCTGTCCAGAACAAACTCCGGGGCGAGAGCGGCACGAGCGTCAATGTAGGCTGGCTGGACAGCGAGAACGCCCAGCACACCGCCGATCTGACCCACTCCGGCTTTACGGCCAACAGCGTCGATTCCGCGCTGGTGCAGGGCAATGTGGGCTATATCAAGATCTGGCAGTTCGACAACTCCACCCCCAGTGAGCTGGACTTTGCGCTCCGCAGCCTGACCGCCAGCGGCGCCCAGAGCTTCATCTTCGACCTGCGCGACAACGGCGGCGGCATCCTTGACGATGCCATCAGCTGCATCGAGCTCGTCGCGCCGGAAGGTGTGCTGGCCTACGCGGAGGACAAGGCAGGCAACCGCACCCTGCTGGGCAGCAGCACCGGCGACTCGGTCATCAGCCAGCCCACCGTCTGCCTCGTGAACGAGAACACCGCCAGCGCGGCAGAACTCTTTGCGTCCAGCCTGCGCACCCTGTGCGGCACCCGCCTCGTGGGCAGCACCACGATGGGCAAAGGCACCATCCAGAGCAGCCCCCAGCGCCTCTCGGACGGCAGCGCTGTCGTGGTCACGGTGGCAAAGCTCATCTGCGGCGACGGCTCCTGCTTCGACGGCACCGGCCTGACCGTGGACGTGGAGCGCCCGCTGACTGCCGACGAGCAGATCGGCTACTATGACTACACCCTCGACACGGACCCGCAGATACAGCGCGCCGTCAGCTGCGCACAGCAGCTCACCGGCGTCACCACCGTGGGCGGCGTGAACGACGCTGACATCGCCGCCGACTCCGCCGCAGCCTCTTCGGAGGCCGCAGCCGAGAGCACCGCTTCCAGCGAGGCCGCAGGGGAGGCAGAGGCTTCCTCTGAGGCAGGCGCAGAAGGGGAGCAGGAGGCTTCCAGCACGGAAAGCGCATCTTAAAAAAGGCTCTCCCTTTGGGAGAGCTGGCGCGTGAGCGCCTGAGAGGGCAAGGATGCTGAAATGGAACAGTGCAAGGCTATGAGGGTCTTGCTCTGACAAAGGCCGCTGCCTATCGCTGTGCAGCGGCCATTTTTCTGCGGCCTTGCCCTCTCCGTCATCGCAAGCGATGCCACTGTCCGGGTTGCGGCTCCCAGCGTCTGCTTCGCTGTCGCTCGCATCCTGCTGGCCGCGGCCCCAACAACTCCTCCCTGTTTCCGCCACTGGCGGCGGTCATCGCTGTTGCTCCCAAAGGGAGAGGCTTTGGCATGTACGTTACCAAATGACAACCGAAAAACAGAAAGGAAAACCACTATGCCGGAGCTGACCGACCTCTCCGTTATCCGCACCCTGTGCGAAAAATACGATTTCGCGCTCTCCAAGGGCTTTGGACAGAACTTCATCATCAATCCCGGCCTGCCGCCCAAGATCGTGGACGCCAGCGGCGTCGATAAGACCTGGGGCGTGCTGGAGATCGGCCCCGGCATCGGCGTGCTGACCAAAGAGCTGGCCCGGCGCGCCGCGAAGGTGGTGTCCATCGAGGTGGACGAGCGCCTTCCGCCCCTGCTGGCCGAGACCATGGCGGGCGTGGAGAACTTCAAGCTGGTATTGCAGGACGTTCTGAAAGTAGACCTCCGCGCCCTCATCGAGGAGGAGTTCCCCGGGATGCCGGTGGCTGTCTGCGCCAACCTGCCCTACTACATCACCAGCCCCATCGTCATGAAGCTGCTGGGCGACCGCCTGCCCATCCAGAACCTCACCGTCATGGTGCAGAAGGAGGCCGCCGACCGTCTGGCCGCTGCCCCCGGCACCCGGGCGTCCAGCGCCATCAGCTGTGCCGTGAGCTACTACGCCACCTCAAAGCTGATGTTCACCGCCGCGCCGGGCAGCTTCTACCCGGCCCCGAAGGTCACCAGCGCTGTGGTGCGGATGGACATCCGCCCCACTCCCGCCGTACAGGTGGAGGACGAGGACGGCTACTTCGCCCTCATCCGTGCCGCTTTCGGCCAGCGCCGTAAGACCGCTGCCAACGCCATCGCCAGCGGCCTCGGCCTGCCGAAGGATAAGGTCATCGCGGCCATCGAGGCGGCGGGCTTCGACGCCCGCATCCGCCCCGAGGCCCTGACCCTCGAGGACTTTGCTGCCGTGCAGCGGGAGCTGAAGTAAGATTTTATCAGAATAAAACGCCAAGGCCCCCGCAGTCCGGAACAGAACTGCGGGGGCCTTGGTCGTTATGCGGAAGGAATGGAGAATGGCAATGTGCTTACCTCAGCAGTGCGGTGTGGTCTGCGCCGCCCACGGTGAAGGTGGCGGTGGAGCCGCTGTGGCTGAGGGTGAAAGGCGTATCGCCCGCACCGAGGGCTGCAACATCGGAGAGGGAGAGGGTGGAAGTGCAGCGTTTTGACGTTCTCGCCGTTCTCTATGAGCTTCACGAGGCCCAGCTTGTTGTTTTTATCCATGAGGTGGATGACCTCGTCCAGCAGCTTTTTGCCATCGCGGCTTCGGACGGTATTGCCGGCGTCGGGGCCGGGGCCGGACAAAGATATTGACAAGCGGGAAGGTTTCTGGTATTCTACTAGAGTACCCTGTGCAAACGATACTCGCTGGTGTGGCGCAATGGCAGCGCAACTGATTTGTAATCAGTGGGTTGCAGGTTCAACTCCTGTCACCAGCTCCAAAAAGTCCTACGATATACCGCTGAAAAGCGGCGTGTGTCGTGGGGCTTTTGCTTTTTGGGAAAAGGTACGCAGGACTGTTCAATAAAGAAAAAAAGTGCTATAATACTTATAAGCCTGAAACTTTACACGAAAGGATGGGTGTGTTATGAGTACAAGAGAATTAGCAAGAACCCTGCTGGACGAGATGCCGGATAGTGATTTGATCTATCTGGTGGCGTATATGCAGAGCTTAAAGGCTCTTAAGGATGCAGAGATACCCAACGCCAAGACACAAGCGGCGATTGATGAAGTGGACAGCATGATTAGAACCGGCAAGGGAGAACACTTTGAGGGCTCTACTGCCGACTTCTTCGCTCAACTGGCGGCGGAGGGCTAAACCGTGTTAAAGCTGAACACTTCTACGCAGTTCAAAAAGGATTATAAAACCTGCATGAGGCGGCACTATAACATGGATCTGCTGCAGGCGGTCGTTGATGTGCTGCGAGTGCCTGACGCATTGCCGCAAAAGAACCGAGACCACAGCTTAACAGGCAATTATACCGGCTGCCGTGAATGCCATATACAGCCGGACTGGCTGCTGATTTATCGGCAGACAGATACGGAGCTGTACTTGGTTGCTACTGGCACACACGCCGATTTGTTCGGCCTATAAAGGAAACAGGAAAGAGGCCAAGACCTGACAGAATGGGTCTTGGCCTCTTTTTCTGCAAGGTATGCAGAAAAATCATATCGCCCGGCGGGGCGCGGGTGTTGAAATCGGCTCATCACGACGCCGCTGTGGTGTTTGGTGGTGTAAAATATAACAAACGAAACCGCCCCCGGGGAGTGATATGTACCCCCAATTCTGGACACCCAGGATTGGGGGTATTTTCATGAAGTAC
>OLIY01001788.1_pt1 | contig 13014 bp, 13 predicted proteins | sample 1601431 | NCBI WGS metagenome assembly OLIY01 (sample SAMN04168659, study PRJEB22393) | human gut metagenome | biome: human gut microbiome; feature: stool | host: Homo sapiens | collected 2014-05-12
CCTATCCCGGGCTGGACATGATTTCGTTCGGCCCGACGATCTTCTACCCCCACTCGCCCGACGAGAAGGTGGAGATCGCCTCGGTCGGGAAGTTCTACGACTTCCTGGTCGACACGCTGCGCAACGTTCCCGAAAAATAATCGCAGCGTGGCGGCCGATTCCGGAAAATGGTTCGTCATCGTCAATCCCGTGGCCGGAAGCGGTCGCGGGCTCGACCATTTTCCACAGATTTCGAAACACCTGCGCGATGCCCACATCCTCTGCGAACCGGTCTTCACGGAGCACAAGTTCCACGCCACGGAACTCACCGTCACGGCCGTGCGCGAAGGCTACCGCCGGATCATCGTCGTGGGCGGCGACGGGACGCTGCACGAGGTGGTGAACGGGCTGTTCATCCAGCAGGAGGTGTGTCCCGACGAGGTGCTCGTGGCCGTGGTGGCCGTGGGCACGGGCAACGACTGGGTCCGCACGTTCGGCATCTCGAACCGCTATCAGGACGCCGTGAAGGCCATCAGCGAGGGGTATTCCTTCCTGCAGGACGTCGGGGTGGTCTCCTACGAGGAGGCGCACTACCGCCAGAGCCGCTACATGGCCAACGTCGCCGGGGCGGGGTTCGACGCGCATGTCGTGCGCAAGCTCTCGCACCTGAAAAAGAAGGGTCACCGGAGCCGCTGGCGCTATACGTGGTGTCTGGTGAAGAATTTCTTCCGCTACAAGTCCACGGGCGTCAAAGTCTGGGTCGACGACCGGCTGGTCTACAACAACCTGCTGCTGTCGGCCGCCATCGGCATCTGCAAGTTCAACGGCGGGGGCATCCAGCAGCTGCCGGCGGCCGTGGCCGACGACGGCATGCTCGACCTGTCGCTGATCCGCCCGGTGCACTTCTGGCACCTGCTGTTCCGCTTCCACTACCTGTTCAACGGCGGCATCTACCGCATCCGCCACATCCTCCAGGAGCGCGGAAGCCGCATCCGCATCGAATCTTCGCCCGAGGTGTCGGTCGAGATCGACGGAGAGCCGCTGGGCCATACGCCGCTCGAATTCTCGATTCTCCACCGGGCCATCCGCATCGTCGTGGCCCGCGATTTCTACCAGCGGTGCGCCGCCGTCGGGGCGGAGACCCCGGCCGGGTAGCGCGCAGCCGGAAAAAGAGAGGACCGGACCCACTTCGGGTCCGGTCTTTTTTGGCTCGAATCATCAGGTGTGTGCGCACACACTTGCTATTTTCGAAAATTTTGCATAGCTTTGCCGATGTAACGCCGAAGAACAGCGCAAACCATGTCCGACAACGAACATACCACGGTCCGCATCGTCGACATCGCCCGCATGGCGGGGGTGTCGGTGGCGACGGTCGACCGCGTGATCCACAACCGCGGCAAGGTCTCGGAGGAGAACCTCGCGCGCATCAATGAGGTGCTGCGGCGGGTCGACTACCGTCCCAACCTGATCGCCCGCTCGCTGGCGTCGGGCCGCAGGTACACGCTCTGCGCGGTCATGCCCCGTTTCGCCCCGGGAGAGTACTGGGCCGATTTCGAGGCCGGAATCGCCCGCGCCGAGGCCGAGGCCGTGCGTTACAACGTCACGGTCCGCCGTTTCTGCTTCGACCAGTACGACCGTTCGTCGTTCGAAAGCCTGCTGGAGACGCTGCGCCGCGAGGAGTTCGACGGCGCGGTGATCGCCACGCTCTTCGCGGAGATGGTCGAGCCGTTCACCCGCGAACTCGACGCCCGGGGAGTGCCCTATGTCTTCGTCGATTCGGACATTCCCGCCTGCAACCGGCTGGCCTATTTCGGCACGTCGTCGTTCGACGCCGGGGCGGTCGCCGCACGGCTGCTGTTCGACCGGGAGCGGACATCGTCGTGGGCCGGATCGTTCACCGGGGCGACGCCGGTTCGAACCAGTGGCGCAACCGCGAGGCGGGATTCCGCAGTTACCTCGAAGCGCATGCCTTCCGGGGCCGGCTGCACTACGCCGCGCTGCGGCTGGACGACGAAGCCTGCAACGGCCGCGTGCTGGATGAGATGTTCCGCGAAAATCCGTCGATTGCCGGGGCCGTGACCTTCAATTCGACGTGTTACATCCTTGCGGGCTATCTGGCGGCGCGGCGGCGCGATGGCGTGCGGCTGGTGGGCTACGACGTGATCCGCCGCAACGGGGAGATGCTCTCCGCGGGCGTGGTGACGGCGCTCGTCGCCCAGCGTCCCGAGGCGCAGGGCTACCGCGCGGTGATGGCCCTGTGCGAATGGCTCGTCGAGGGCCGCGCTCCGTCGAAGGTCAACAACATGCCCATCGACATCCTGCTGAAAGAGAATATACCGTATTATAAAAACAACATCATCTGAAAAACATGAAAAATCTCTTTGACATCCGGGGCCGTGTCGTCGTTGTGACGGGTGGGGCCGGGATTCTGGGCCGCTCGATCTGCGTTTACCTCGCAGAGCAGGGCGCACGCGTCGCTGTGCTCGACCGCGATGAAAAGGCGGGCGAAGCGCTTGTCGGCGAAATCCGCGCCGCGGGCGGCGATGCGCTCTTCTTCGCGACCGACGTGCTGAACCGCGAGGTGCTCGTGTCGAACCGCGAGGCGATTCTCGGGGCCTGGGGGCAGATCGACATCCTGCTGAACGCCGCGGGCGGCAACATGGGCGGTGCGACGATCGCTCCCGACAAGTCGTTCCTCGATCTGGAGATCGAAGCTTTCCGCAAGGTCGTGGACCTCAATCTGTTCGGCACGGTGCTGCCCACGACGGTCTTCGGCGAGGCCATGACGGCCCGCAGGAAGGGCGTGATCGTCAACTTCTGCTCCGAGTCGGCGTTGCGTCCGCTGACCCGCGTGGTGGGCTACGGAGCCGCCAAGGCCGCCATCGCCAACTACACGAAGTACATGGCCGCCGAACTGGCCATGAAGTTCAGCCCCGAGATGCGCGTCAACGCCATCGTCCCGGGCTTTCTGCTGACGAACCAGAACCGCGCGCTGCTGACCAACGAGGACGGTTCGTACACCGACCGTGCGCGGACGATCATCGCCCACACGCCCGCCGGACGCTTCGCCGAGCCGGAGGAGCTGCTGGGTACGATTCACTACCTCGTCAGCGACGCTTCGTCGTTCGTGACGGGCGCGCTGGCCGTCGTCGACGGCGGGTTCGACGCTTTCTCGATTTGATCCGCCGCGGGAGCCGTCTCTTCGGCGGGGTCTGACGGGCACGGCATCGGGCCGGGATCGTTCGCGGCCAGCGGCAACGTGCAGGAGGTGCAACTTCCGCATTATCGCTTGCAGCGGAATAAGAACGGCGCGAAGGCGGAGCGTAAAAAACGGGGCGGGTTTGCTCGCAAACCCGCCCCGTTTCTTGCCACTTTTAGCCGGGCCTTCGTTTCACGGCTCCGGCATCGGGCCGGAGTCGTTCGCCGCGAAACGCGGCGGGAAGGATGCGTCCGGGAAAAGCAGAAAGCACAGAAGCCTACGATCGCCCCCAAGGGGGGGGGCTGGGGAGAACGCAACGGCAGCAAAAAACCCGCAGGTTGCCGGGCTGCAAACAACCCCCGCCGCTCAAGCGGACGCTCCCAAGGGCTGGGGCGAACGAAAAGACTAAAAGGACCCGCCGTCGCCGGACTGCGAAGATCTTTGCCACCAAAAGGCAGCGATACCCCGCGTGGGAAAACCGTAATTCTGCCTTTTGCCGTCGGCATCCGCAAACGAAGCCGTTCCGCCAGAATAAACGGCCCGACTGTTGCACGGAACGTTTTTTTTGCTACCTTTGTCTTGACGATTCGCCTGCGTGCGGATTGTTTGCTTTGCTTCACGTGAAAACTGCAACTTTCAAATGTCGAGGCGAAGGTGCAAGGATGCTCCGCGAGTTGTCGGCCCACGGCCCGGCAACGAGAGGTTCTGACTTGCTTGTTATCGAAACTGCGCGTTACGGGCGTGGGTTCCTTGTATCTGTATTCGGCATGGGTTGTTGCAGACCTTCACGTGAGTATGGGTATCTTGGGGCCTGCGCCTTTCTTTTTCGAAAGCGCCGGCCCGGCCATACGGACCGGCGGCTGAACGTTGCGTCACTGCTTTTTGATTCTTCATGGAGTATGTAACCGCCGGTCCTTTTTTACCTTCCGGGGTTTTGCCGAACCGCATGCGGTTCGGATTTGCAACGGTCCGACTTTTTCGTACCTTTGGTGTCGTAACGACACTTTCAGGAGGTCGGGAGGTTTTGCCGAATCGCATGCGGTTCGGTTTTGCAACGGTCCGACTTTTTCGTATCTTTGTCATCGGACCAATCGACATCGTAAACATATGGAAGAGACGAACCACGCGATAGCCCGCTGGCTGACCGAAGCCGGATGGAGCGAAACGTATGTCAATCTGGCTGTCAAGGCAGTCATTATCCTGGGCATACTCGTCGTCGCCTATGCGGCGGCGGTTCTGTTCCGCCGCCTGGTCGTTCCGCTTCTGCAAAAAATCAGCGCCCGGACGAAAGCCGTGTGGGACGACCACCTTTTCAGCGACAGGGTGATGCACCGCGCGGCGCGCCTGATTCCGCCCCTGATCTGGTACGTCCTGCTCCGGGTGGCTTTCTACGACACGCCCGTTTTGCTGAACGTGCTGCACAAGGCCTGCCTGATCTACCTGATCGTCGCCGTCCTGCAACTCGTCGCGGCGTTCCTCGATACGCTCTACGAGATCTCCAGCCGCCACGAGACGCTGCGCAACCGTCCGTTGAAAGGCGTTTACCAGATGATCAAGCTGCTGGCGGTATGCGTCGGGGCGATTCTCATTGTCAGCATCCTCATCGGGCAGGACGCCACGGCCGTACTCGCGGGACTGGGCGCTTCGGCGGCCGTCATCATGTGACGGAGGTGACGCTGACGACGGTCAAGGTGCAGAATTTCGACAAGACCATCACCACCATCCCGCCCTATGCGCTGGTCAGCGATTCGTTCCAGAACTGGCGCGGCATGTGGGACAGCGGCGGACGGCGCATCAAGCGGTCGCTGCTGATCGATGCCAGTTCGGTGCACAACTGCACGGCCGCGGAGCTGGCCGCACTCCGCGAAAAAGGGCTGGCCGGGACGACGCCCGACGCGGAACCCGTCGTCAACCTCTACGCCCTGCGGGAGTACGCCGCGCGTTACCTGAAGGGCCACCCGGGCATCCACCCCGACCTGATGCAGATGGTCCGGATGCTCCAGCCCACCCCGGAAGGCATCCCGGTCGAGGTCTACTGCTTCACCCGGGAGACCGACTGGGTGGCCTACGAGGCCGTGCAGGGGGCTGTTTTCGACCACCTGTTCGCCGTCCTTCCCGACTTCGGCCTGCGGGCCTACCAACGCTCCTCCGACCGCGATCCTCAATCCTCCGAATCTTGATTTAACGGATAAAAACCATGGAATTTTTAGCGCAATACAACCTCACCGGAATCGTCATCGGCATCGCCACCTTTCTGATCATCGGCATCTTTCACCCGATGGTCACCAAGGGCGAATACTATTTCGGGGTGAAAATCTGGTGGCTGTTCCTCGTGATGGGAATCGCCGCCGTCGCCGGTTCGATCGCCGTGCGGCACATCCTCTGGTCGACGCTGCTGGCCGTGTGGGGCGCCTCGTCGCTCTGGTCGATCGGCGAACTGTTCGAACAGCGTCAGCGCGTGGCCAAAGGCTGGTTCCCAGCCAACCCCAAGCGGCAGGGGAAATAACCCGCACGATGAAGCCGGGTCTGAGACATATCCTCCCGTGGCTGGTGCTGGCGGCGGCGTGCTGCGTCCCGGCCCAACGCGCCGGCGTGGAGCGCCCCGTGTCCGAACCCGCCCCGGTGCGTGTCCGGCTGCTGTTCGCGGGCGATGTCATGCAGCACCTTCCGCAGGTCACGGCGGCGCGACGCGGGGACGGGTTCGATTACCGCGGGGTATTCGCTTACCTGCGCCGCCGGTTTCATGCCGCCGACCTGGTGGTCGTGAACCTCGAAACGACGCTCACCCGCACGGATCGCTACACGGGCTACCCCTGTTTCCGCTCGCCCGTGGCGCTGGCCGATGCCCTGCGCGACGCCGGGGTCGACGTGGCCGTGCTGGCTAACAACCATTGCTGCGACGGCGGTGCTGCCGGGGTGCGTACGACCGTCGCGGAACTGGGGCGCTGCGGCATCCTGCATACCGGCGTCTTTACCGACAGCCTCGACCGCGCGGCCAACAACCCGCTGTGGGTGGAGCGCTACGGCGTGCGGTTCGCGCTGCTCAACTATACCTACGGCACCAACGGCATCCCGGTTCCCGCCGGGGTGGAGGTCAACCTGATCGACACGGCGCGCATGGCGGCCGACCTGGCTGCGGCACGGCGCGGGGCGCCCGACTGCGTGGCGGTCTGCATCCACTGGGGCAACGAATACGAGCGGAGGGAGAATGCCGTGCAGCGGCACCTGGCACAATTCCTGCGCCGGCACGGCGCCGACCTTGTCGTGGGCAGCCACCCGCACGTGGTGCAGCCCTTCGACGCCGATTCGTCGCACGTGGTGCTCTATTCGCTGGGGAACTTCGTGTCCAACCAGCGGCGGCGCTACTGCGACGGCGGGTTGGTGGCCGAAATCGAGGCCGTGCGGCATCCCGACGGGCGCATGTCCTATTCGCTTGAGGCGGTGCCCGTCTGGGTGGCGATGCCGGGCTACCGCGTCGTCCCGTCCGAAGTCGGGGACACGATGGCGCTTCCGGAAGCCTATGCGCTGTTCCGGGAAGACGTGGCGGAGGTGCTCGGCGGGGCCTATAAGTAATCCGAATAGCCCTATAAAAACAAACAATGCCGATTTTTGGCTTTATGTCCGGGATTTTATTATCTTTGCTATCGGAAAATAAACACACACATTAAACATACAGGATTATGGAAAAGAGCATTAAAGGAACACGGACTGAACAGAATCTGCTGAAGGCGTTTGCCGGTGAGAGCCAGGCGCGCAGCCGTTACGTCTTCTTCTCGAGCAAGGCGAAGAAGGAGGGTTACGAGCAGATCGCGGGTGTCTTCGCCGAGACTGCCGAGCAGGAGAAGGAGCACGCCGAGCGTTTCTTCAAGTTCCTCGAGGGCGGTGACGTGGAGATCACGGCGAGCTACCCCACCGGCCCGATCGGCACCACGGCCGAGAACCTGCTGGCCGCAGCCAAGGGCGAGAAGGAGGAGTGGGACGTCCTCTACCGCGAATTCGCCAAAGTCGCCGAGGAGGAGGGCTTCATCGAGATCGCCACGGCCTTCAAGATGATCTCCACCGTCGAGGCCGAGCACGAGCGCCGCTACCTGAAGCTGCTGAGCCGCCTCACGGACGGCAATTTCTTCAAGCGCGACGGCAAGATCTGGTGGCAGTGCCGCAACTGCGGTTTCGTCATCGAGGCCGAGGAGGCTCCCAAGCTCTGCCCCGCCTGCAAGCATCCGCAGGCTTACTTCGAACCCAAGAAGGAGAACTATTAATTTTTGCCGGGACAAACACGGCGCAGGGACGCGGCTCAGGCCGTGTCCCTGCGTTTTTTTATTTACGGGCGCCTGCCCAAAAATCTTCGCGTATGGCGGTAGATTGCGGAATCTTTACTATCTTTGCCGGATAGGAAAATCCGAATAACGAATACGATATGGCAGACGAAAAAATCATCTTTTCGATGGTGGGCGTTTCGAAGACGTTTACCAACCAGAAAAAGGTTCTCAACAACATCTACCTCTCATTCTTCTACGGCGCCAAGATCGGCATCATCGGCCTGAACGGCTCGGGTAAGTCGACGCTCATGAAGATCATCGCCGGGCTGGACAAGAATTTCCAGGGCGAAGTGGTTTTCTCGCCCGGTTACACGGTGGGTTACCTCGAACAGGAACCCCGGCTCGACGACTCGAAGACCGTCCGCGAGGTGGTCGAAGAGGGCTGCGCCGCGACCGTGGCGCTGCTCAAGGAGTACGAAGAGATCAACATGAAGCTATGCGAGCCGATGGACGACGAGCAGATGGCCCGGTTAATCGAGCGCCAGGGCGAGTTGTACGAACAGATCGACCAGGTCAACGGCTGGGAGCTGGACAGCGTGCTGGAACGCGCCATGGACGCCCTGCGCTGCCCCGACCCCGACCAGTCGGTGAAGGTGCTCTCGGGCGGTGAGCGCCGCCGCGTGGCGCTGTGCCGCCTGCTGTTGCAGCAGCCCGACGTGCTGCTGCTCGACGAGCCGACGAACCACCTCGACGCCGAGTCGATCGACTGGCTCGAACAGCATCTCCAGCAGTACAAGGGTACGGTGATCGCCGTGACCCACGACCGTTATTTTCTGGACAACGTCGCCGGGTGGATTCTCGAACTCGACCGCGGCGAGGGCATTCCGTGGAAGGGCAACTACTCGGGCTGGCTCGACCAGAAGACCACGCGCATGGCCATGGAGGAGAAGCAGGAGTCGAAGCGCCGCAAGACCCTCGAGCGCGAGCTGGAGTGGGTGCGCATGTCCCCCTCGGGCCGCCATGCCAAGTCCAAGGCGCGTCTGTCGGCCTACGACAAGATGATGAACGAGGACACGAAGCAGAAGGAGGAGAAGCTCGAAATATTCATCCCCAACGGCCCGCGCCTGGGCGACGTGGTGATCGAGGCGCACGACGTGTCGAAGGCTTTCGGCGACCGCGTGCTGTACGAGCACCTCGAATTCTCGCTGCCGCCGGCCGGCATCGTGGGCGTCATCGGCCCCAACGGTACGGGCAAGACCACCCTCTTCCGCATGATCATGGGGCTGGAAGAGCCTACGGGCGGGTCGTTCCGCGTGGGCCCGACCGTCAAGCTGGCCTATGTGGATCAGCAGCACAAGTCGATCGATCCCGAAAAGACCGTCTACGAGGTGATCTCGGGCGGCGCCGACCTCATCATGCTCGGCAACCGGCAGGTGAACGCCCGGGCCTACGTGGCGCGCTTCAACTTCTCGGGCGCCGACCAGGAGAAGAAGTGCGGCATGCTCTCGGGCGGTGAACGCAACCGCCTGCACCTGGCGCTGGCGCTCAAGGAGGAGGGCAACGTGCTGCTGCTGGACGAGCCGACCAACGACATCGACGTCAATACGCTGCGTGCGTTGGAGGAGGGCCTCGAGAACTTCGCGGGCTGTGCCGTGGTGATCTCGCACGACCGCTGGTTCCTTGACCGCATCGCCACGCACATCCTCTCGTTCGAGGGTGACTCGAAGGTGGTCTTCTACGAGGGTTCGTACAGCGAATACGAGGAGTGGAAGAAGGCGCAGGGCGGCGACACCCAGCCCCACCGCGTGAGGTACAAAAAACTGATGGCTTGACAAAGATGCGTGTTGTGACCTTTTTTTCGCTCTTGCAGGGGCTTTTCTCCTGCGGTATGCAGGCGAACCGTCCGGTCGATGTATTTATTTGGGACGAACTCCGGGCGCACGAAGACCCGGACAAAGTAGAACCGGCCGGGACGTGCGATCTTGACGGGTTCCTGTCCGAGATAGACCGTTTCCCCTGGCATGAGCAAGCGCGTGAAGCTTTGAGATACAAGAAAAACTCTCCGACGCTCTCCGTGACGGATTTGAAAACCGACCGTTCTTTTTTTATTTCGTCCGCTGTGGACGAAAAGGACGAATTGGGCTATTTCATCGGATATATCTATCCCGGAGAGGAGGGAGTGCGCGCCCCGCGCTATGTGAATATGTATGAGGTCGACCAAATGGAGACGCTTCGTGAGATGGTTGTCCTTTTCTTCCGCCGGGACGAGGGCGCATTGAACCGTCTGCTCGGGAAACAGCGGAAATACATGGATGCGCGGGATAACGCGGGGTGGAAGAAATACTTGGAAATAAAACAAAAATTTATGTAATATGGCTCAACAAAAACCGTCCATACCCAAGGGTACGCGCGACTTCTCCCCGGCGGAGATGATGCGCCGCCAGTATATTTTCGATACGATCCGGGGCGTGTTCCGCACCTACGGCTTCGCGCCGCTCGAAACCCCCTCGATGGAGAACCTTTCGACCCTGCTGGGCAAATACGGCGACGAGGGCGACAAGCTCCTCTTCAAGATACTCAATTCGGGCGACTACGCCGCCGGCCTGTCCGGCGATGAGGTGCGGCAGGCGTCGAAAATCTGCGAGAAGGGGCTCCGTTACGACCTCACGGTGCCGTTCGCGCGCTATGTCGTACAGCACCAGGGCGAACTGACGTTTCCCTTCAAGCGCTACCAGATCCAGCCCGTATGGCGCGCCGACCGGCCGCAGAAAGGCCGTTACCGCGAATTCTACCAGTGCGACGTCGACGTGATCGGCACCCGCTCGCTGCTGTGCGAGGTCGAATTGGTCGAGATCGTCGAACGGGTGTTCAAGGCCCTCGGCATCCGCGTGGCGCTGAAGATGAACAACCGCAAGATCCTGTTCGGCATCGCCGAAGCCATCGGCCATGCCGACAAGATGATGGACATCACCATCGCCATCGACAAGCTGGAAAAGATCGGACTGGACAACGTGAAGGCCGAACTGATGGAGCGCGGCCTGGATCGGGAGGCGGTCGACAAACTTCAACCGATACTTGAGTTGAGTGGCGACAATGTGCAGAAGCTCAACCAGCTGAAAGAAGTGCTCACTGTTTCGGAGACGGGCATGAAGGGCATCGAGGAGATGGAGACCGTCTTCGGCTATGTCGGGCGGCTGGGCATCGACCTCACGGTGGAGCTGGACCTCTCGCTGGCACGCGGTTTGAACTACTACACCGGTGCGATCTTCGAGGTCAAGGCCCTCGATTTCGCCATCGGCTCGATCTGCGGCGGCGGCCGTTACGACGACCTGACGGGAATTTTCGGCATGCCCAATATGTCGGGCGTGGGCATTTCGTTCGGTGCGGACCGCATTTACGACGTGATGACGGGACTTTCGCTCTTCCCCGAGGAGGTCAACAGTTCGACCCGCGTGCTGTTCGTGAACCTCGGCGCGGAGGAGGAGGCCGCCGTGTTGCCGCTGCTGCGTCAGCTGCGCGGGCGTGAAATCGCCGCCGAAATCTACCCCGAGGCGGGCAAGATGAAGAAGCAGATGGAGTACGCCAACCGCCGCGGCATCCCCTATGTGGTGATCGTGGGGTCGCAGGAGCTGGAGGCCGGGGCCGCAACCGTCAAGGACATGCGCACGGGTGAACAGCGGCAGGTTTTGTTAGACAAGCTGGCAACCGAAATCTGCAATTCATAATCGAGAATTCGGGATTGCAGGGTTGCGGAAGCCGACCTGCGGGCTTTTGCCGCAAAGTCGGATTGTGAATTGTGAATTTTGAATTCTGAATTGCATTATGCGCCGATTATTCGTCATACTCGCTACCCTCTCCGTCCTGCCCCTCGCGGCGCAGAACGAGGACGATGCGCGCCAGTTCCAGAAACTCGCGCAGGTTTTCCGTTATCTTTCGGGTCTTTACGTCGACGAGGTGGAGATGAAACCCGTCGTCGAGGGCGCCATCACGGGCATGCTCGAAGAGCTGGACCCCCACTCGGCCTACATCGGCGCCGAGGAGATGAAGGGCGTGCAGGAGAGTTTCGACGGTGAGTTCAGCGGCATCGGCATCGAATTCAATGTGCTGCGGGATACGGTGATCGTGGTCAATACGATCGTCGGCGGGCCTGCCGAGCGCGTGGGCGTCATGCCCAACGACCGCATCGTGCGCATTGATACGCTCGACGCCGTGGGGATGAGCCGCACGGACGTGCCCAAACACCTGCGGGGCAAGACCGGCACGAAGGTCGGAATCGACGTCGTGCGCCACGGCACGCCCGGACGGCTCCATTTCGTGATCGTCCGCGACAAAATTCCCCTGAACACCGTCGACGCCTCCTATCTGGCCGGCGAGGGCATCGGCTATATCAAGGTCAACCGCTTCGGCCGCACCACGATGGACGAATTCACCGAGGCCTACCGCAAGCTGGGACGGCCCGAAGGGCTGATCCTCGACCTGCGGGGCAATGGCGGCGGCCTGCTGGAGCAGGCGATCGGGATGGCGGGATTCTTCCTGCCGCGCGGCGCGGTGATCGTCTCGACCGAGGGGCGCGCCGTTCCGGCGTCGTCGTTCCGCGCCCAGACCAACGGCGAGGACCTCAAGGGACGTCTCGTGGTGCTGATCGACGAATCGTCGGCTTCGGCTTCGGAGATCGTCGCAGGGGCCGTGCAGGACTGGGACCGCGGCGTGGTCGTAGGCCGCCCGAGCTTCGGCAAGGGGCTCGTGCAGCGGCAGATCGGGCTTTCGGACGGTTCGGCCGTGCGCATCACCGTGGCCCGTTATCACACCCCTTCGGGCCGCGTCATCCAGCGTCCCTACGAGAAGGGGAAGCGCCGCGAGTACTACCTCGACCACCTGCGCCGTTATGACGATGCCGCGCGCGATTCGCTCGACGCGGCGGCCCCGGCCTACCGCACGCTCCGCACCGGACGCACGGTCTACGGCGGCGGAGGCATCCGTCCCGACATCCTCGTCGAGGCCGACACGGCGGGTTTCTCGAACTACTACGGCGAACTGATCCGCCGCGGCATCGTGGCCGATTTCGTGGGCGACTGGCTCGACGGTTCGCGCGACAGCCTCTCGCGCCGCTACGCCTCGTTCGAGGCCTTCGACGCCGGGTATACCCCCTCGGACGAGGTTCTCGAAAGGCTCACGGCGCTCGGTGAAAGCCGCGGCGTGAAGTTCGACGCCGAAGGGTTCGCCGTCTCCGAACCCCTCGTGCGCATGCAGCTCAAAGCCCTCGCGGCGCATGGACTCCATCAGGACGGACAGGTGCAGAATGCCGCGGCCCGAGACCTCGACGCCGCTCTTGTCCTCGAGCTCCTCGATCTTCATGGTCACGTTGTTCTCGGCCTCGTTGAACAGGCGCTCCTTGAGCTGACGGGCGCCCACGATGTCGCCGTCGCGACCGACGAGCGGGGAAGTCGAAGCCTCAAAGACGATGGACAGGGTCGGCGGGTCGATCTCGATGGGCTCGAGCTCAACGGGGTTCTCGGGGTCGGTGTAGACATCGCCGATATCGGTGCGGTCGATGCCAACAACGGCGGCAATGTCGCC
>OLIY01001824.1_pt1 | contig 12784 bp, 15 predicted proteins | sample 1601431 | NCBI WGS metagenome assembly OLIY01 (sample SAMN04168659, study PRJEB22393) | human gut metagenome | biome: human gut microbiome; feature: stool | host: Homo sapiens | collected 2014-05-12
AGCAGTTCCAGCGGGAGCTGGACCGTTACAAGGATGTCACGGCCGAGACGCTGCGCGCGAACCTCGTGGCGTTCCTGCGCGAGGTGGCTCCCGTGGCCGACGAGGCGGGTGCGGTGCTGGCGATCCATCCCGACGATCCTCCGTTCCCGATCCTCGGTCTGCCCCGCATTCTCTCCACCGAATCCGACTTTCAGAAATTGGTCGAGGCGGTCCCCAACCCTTCGAACGGGCTGTGCCTCTGCACGGGTTCGTTCGGAGTGTCGGCCGCGAACGACCTGCCGGGAATGATGCTGCGGCAGGGCGACCGGGTGAATTTCGTCCACCTGCGCTCGACGCAGCGCGATGCCGAGGGCAACTTCTACGAGGCCAACCATTTGGAGGGCGACGTGCCGATGTACGACGTGATGAAAGCCCTGCTGGAGATTCAGCAGCGCCGACGCATCTCGATCCCGATGCGTCCGGACCACGGCCACCAGATGATCGACGACCTGAAGAAGAAGACCAATCCGGGATATTCGTGTCTGGGCCGCCTGCGCGGGCTGGCCGAACTGCGGGGACTGGAGCTGGGCATCGCCCGGTCGCTGTTTGCCGATAAATAGGGCAGTCTTGCGCATGACGAATCGGTGCGCCTCGTGAGGGGCGCACCGATTGTGTCAGAACGGGTTTCGGAGCTATTTTTTGGCCGGGGCCGCCGGGGTCTGCTGTCCGGCAGTGGTTTTCGGAGCCGCCGGGGTCGCCGGAACGGTCTCGATCACGTCCACCTCGGTCACTACCCAGCTGAAAAGGTCGTTCGCACACTGGCTCTCCAGCCGGCGGATCTGCGACATGTCGCTCGTGTCGGCCAGAATGGCGTTGAAGAACTGGTCCATCGTGGCGTACGTCGCATTGACCTTCGCCGCGAAGCAGTTGTAAAAGGCTTTCTGCTGCTCGTGGTCAAGCCCTGCGGGCAGCACGCCCTGCGCTACGAGGTAGTTGTAGGGGGTAGATGTGCCGCATGTTGCGGGCGTCGGCGTTCAGTTCGTCGACGATCGTCGAGACGACCACCATGTCCACCGTGTCGTCGACGCCCTGCATCTGGACGAACTCCATGTAGACGGGATAACTGTTTTCGAGCTGCCCGGCCACTTCGTCGGAGAAGAGCACGAACTCGGCGTCGTTCAGGTCGTCGAGGTACACCATCTGGCGGTAGCTGCGCAGCGCTTCGCGCATCGCTTTGCGCTGTTCGTGGTTCCATTGCCGTTGCTGCGAGCAGCCGAAAAATCCTGCCGCGAAGATTGCCAGCAGAGGTACACAGAGGAGAATTTTTTTCATTTTTTACCCTGATTTTGGTTTTACTTCATTTCGGAACGCAATAGATGTGCCAAAAAAATCATATCTTTGGGGAAAAGAACCCGTTATGGATGTTTTGAGTTTCCGCGACTACTGCCTGTCGCTGCCCCTCACGGAGGAATCGACGCCGTTCGACGAGACGACGCTGGTCTACAAGATCGGCGGGAAGATGTACGCCTGCGCGGATATGAACGATTTCGGGCAGGTGGCCGTGAAGTGCGACCCCGACGAGGCGGTCCGGCTGCGCGAGCGGTACGAGGAGATCGGCCCGGCCTACCATTTCAACAAGACGCACTGGAACGGCATCCGCACCGCGGGCGACCTGCCCGACGCCTTCATCCGCGAGCAGATACGCAACTCCTACCTGCTGGTCGTGCGGCGCAGCGTCACGCCCAGGAGCCTGCGCGAGGAGATTCTGCGTCATGTCGAAGAGCACGGGCTGCCGGAATGAACCTTCAACCTCCGAAAACGATACGATGACGATGAGAATGCGATTTCTTTTTGCGGCGCTGACCCTTGCGCTGGCAGCGGGTTCGTGCAGCCGCGAACCGCGGACCGAACTTTTCAACGGCCGGGACCTCGCCGGATGGGTGTGCGTCACCGACCCGGAGGGCGTCGGCGACGCCCGGGATGCCTTCTCCGTGCAGAACGGGAATATCCGCATAGCGGGCAGTCCGTTCGGGTACATGCGCACGGAGGAGACCTACGACGATTACCGGCTTCACGTCGAGTGGCGTTGGATCGGCGAGGCGACGAACAGCGGCATTTTCCAGCGCGTGCAGGCCGGCGACCGGCTTTGGCCCGAGGCTGTCGAGTGTCAGTTGCAGGCGGGGCGCGCGGGCGACCTGCTGGGGCTGGGCGGCGCGAAGATCGCCGGGGCGGAGAGCAACGGAAGGGTCTTCATCAAGCCGCGCAGCGGCGGGGAGTGCGAGCGGCCCGCAGGCGAATGGAACTGTGCCGAGATCGTCTGCGTGGGCGATCATATCGCGGTCTGTGTCAACGGCGTTTTGCAGAACGAGTGCACCGGATCGGTCCGCAGCGGGTATATCGCGCTTCAGAGCGAGGGCGGTCCCGTGGAGTTCCGCAACATCTGGCTGACCCGCTTGAGACGCGGGATTTAGGTTGCGGCTGGCGGCTTCGGCTTGCTCTCGTCACGAACACGCGAACATGCGAACAAGGGGTGTTCGCCCCTGTTCGCGCGTTCGCCCGGTTAAGAACCGGGATTTGCATTGCGACTGGCAGCTTCGGCCCGCTCTCCGTCCGGTTCTGCGCCCGGTTCTCCGCGAACATGCGAACATGGGCGAACACCTCCTGTTCGCGTGTTCGCCCGTCGCGGTTTCTTCAGGGCGAAGACCGCAGGTCGGGCGTCCCGATGGCGCAAGTACGAAAATTCTTCGTACTTTTGCCTCTCGTAAGAAGAGAATATGAAGACGAATGCTGAAAAACTGCCGTCGCCCTGGGTGTCGGCCATTCCGCTGGCGGTGCTGACGGGACTCCTCTATGTCGTGATCCGCGCCTTCGGCGGCGAGGCCATCAACGGCGGAAGCCAGATCGCCCTGCTGTCGGCCACGTCGGTCTGCGTGATGCTCTCGATTAGCATCTACCGCTGCCGCTGGGCCGTGCTCGAAGAGGCCATCATCGACAACATCCGCGCCTCGGCGTCGGCCATCGTCATCCTGCTGCTGATCGGCGCCATCGCCGGCACGTGGATGATCTCGGGCGTGGTCCCGACGATGATTTATTACGGACTGCAAATCCTCCACCCGTCGTTCTTCCTCGTGGCTTCGTGCGCGATCTGCGCCGTGGTGTCGCTGATGACCGGATCGTCGTGGACCACCATCGCCACCATCGGCGTGGCACTCATGGGCATCGGCCAGGCGATGGGCTTTTCGGAAGGATGGGTCGCCGGAGCCATCATCTCGGGAGCCTATTTCGGCGACAAGCTCTCGCTGCTCTCCGACACCACGGTGCTGGCCTCGTCGACGGCCGGCGTCGAGGTCTTCACCCACATCCGCTACATGCTCTACACCACCGTTCCGTCGATGCTCATCGCCCTCGGGGTCTTCACCGTCGCGGGCCTGGCGCTCGACCACGGAGTTTCGACCCATGCCGAAATGTATGCCGCGACGCTCGCCGCGACGTTTCGCATCACGCCGTGGCTCCTCGCGGTGCCGCTGGCCACGGGAATGCTCATCGCGCGGAAACTCCCGGCCATCGTGACGCTGTTCTCGTCCGTGGTCTTCGCCTGTGCGGCGATGCTCCTGGCGCAGCCCGAACTGGTGGCCCGGGTGGCGGGCGTCGGGGAGCTGGACTTCATGTCGGGGTTCAAGGGGGTGCTGATGACCTGCTTCGGCCCGACGGCCATCCCCACGGGCGCGCCGCAGCTCGACGAACTGGTCGCCACGCGCGGCATGGCCGGCATGCTCAATACCGTATGGCTCATCATCTGCGCCATGTGCTTCGGCGGCGTGATGACCGGCAGCGGCATGCTGGGTTCGCTGACGGCCGTTTTCCTGAAATTCGTCCGACGCACCTTTTCGGCCGTGGCTTCGACGCTGGGGGCCGGAATCTTCTTCAACCTCTGCACCGCCGACCAGTATATCTCGATCATCCTTTCGGGGCGCCTTTTCCGGGAACTTTATGCGGAGCGGGGGCTCGAACCGCGGCTGTTGAGCCGCTCGGTCGAGGATTCGGCCACGGTCTGCTCCGTGCTGGTGCCGTGGAACTCGTGCGGCATGACGCAGGCCACCGTGCTGGGTGTTTCCACATTCGTCTACATGCCTTACTGTATTTTCAATATTGTCAGTCCCCTGATGTCGCTGATGGTGGCGGCCATCGGGTGGAAGATCAAAAGAGCCGCAGGTACTGCGGCGCATCCGCATTAATATGGAATATAAGATGGATACCGGACTTGTGATATTCGACCTCGACGGCACGCTGCTCAATACGATCGGCGACCTGGCTGTCGCATGCAATGCCGTGCTGGCCATGCGCGGCCTGCCGCAGCATACCTATGACGAATACTGCCATTTCGTGGGCAACGGCATCATGCGGCTCGTGGAGCGGGCGTTGCCCGAAGAGCTCCGCACGCCTTATACGGTCGCGGCCGTGCGCGCGGATTTCGTGAAATATTATACCGAGCATATCGACGTTTATACGAAACCCTACGAAGGAATTCCGGAACTGGTTGCGGAGATCGCGCGGCGAGGTATCCGTATCGCCGTGGCATCCAACAAGTTCCAGGCTGGAACGGAAAAACTGATCCGGTTGTTTTTCCCCGGTGTCGAATTCGCCGCGGTCTTCGGCCAGCGCGAGGGCGTGCCGCTCAAGCCCGACCCCGCGGTGGTGGGGGAGATACTTGCGCTTACGGGCGTGGCGAAGGAGCGGGTGCTCTATGTCGGCGACTCGGGCGTGGACATGCAGACAGCCGCGGCCGCCGGTGTTCGCTCGGTCGGGGTGACGTGGGGGTTTCGTGAGCGCACTGAGCTCGAGGAGGCCGGGGCGCGGCACATCGTCGACAATCCGGCCAAGATATTGGAGTTGTTATAGTCCGGGTGCCGCGGTTGTCCGGCAGTCCGGATCCTTTTGCGGATTCTTCTCAATTTATGCCGAATATGTGAATATTCCCAGAAAATTGCATGATTCCGGGAAAAAAGACATATATTTGTTCCCGAATAGTAACATATGGCGAAGAACAACAATACCGAGCGTGACCGGGATGTTACCGAACAGCGTATGCTGAAAGCGGTGGGCGAGATGATCCGCAGGGATGGTTTCGAGAAACTCGGGGTCAATGCCGTCGCGGCGCATTGCGGAGTCTCGAAAATACTTATCTACCGCTATTTCGGTTCGCTGGACGGACTGCTGGCCGCCTATATCCGGCAGCACGATTTCTGGATCAATTTTCCGCTCGACATTCCCGGCCGCGCGCATTTGCCCGAATTTCTGAAAAAGACGTTCCGCACGATGATCGGGCGTTTGCACGGCGACCCTACGCTTAGGCGCCTGTACCGCTGGGAGTTGTCCTCGAAGAACGAACTCGTGGCGGCGCTCCGCAGGCAGCGCGAGCAGGCCGGGCTGGAGTTGATCGCCCGGGTGTCGCGGAAAACCGGGCTGCCCGAGTCGGAGGTGGCCGTGCTGGCTACTTTCCTGACGGCTTCGGTGACCTACCTTGTGCTGTTGGAGGAATATTGCCCGGTTTACAACGGGATTCCGATCGGAGAGGCTGCCGGCTGGGAGCAGATCGTCCTCGGGATAGACCTGCTGATCGACAAGACTTTTAAGGAATGACCGGCCCGCGGCCCGGGAAAGAGTGTGTATTTTTTTTACAACAAATGTTACCAATAGGTAACAAAATGGAAACCAAAAACAATGAGAAAGATGGCAATGGCATGGATTTTACCGTTCGTATTGCTTGGTTCCTGCGATAAGAAGTTGGTCGAATACGAAAAGGGAAGCGTGGAAATTGTCGTGGAACGGGGCGACGCATGGCTGCATGATTTTCCCCTGTTCCTGGGGATTAAAAGGAAGAACCCGCCGCAGATCGCGGTCTGGATCGAAGATGCGCAGGGGCGCTACCTCTCCACGGTTTATGCGAGTTCCAAAATCGCCACCCAGTCCTGGCTGGCGGCGGGCGGAAACCGCCGCAGGGAGGCGCTGCCTCACTGGTGCCATAGCCGGGGTGTGCAATATGCCGACGGGCTTTACCTGCCGACGAAAAGCGAACCGCTGGCGGACGGCATATCGGGTGCCACGCCGCGCGGCAGTTTCGACCTGAAGCTCTCGCCCGAGGCGGGGCTCGATCGGTTCGTCGTAAAGGTCGAGGTGAACCATTCGACCGATTTCAACGAAACCTATCCCGAATCGGCCAAGGAGGGGGAGCCCGGTTACTCGGGCGGGCGGCACGGGAGCGGCCAGCCGGCCGTGGTCTATGCCGCCGACGTCGACCTGTCGTCGGGCAGCGAGGAGTTCGAAGCCGTGCTGGTCGGCCACAGCAGTCCCGACGGAAGTTCGGGCGGGATAGACCCCGATATTTCGGGGCTCACTTCAGCGCTCCGGATCGTGGAACGCATTACGATCCGTGTCCGATGACGGGGCGATCCCGAGTATTGGCCGCGGCGCTGTGCGTGCTGCCTTTCCTTGCCGCCGAGGTGCCGGCGCAGGAGTTGCCCCGCTTTTCCTGTTCGGCGTCCGTAGGGACGGGTTTCGGCCTGACCCGTCCGTCGTCGGTGCCCGTCGTCTGGCGCGTGACGGGTCATTACAATGTGAGTCGCCGGTTTTCGGTCGGTGCCGGAACGGGGGGTTCCTGCTATGAAAAAACGCTCGTGCCGCTCTTTGCCGATGCGAAGTTCCTGCTTATGCGCCGCCGCAGCTTTACGCCCTATGCCGGGTGCGCCGCCGGATATGCTTTCGCACCGCGCAGGGATGCCAACGGGGGACTGCTGCTCAATCCCGAACTGGGGGTGCAGTATGCATTGCGTTGCGGTGTGCACCTGTTCTTCGCGGCAGGCTATGAGTTGCAGCGGCTGGAGCGGCTCCGGAAATACGAAGGCCGCTGGTTCTCCGCCGAATTTGCCGAGCAGCTCAGCCACGGCACCCTCCTGCTGAAGGTCGGGGTGCTGTTCTGAGCCTCGGTCAGCAGTAGGCCTTGACGTCGGCGGGGGTGATGCGCTCCTCGCTGAGTATGATGAGCCGCTCGATGACGTTGCGCAGTTCGCGGATATTGCCGCTCCAGGGCATCGTTTGCAGCTCGGCAAGCGCTTCGTCCTCGATGCGTTTTGCCGGGATGTGGTATTCGGCACAAATTGTGCGTATGAAATGGTCGACCAGCAGCGGGATGTCCTGCGCATGTTCGCGCAGCGCCGGGACGCGCACGACGACCACTCCGATGCGGTGGTAAAGGTCTTCGCGGAAATTGCCCTTCCGGATCTCCTCGCGCAGGTTCTTGTTCGTGGCGGCGATGACGCGTACGTTGACCTCGATGTCCTTGTCGCTGCCTACGCGGCTGATCCTGTTTTCCTGAAGCGCCCGCAACACCTTGGCCTGCGCCGCCAGCGACATGTCGCCGATCTCGTCCATGAACAGCGTGCCGCCGTCGGCCTGTTCGAACTTGCCCCTTCGCTGCTTGATGGCCGAGGTGAAGGCGCCGCGTTCGTGGCCGAAGAGTTCGCTTTCGATCAGTTCCGAGGGGATCGCCGCGCAGTTGACCTCGACGAACGGAGCCGCGGCGCGGTTGCTTTTGGCGTGCAGCCAGCGTGCGACCAGCTCTTTGCCGGTGCCGTTTTCGCCCGTGATCAGCACGCGCGCTTCGCACGGCGCGACCTTGTCGATCAACAGGCGGACATGTTCGATCTGGGGCGAGGTGCCGATGATATGCTCCGTCTGCGCATTGTGCCCGCGGCGGGTGCGGCGTGCCGGGGCCGCCGCGGGGGCGGGCACGGGGGCCGGGTCGTCGATCGTGCGGTGGATGGACTGCAGCAGGCGGTTCATGTCGATGGGTTTGGTCAGATAGTCCTGGGCGCCGTTGCGTACGGCCTCCACGGCCGAGTCGATTGACGCCTCGGACGACAGCACGATGAACGGGACGCCCTTGTCGGGGATTTTACACCCGGTGTCCGACAGGATGACGTCGAACGGGATTTTCTCGCACATGTTCGAGGCCGCCTCTTCGTCTTCGGCGGCCTCTGTCGAGAAACCTTCGTATTCGAGCCGCTCGCGCAGCGTGTTTCGCATACTTTTTGATTGGTCTAAAATTAAAACCTTTGCCATAGCTTGTTTTTCCTGAAATTTTACCTACTTTTGTCCCAAAGTTATGACTTTCTGCGGTGTAAAACCAATCTTGTAGGGTCTTGCCGGACGGGGTGGAAAGTCGGAAAAAACGTCTTGAATCGGTTTACCGCAACGGGCTTGCCGGACGCTCCGGCGGACGGATTGAAACAGTGCGGAGAACCGCAAATACAATATGAAAAAGAATTATAATTACACACGACGCAAGTTGTACCTGCCCGAGTATGGGCGTCATATCCAGGAGATGATCGACTCGTTGCAATTGATCGAAGACCGTCGCGAGCGCAACCGCCAGGCGCGTGCCGTGATCGCCGTGATGGGCAACCTGAACCCGCTGTTGCGCGATACGGCCGACTTCACGCACAAATTGTGGGATCACCTCTTTATCATGTCTGATTTTCAGTTGGATGTGGACTCTCCCTATCCGCGTCCCTCGCGTCAGGATCTGACGGTCGCACCGCGGAGGATGCCCTATTCGCAGCGGCGCATCCTGTTCAAGCATTACGGGAAATATGTGGGAGAGATGATCCGTTCGCTGGTCGGCAAAAGCAGTCCCGACGTGAGCCGGACGGTCGACAATCTGGCGCGTTACATGCGTGCCAAGAGCTACGAGTACAATCAGGAACACCCCAACAACGAGGTGATCATAAAAGATATAAGACAAATGTCCGGCGGGAACATTTCGATAGACGAAGCTGCTATCAATAATCTCCGAAGCGACTATAAACAACACTTTACGGCCCACCCCCAAAAAGGCCCCCAGCGCACCGGCGGACGTCCCGTGCAGAAAGGCCGTAACAATCCGCGTGCCCGTCAGGGCAATTATCAGCAGAATCACCAGGGGCAGCATCAGGGATACGTTAAAAACGGCCGTTCGTACAATTCGACCAAATAATTTTGCGTTATAAGGCAAAAAAGTTATATTTGTAGTTACGAAAATCCGGTTGCGGCAGGCGTATCCCGCCGGAAGCGGGATAGGGAACGGTGCGATTCGGCCCGTCGTGTTGCGCGGACGGCCTCGTGCGGGATATTCCCGCGGACGGCGACGTTCCCGGTACGCGCGGTCTTTCCTTCGTTCGCCGAAACCGAATATTGTGTGTTTCCTGCGTCGGGAAGAGCGGCACCGGTTCGAATTGAAGAACGTCCCCTCCACCCCGTCGCTTTACACGATCTCCTACAACGGCGAGAGCGTGCCCGTGCTGATCGAGGGCGGCGACCGCCTGACGATCAATTCGGCGGGCAGTTTCGCCCGCAACTATACGGTCGAGGGGAACGAGGAGTCGTCGCTGCTGCGCGAATTCAACCTCGCCTATGTCGAGGGGGCCGAAAAGCTCAACGACATCGCCGCAGCCTATGCCCGCAACGGCCAGTCGGAGGAGGAGCTCAAACGCCTTGCCAAAGCCTATTCGGACGAATACCTGCGCATCAAGCGTGCGCAGCTCGCATTCATCGTCGAACACAAGGCGTCGATCGCGGCGGTCTATGCGCTTTCGCAGCGCCTGCCCGGCGACCGCTACCTCTTCAACGGGCAGGGCGACGCCGTCTACTACCGCACGGTGGCCGATGCGCTCGAAGAGCGCTATCCCCAGTCGCCCTATCTGGCGTCGCTCCATGCCGAGATTTCGCGCCTCGATGCGTTGCAGAACCTCTCGGCGACGGTCTCCGAAGCGGGCTTCCCCGATCTGGAAATCGCCGACATGTACGGCAAGAAGGTGCGGCTGTCGTCGCTCGAAGGCAATGTCGTGCTGATCGACTTCTGGTCGCCGTCGCTGGGTAACAGCAACGCGCTGAACGCCGACCTGAAACAACTTTACGAGAAATACCACGACAGCGGGTTCGAGGTCTACCAGGTGGCCGTCGATACGTCGAAACCGCTGTGGATCACCGCCGTGCAGGAGCAGCAGCTGCCGTGGATCTCGGTCAGCGACCTGCGCGGGCGTTCGTCCGTGGCCCTCGGGCTTTACAACGTGCAGCGGCTCCCGGCCAATTTCCTGATCGACAAGGAGGGGAATATCGTCGGGAAGGATATTTACGGCAAGAGCCTCGAACAAAAACTCGATGAACTGACCCGTTGATGTACTATTTCGCATCGGATATCCACCTGGGCGCAGGCGGCGAGGCGTTTGCGCAGCAGACCGAACGGCGCTTCGTGCGCTGGCTCGACGATGCGGCGCAGGATGCGGAGGCGATTTTCCTGGTGGGCGACGTCTTCGACTTCTGGTTCGAATACCGGGGCGTGGTGCCCAAGGGCTTCGTGCGGACGCTCGGCAAGCTGGCCGAACTGACCGACCGGGGTATCCGGGTGGTATTCTTTACGGGAAACCACGACATGTGGGTCGGCGATTACCTCGCCCGCGAATGCGGCGTCGAGATCTATACCTCGCCGCAGCAATTCTGCCTGAACGGTAAAAACGTCTTCATCGCCCACGGCGACAACATGAACATCGACGGACAGCCGGTGCTCAAATTCCTCAATACGGTATTCCGCTCGCGGACGTTGCGCTGGCTCTTTTCGTGGCTGCTGCATCCCGACCTGGCGATGCGCTTCGGGCACTGGTGGAGCGGCAAGTCGCGCAAATCGCACGGTGCCGAGGAACTCGACGTCTCGCTTACCGAGCCGCTGATCGAATATGCCCGCCGGTATGCCGCCGAGCACGACGTCGACCACTTCGTCTTCGGGCACATGCATTTCCCGCGCGACTACCGCGAGCAGGGCCTGCATGTGATAAACCTGGGGTGCTGGGAGAAATACCCTTCGTGCGCCGTGCTGGACGCATCGGGCGGAATGACTTTAAAAATGCTGGAGAGATGAAACAATACCTCGACCTGCTGCGGCGGATCAAAGCCGAGGGCGTCGTCCGCGGCGACCGTACCGGCACCGGCACCAAAGGCGTCTTCGGACACCAGATGCGTTTCGACCTCTCCGAAGGCTTCCCGCTGCTGACGACCAAAAAAGTATTCCTGAAAGGCGTGATCCACGAATTGCTGTGGTTCCTGGCGGGCGATACCAATATCAAGTACCTCGTGGACAACGGCGTCCATATCTGGGACAACGATGCTTTCCGCTATTACAACGAACTCTGCGTGCGCCATGGTGTGCTGCCCGTCGACCGGGATACGTTCCTGCGTGCGGCACAGGACGGTGTCGAATCGCCTGTCGAAGGGTATCGGTTCGGCGACCTGAACCATGTGTACGGTTACCAGTGGCGCAGCTGGCCCAAGCCCGACGGCCGCTTCATCGACCAGATCGCGCAGGCGGTCGAACTGATACGGCACAATCCCGAGTCGCGGCGCATCATCGTCTCGGCCTGGAATGTCGCCGAGATCGGGGACATGGCATTGCCGCCGTGCCACGTGTTGTTCCAGTTCTACGTGGCCGGGGGGAGGCTCTCGTGCCAGTTGTACCAGCGCAGCGCCGACACGTTCCTGGGCGTGCCGTTCAATATCGCGTCGTATGCCCTGCTGACGCTGATGACGGCGCAGGTATGCGGCCTCGAACCCGGCGAGTTCGTCCATACGCTCGGCGACGCGCACCTCTACCTGAACCACATGGAACAGGCCGACGAGCAGTTGTCGCGCGAACCGCGGCCGCTGCCCGTGATGCGGCTGAACCCCGATGTGAAATCGCTCTTCGATTTCCGCTACGGGGATTTCACGCTCGAAGGCTACGATCCCTGGCCGGCGATCAAGGCGCCGATGTCGTTCTGAGCGCGCAATCCGTGCCCGCCGTATCTGCATCGTTATACCCGGCCGCGATGCCGCCGGACGTTAAAATTTGAAATTTATGGTTAGCATTATCGTTGCCGTGGCCGAAAACGGCGTGATCGGAGATAAGAATACGTTGCTCTGGCATATTTCGGAAGACCTGAAACATTTCAAGGCCGTCACGACGGGACACCCCGTGATCATGGGCCGCAAAACCTACGAATCGCTCGGGCGCCCGCTTCCGAACCGTACCAATGTGGTCATTACGCGCCAGCAGGTCGAAATCCCCGGCTGCAGGGTAGTTCATTCGCTCGGGGAGGCCGTCGCGCTGTTTCCCGGGGACGACGAGGTTTTCGTCATCGGCGGCGCGCAGATTTATGCGCAGGCCCTGCCTCTGGCCGACCGTTTCTACCTGACGCGCGTGTTCCGCGCATACGAAGGCGACACGCATTTCCCCGAGTGGGACGAAGCGCAGTGGCGGCTCCTGTCGTCCGAATCCTTCGCATCGGGTACGAACTACCCTTATCCTTTCGCCTTCGAGACCTACGAGCGCCGGCGAAATTAGGTATTTATACCACTGCACGGCTCGCCCGTATTCCCTACCTTTGCACTGCAAAGGTTTTTTTGTTGCATCCGGCGCGGTTTCGTGCCCGGTGAAAGGTGAGATTATGGGAAAATATTTCGATATGCTGATGGAGGACGTGCGGATGAAGGAGGGCCTTCAGTCGTGCATGAACTGCGGTGTCTGCACGGGCGTATGCCCCGCGGCCGAGTTCTACAACTACGACCCACGTCAGATCGTCAATACCGTGCAGACGCGCGACGACGATGCCATCGAGGAGTTGCTGAAAAGCGATACGATCTGGTATTGCGGCGAGTGCATGTCGTGCCGTCCGCGCTGTCCGCGCGGCAATACGCCGGGGTATGTGATTCAGGCGCTGCGCACATTGTCGCAGAAGCTGGG
>OLIY01001832.1_pt1 | contig 12733 bp, 10 predicted proteins | sample 1601431 | NCBI WGS metagenome assembly OLIY01 (sample SAMN04168659, study PRJEB22393) | human gut metagenome | biome: human gut microbiome; feature: stool | host: Homo sapiens | collected 2014-05-12
CGGAATTTTTCCGTGGCTTTTTTATAATACAGACCTGAAAAAGTAAACGTATTATTATATCGAGCCGTTCAACCGTAGATTATTTACCCACCTGGTGGCCAATGATACCACCTACTGCAGCACCACCCAGCGTACCCAGCGTGCTGCCGTCAGTCAGGACTGCACCACCTATTGCACCTGCACCAGCACCGATTGCGGTGTTACGATCGCGTTTGGACCAGTTAGAGCAGGCGCTCAGCGACATTGCCAGAGTAATCGCCAGAATGGCAGCGGTCATTTTTTTGCTCGTTACTAACATAATACTTTCTCCTGAATTATTGATTCACGGAATCCAGTGTTCTTTAAGAATAGCGCTAAATTTAGGCTAACGAAGATATTTCCGTGAAACCGTTTAGCGAAGGCATTACAAACACTATCCTGAAGTTGGAGGTTCGTTCCTGTTATATCGCTAACATTAATTTTACGACTTAATCCTGTTAACGACAGGTAAAAAGTCTTAATTGGGCTGTCAGATAACTCTCAGAGAGGAGATGATTTGCCAACTGACAAATCATCTGCTGAAGATGTTACGCGTGGGCATCAATGATATTGACGGTTAATCCGGAGTGCTCAAGCTGCATTTGTACGCTGGCGCTAAGTCTGGAGTCCGTGACTACGCGGCTGAATCGCTCTAATGGACCCAGCGTGTACGGGTGAATGGCTTCGAATTTTGAGCTGTCAGTAAGCACAATAACTTCTGCACCTTTTTCCAGCACCGCGTTAACCACATCAGAACGCATCATGTCGCGTCCGGTGAAGCCGGTGTCAGCCTGCCAGCCATCAATGCCGATAAAGGCCTTGCTGAAGTGTACCTGCTGGATAAACTGGCGAGTTAAGGGCCCAACCATACTTTCGCTTTTTTTCTGATAGATGCCGCCAAGGAGAATCACTTCGCAAGGGGTTTCTTTCAGCAGATGGGCTATATAGCTGCTGACGGTAATGATGGTGACATCTTTTTGCTCCGCGAGCGTTCTGGCTAAGAGCGCATTGCTACTGCCGTTTTCAATGAATACGGACTCGCCTGGGCTTACCAGCGATGCGGCGAATTCAGCCAGCTCACGCTTCAGCGTAAAATTAGTCATCATGCGCGTTTCCACATCATCGCTGTTCAATGAAACAGCAAAACCGTGCGCTCGGCGTAAATAACTCTGTTTTTCCAGTGTGTTCAGATCCTGTCGAATCGTCACTTCTGAGACACCGGTGATTTTTGCCAGTTCGGCAACGCTCATCTGACCTTTATCAGTCACCATCTGCAAAATAGATTGTTGTCGGGAATTCATAATATTAATTTTATTGCGATATCGTATCGGAAATTAAACGGAAACTGCCTCACGTGCAGTTTGCTTACAGCAGCGACATTAAAGGGTTAATGCCATCAGATCTCCCAGGGAGCCTTGTGCTTTTTGGGCAAAGATTCGGCATCTTCTTTGGTCATGTTTAGCAGCTCAGCCTTCAGAATTTCGAGATTATGGATAGCTGAGTGGTAATCACCTGCAACGAGGATATCCAGCACAGTATCAATGCGTTCGGCCAGACGCTGAGCGTCGATATCAGACATGGTTATCATCCTAATGGCAATAGAGTTTGAATTTCATGATGCAGAATTTCATGGCAAAAGAGAAGGGAAAAATAGTATTAACTTCAACGATAGAAGAATATTATATATTCTGTGATTACATGCAGATAGGATCGTTACGTAATGTCCATTTATGGCTATTCTCAACGTTTGATCCCACTGCATTAGCGTGTTTTTTTATTCAGGTGCCGTCGATACCAACGTTCAAATGCAACTGCTGGCATTGGCTTGGCAAACAAAAAACCCTGACGCTCGTTGACGCCATTTTTGGTTAAAAACGCATCCTCTTTCGCGCTTTCAACACCTTCGGCGATGACCTGTAGGTTGAGTGCCTGTGCGACCGCAACAATGGCACGTACCAGCGACTGCGAAACAGGTTGTTTGTGTACATCCCTGACAAAGGTTTGATCCAGTTTAATTGCATCAAGTGGGAACCGGGCCAGTTGAGACAGTGACGAATAACCGGTACCAAAATCATCCAAATGGATTTGCGCCCCCATCTGGCTAAACTGCTGAATGACGGACAGTGCCAGTTGCTCATTTTCAATTAAACTGCTTTCCGTTAACTCGACATCGATGGGGCAATATTCAAAGTCGAGTTCATGAAGCACCTGCTTGAGATCGGTAAATAGCGTCTGATCGGCGAGCTGCCGGGCAGAAACGTTTACCGCCACGCGCAGATTGATTCCCTTTGCGCGCCATTTTGCTATCTGACGCACAACGTCCAGAATAACCCAGCGACCCAGAGGAACGATAAGCCCTGAGTCTTCGGCGTAGGAGATAAATTCCAGTGGTGGAATGAGGCCACGTTCCGGAGACTGCCAGCGAACCAGCGCCTCCAGGCTGCGCACTTCGCCTCGCCAGGTTATCTTTGGTTGATAATGGATAACCAGTTGATCGTTTTCCAGCGCCTTGCGCAGATTAGTATCCAGCCACAGATATTCAAATACCCGCTGATTCATTTCCGGAGAGAAAACACAAAACTGTCCGCGGCCACCTTCTTTCGCGGTGTACATGGCCGTATCGGCGTTACGAATGACGCTCTCGCAGTCCTGACCATGTTGTGGAGCGAGGGAAATACCAATAGAGCATCCGGTATAGATTTCAATCAGGCCGATGCGAAAAGGTTGACGCAGGCGTGTCAGAATACGCGACGCGGTGGCTTCCAGTGAACCCTGGGATGTTTCGGTGGCAAGGACAATAAACTCATCGCCGCCAAACCGTGCCAGTAACTGGTTTTCGCTAAGGCAACTGAGAATTGCCAGCGATACGCTTTGCAATAGCTGATCGCCAAACATATGCCCGTAGGCATCGTTTACCTTTTTGAAGTTATCCAGATCGAGGTACACAATCCCGACCTGAGTATCGCCCGCGTTCTCAATTGCATTGCTGATCAGATCATGAATAGCGTTGCGATTGGGTAATCCAGTGATAGAGTCGGTATTCGCCAACACCCGCAAACGCTCCTGGGCGCGGCGTTCTTCAGTGATATCGGTCCCGGAACAGATCAGAAATATTTCGTTCTTGCCGCTACCGTTATGCACAAATTTATTACGAAATAAAAACAGACGCTGTCCTTTGCAGGTCTTCACCCAGCGTTCAACTTCATATGAGTTACCTTCGCGAAAAAAGACCTCAATATTGCGTCGTGACGCGGCAGCTTCACGTCGACTCATAAATAATGTAAATACACTTTGGCCAATGACTTCACGTTCTTTGAGTCCGGTATACTCTTCGCACAGTCGATTAAACCGCTGAATGTTGCCCATGCGATCAAGAATGACAATAACTGAATTGGCTTCAGAAACCACCTGTTCGGCAAAAGAGAGGCCGTGAGCCAGGTCACGGGCGACGGAAGGGGTGTCATCCCAGGCGGATGCGCTACCGGCCCATTCACGCTTATTGATTTTTCGGCCGACCAGATGCACGGGAATGTTGTCATCTTCAATCGGTAACGTCATTAATAAACTTGACGTAATTACCGTCATCTCGCGAATGCGTTCGGCTTGTTCCGGGGATAATTCGATGGTCTGATCGGCCTCTGACGTTTCTTCGACAGAGAAATGCAGGATGTTGCAATCCTCTGACAAACGCCAGTAAGGGTTATTAGTGCCCACATAGCTATACAACGTAATCAGCTCCCGGACGTCTTTCATGATGTGTACTATCCCGTTTAAAGCGCATAGAGCCTCAAAAGTATGGGTAGCCATGATTCATTCAGGGTGATTATGGCTGAACGTATTGTTTTTTTTATATATTTATGTGTAATCCAGAATCCGTAAAAAGCAAAGCCAACGGAACTGAAAAATAGTAAATAAATTTTTTGACTGGATGAAAGAAGTGTAGTGCGCGGTTGAAATTTGGGAGGTAAAAAGAAAACGACCTTTCAAAAATGAGAAAGGCCGCTTGATTTATGCGTGTTACGCGGCTGGACGCGCGATAACGCTGCGGGTTTCCATCCGTACTTCAGCGATAGTTACGTCAATCACATCCGTGACTTTGTAAACAACTTCACCTTTAATTTGCACGGTGCCGCTTTCCTGGCTGCATACCAGTTCATCACGAACGGCGTGCAGGAACGGTGCTGGAATAAATGCAACAGCGCCATTATCAACTAAGCGCACGCGCATGCCACCGCGGCTGACGTCAATGATCTCGGCCGCAAAGCGGGTATCGGTACCGGCTTTATCACTCAGGAAACGGGCGTATAGCCAGTCACCCACGTCACGCTCAGCCATCCGGTTCAGGCGACGACGTTCTGCCATTTGCACGGTGGTATCATCCTGAGGTCGGGCGATGGTTTCGCCTTTGATGACGGCCTTAAGCAGACGGTGGTTGATCATATCGCCATACTTACGGATTGGGGAAGTCCAGGTGGCATATGCCTCCAGACCCAGCCCAAAGTGTGGACCTGGTTCAATACTTATTTCAGCGTAGGACTGGAAGCGGCGAATTCGGCTGTCGAGGAAGCCGGATGGCTGAGCATCCAGTTCGCGGCGCAGTTTGCAGAAACCTTCCAGAGTCAGGACTTCTTCGGCATCGACGTGCATACCGTGGGTTTTCAGCAGCGCGGCCAGAGCGTCGGCGTTGGCCGGGTCGAATCCCATATGGACGTTATAAATACCGAAACCCAGTTTGTCGCGAAGCACACGAGCGGCGCAAATATTTGCCGCAATCATGGATTCTTCCACGATACGGTTTGCGATGCGTCGTGGCTCAGCGACGATGTCCAGTACTTCACCTTTTTCACCGAGAACGAAACGGTAATCCGGGCGATCTTTAAAGACCAGCGCGTGGTTATGACGCCACTCTCCTCGGCTCAGGCAAATACGATGCAGCAGACGGATCTGTTCCGCAATCGCGTCGTTTTCTGGTTGCCACTCGCCTGTACCTTCCAGCCAGTCGGAAACATTGTCATAGGCCAGCTTCGCTTTTGACTCAATTGTCGCAGCGAAGAAAGTGATGTTGTCTTCAATCGTGCCATCGGCGGTAATGCTCATACGACAAGCTAAAACCGGGCGCACTTCGTTCGCGCGCAGAGAGCAGAGATCGTCAGACAATTCACGTGGCAACATCGGGATATTGAACCCCGGTAAATAATTGGTGAACGCGCGAATTTTTGCCGTTTTATCCAGCTTACTGCCTTCTGCAATCCAGGCTGTTGGGTCGGCAATGGCGACGGTTAATTGTAGCGTGCCGTCAGCTTGTTCTTCAGCATACAGCGCATCGTCCATATCTTCGGTGCTGGCGCTGTCGATGGTGACGAAATTGAGGGCGGTTAAATCTTCACGAACCAGGCCTTCGTCCAGCATTTCGGTTGCTACGCCGTCCGGTGCTTCTTTTTCCAGATTATGACGCGCAAGGGTAACCCACCACGGTACAAAGTGATCGTCACCAAAAGTGATGTATTGTGTCAGTTCAGCATAGAAAGAACGATCGCCTTTCAGCGGATGACGGCGCATTTCGGCAACCGCCCAGTCACCTTCTTTAAACTCGTGGTTCAGGCCACGGGCTGCGCGGCAAGGAATGGCGTCTTTTAAGAGTGGATGATCAGGAACGATGGCCAGACGGTCATTTTTGCCCTGAACTTTACCCACGAAACGAGTCAGGAACGGTTCAACCAGTTCTTCTGGCTCTGCGGATTCACGTTCTTTTTCACTGTGGATCACCGCGATAATTCGGTCGCCATGCATGACTTTTTTCATCTGCGGCGGCGGAATGAAATAACTTTTTTGCGCGTCGACTTCCAGGAAGCCAAAGCCTTTTTCTGTGGCTTTTACCACCCCTTCAGCGCGTGGCGTCTGGGAATGCAGTTGCTGTTTAAGCTGCGCTAGCAGCGGGTTGTCCTGAAACATAATTGTCTATTTTGGTGGCCATTAGAGCGGCTGACAGTTTTACGCGAATCTGTCTGACGCGGCAAGGTTAATATGTCTCACCCAACGCGATTTTTAAGCGATTTATCCAGCCACACAGCCCGCTCCATACCAGCAGATTAATAATCTGCGTTGATGATTTTTCGTGTTCGAGTAATGGGCTGAACTGGGCGGCGCTAAAGCGATCGGGTGCTCGGGTCAGCCATTGTATCGCCTGAACGGTAGCGCGCTCAACAGAATGACGGTCTGCCCATCGGTTAATTTCATTTTCGCCCTTGCGCAGAAGGGGGCTGATTTTTTTATATTCATTTGATGAATTCATACAGGCGGCAAAACAAGCAGGACTGCCATTTATCCGCGCGCATAACAACGCCGCAAGCTGATTATCCGGCTGTGTATTGACCCGTGTGCTGTTTAACAACTTTTCGAGAAGGGAAAGTGAAATAGGGTGGAGAGAGTGTGTGTTGGCCAGTTGGCAAAGTTCTGCAGTTGAACTTTTTGTGTGCTCTTCAGGGAGTTTTTCCACCTCATAGCTGTTTCGCCAGCGTATTGATTCATCAGCAAACAGTGACGCATCGGCATAGTTTTGTATCTCCAGCCCGGGTAACCAGCGTACCGGATGTCCAAGATAAGCCTGAAATGTCGCAATGGTCCGCGCCTGAAAGCCAATAAAACCAATGATTTGGTTAATGATTACACAGTCCCAGGCAGTAAGACCAACGTCATTCAGATGCTGGCGCGATCGGTTGTCGATAATAGAAGGCGAGCTAGCCAGTTGGCGGGCATATTGCGTGATTTGTGCCAACCGATGATTACTTTCCCTGGAGGAATCAGGCCCGGGGAGCGGCGTAAGTCGCGCCGAATAGTAGTTACATAACCGTTGGACGCCGCAAACCTGAGCAACCGTCAGGGCCGTCGACAAGCGTTCATAAGCGGTGAAGGTCTGTGAACGAGTCACGGTAAGCGGGTCAGGGAACAACTCTACTGCAAGAACGCGCGCAGGGACCAGCCATGAAAGGAAGGGTGCCAGCGTTTCTTCATCAAGGATCACGTCGAGCAGAAAGGGATCGCTGACCTTTGCGGCTTCCGGGACCAGAGGCAGAACGTCATACTCCGCAGTACTGGATTGCGTTTCATGATACCAGTGGCTTTTGCCGGTGATGTGGCGTTGTTCCATGGGCGCTCCTTGGTCGTAAAGGAAATCGTTATCCTGACGCAAGGCGGGAAGGGGAGAAAGACGGATCGGCGATAACAAATATCAGAAAGGTATAACAGAGATAACGGGCGGCAGAACGCCGCCCAATATTTACCAACAGAACGATTATTTCAGTTCGAGTTCGTTCATTGCAGCGATGCTGAAACCGCCGTCAACGTGGACCACTTCACCGGAGATACCGGCAGAGAGATCGGAGCACAGAAATGCCGCGGAGTTACCCACATCTTCAATAGTAACGGTACGGCGAATCGGGGTAACGGCTTCGCAATGAGCCAGCATTTTGCGGAAGTCTTTGATACCGGAAGCCGCCAGAGTACGGATCGGACCAGCAGAGATGGCGTTAACACGCACACCTTCCGGACCCATCGCGTTCGCCATATAGCGCACGTTCGCTTCCAGAGACGCTTTTGCCAGACCCATAACGTTGTAATTCGGGATAGCGCGCTCAGCGCCAAGGTAGGAAAGGGTCAGCAGGGCAGAACCCGGATTCAGCATGGAGCGGCAAGCTTTTGCCATTGCAACGAAGCTGTAGGAGCTGATGTCGTGGGCAATTTTGAAGCCTTCACGAGTAACGGCGTTAACATAGTCACCATCCAGCTGATCGCCAGGTGCAAAACCAATAGAGTGTACGAAACCGTCAAATTTCGGCCAAACTTTCCCCAGTTCAGCGAACATGGTGTCGATGCTGGTATCTTCGGCAACATCGCACTGCAGAACGATGTCAGAACCCAATTGAGCGGCAAATTCTTCTACGCGGCCTTTCAGTTTGTCGTTCTGGTAGGTGAATGCCAGTTCAGCTCCTTCGCGGTGCATCGCCTGAGCGATACCGTAGGCGATGGACAGTTTGCTGGCAACACCGGTTACCAGAATGCGCTTACCGGAAAGAAAACCCATAGCTTTAATCCTTATTGTTGATGCTTGTTGTGCCTGAAAATCAGGCGATTCGTCGTTTTAGTAAACAGTACGAACAGATAAACGGTTATTATAATCAACCTGGCTGTGGGTGGCTATAGTTGCGCTTTCTGTAGCGGAGAGAAGCTGCGGTACAGAGCATTTTGCGTTATCTACTCCTGACGCCTGCAAGGGGGAGGTTGGGGAAATATCTTATAGAATCTGACGTTGAAACTATTCGTATTAGCTCCGATAAGTTTGATGATGAAAACAGAACTGGCGACAACAAGTCGCTGTCTTTCTGATGAATTGACTCCAACTTAATATTGTCAACTATCTTCACAGAATCTCCACAATCTCTTCATTATCAGAATATGCATCATGAATAAGATAAAAATACTTTCCATTACTTTGGAGAAACGTATAATTAGCAAAAATGAGAATGATCATTCTCACCAAGTGATAGGCCAGGAGACAGAAATGACCAGCAAGCTGGAGATACGCCACAAACAGCGTCAGGATGAAATCATTAACGCCGCCCGTCGGTGTTTTCGTCGCTGCGGATTTCATGCCGCCAGTATGTCGCAAATTGCCAGCGAAGCTCAGCTTAGCGTGGGTCAGATATATCGTTACTTCGCCAACAAAGACGCCATTATTGAAGAGATGGTTCGCCGTATCATCGACTTTCGTATTGCCCAAATGGACATTGACGCGCGTACCGATCACTTCCCGGAAGTCCTTGCCTTGCGTAAATCCTTAAATGAGGACGACGACGCGCTGATGCTGGAAGTGGCTGCAGAAGCCACACGCAACCCGCGGGTTATGGCAATGCTTGAAGAAGCTGACGCCAGAATGTTCGCTAACGGTTGTGCACATATGAAAAGAATGCATCCCCATCTTAGCGACGAGCACATTCGTTGCTGCGTTGAAGTGTTTGCTACCATGATGGAAGGTACGGTTTATCGTCGTTTAACACCGCAAAAAAGCGATCCACAACATCTGCAGGAAATATATCAGGATATTGTTAGTATGTTGATAAATAAATAAGAACAGAATTAACCAATAGCGGGGGATATTAATCCCCCTTATTTCATTGCGAAATTCATTTCGCGATGCGGGTTCGTTATAACTGAATATCCCTGACATATCCTCATTAATTTCAATGAGGAGGGTATTTCTCACCCTGGAGAAAATAATGAAGTATATAGCAACATCTGTAGTGGCAATGCTGCTCTTATCGGGTTGTGATAATACGCAAAGTAACAATTCATCCCCGTCAGAAACAGAAGTCGGCGTTGTTACGCTCAAATCTCAACCGGTTTCGGTAGTCAGTGAATTAACCGGACGCACCAGTGCTGCGCTCAGTGCTGAAGTACGTCCGCAGGTTGGGGGAATTATCCAGAAACGCTTATTTAAGGAAGGTGATCTGGTCAAGGCTGGACAGCCTCTCTACCAGATTGATGCGGCCAGTTATCAGGCTGCATGGAATGAAGCTCGGGCAGCATTACAACAAGCACAGGCACTGGTAAAAGCCGATTGCCAGAAAGCGCAGCGTTATGCCCGACTGGTGAAAGAGAACGGTGTTTCACAACAGGATGCTGATGATGCTCAGTCTACCTGTGCACAAGATAAAGCCAGTGTAGAGGCGAAAAAAGCCGCACTGGAAACTGCGCGCATTAATCTTGACTGGACCACGGTAACCGCACCGATTTCGGGGCGTATTGGTATTTCGTCGGTAACCCCTGGCGCACTGGTGACCGCGTCGCAGGATACAGCGTTAACGACTATTCGTGGTCTGGATACAATGTATGTCGACCTCACTCGCTCCAGTGTCGATTTATTACGTCTGCGTAAACAGTCACTGGCGACCAACAGTGACACTATGAGCGTCTCACTTATTCTGGAAGATGGCACAACCTACAGCGAAAAAGGGCGTCTGGAACTCACCGAAGTCGCGGTGGATGAGTCTACCGGTTCGGTGACATTACGGGCAATTTTCCCCAATCCACAACAGCAGTTATTACCGGGAATGTTTGTTCGCGCTCGTGTCGATGAAGGCGTGATGGAAAACGCTATTCTCGCGCCTCAACAGGGCGTTACGCGCGATGCTAAAGGCAATGCAACTGCGCTGGTGGTGAATAAAGACAATAAAGTAGAGCAGCGAACGCTCGAAACGGGAGAAACGTATGGTGATAAATGGCTGGTGCTGAACGGCCTGCACAACGGCGACCGACTGATTGTTGAAGGTTCTGCCAAAGTCACTTCAGGGCAGACCGTCAAGGCTGTTGAAGTTCAGGCTAATGGAGGCAACGCCTGATGTTTTCGCGCTTTTTTGTTCGCCGCCCGGTCTTTGCCTGGGTTATCGCCATTTTGATTATGTTGGCGGGGATTCTGGCTATTCGCACATTACCCGTCGCGCAATATCCTGACGTTGCACCGCCGACCATTAAAATTTCAGCCACTTATACTGGTGCTTCTGCCGAAACGCTGGAGAACAGCGTGACTCAGGTTATCGAGCAACAACTCACTGGGCTTGATAATTTACTCTATTTCAGCTCAACCAGTAGCTCTGATGGTTCGGTCAGTATTAATGTGACCTTTGAACAAGGTACCGATCCAGATACTGCACAGGTTCAGGTGCAGAATAAAATTCAGCAGGCGGAGTCGCGCCTACCCAGCGAAGTGCAGCAAACGGGTGTTACGGTGGAGAAATCACAAAGCAACTTTTTGCTGATTGCTGCCGTGTATGACACCACTGACAAAGCCTCCAGTTCGGATATTGCCGACTGGCTGGTCAGTAACGTTCAGGACCCGCTGGCGCGTGTTGAAGGTGTGGGGAGTCTGCAAGTCTTTGGCGCGGAATACGCTATGCGCATCTGGCTCGACCCGGCCAAACTGGCGTCTTACTCGCTGATGCCTTCAGACGTGCAAAGTGCTATTGAAGCGCAAAACGTGCAGGTTACTGCCGGGAAAATAGGGGCATTGCCTTCACCGGATACTCAGCAACTGACCGCAACGGTACGTGCGCAGTCTCGCTTGCAGACGGTGGATCAGTTCAAAAATATTATCGTGAAAAGCCAGTCAGACGGCGCAGTTGTTCGTATAAAAGATGTGGCTCGCGTTGAGATGGGCAGTGAAGATTATACCGCTATCGGCAAACTTAACGGTCACCCGTCTGCCGGGGTTGCTGTAATGCTTTCGCCCGGTGCGAATGCGCTGAATACGGCGACGCTGGTCAAGGATAAGATTGCCGAATTCCAGCGGAACATGCCGCAGGGATACGACATCGCATACCCGAAAGACAGCACTGAATTTATTCAAATCTCCGTAGAGGACGTAATTCAGACGCTGTTTGAAGCCATCGTATTGGTGGTTTGCGTGATGTATTTATTCCTGCAAAACCTGCGTGCCACACTGATTCCGGCGTTAGCTGTCCCCGTCGTTTTGCTGGGCACATTCGGCGTTCTTGCGTTGTTTGGCTATTCGATTAATACCCTGACGTTGTTTGCAATGGTGCTGGCGATCGGCTTGCTGGTGGACGATGCCATTGTGGTGGTAGAGAACGTCGAACGCATTATGCGTGACGAAGGGTTGCCCGCGCGTGAAGCCACGGAAAAATCAATGGGCGAGATTTCTGGCGCACTGGTTGCCATTGCGCTGGTGTTGTCAGCCGTATTCCTGCCGATGGCCTTCTTTGGGGGATCTACGGGCGTAATTTATCGTCAGTTCTCCATCACCATCATCTCCGCAATGCTGCTTTCCGTGGTGGTGGCATTGACCTTGACTCCCGCCCTGTGCGGTTCCGTCCTCCAGCATGTTCCACCACATAAAAAAGGCTTTTTCGGTGCATTTAACCGCTTTTACCGCCGTACTGAAGATAAATATCAGCGAGGCGTAATTTATGTCCTGCGCCGTGCAGCCCGAACGATGGGGCTTTATGTCGTGCTGGGTGGTGGAATGGCCCTGATGATGTGGAAACTGCCGGGCAGTTTCTTACCCACTGAAGACCAGGGCGAAATCATGGTGCAGTACACGCTGCCGGCCGGTGCGACCGCTGCCCGTACAGCAGAAGTGAATCGCCAGATTGTTGACTGGTTCCTGATTAACGAGAAAGCAAATACCGATGTCATCTTTACCGTTGATGGTTTCAGTTTTAGCGGCAGCGGACAGAACACCGGGATGGCGTTTGTTTCGTTGAAAAACTGGTCTCAACGTAAAGGGGCAGAAAACACCGCCCAGGCTATCGCCCTACGGGCAACCAAAGAGCTGGGCACAATTCGTGATGCCACAGTATTTGCGATGACGCCGCCAGCCGTTGATGGGCTGGGGCAAAGCAATGGTTTTACGTTTGAATTGTTAGCTAACGGTGGAACCGATCGTGAAACACTGCTGCAAATGCGTAATCAGTTGATAGAAAAAGCGAATCAAAGTCCGGAGTTACATTCTGTACGCGCCAATGATTTGCCACAAATGCCGCAATTGCAGGTAGATATTGATAGTAATAAAGCGGTGTCATTAGGGTTGAGTTTGAATGATGTCACCGACACCCTGTCCAGTGCGTGGGGCGGTACTTATGTGAATGACTTTATTGACCGTGGTCGTGTGAAAAAAGTCTACATTCAGGGCGACAGCGAATTT
>OLIY01001838.1_pt1 | contig 12702 bp, 9 predicted proteins | sample 1601431 | NCBI WGS metagenome assembly OLIY01 (sample SAMN04168659, study PRJEB22393) | human gut metagenome | biome: human gut microbiome; feature: stool | host: Homo sapiens | collected 2014-05-12
AAGGGCGTCAAGCCGGGCGTTGACCTCGGCACCAAACTCTGCTTCGGCACCATCGCACACACCATCTGCGACTATCTGGGTGTGGATGCCTCCACGCTGGACGGCCAGAGCGTGCTGAGCGACATTTTAGCTTAAACAGGCAAAAGAAAAAGGACTGCGTGAGCAGTCCTTTTTCTTTTGCAATTCTATTTACGCTGCATCATTTTCAGCGCTGGAAGCGTCGCCGCTGCCGGAGCCGAACAGGGCGTCCAGCACGGTGGAAGCGGCCTGATGCAGGGAGGAAGCCGCCTGCTCCACCTGCTCCTGGGTCGGCATACTGAAGGACGGAGACTCAGTGGAGCCTGCCGGGGCTTCTTCGCTGCCGTCTGCAGGGACCTCGGTGGAAGCGCTGGGCTCACCGGAGGCGTCACCCTCGGCGGGCTGGCTGTCAGCGGGGGCCTCTTCCGCCGGGACTTCGCTCTCGGCGGGCTCTTCTGCGATCACGCTGTCGGGAGATTCCTCCGGGATGGATGCACCGGCGTTGGGGTCGGCGGTCGGCGTGAAGACCTCGGTCTTCTCGGGGGTCTGGCTGGTGCTGGTGAGCTTGTCCTCGCCGCCCAGAACTGCGGCGATGAGGGCCTTGGCCTCGTTGACCGAGTTCTCATCCGGCTTCATGACGTAGAGGCTCTGGCCCTTGGCGGAGTAGCACTTGGTGCTCTTCGCGCCCGAGCCGGTGACGGTGTAGCTCTGGATGTCCCAGTTGGCAAGGTCGCCCAGCTGCATCCGGACCAGCGCAGAGATCTGTTCCTGCGAGAGGCTGGTGACGAAACAGTCGGCGGCGGCGTCCATCAGCTTGGAGAAGCCCATGAGCAGGGCCGGGGATTTGAGCTTGTTGGCCACCGCGTCGATGACTTTCATCTGGTTGATGCCGCGCTGGATGTCGCCGGTCTTGAAGGCGTGGCGCTCACGGGCAAAAGCCAGAGCAGACTTGCCGTCCAGATGGTTCCAGCCCTCGGCGAAGGTGGTGGGGTCGTAGTAGCCGGGGCTGCCCACCGAGGTGAAGGCCTGGTCGGAGTAGACGTCCACGCCGCCGATGGCGTCGATGATGTTGATGAAGCCCGCAAAGTTGATGCGGAGGTAGTGCTCCACATCCACGCCGTAGAGGTTGCCCAGCGTGGCCATGCTGGTCTCGACGCCGTAGAGGCCGGCGTGGGTCAGCTTGTCCTTGCTGTCGGTGCCTGCGAGGTCAACATAGTAGTCGCGCGGGGTGTTGATGAGGGCCGCCTGCTTGGTGGTGGGGTTGACCACGGCAAGGATGTTCACGTCGCTGCGGGCCTTTTCGGTCAGCTCACCGCGGTTGTCCACGCCGCTGAGATAGACAACGAAGGGCTCTTTCGTGATCTTATTCGCTTCTGCACCGGTGAGCAGGCCGGAAGTCATGCTGTCCAGTGCGGTCAGACCCTGCTGCGCCCAGACACAGCCCACGGCCAGCGCGGCGCAGAGCAGGACGGACAGCACCCGGGCCACGACGGCACCGCTGCGGGAGGCGAGGCACTTGCGCACCAGCAGCCAGAGCAGCACCAGAAGCGCGGTGATGATAACGAGGTAGAGCACCGGCAGCATCTGGGTGCGCCAGAGCTGCACCAGCGCGGCAAGGCTCAGGATGGCCTGTAGTACCAGCAAGACCATTCCTCCTTTCGGAAGTTTGTTGTCAGCGGGGGCGGGCTCGCTGGGGTGCAGCGGCTCCCACTGTCTGCGGGGCGGCACCGGAGATTTCGGCGGCTCGGACGGAGGCGTCGGTGCCGGTCTCGTCGGTGCTTTGGGGCGGGGAGGCTCCGGCGAGAAGAAATCGGCGCTGTCTACCTCCACTTCGTCGGGCTCGCTGCGCTTGATGCCCCGGTGGATGTGCCGGGGGCCTTCGTCGTTATTCTGGGGATGGGTATGCTCGTTTTCGTCAAACATAGGCGTTCACTCCTTTGGATGTGTATGCCATCATGTGGTGGGGATGATGCTCAGCACAGCCCGGGCGGGCAGGCAGGTGGCCGTCTGGTCTTCCTCGCTGAGCCAGCCGAAGGACTCGCAGATGTGGTCAGGGCAGGGCGAATCCACAAAGCGGGCCGCGCCGTCCTGGATCCTGATGTGGACGGTGAGGTAGCCGGTGTCCACATCGTAATCGGCATCTTTTTCGAGGGGGAAGGTGAGCCTGGTGTTGCTGTCGCCATAGATGAGCTCTGCGCAGAGAGGCGCACCGGTCTGGTTTGCTTTCCGCACCAGCAGCAGCACGGCGGCTGCGGCCAGAATGACGGCAGCAAAGACCAGATCTATCAGCAGTTTTTTGTGTTGCTTCATAAAAAATTATCCTTTGAGCGGGATCTGTTCCAGCTCGGCCAGCCAGAGCGCGGCGGCTGCGTCGCTGGGCATCCGCCAGTCGCCCCGGGGCGAGAGGGTGACGCTGCCCACCTTGGGGCCGTCGGGCAGGCAGCTGCGCTTGAACTGCTGGGCGAAGAACCGCCAGTAGAAGTTGCGCAGCCACTTGTAGAGCACTTCGTCCGGGTACTCGGCCCGGCCTGCGAAGGCCGCTTTCGCCAGCCGGAATATCTTCGACGGACCGAAGCCGAAGCGGAGAACATAATAGAGGTAGAAGTCGTGCAGCTCATAGGGACCCACGAGGTCTTCTGTCTTCTGAGAAATCTCGCCGTCCTTGGCAGGCAGCAGCTCCGGGGAGACGGGGGTGTCGAGGATGTCCAGCAGCACCCGGCGCAGCTCGGCGGAGGCGGCAATGTCGGCTTCATACTGGACGAGGTGGCGCACCAGCGTCTTGGGGACACCGGCGTTGACGCCGTACATGCTCATGTGGTCGCCGTTGTAGGTGGCCCAGCCCAGCGCCAGCTCGGAGAGGTCGCCGGTGCCGACGACGAGGCCGCCGGTGCGGTTGGCGGTGTCCATCAGCTCGAGGGTGCGCACACGAGCCTGTCCGTTCTCAAAGGTGACGTCCAGCACGCTCTCGTCCTGACCGATGTCCCTGAAGTGGCTGTGGACGGTGTTGGCGATGTCGATCTCGGTAAAGCTGACGGCCAGCTCGTCGCATAAGATCTCCGCATTGCTGCGGGTGCGGTGGGTGGTGCCGAAGCAGGGCATGGTCACGGCCAGCACATCGCTGGTGGGGCGGCCCAGCTGCTTCATGGCGCGGACGGCCACCAGCAGAGCGAGGCAGCTGTCCAGACCGCCCGAGATGCCGATGACCGCCGTCTTGGCGTGGGCATGCTCGAGGCGCTTGGCGAGGCCGTCGGCCTGCATTTTCAAGATCAGCTCACAGCGCTCGGCCCGGCGGCGCTCGTCGTGGGGGATGAAGGGCGTGGGGTCTACCCAGCGGGAGAGCTTGGTCTCGGTGAGGGCAAGGTCGAAATCGACGGTCAGATACCCCTCGGCGCTGGGCTCGAAGCTGGTGTTGCGCGCCCGCTCCGACTCCATCCGCTGGCAGTCCAGCTCCGTCTCAGCCCAGCCGCCCTCGAAGGGAGATGTCTCGGCGAGGAGGGTGCCGTTCTCGGCGATGAGGTCGTGGCCGGCGAAGACCATGTCCTGGGTGCTCTCGCCGTGGCCGGCAGAAGCGTACAGGTAGCCGCAGAGCAGGCGGGCGGACTGGTTCGACACCAGCGCCCGGCGGTACTCGGCCTTGCCGACCGTCTCATCGCTGGCCGAAAGGTTCGCAATGACGGTGGCACCGGCCAGCGCATGGAAGGTGGAGGGGGGCAGAGCGCTCCACAGGTCTTCGCAGATCTCCACGCCCAGAACGAAGCTGGGCATCTGGCGGCAGCGGAAGAGCAGGGACGTACCGAAAGGCACCTCCTGCCCGCAGACTGTCACATTTTCCACCTCAGTGCTGCCCGGGGTGAACTGGCGCTTTTCGTAAAACTCGCCGTAGTTGGGCAGGTAGGTCTTGGGGACAAGGCCCAGCAGCTGCCCGCGGCAGAACACGGCAGCGCAGTTGTACAGCTTGCCCCGCACCAGCAGCGGCAGGCCCACGAGGGCCACGACGTCCAGCTCCCGGCTGGCGTCCAGCACGGTCTGCAGGGCGTCCAGCGCGCCCTGCTGCAGCGTGCGCTGCAAGAACAGATCGCCGCAGGTGTAGCCGGTGAGGCAGAACTCGGGGAACACCGCCAGCTTGACGCCGCGGGCGGCAGCGTCCTGTAACTGAGAGACGATTTGGGAAGCGTTATAATTGCAGTCGGCCACCCGCAGCGAGGGCGAGAGGGCAGCTGCTTTCAAAAAACCATCTTTCATCGGAGGATTTCACATCCTGTCTGTTGAATTAAGGCCCCGGCGGAGACGTGCTCTGTGGGGTTTTGTTCAGTATACCACAAACCGGCCCAAACGAAAAGTGACAGTGTGGTTAAAGAAACAAAAAACGCTGCCTGCACACCGCAGACAGCGCTGAAAACAAAAGATGGAAAACGAGATAGACCGTAAGCCGGGTTCTGTATTAAACGACGATCTGTCTAGACCTGCCATTGCTGACAGGTTCGTGCCGCCTTCGGGACACGCGAGCAGCGCTGTACGTCCCATATAGGCGTTGCTTCCGGTAGGGTTTACAAAGCCGCATAGTCACCCATGCGCTGGTGAGCTCTTACCTCGCCCTTTCATCCTTACCGCATTGCTGCGGCGGTTTCCTTTCTGTTGCACTTTCCCTGAGGTCACCCTCGGCTGCCGTTAGCAGTTACCGTGCTCTGTGAGGCCCGGACTTTCCTCAGAGCGGTCAAAGCCGCCCCGCCGCCGTATGTTCCACTCGTTTTCCGCTCCTCATGATACCATAAAAAAACAAGATTTGCAAGAGAAAGAGAATTTTGCTATACTTATCTTATATGTTGCCCGCGCTGGAGGTGGGAAGATGAAGCTTTATTTCAAAGTCCCGCCCGAGGCGGATGGGATGCTGCTGCGCGGTTTTCTGCGCAGGTGCAGCGTCTCCACCGACCTGTCCCGGGCCGTGAAATTCCGGGGCAGCGGCTTTTTTGCCGACGGCGCCCCCATCCTGGCCAACCGCCGGGTGGAGGCCGGGCAGGTCATCTCCTTTGAACTGCCGCCGGAGGGGGAGGGCGTTGCGCCGCAGGACGACATCCCGGTGGATGTGGTCTACGAGGACGCTTTTGCCCTCGTGGTGGAAAAGCCGCCCCATCTCGCGGTGCATCCTACCCTGAATTACCCGCTGGATACGCTGGCGAACGGCTATGCGGCCTGGGCGCTGCGTCAGGGCAGAAGCCCCGTTTTCCGCCCGGTGAACCGTATTGACAAGGACACCAGCGGCCTCGTGCTGGCGGCCCAGAATGGCTACGCCGCCCCGCTGCTGGCTCAGAGGGTGGAGAAGCTCTACTACGCCGTTGCAGAAGGAGAACTTCCCCTCGGGCCGGGCGTCATCGACGCCCCCATCGGGCGGCAGGGGGAGAGCATCATCGGGCGGTGCGTCACCCCCGACGGCAAACCCAGCCGGACGGAATATACCATATTGAAAGCCGAAAACGGCCTGAGCCTCGCGGCCTGCGTCCCGGTGACGGGCCGGACCCACCAGATACGGGTACATTTTGCATCCATCGGCCACCCGCTGGCCGGCGATGACCTCTACGGCGGGAGCCGGGCGCGCATCGGGCGGCAGGCGCTCCACTGCGCAAAACAGACGTTCTGGGTGCCGCGCTGCGAGCGGATGCCGGACGGCATCCGCATCGAAGTGCCGGTGGACGAGACGACCCTGAGGCCGGTGACGGTGGAAAGCCCGCTGCCGGAGGATATGGCAAAGCTTCTTGTCTGAATTTGTGTATTTCGTGAAAAGTAAGTGAAAGCTAAGCCCAAATTTTGTGTCAATGCTTGTTTCGGCGCTGGCAGGGTGTATAATAAATAGAGTTATTCTTGTCAAAAAAGCTGTCCTGATGCGGCAGCGTGTCGATAACAGAGAAAAGAGACAAATCAGAATCTCCTGAAGATACAGGAAGGAGCATCCTTTTTGCTGGAAGATAAAACAACTGAAACGCGGCAGGACGAGCCAGCCGGTGCGCCGCGGCACACCGGCTTCCGCGCAAAGCTGCGCTCGCTTTGGGCGCAGCTCCAGTGCGTCCATCTGCTGCGCCGTCACCGGCGGTATCGCCGCCGCAGACACCGGCTGGACAATGCCTCCCGGAAGCTGCGCTCGTCGAAGCTGGTATTGCGCGTTGGCGCAGTGCTCTACGCACTGGGCTTTGGCGCGGAGTATGCTGCCGTGCGGGTGGGACGTGCCGTCAAGTACGCCGCTCTCTGGGCTGCTGGAGGCATCCGCCGCTTTGCAAAGGCTCTGGCGGAGACGGCGTTCCCCGGCGCAGCACAGGTGGCCAAAGACCTGTTTGGCCCCATCGTGCTGTTTGCAAAGGGCATCGTGTCCCTTCTCATCCATGCCCACCGCATCCGCAAGGAGCAGGGCTTCGGTGCAGCATTTGAGGCCAGCGTCCACTACTTCAAAAACGGCGTCCGCCGCAACCTCAGTCTGCTGCCCCGCATGGCGATGTATGCCCTGCCCATCTGCGCACTGGCGCTGGGCGCGGCAGTGTTCCAATATGTCATCCACCAGCCTTATGCGCTGGCCGTCCGGGTCAACGGCGAAACCGTGGGCTATGTGGCGAATGAGGACGTCTTCAACACGGCCCGCGAGGACGTGATGGAGCGTATCAGCTACGCCGGCACCGACAAGACCGAGTGGACCATCGAGCCGAGCTACACCCTCGCCATTGCTCACCACATGATGGACGAAAACGAGATGGCAAACGCCATCATCCAGAGCGCCGGCGACCAGATCAGCGAAGGCACGGCTCTTTATCTGGACGGCGAGTTGACGGCGGTGTGCAGCGACGGCAAAGCGCTGCGGGATTACCTCGCCGCCATGCTCGACCCCTACGAGGAAGAAGAGAACGGCCCCGATGTAAGCGTGGGCTTCAACAAGCAGGTCACGCTGGAAGACGGCCTCTACTTCAAGGAAGGCTTGCAGGATTTTGAGACCGTCCGGCAGGAGCTGGTGGGCGTGAAGCAGGCTCAGAAGGTCTACACCGTCAAGGCGGGCGACACCCTCTGGTCCATCGCACATAACAATGACCTGACCTTCCGTGAGCTGTGCGCCCTCAACCCGGCGTTCAAGGGTGAGCCGCTGAGCGAGACGTCCAGCATCCTTGAGGGCGACCACCTCGTCATCACCAAAGAAGAGGCTGGCCTTGAGGTGCGCATCACCCGCATCGAGACCCGTGAGGAAGAGATCGCATTCTCCACGGAGACGACAAGATCCAACGAATATACGAAGGGGACCACCAAGGTGCTCCAGGAGGGCGAGAACGGTCTGCGCCGTGTGACCCTCCAGAACGTCTACGACACCAAGAATATCCTTGTGGACCAGAGTGTGCTTTCCACCGAGGTCGTCAAGGAGCCGGTGAACAAGAAGGTGGTCGAAGGCACCAAGAAGGTGACTTCCAGTACCAAGTACATCACCGGCAGCGGCCAGTTCATCTGGCCTGTGCCGAACTACCGCTACTGCTCGCGCTGGTACGGCGGACGCCACAAGGGCGTGGACATCTGCGCCCCGGCCGGTACGCCCATCTACGCCTCCGCAGGCGGTACCGTCACCAAGGCGGGTTACAACAAGGCCGGTGCAGGTACAGGCTATGGCTACTCGGTCATCATCAGCCACGGCGGCGGATACAGCTCTGTGTATGCACACTGCCTGTCCCTGACCGTCAGTGCGGGCCAGACCGTCAAGCAGGGCCAGCTCATCGGCTATCTGGGCAGCACGGGCCGTTCCACCGGCAACCACTGCCACTTTGAGATACGTCTCAATGGTTCGTACATTCCCCCGCAGAATATATTCCCGGGGAAGAAATAAACCTCTCCGTCACGCCTGCGGCGCGCCACCTCCCCCCTAAAAAGGGGAGGCTTTGGCATGTCGGCTGACATTCAGCGGAATGAAAAAAGCTTTTGGGTAACGCAAGGCGGCGGGCTCCGCTGCCTAGATAAAATTCATAAAAAGGAGATAATTTTATGGCTACTCCTCACATCAGCGCCGAAAAGGGCGATTTCGCAAAGACTGTCCTGATGCCGGGCGACCCCCTGCGCGCAAAGTTCATTGCGGACACCTTCCTGAAGGATGTCCGTCAGGTGACGGGCGTCCGCGGGATGCTGGGCTTTACCGGCACCTACGAGGGCCGTCCCATCAGCGTGATGGGCAGCGGCATGGGGATGCCCTCCATCGGCATCTATTCCTACGAGCTGTTCAAGTTCTACGATGTGGACAACATCATCCGCATCGGCTCCGCCGGCAGCTACACTGCCGACGCCAAGCTGTTCGACACTGTGCTGGCCACCGGTGCTGTCAGTGAGTCCAACTATGCCCGCGTCCAGAGCGGCAATGACCACGACATCACCTTTCCCAGCGAGACTCTGAATGATAAGCTGCGCGCCTCCGCCAAGAAGCAGGGCATCAAGCTCATCGAGGGCAACATCCACTCCTCCGACGTTTTCTACCGTCAGCCTTCCGACGCAAAGCCCACCTACTGGGAGCTGCTGCGTGACGAGCGCGGCTGCCTCTGTGTGGAGATGGAGAGCTTTGCTTTGTTCGCCAACGCCGAGGTGCTGGGCAAGAACGCTGCCTGCCTGCTGACCATCTCCGACAGCTTTGTCTCCCCGGAGATCACCACCGCCGAGCAGCGCCAGAAGAGCTTCACCGATATGATGAAGGTCGCACTGGGCGCGGAGTATTGATTTAACCATAATACAAAAAGACTGCTGTCGGCCGACAGCAGTCTTTTTGCTTTTCAGGTATCCGTGTAATGACCGTAACAGGACGCAATGATGATGTTTCCATCCTGCTCCCGGTAGACGATGCGGTGGGTGTCGTCGATACGCCGACTCCACCATCCGCTCAAATCTCCCTTCAAAGGCTCGGGCTTGCCGATGCCCTCATAGGTGTTTCGCTGAATGTCTTTTATGAGAGAGTTGATTCGCTTCAGCAGCTTTTTGTCCCGCGTCTGCCAAAGACAATAATCTTCCCACGCTTCCTCTTCCCACAGCAGCCTCATCAGTCCACCTCGAGCAGTTCATGTTCGGTGAGCTTGGCTTTGCCGGTGTCAATATCATGGACGATTTGACGGAGATGGTTGATGTTGCTTTCGGAATAGAAGGGATCGGCGGAGACTTCAAAGGGAATCCGATGCTCGCGCGACACTTTCTTTGCAAAAATCGTGAAGGCTGTCGTCATCGAAAGCCCCATCTCGGCGCAGACCTCCTCCATGCTCCGCTTGAGGTCGGGGTCCATCCGAAAATTCACGTTGACTGCATTTGCCATTCTGATGCGCCTCCTTTGTAATTCTATTATATTCATTTGTAATGATAAATGCAAGAGCTGTCATTGCATAATGCTGCGTAATTATCGCCGCTTGCACTTCTTAAAAGAATGATTTATACTTAAATACACGACACAGAAGGGAATGAGGCCGATGAACAGAGAAACAGTGAACATGGTGCGCAGTCCGATTTCTGTGGAGGGGAACATCCGGCTTGTTCCGTATTATCCGGCCTACGATACAGCACTTGCGTGGTATCAGGATGCACAGCTCTGCAAACAGGTAGATAACAGGGACTCCGTTTATAATTTGCCGCTGCTGAAGCGGATGTATCATTATCTGGACACACACGGGGAACTGTTTTATATCGAGTATCGGGGTGTGCTTTGTGGTGACGTCAGCCTGCGGACGACAGGCGAGCTGGCCATCGTCATCTGCAAGGAGTACCAGAATAAACACATCGGGCGGAAGGTCATCGAAAAAATGCTGGAGCTGGCTCGGGAAAGGGGCTTGGCGGAGTGCTTCGCGCACATCTATTCCTTCAATACCCAGTCGCAGAAAATGTTTGAATCCATTGGCTTCGTCCCACAGGACGAAGAACGCTATATCTGCAAATTGCAAAAAGGAGAACTGACCATGACAAAACTGACTCTGGAAGAAAAGCAGGAGCTCATCCGGATGGCCCTTGCGGCCAGGGAGAGGGCTTACGCGCCTTACAGCGACTTTATGGTGGGTGCTGCCCTGCGCGCCGAGGATGGCCGCATCTTCACCGGCTGCAACGTGGAGAATGCCGCCTTTACCCCCACCAGCTGCGCCGAGCGGACGGCCCTGTTCAAGGCCGTGGCCGAGGGCGTGACCAGGTTCACCGACATCGCCGTGGTGGGTGCGCGCCGGGGCGAAGTCAACAAGCAGATCACCTCGCCCTGCGGCGTCTGCCGTCAGGCGCTGTTCGAGTTCGGCGGCCCGGAGCTGAATGTCATCATGGCAAAAAGCCCGGACGATTTCATCGAGCGCAGCATGGACGAGCTGCTGCCCTTCGGCTTCGGCCCCTCCAACGTGGCAGGCAACAAGGCTGTGGAAGACTGAACGCAGCTGCGCGAAAAAGGCCGGGCAGAGCGGATCTTCTGGGATAAGTGTGATTTTTATACAATTTTGATAAAATAATTGTAAATGTTTTGTAATCGGAAAAGGCTTGCATCTGTCACTTCTTCCCGCTATACTTGAGCCAGTAAATGTGCAAGTGCGCACATTTCGTCAACAAAACGCGATTATATTAAAATAAAAGGAGAGTTTTCATTATGATGATTTCTCGTCGTAACTTCCTGGCAGTGGCTGGCGCCGCTGCTGCTGCCGCTGCTCTGACTGCCTGCGGCGGTTCTTCCTCTTCCACTGCTTCCTCTGCAGCTGCCTCCACCAGCGCAGCCGCTTCCACCGCTGAGGGCGGCGAGAAGATCGTGAAGGTCGCTTTGACCTGCGACACCGGCACCATCGACGATGAGAGCTTCAACCAGGCCTGCTGGACCGCTGTTTCCGGCTACATGGGCGATGACTGCCAGTACTACATCCCCGAGGCTGACGCTTCCGATGAGGACCGCGAGACCATGATCCGCCAGGCTGTCAACGACGGCGCTGACGTCATCGTCTGCGTCGGCTACCTGTACGGCGCTTCTCTGGCATGGGCTGCTGACCAGTACCCCGATGTCAAGTTCATCGCTATCGATGTCACCCAGGGCGACATCGGTACCGACGCCATCCCCGCAAACTGCTACTGCATCACCTTCAAGGAGGAGCAGGCAGGTTATCTGGCTGGCTACGCTGTCGTTAAGGACGGCAAGACCAAGCTGGGCTTCCTCGGCGGCATGGCTGTCCCCGCTGTCATCCGTTACGGCTACGGCTACGTGCAGGGCGCTGACGCTGCTGCTCAGGAGCTGGGCACCAACATCGACATCAACTACTTCTACGGCGGCCAGTTCTACGGCGATGCAAACATCACCTCCCGTATGGAGGGCTGGTACTCCAACGGCACGCAGGTCGTCTTCGCCTGCGGCGGCGGCATCTACACCTCCGCTGTTGAGGCTGCTCTGAAGAACAACGGCTATGTCGTCGGCGTTGACGTTGACCAGAACTACATCGGTGTCAACGGCGTGGCAGACGGCTCCTTCGCTTACAACCCCTTCATCACCTCTGCAATGAAGGGCCTGACCGAGGCTGTCAACACCGCTCTGTCCGACATCGAGGCAGGCGATTGGAGCGACATCGCTGCTTCCAACGGCAACTTCGGTCTGGAGGACGGCGACTACATCGGCCTGCCCACCGATGCTGACAGCTGGAACTTCGAGACCTTCACCACCGACGAGTATGAGGCTCTGAAGAGCAAGATCAAGAGCGGCGAGATCGTTGTGGACAACAGCTCTGACGACAGCACCAAGCCCACCGTCAGCGAGTTCACCACCGTCAACTACATCCAGTAATCAGAAACTTCCCGGGCGGGGCGCTCTGCAAAGGGCGTCCCGCCTTTTTTGTATGCTTTTTCAAGACGAGGAAGGAATGTCCGTCGAAATGCACAAAAGTAATACTTGTGATATAGCAAAACACTAAATTTTCAAAAAGAAGTGTGCAAAACAGCAAAAATACGGTATAATGGGCATCAGAATAGTATAAGTGTCGCTTGGACACGAAAGGAGAGTGAGCAGATTGGCAGAGGATTTTGTGATCGAGATGCTCCATATCACCAAGGAGTTCCCGGGCATCAAGGCAAACGACGACATTACCCTGCAGCTGCGCAAAGGTGAGGTCCATGCCCTGCTGGGCGAGAACGGCGCAGGCAAAAGCACCCTGATGAGCGTGCTGTTCGGCCTGTATCAGCCGGAGGAGGGTAAGATCCTCAAAAACGGCAAGGAGGTCGCCATCCGCAACCCCAACGATGCAAATGCACTGGGCATCGGCATGGTCCACCAGCACTTCAAGCTGGTGGAGTGCTTCAGCGTGCTGGACAACATCATTCTGGGCGTGGAGCCCAACAAGCTGGGCTTTTTGCAGAAGGCCGAGGCCCGCAAGAAGGTCATGGCCCTGAGCGAGAAGTACGGCCTGCGTGTTGACCCCGATGCGCTCATCAGTGATATTTCGGTGGGTATGCAGCAGCGCGTGGAGATTTTGAAGATGCTCTACCGCGACAATGAGATCCTCATCTTCGACGAGCCCACCGCTGTGCTGACCCCGCAGGAGATCGACGAACTGATGGAGATCATGCGCGGGTTCAAGAAGGAAGGCAAGTCCATCCTGTTCATTACCCACAAGCTCAACGAGATCATGGCGGTGGCAGACCGCTGCACTGTTCTGCGCAAGGGCAAGTATATGGGCACCGTGGACATCAAGGACACCACCA
>OLIY01001840.1_pt1 | contig 12686 bp, 14 predicted proteins | sample 1601431 | NCBI WGS metagenome assembly OLIY01 (sample SAMN04168659, study PRJEB22393) | human gut metagenome | biome: human gut microbiome; feature: stool | host: Homo sapiens | collected 2014-05-12
GGAAAAAATCCTTTTCTGATGGTAGAATGCAGGCTTGTTCCATTGATGGTATCCGTTGTGAAGATTGGCGATGAACTATCTGCTGCTGCGTTGACCCGGGGGCTGGGTGCCCCCGTCAGACGCACAAATGTATGTCAGATCGGTTTTCATTTTCAAGATGTGGTTGCAATCTTGTTCTGTATCATCTGTTTTGTTTTATTTTTATTGCAGCAGCAAATTGCTTTTTGAGGAGGTGAGCCTGTGATACGGATTGAGCCATACCGTCAAGATAGCTCTGAATAAGTCTTTGAATTTCAGTGTCAAAATCCTCAACAGTTCCCATCCGCTTAACTATTCCGGGTGCGAAACACATCCATATCTGCTGTTTTTTCGTGTCGGAGTCGGTCGATACCGCCCATTCTCCAGCTTTCATTTTTAAGGGGTCAAACTCCGCGTATGCCCCTCGTCTCATTTGAATTGCCATAAGCTACACCTCGCTTTCGTTAATTATCTCCATTTGCCTAAAACGTGAAGTTGTAAATACAATTGTTTGTTTGTTTCTGCAGCAGCCGAGTTTATACAAAACCGCAACTCATTACTGCTCCATCTTGTAAAAAAAATAGAATACAACCCGCCGGTGCTACAAAACACAGTACCTGTAGTATGTAAGATACTTTTTATTCCGTCTGGCATATATACGCTTCCATAAGTATAATACAGACTACCATATTTAGAGCCAAACGAGACAGTCGCGGGAAAACTTCCCCACATTTCTATATATCCATCTGTCCACTGTCTCCAGTACCAGCCGTTTTCATTGGTAAATGTTTTTGAGCCAAAAACTGTTTCAACTCCATTAAGAGTCAAATTGTTTGCAGTAATATCAACATTAGTTCCGCTTATATTAACCGTTTCACCGTTTATGCTTGCAAAGCCACCACCACAGCCCACTCCGCTTGAATGCCCACCGACGCTTGAAAAAAGGTTTGCTCCCTCCGGGGTTACCGTAAGATTATTGTCAACATTATTTCCACTATAATTTCCACTTATTTTTGTTCCTGTTTCCGCGTCTTGCGCCCAAAAACTTTGATTAAGCCCTGTAGACGGATTGACGACATCTACATTAAATGCTTTTGTAAATTCGCCATATGCACCGACTATCTTAGGCGATACAACATAATCACTTCCTATTTGTGTATAGCCGATATTCTTTTTAAGAGCGTCAAGTTCATCTTTCGTACTTTTTACTGCGTTGTTTGCTATTTCTCCAACTTGGTCAGCATTCTGATACCCTTTATCTTCAACCGCGCTCATAGTGGTGTAGTTCTTTTTCTCAACCGCGCTCATAGTGGTGTAACTGCTATCATTTTGCAACTGACTATTCTTTGTAGGAATTTGACTTGTATTTGCGTAGTTACTGTCATTTTGTAATTGACTATTCTTAGTTGGTATCTGTGCCGTTGTAGCGTAGTTACTGTCGTTTGTTAAATCGCTTGTTTTGCTTGGTATGCTTGGGTGATTGGAGATATTATTCCATGATATATTAACTCCGTCAGCAAGCGTAATGCCCTTGTTGTCAAGTGTAATCAGAATTTTTCCGTTTGCGTCTTTGACATACTGCTTGCCGTTTACGTTATTCTCACCGCCTAAAGTGAGTGTACCGCCATGCGCCCAATCAAAATTAATGCCGATGGCCGACATAATATTGAAAATAGCGTTTCCGTCTTTATCAACTCCGGCATTCCACGTTTTACCATAATCGCTTGATACAGCCATGCCATTAGCTGTCATTTTCCACTGTATATTGCTTGAATTAAGGTCAGCTTTATTGTGCATAATGTAAATAATTGAGCCATCCTCTTGCACCTGTTCAGTCTTAAAAAGCCCAAGTGATTGAGACATTAACTGTGTCAGCAATTGCATTTGCTTGTCATATACGCTTAATTGTGCCTGTGCAACTTTCCTGGCTTGCACGATAACCTTTGTCTCATTACTAAATTTATCAGCACTATTTCTTGAAGCATTTTCAGCGTCACACGAAATTTTTGTGCCACTTCCAACTGTAAACGTTCGGTTGGAAATAAAACAGCTATAGGTATTCTGCTTGCGGTCTGTCACAAGCGCCACATCTCCGCTCTCAATCAGTGGGTTTGACAAAAGTGTAGCATCAAGAGGTCTGAACCTCATGCCACCGATTTTTTTAAAGATATAATTTGCAACTGTCTGTGCCTTGTCTGCCGAAATAAACGGATTATCAGAGATTGAAACTACATATCCCTCTTTTCCGGCAAGTGCATTAACATCTTTTGCCTTGTCCTCTTTTGAGGTTACAGTTACCTTTACCCCGGTGATAACAACATCATCGGTCGCAACATTCAAGTCTTTTTGCGTGTAAATATTGTGGTAACTTCTTGCTTCTGTAAATGTTCCACCATCAACGCTATCTCCACTTGAATAGTCGGTGAAATTTCCGCCATTCAGTGTATCTCCGTCAGAGTATGGTGTAGTTTTTGTGCTAAAAGTTCCGCCATCGTAACCTTGGCTGTCAAATTGGCTCATATCATACCAACCGATAAGCAATTCACCATCGTGACCGCACTTGCCCCATAATCCGCTTAACTGTAAGATGTAAGCTATCACCTGTCCATATGTGAGTTTTTGATTATCACTTGGTATCTCGTTAATCACGTAATCAGAGTTATCAAATCTTGCCATAGTAAAAGGTACATCACACTTAATACAAGCGTCTCTGACTACCTCATACGCTGTCGTAGGGTAGCTTAAATTGCTATCGTACTCGCGATTAAAATTATTAATATTGTCAAGGCAAGTAAGCGTTATAAGTGAGCCGTCATAGCTTGTCTCGCTGACTCTATATTCACCGATTTTTAGTTTTTCAGTTGTGCCATCAGAAAAGCTTTTTGAAACATATGCTGTTACGCTTGCCTTATCAAAATCATATTTACTGTAATCTTCGTAAATGTTATTCAGCTTAATTTTCAGTTTTCCGGCAATCAAAGCCCCGATTGTGAAAGTACCATTGCTTGATGTTGAGTCATTAACCTCGAAGCCATTCGCCCACAACTCACTATCACTAACAGGAATTTTTTCACCGCTTGCCGTAACTATGTCAGCAAAGCAATTTACGTTTATATCATTATCGAGCATTACTGCCCTTTGCCATTTAGCCGATACGTTAAGCATTAAATCACCGCCTTATACTTCTATGAGGTCGAAACTCAATGTCTCATACCTCTTATTGTTAATAGTCCATATCTTGATAGGCGCGCTTCTGTCACCCACATAGAATGTGCGTGTTTCATCAGTGCCACTCATAGCGTCAGGATATGTCACTCTGATATATTCGGGGTTTACCATTTGAAGTATCTTTGCTGTCCTAGCCGTGTCTGTACCACTCCATGACAATTTAAGCTGTCGTTTCTGTGCTATTCTATTCTTGTGCATTTGAGCGTCCTGTGTACGTCCACTGTCGCTTGCAGACACATCAATCATGCCCCATTCAAAAGTTGACGGAGTAGGTAATTCCACTCCGTCTACTAACATCATTGCCATATTGTTACCTCGTAAAAAGACACCCACGCAAGGGTGAGTGTCTTAACCAAATTCATTTGCTACAATATATCGTTGTCCGTGCTTTGCTTTGCCTACCTGTGTCATGCGATAGAGCGTTTCACTGTCGCACTTAAACACATTTTCAATGACAGGTGGTGCAGAATTTCCACCGACATTAGAGTTCATCATTACTTGCGCCATGCCCTCCATGACAGCCTGTTTAATTCCCTCGGTGATTTGTTGGTTATTTGCAACTACGTTTTTGCCGTTTGAGAATTTACCGACCAGCTCGTTGTGATTAATAAAAGCCATGCCGTCCTCTCCCCTTGGGAAAATTCCGCCACTAGCAAGCCTTGGAATATGTACTTTCGGAACTAACGATACTCCGTTCCAATTTGCACCAGCCACCTTAGCAGCCATAGAAACAACTTTGTTAAATCCTCTTAATAAAGAATTAATTCCACTGACAACAAAATTAACCCCATTCTCTATTTTTGATATAACGTAGTTCATAGCCCCTGTGACACCGCCTCTTATTGAACTCCACACATAATTAAACGCGTTTGTAATTCCGTTTTTCATAATATTAAAGCAGTTCGTGATAGGCGAAATAACATTGCCATTAAACCAACCCGCCACGCTTTGCCAAGTAGATATAACAAAGTTCTTTGCTACGCTAAGTGCCGATGTTATGCCAGCTTTCAACATATTAAAAAAGTTTGAAATCGGTTGTATTACCGTACTATTAAACCAACTCGCTACCCCTTGCCACGTTGAAAGGACAAAATCTTTTGCTGTCTGTATCGTTGTTTGTATAAGCGTTTTTAAAAAGTTAAACAGATTTGAAATTGGAGTAATCACATTATTATTAAACCAGCTTGAAGCTACTATCCAAATTGTTTGAATTATTATCCAAACACCTTGAAAAATCTGTTGTGCTCGTGTAGCAAAGCCTTTAAAAAAGCCAACTATCGGCTCAATTACTGTGGAACTAAACCATTTCGAAGCTTCTTGCCACACAGTTACTATGTCTTTCCATAGAGAACCGAAAAAGCCACTTATGGTTTTCCACATATCTTTAAAAAACGAAACTACAGGCTCAATGACATTTCCATTGAACCAATCGCCAACCGTTGAAAATAGTTCGCAAATTGTGTTCCAATTATCTTTTACTAAAACAACGATTGTTGATACTGCTGCCACTATTGCTCCAACAATTACCGCCGGCAATGCTGCCACGCCAGCTAATATTGCTCCGATTGTGGCCAATGCAACACCTATTACCATTAGAATTTCATTTATCCAACTAAATCCGTCTTTTAACATTTTGACAAAATTTACAATAGATAAAATTGTTCCGGCTATTGCCGAAAAAGCAGAGCCGATTGTTGCTAATAGGTCTACTGCCCCTGTTCCGAATGCGGCCGTTATTGCATCACCCAAGCTTAAACCACTGAATAATCCCTCTATGAGTAATCCAAGATTTGTTGACAGTGAAGCAAAAATGGTTTTAAATGCTTGCATTATTGCCGTTCCAATGTCAGCTCCCTCTACAAGCTCAAATCCAATTTTTGAAGCTATTGCCTGTGCTATCGCTTTTGATAATGATTTTCCAATAAAAGCGAGTGCCATTGAACCCAATTTTAACGAAATTATCTTTTTTATCAGCAATGTGCCAACTATTATCTCAACAGTTTTAATGTCCAAATTGCTTAAAAAGTCTGTAATTCCTTTGAGTATGTCTTTTCGCGACAAATTTTTAGCTTCTGTGATTAGTGCGGTGTATATTCCTTGTACCCATGCATTAATAGTTTTTGCTAGTAACGCAAAATCAAAGTTCTCAAAAAATCCATTAATGCCGTTAGCAATCGACAAGCCAAAATTAGTCCAGTCGAATGTTGTACCGAATGAATTAAGAAAATGCAAAGCTGTGTTCAGTGAACCGGCTATTGTTGCGCCCAAATCATAAAAAAGTCTTGGGCTGATTAAACCATTAAGGAAGTCTGCAAGTCCTTTTCCAAAATTGTCAGCTTTCCGATAAATCTTCTTCCAGTCAATGCTCTCCATAGCGTTCGCAAGAGCGTCACCGATGTACTTTCCGAGCGAGTAAAGGTCTTTGATTGATGATTTGTATTTTTCAAGCAATCCATCTGTCTTTTTCAGCGAGCTATCAGCGCCACCGCCAGCTCCACCGCCACCTGAACCGCCACTGCCCGAACCTCCACCACTGCCACTATCGCTGTTATCGTCAAGTGCGTGTATCTCGTCTATACTAAGTAGTGTCTTTTTCAGTTTTTGTGCTTTCTTGTTGGAACTATCAGCGTTATCGCCTACTCCGTCAGCTATGTCCTCCATGCCATCAACTGTAGCACCGCCACCGCTTATCTCGATAGTCCATCCGAAGATTGCTCCGAGTGCGTCAGCCACAGTTCTTGTGAAGCTAATAACCTTGAGCATTACTTTACTTAAGGCTTGAACAAACGGCTTTAGAGCATTTATTATTACGCTACCTATGATACTTCCCCATGCTTGGAACTCTTGCTTAAGGACTCTTACACTGTTAGCCCAGGTATTTGCGGTCTTGGCAAAATCACCCTGTGCAGCTTGCGTATTAGCCATGACATAGTTGTACCTTAAGAGTACCTTTTCGGCTTGCGTCATGGATTTAATATTTGCGTCAAGACCGTTTTTCATAGCCCACTCCGAAAGTGTGGCTTGTGTTAAATCGAGTCCGTATCTTCTTAATGGTGCAATTGTTCCCGAAAAAATAGATTGTAAGCTCTTTGCAACATCGGCTTGGTCTACATCGTAGAATGAAGCCATATCACCGGCTAACCTTGTAAGATTAAGCGACATATCAGCCATACTGTCTGTGGTCTTGTATAGCGTGTTATTTTGGCTCATAAGAGCTTTATTTGCCACTGCCGTACCATTTGCCACTTGTTCTGATGAAATACCTATAGAGGTACCTAACGCTTGGAAACGGCTTGATATTTGCTTAACTGTCAGCTCCGACATTCCAAAATCTTGAATTGATGTTTTTGTGAAGTCATCAACCTTGCTTGCCATATCGCCAAACGTGGTATCTACTACGTTTTGAACCTCTGTTAATTGGCTTGCTAAATCAACTGCACCGCCTATTTTTCCTACAGCTCGCATAACCAACCAATAAGTTGCGTAAAACTTACCGATAGTTGAAGCTAAGCCCCTAAATCCGCTCCTTGTACTCTTAATTGACTTAGTTGTGTTTGAAAAGCCTGTTACAAGTGACCTACTAGCCGAACCGACTTTTGAGCCTTGTTGCGACAGATTAGCAAGTGCGTTAGTCATTTGAATAATGTTGTTGCTGACTCTCGGTGCGTTAGATAATGTTGTCATTACCTCTTTTAAGGCGCTACCAAGGTTTCTGATGTTATCCGCAGCATAACCGGCTGATTTTGAACCGAGCTTCGAGATTGAAGCTGTTAATTGTGTAATCTCTGCTGATTGCTTTGAGATATTCGCAAAACCCGACAATTCTGTTGCCATGCTCTTTAAGGCACTTGCCGAGCTAACAAGTCTTGCAGTATCAAGGTTTCCAAGCTTTTCCATATTAGTCGCAATCTTGCTAAAGGTACGTGTGTCAATACTGCTCACGCTTCTAAGTGATGTTGCGAGCTGTGACATTCCACTCGCAAAATTGCTTATGCTTGCACCATTGAGGGAATTGAGAGCACTTCCAAGCCCTTGCAACTTACTTTGTAAATTGCTTATGACTTTTGTCGCTTGTTGCGCGTCCGACTTGATTTGAAGCTCAATGCTCTCTGCCATTTTTTCACCTCCCTGTAATAAAAAAGAGCTACCCTAAAGTAGCTCTCATGTATTTAGTCTTTGAGCAGATAGTATGTTGTAATCAATCCAACATATCCATCTTGCTTAAGACCTCTATTCTTTTGAAATACCATGACACATTTTGTGAGGTAGTCGCTCCACTCTTTGTAACCAGTATCAAGTTTGTAAAAATGATACTTGTCATGCAGAGTTCTTCTTAACCACTTAATGGCTGTCGGGCAGTTATGCCTCTGACCGCTCCACAAATTGTGATTTTTAGCAAATCTCTGTGAATTGGCTCCAAACTTGCCATCTTCTTTCAGTGCATCAGCTCCTTTGAGGTCGAAGCCTACATTCATAGCGTGCTGCCATTTTCTTACATTATCATTGTCGAGGTAATATTCCTCATCGCCTTTCCAAGCGTTATTCTTTACCGGAGTTACCGTTGGTGCCGGATTATTCTCTATTCCGTCACCCTTGTCAAGCTCAATATAGAGTAAGTTAGCGTCAGTGCTGTTATTCAGACCGCTACAAGTAAATGCACTAGAATACTGCCAGCCATACAGAGGATGTTGAATAACAGGCTTCTTAGCGCTGTTAGGCTCATCACCGATAGACATTCCTTTAGTTGACGGATAACGTGCTATCCAAAACGGACAATTAATCTGACTTGCGTATGGTGCAATGTACTGATTGTAAAAGCTAAGTCCTGTGTATACACCAAAGTTAAGACCGGCACTCTTAATAACACTCTGATATGCGTTAATTATGTCAATAAATGTCTGTCCGAGTCCTTGTTGGCATTTATCTTCAACATCTAACCAAACAAAGGTTTTCCGTCCGTTAAGTGTCTGAATGACCTTATTTGCGTCTGTCTTTGCTTTCTCTACTGTTGTAGCGTATGAGTAGTTGTAAACGCCTTGTATTGGCATTCCTACATCAGTACAGCCTTTCCAGTTTGCTTCAAAAGTCTTGTCCGGGTTCAGGTCTTTGCGGATTATTTTTAGGATTGCAAATTGCACTCCGGCCCACTTAACCTTACTCCAATCAATATTTCCTTGATATGACGATACGTCAATTCCTTTATATGCCATATTTTCACCTCATTAATCAGGACTTTCAGGCAATCCTGACTGTCTTAATGCGTTAATTCGTTGCTTCATCTCGTAAACGGCAATTTCCTCATTAGACTCTTTGTATTTAGGCTCGTTATCTTTTGAGTATTGCTCATTTAACGACTTCTCAATGTATTTTGCTCTTGCCTTGTTGCCATTCAAGGCCCTGTCAATAGCTGTAAGAGTTGCGCTCAATCCGTATGTGCCCCACCAAGCCCACATGTTGGAGTCGGCTTCTTTTTGCTCAAGCATATAAGCCTTTGAATAAGGCTCTAAATCAGCCGGACAAGACATATCTATGTCCTCAACGCTAAATCCATAGCCTTTAGTTGCTAAAAGCCAATATGGGCGGATTTCGTTACAATACACTTCCCATGTAAACTCTTTTACTTCTTGATTGGTTTCTTCTTGGCTGTCTGCACCTCTTTCGCCAACATCTTGGATAAAAAACTGTTTTTCTCCATTTCAGCCGACAAGTCATTATAGAGTGATTGTAAATCTCCACCCTCTTCATTCTCCGGGTCAAGGTAATCGTCAAGTAAATCGTATACCTTTACGAGCTGTTTCTCTTTTGCTTCTTTATTGTCAAAATCAAAGCCAAATTCGTCAGCGTGGAATTTCTGTAAGCCTACAAGCAAAAACTCCGGTAAAAACTCAAGCATGTTGTCAATAACTTCAAGCCCCTCACCCTGTTGCTCCATCCCTACGAGTCTTGGGATAATTTTATTCTTAACTACCGGTGCATATCCGAATTTAACTGTGTATTCTTTTCCATTTAATTTAATTTTCATTTTATCTTTCCCTTTCTCCCTAATTTATATAGGGAAAGAGGCAGTTTTAACACTGCCTCAATTACCTTGCTATATTGTATCTTCAAGTTCGCTGTCAGCCGTGCTATCATCATAGCCAACCGCTACGGCTTTTTCCGATTGGCTCACCCTTTTTTTGTGAGTGTGATTGCTGTTGGATAGCCTTGGTCGTCCTCTGTTACCGCAACCTCGTAGTTATCCTCAATCCACTTAGGTACTGTCTGTACTGATACAGTCGCAGTTCCTGTTAAGTGGTCATCAGAAGCCTCGCCTGGGGCGAATGACTCCTGACCGATAAAAGCGCAGATACCCTCTGAGCCTTTTCCGTCTGTACCATAGAGAATGATGAAGTCAAGTTTCTTGCCCTCGTTAGTTACCATCTCATCCTTGTACTTTTTCTCAAAAGCTCCCTCAACTTCCATAGAGCCGGCTGAACGTCTGCCCATTTCCTGTGTCTCTACTAAGTCCTCAAGAGTTGAAGTATTTACCATGTTCTGCGAACCGAATGGTGAGGGAATTGTTTTAGCTCTAATTAAGAGCTTGTAAGTTCCAGCCCAGTAATCGCCACTTGTAACGGATGAGCTTGGTGTCTTGTAAGCAATTCTACTTTTTAATCCTGTTGCCATTTGTATTACCTCCTAATTTTTCATAAAAAAATAAGAGCCAAAAAGCTCTTATAATCTATCATTCCAGTCGAATGACCGCCTAGCACGTAATGTTGCAGTCCATAATTTGCCGTTTTTTCTAACGAATGGGGCCGGTTTCAGTGCGAATGACATAGCTTTGTATTCATCAGCCACTGTCTGCGCCACATTCAAAGCTTCTGAACGGCTTTTATTCGTTGTAACAGTCACTTGTGCTGTAAATAACACTGTATTTATTCTTTCGCACTCTAAATCCTCATTCTGCTCAATAGGTTCGAGTGCTTGAACTAGCACTGTCGGGAAACTAGCTGCTGCACTGTCCGACTGTTCCTCTTGTGTGAATTTTAGCTTGGGATATTTAGTTTTCAATTTTTTCTCACATCGGGTTTTCATAATCGCATATGTGAGGTTTTCAAGGTCATAAACCCATTGATTTTGACTCGCCACTTTATCACCTCAACTAAAAAATTTTTCGTGCTGTTCTTATGATGTCATTTTCCATTTCTACAAATGCGTGATACATCGGCATTGTAGGTGTAATGCCGTATGAATGATGTAATTCTCCGCTTTCGTCTCTCCAATACCAACCCTCACTATCAAATGCGTGTGTTTGCCCTGGGAAAGTTCCTTGACCGCCTCTTGTATCATTGAAGTGTGGTTTAGCTTTCCAACCTGAGCCGTATTCAGCCATAAGCAAAGGCGATACATCAACTGTCTTAAGTCCGTCTGCTGTCTGCCATGTGCTTTGTATCTGTCCTGTTTCTGTTGCAAGAATAATAGCTGTACATCCGTCCGTTGTATCTTTAATTTCGTAACTAAACGTGATATAGTGTCCGAAATTGCCTGTATTTGCTCGTGCTACATCAATGCCATTACTAGCAAGCTCTCCAACAAACGCTATGCACTTGTCTTGTAAGCGGTCTTTGTATCTTTCAAGCTTGTTTATCGCATCTTGTATAGATTTTTCTGTCAGGGAAACGTCAATCTTCATAATTACACTTCTTTCACAACTGCTTTCAACATGTATTTAACTGAATAGAGAGAGGGTTTCACTCCTACTATTGTAAAGTCTGCGGAAGTTGAATCAACTAATCCGTTTTCGCCCTTTGTAGGCTCACTATCAAGCCAAATAACGTCACCTTTTTTAAAAGGGTATTCTCCTCTGCCTGTCAGCAAAACAGCATCAAAATCAGCCGTATTAAAGCCATATTCCTTGTTCTGCGCTTCTCCTCCGTCAAACGATATATTCGCCCGAAAATCAACCGGCTCTGAAAAGCCTGTTTCCTCATGGGTGTAATATATCTTCTCTCCGTCCTCTGTTTCGTAAAACTTTAGATTTCCGTCCTCGTCTTTTTCATAGACTGTGACTGTTTGGCCTTGAAGCGCGTATTTCATGGCCTGTTTATTAATGTCAAGCATTGTTTTTTACCTGCTTATAAATCTGATTAACGCCTGTGCTTGATAGTCCGGACACAATTCCTACTGCGATTGCATTAAGAATGTCATTTGCCGGAAAATCCGGTATTACATACATACCTATGACGCCTAAGATGCCGCCCGCAACACCTACGATTATAGGAATATAATTATCCTTAATGTGTGGAATTGCCTTAGCTCCTAAGCCTATCAGATATGTTATTACAACGATTGCAACTACTGTTGATACTGATGTTATATCCATTCTGCTATGCCTCCTTATCTTCGTTAAGTCGTGCTTCCAATCCGTCTATTCGGTGGTGTGCTGACTTTACACTTTCCTCAACTTTAATAATCCTGTTATCATGAGAATTAAGCTCTTTTCTCATTTCTATAACTTCATTCTTTATATCTGCTGTGTTGCCTGATATTGTGTCGAGTTTCATATTTATGCGTGTATTTTCCTTTACACGCTCCGTAAGTTCTGCCTTGTCAGACTTTTTGCTGTTCTTAAGATTAAGTCCTAATGTAAACAGTCCGAAAAAGACGGAAAAAGCAACTGAAATAATGCTTATAATTACTGCTAGTGGCATTGATATACCGCCTTTCGTCTTTAGTAATTGGCACACCGCCCACCACCACTTAATGTGTACCGCCTGCTACCATATTGGTAACGCACAATCTTCTTTTGCTTATAGCACTTTGACAAAAGGGAAAACTCCGACAAACAGCTTATCTCTGTCTTTCCATGTACGACTCACTCCACCCTCGCTTAATGCACTCATGTAGTTCTCACCGGCTTGTGAATGGTCGTAGACAGCAAGATTGATAATAACGTTCTCAAACTGCTTTAAATCGGCAGTTACATCATCATCAGTAAAAGTGTCCGGATAGCACCTTTTTGCTTTCACATCTTCCGTAGCTTGCTTAATGAGCTGTTCAATGAGTGGGTTATCTTCCTTTTTATCGAATACAACCACATCAGATGTTGTATCATCATCATTCGTGACTGTATCAATATGAAATTGTTTGAGTCTGATTTTGACTTGCTCCAATGCGGTGTATTCCATGCCAAGCTCCTTATAATCCAAACTTTTCAATTAACATTTTCTTCAAGTCACCGCCATTTATTTCTGTGGCATTTTCAATACCATTTTCGCTCGCAAGCTTCTTTAGGTCGGCTGTTGACATTCTGTTAATTTCTGTTTTTGTGTATGGTGTTTCAGGTGGGTTCATAAAATCAGAAGGCACCGAATTGCTATTGCTTTCCGGTACCTCGTCTCCGACTTTATACCACACTCCATCATGCTTTATAGAGTGCGTTGCTATCATAAGCCTTA
>OLIY01001849.1_pt1 | contig 12632 bp, 10 predicted proteins | sample 1601431 | NCBI WGS metagenome assembly OLIY01 (sample SAMN04168659, study PRJEB22393) | human gut metagenome | biome: human gut microbiome; feature: stool | host: Homo sapiens | collected 2014-05-12
TGCGGCAGTTGCAGGTGGCCTTGCGGCCGCAGGTGCAGATGGTCTTCATCTCCTCGATGGTGTGGGCCAGCTCCAGAAGCCGGGTGGAGCCGGGGAAGCCCTTGAGGGAGAAGTCGGAGCGCAGGCCGTAGCAGATGACGGGGATGTTCAGCTCTACCGTCACCATAAACAGCTGCTCGGCCTGCTCGGCGGTGAGGAACTGGCTTTCGTCACAGAGCACACAGGCCAGAGGCCGGCCCTCGCTGCTGGCGGCCCGGACGGCCTCCACCAGGTCCATGTCCGGCGGCACCAGCAGATCGGCAGGGCGGCGGACGCCCAGACGGCTCACGAGGTCGCCGCTGCCCTTGGTGTCCACCTTCGGCTTGAGGATGAGCACCCGCATCCCCTGCTCCTCGTAGTTGTGGGCCACCTGCATCAGCGCGGTGCTCTTGCCGCTGTTCATTGCGCCGTAACGGAAATAAAGCTTTGCCATGTCGAAAAAGTCTCCTCATGAAAGGACCCTCTCAGCCAAAGCCTGACGGAGAGAGCCTGTATTATCGATCGTATCTGCTCAGTCCTGATTGCGCAGCCGGTAGCCCAGGCTCATCAGGCTGTCGCCGAGGTGGACATTCTCCACCACCACGTCGGGGTAGGGGACAGACAGATCGTAGTGGGAGAAGTTCCAGAAGCCCTGAATGCCCAGAGCCACCAGACGGCCGCTGATCTCCTCTGCGCCGCTGCGGGGCAGACAGAGCACAGCCACCTCGGGGTGGTGCTCGGCGCAGAAAGCTTCCAGCTCGTCGCTGTGTAAGATCTGGATGCCGTTGATCTCTTTGCCTACCTCGTCGGGGGCGTTGTCGAAGGCGGCGATGAGCTTGTAGCCGTTGGTGTCGGTGGTGATGAAGCGGCTCACAGCCTTGCCCAGACGGCCGCAGCCGATGAGGATGGTGGGCAGGAGGTCGCCGTTGCCAAAGAGCAGCTGCTCAAGGATGCTCAGCAGGTTCTCCACCGAGTAGCCGATGCCCTGACGGCCATTCACGTCGCCGATGCAGTTGAAGTCCTGCCGCACCTGGGAGGCAGTGGTACCCATCTGGGCGGCCAGCTCACGGGATGAGATGCTGGTGATGCCGTCGGTCTTCAGGGTGCGCAGGTAGCGATAGTATTTGGGCAGGCGCTTGATGACAGGCAGAGAAGCTTTGCCGGGAGTGTTCATAGGGGGTCTCCTTTCTTTTTATCCGCAGCATTGCCGGGGAGAAGTGCGCAGCGGCAGGGTGCTCCGGCAAAAGATTTGTACTTTCTTGTACAATAATGATACATATTTGACAAACTTATCTCTAGTATAAAGTATACAGCGCGAAGAGAGAATGTCAAACCATTTGGCACATTTTTTTGAGAAAGAAAAGAAATCTTTGCCGAAGTATAACCGGCAGGAATGACGGACAAGCTGAAACGAAGCAAAAAGGAGGATACGCAGAATGTCACAGGAAGAGAAGAACGTCCCCGTGGAGCAGCAGCGGCTGGAAAAAGAGCAGATCGAGGATATGGGCAGCGTTTACCGCACCCGGGGAGCTCACGCCATCCACTGCCTGACGGTCATCGGACAGGTGGAGGGCCATGTGGAAGCGCCCCAGGGCCAGAAGACCACCAAGTATGAGCATGTCATCCCCCAGCTGGTGGCCGTGCAGGAAGACCCCGCCATCGAGGGCCTGCTGGTCCTGCTCAACACCGTGGGCGGGGATGTGGAGGCGGGGCTTGCGCTGGCGGAGCTCATCGCCAGCATCTCCAAGCCCAGTGCGGCGGTGGTGCTGGGCGGGGGCCACTCCATCGGCATCCCGCTGGCCGTCAGCGCCCAGCGGAGCTTCATCGTGCCTACTGCCACCATGACGGTCCACCCCGTCCGCCATTCCGGCATGATCCTGGGCGTGCCCCAGACCATGCGCTGGTTCGAGCAGATGCAGGAGCGCATCACCGGCTTCGTGGCGTCCCACAGCGGCATCTCGGAGAAGCGTTACACTGAGCTGATGATGCGCACGGGCGAGCTGGTCATGGACGTGGGCACCGTGCTGGATGGCCGAAAAGCCGTGCGGGAAAAGCTCATCGACGAGCTGGGCGGGCTGTCGGATGCGCTGGCATGGCTCTACCGAGAAATCGAGGGGAAATAAATTGCCATTTGACTTTTCCCGTGGTACAATGAAAGAATCGAGTCGTATCGAAATTCTTCCATCGTCACCGACAGAGCCGCCCTGAGCGCGCCCTGCTTCATGATATAAAATAAGGAACGGGTTTTAGGAAACATGGCAAAGAGAAAACGCAAGACCTCCGGGCGCAGCACAGCCTCGCGCCGCAAGAACCGGACACAGGACCGGATGCCCGCGGGGCTCATCACCCTGTTTGCGGGGCTGGTGCTCATGGCGCTGGCTTTCGTGCCGGGCAGCTCGGCCTGGCGCACGATGCACGATGTCCTGTTCGGCGTGTTCGGCTGCGGAAGCTTCGTGCTGGGCGCGGCGCTGTGTTATCTGGCCATCCTCTACACCCGGGGCGAAGACCTGCTGCCCCATATCGCAAAGCTTGCGCTGGGGCTCATCTTCGCCAGCGGCACGGTCATCGTCTTTTCTGACATCCCCACCGACCAGACCGCCGCGCAGATGACCGCTGCCTGTTATCAGAATGGTATGAGCGCATGGCTCTCGGGCGGTGCGCTGGGCGCTGTGCTGGGCGGGACGCTCCTGCTGCTCTGCGGCAGACCCGCCGCCAATCTGGTCATGGCGGCGCTGGCGGCCTGCGCCAGCCTGTACATTTTTGACGTTACGCCCGCCGAGTGCTGGCAGTGGCTCTGCAACGTGGGCGGCAGCGTCCACGAAAAGGGCCTTGCCGTCCACGAGCAGAATGCCGCCCGCCGGGCCGAGCGTCTGGCAGAACGCGCCGCCGAGGAGGCCGCGGCAGAGGAATATGAGGCCTATGACGACGACCTGCCGGAAGACGAAGCGGGCGAGGACTGCTGCGGCGGCGAAGAGCCTGCCGCGCCCGCCTTCCATATCCAGCCTCCCGGCTGGCTGGCTGGCGTCTTCCACTGGGGCCATCAGGTGATGCAGGGCGGCGAACAGACGGAGCCTGCCCCTGCGCCCGCACCGGAAGCGCAGACCCCGCCTCAGCCCGAGCCTGCCCCCGTACAGGTGGAAAAGTCCCGGCCCCGTGCGCCCTTTGATATTGATCTGGGTCCTGACCATACCACCGTCACCGAGGGCGGCAGTGAGCCCATCGAGCCCATCATCCTCGGCCCCGGCGGCACCTTCGGCATGGACCCGCTCCGCCGTGCGCCTATCCGCGCCACCGTGACTCCCATCGTCCCGGACGCTGTGGATACCGCCGCCGAGGACTTCTTCACGGCCCAGCCCGAGCCGACGGTGACGCCCACCGTTACGCCCGTAGCCCCGGCAGAAGAGCCGGAACAGCAGCCCGCGCCTGAGCCGCCGCTCTCCTTCGGCATCCCGCTCTATGATCTGACCCCGACTCCGGGACCGACCCCGCAGCCGGTCAGCGCCGAGAATGCTGCGGCGTTCCGCTCTGAGCCGGATGAGGACGGCTGGATCAGCATCACCAGCGACCCGGTGGAGGAAAAAGACCTCAACACGCTGGTGGCAGCCGCCATGGAAAAGCCTGCTGTCTCCGAGGAGCAGGCCGCGAACGCCCCCGCCGAAGAGGCCGAGACGGAGGAGAGCTTCCAGTATCAGTACCCGTCCATCGAGCTGTTCGAGCGCGCCCCGGAGGAAAGCGACTCCGGCGCGGAAGACGAGCTGAAAGCCAACGCCCAGAAGCTGGTGGACACGCTGGAAAGTTTCGGCGTCCGCACCCGTGTGCTGGATATTTCCCGCGGCCCGTCGGTCACCCGGTATGAAGTCCAGCCCATGGCGGGCGTCAAGATAAGCCGCATCACTTCGCTGGCGGACGACATCGCCCTGAACCTGGCGGTGGCCGATGTCCGCATGGAGGCACCCATCCCCGGCAAGCCTGCCGTGGGCATCGAGGTGCCGAACCATAAGAAAACGCCGGTCTACATCCGCAGCGTCTTCGAGAGCCAGAGCTTTTTGCGGATGACCTCGCCGATGGGGATTGCGCTGGGCAAGGACATCGCCGGCGTGGCCCAGGTGGCTGACCTGTGCAAGATGCCCCATCTGCTCATCGCGGGCAGCACCGGCAGCGGTAAATCGGTCTGTGTCAACAGCATCATCATGAGCCTGCTGTTCCGCTCCAGCCCCGAGGACGTCAAGCTCCTGCTCATCGACCCCAAGGTCGTCGAGCTGGCTGAGTACAACGGCATCCCCCACCTGCTGATGCCCGTCGTCACCGAGCCCCGCAAGGCGGCCGGCGCACTGGGCGGCGCAGTGCAGGAGATGGAGCGCCGCTACCACCTCTTCGCGGAGAACAACGTCCGCGACATCAAGTCCTTCAATAAGCTGGCGGCAGCGGACCCGAACCTCGAGAAGATGCCCTATATCGCCATCATCATCGACGAGCTGGCCGATCTGATGATGGTGGTGGGCAAGGACGTGGAGGATTCCATCTGCCGCATTGCCCAGAAGGCCCGTGCCGCCGGAATGCACCTCATCGTTGCCACCCAGCGCCCCAGCGTGGACGTCATCACCGGCCTCATCAAGGCCAACATCCCCAGCCGCATCGCCTTCGCCGTGTCCAGTCAGGTGGACAGCCGCACCATCCTCGACGGTGCCGGTGCCGAAAAGCTGCTGGGCATGGGCGATATGCTCTTCATGCCCGTGGGCGCACCCAAGCCCACCCGTATCCAGGGTACCTTCGTGCGGGATGAGGAGATCAGCCGTGTGCTGGACTTCATCAAGAAGAGCGCCACCGTCCAGTACGACGAAGCCATGATAGAGGCTATGGAAAAACACGCCATCCAGGACGGCAAGAAGGGCAGCAGCTCTGCCGACTCCGACGAGGAGGGCGGCAGTGACCCGATGCTCAAGCAGGCCGTGGAGGTGGTCATCGACGCCGGCCAGGCGTCCACCAGCCTGCTGCAGCGCCGCTGCAAGCTGGGTTATGCCCGCGCCGCCCGCATCATGGACGAGATGGAAGAAAAGGGCATCATCGGCCCCTACGAGGGGGCAAAGCCCCGCGCTGTCCTCATCAGCCGCCAGCAGTGGCTGGAAATGCAGATGAATCAGCCGGAGGAATAATTATAGTTTTATATAGGAGCAATAACTAATGCGACGGCCTTTAACGTGTGTTGAAATATGTGCAGGTGCGGGAGGGCAGGCTTTGGGTCTTGCAATGGCGGGTTTTGTCCATGTTGCACTTGTTGAATATGAACAAGAGTACTGTAATGTTCTGAAAGCGAACCGTCCGGAATGGAATGTTATTTGTGCAGATGTCCATAAGTTTGATGGTCATCCATATGAAGGAGTGGACTTGCTGGCAGGAGGTGTCCCATGCCCGCCGTTTTCTGTTGCAGGAAAGCAATTAGGTAAGGATGATGAGCGTGACCTGTTTCCGGAAGCAATTCGTTTGATTCGAGAGATTCGTCCAAGAGCTGTTATGCTGGAAAATGTTCGAGGTTTTCTGGACTCTGGCTTCGAGGAATACCGAGACCATATTTTTACAGAGATAAAGAAGCTAGGGTATGTTACACACATTAAATTATTGAATGCCTCAGATTATGGGGTGCCCCAGCTTCGTCCAAGGGTTGTTATAGTTGGAATCCGAAAAGATCAGGCAGGGGCATTTGAATATCCACAAGAGCATCCAAGAGAATCTCCTACGGTTGGAGAGACACTGTGCGATCTGATGTCACAAAATGGATGGAAAGGTGCAAAAAAATGGGCTGAAGGAGCTGATAGGATTGCACCTACACTGGTTGGAGGCTCTAAAAAGCATGGCGGACCGGACCTTGGCCCGACAAGAGCAAAAAATGCATGGGCAGAGCTTGGCGTTGACGGAAAGGGAATTGCAAATGAGGCACCGGAACAGGATTTTGACGGGATGCCACGTCTGACCAGTCGAATGATGGCACGCATCCAAGGTTTTCCAGACACATGGACTTTTGGAAGCAAAAAGACTATTGCCTGTAGAATGATCGGCAATGCTTTTCCGCCACCGGTGGCGCAGGCTGTTGGAATTGAAATCAGGAGGTGCTTAGAAAATGCCGAAAGATGAAGTCTTGATTGCAATGGAACGCAAGAGATACCATGAGAGACTGCTGCAGACTGGTACATTGGCAATCAATGCAAATGGTGTTGCCACAAATGCAGACAAAGACAGTGTGATATCTGTAATGATTGCTAAAGGAATTGCCGAGCAGCTGATGGCAGAAACCAATGAGCGTGTTGCAGGTCAAACAGCAGGAGCGTCATTTGAAATGCTTACGATGGAGTTTGTAAAGAGAACGTTCCCACAGCTGCAACATCTTAGACCGGGCAATTGGGAAGTCCTTAAACTTGGAAATAGAAGCAGGACGAAAACATCAACATTCGCTCAATATGAACATTTGGCGTATTTGACCGAACTGACAAAAGCTAACAGAAAATTGTCAGCTATGATTGGAAATGACTATATGGTAGCACCTGATATTGTTGTTTACCGAAACCTTTGTTCTGATGAGGAAATAAACGCAACAGAACCTATCGTAAATGATACTGTGTGTCGGTATGCTGATTTGAGAGAAAAGAATGGTGGCAAAGCAATCTTACATGCTTCTGTTTCGGCAAAATGGACAATGAGATCTGATCGAGCACAAAACAGTCGTACGGAAGCATTAAATCTGATTCGTAATAGAAAAGGGCATCTTCCGCATATTGTTGTTGTCACGGGAGAACCTCTTCCATCCAGAATTGCATCACTTGCACTTGGGACAGGGGACATTGATTGTGTATATCACTTTGCATTGCCGGAATTGATCGCGTCAGTTAACTCAACAGAACGGGCAGATGTGATAGAAACACTTAAAACATTGGTGGAAGGAAAAAGATTGAAAGATATTTCGGATTTGCCGTTAGATCTTTCCGTATAATGAGATGAATTGCGTTCTAAAAGACTTCATAAGTGTGAAGTGAGGATATAAAGGATATGCAGGAAAATACTTCCCCGATCTATACCGAATTTCTTCCCATCAGCCGGGCGGACATGGAAGCCCGGGGGTGGGATCAGCTGGACTTTGTGGTGGTGGGCGGCGATGCCTACGTTGACCACCCCAGCTTTGGCACCGCCATCATCAGCCGCCTGCTGGAGGCCGAGGGCTATAAGGTCGGCGTGCTGGCCCAGCCCCGTTATTCCGACTGCGAGGACTTCAAGCGGTTCGGCAGGCCGAAGTACGGCTTTTTCATCGGCGGCGGCAACGTGGACAGCATGGTGAGTCACTATTCCGTCGCAAAGATCCCCCGCGCGGAGGACGAGTATTCGCCCGGCGGCAAGGGCGGCGCACGGCCCGACCGCAGCGCCACCGTCTACACCAGACTTGCCAAGCAGGCATACCCCGACCTGCCCGTCATTCTGGGCGGTCTGGAAGCCTCGCTCCGCCGCTTTGCCCACTACGACTACTGGCTGGACACCGTCCTGCCCAGCATCGCCGAGGACTCCGGTGCGGACATCATCAGCTTCGGCATGGGGGAACACCAGACCGTGGAGATCGCCCGCCGTCTGGCGGCAGGGGAGCCGGTGGAGAGCATCACCGATGTGGACGGCACCTGCTACCTGACCGACTTTGACCACCTGCCCGAGCGGTATGTGGAGTGCGCGGGCTTCAGGAAGGTCGCCTCCGATAAGGTGGCTTATGCGAAAGCCTGCCGCATCCAGATGGACAATCAGGACGTCGTCAGCGGCCAAATCATCGTCCAGAAGCAGAGCGAGAAGTACCTCGTGCAGAACATCCCCGCAAAGCCCCTCGTCCGCTGGGAGCTGGATAAGGTCTACGCCCTGCCCTACACCCGCCGCTACCACCCGATCTACGAGGCCATGGGCGGTGTGCCTGCCATCCGCGAGGTGCAGTTCTCCATCATCCAGAACCGCGGCTGCTTCGGCGGCTGCAACTTCTGCGCCATCCAGCTGCATCAGGGCCGACGTGTCACCAGCCGCAGTGCCGACAGCATCGTGGCCGAAGCAGAGCGGATGACCCACGAGCCGGATTTCAAGGGCTACATCCACGACATCGGCGGCCCCACCGCCAACTTCCGTTTCCCATCCTGCCGCGAGCAGATGCTGCGGGGGATGTGCAACGGCGGCAAGCACTGCCTCGCCCCCACCACCTGCTCCCACATGATCGTGGACCACAGCGATTACCTGAAAATCCTCCGCCGCGTCCGGGAGCTGCCCGGCGTCAAGAAGGTGTTCATCCGCAGCGGCATCCGCTTCGATTACCTGATGGCCGACCCCGATGACACGTTCTTTAAGGAGCTGGTGGAGTACCACGTTTCCGGCCAGCTGAAAGTCGCGCCGGAGCACTGCGCTCCCAACACCCTCGCCTACATGGGGAAACCCCCCATCGAGACCTTCAACAAGTTCAAGGATAAGTTCTACGAACTGAGCAGGAAGGCAGGAAAAAAGCAGTACCTCGTGCCGTATCTCATGTCCAGCCACCCGGGCAGCACCCTCAAGGATGCCGTCTATCTGGCCGAATACCTCTACAAGAACCATATGCGCCCCGAGCAGGTGCAGGATTTTTATCCCACGCCCGGCACCGTGAGCACCTGTATGTTCTACACCGGCCTCGACCCCTACACTTTGAAGCCGGTGTTTGTGGAAAAGACCGCTGAGGGCAAGGCGCTTCAGCGCGCCCTGCTCCAGTATTATGAGCCCCGCAACGCCGAAAAGGTCATCAAGGCGCTGAAAATGACCCACCGCGAAGACCTCATCCCCCTGCTGGTTCCCGCCGAGGGCCGCATTGCAGTCCAGCGCTCGGCCCGCAGAGCCGAGGCCGCCGATGTGACCATCCACGGCGACGGCACCTACACCGTCCGGCCCAGAGGCAAGGGCGGCAAGCCCCAGAGCCGCTCCGCCGCCCCGGCAGGCCGCAATCCGGCGGGCCGTCAGCCCAGCCCCGGCGCACGTTTTGCGCCCCATTCGGCTCCTGGGCATAAACCGAAAAGCAATCAACAGAAAGAGAATACATCGTGGAAAACTTCAAAAAAGAAAAAGTGACCGTTCAAACGCTCATGAGCCGCCTCGCTGCGCTGGCACTGGCCGCAGCCCTTACGCTGGGCCTCGTGGGCTGTGATACCTCTTCCATCGTCCCGGGAGGCAGCGGCGACGTCATGCCGAACCCGGCAGCTTCTCAGACCGAAACGACGCCTTCCGACGGGCAGGACGCTGCCTTCCAGATGCACTTCATCGACGTGGGGCAGGCGCTGAGCGTGCTGGTGGAGTGCGACGGACAGTTCATGCTCTATGACGGCGGCAATGTGGATGACGGCAGTCTGGTGGTCTCCTACCTGCAGAGTCAGGGTGTCGAGCAGCTGGAGTATGTCTTCTGCTCCCATGCTCACGAAGACCATGTGGGCGGTCTGGCCGCTGCGCTGGCCTGTTTCCCGGCCTGCCACGTCTACAGCCCCGTGACGGAAGCCTCCACCAAGTGCTTCAAGGATTTCGTCAAGTACACCCAGCAGCAGAACTTACAGGTGGAAGTACCTGCCGTAGGCACCCAGTGGGCGCTGGGCAGCGCCACTGTGACCATGCTTGGCCCGGTGGCGCAGTACGATGACACCAACGATACCTCCATCGTCCTGCGCATCGACTACGGCGCCACCAGCTTCCTGCTCACCGGTGATATGGAGGCCGACGCCGAGCGCGACCTTGTGAACAGCGGCGCGAACCTCAAGGTGGATGTCTTACAGGTGGGCCACCACGGCTCCAGCACCTCCACCAGCTACGTCTTCCTGAACGCTGTCCTGCCCAAGATGGGCATCATCTCCTGCGGGGTCAACAACAAGTACGGCCACCCCCACGAGGAGACCCTGAGCATCCTGCGGGATGCCGGTGTGGACGTCTACCGCACCGACCTGCTGGGGACGATCACCGTTTCCAGTGACGGCCAGAACTACACGGTGGCAACGGAACACTTCGCTACCGACGCTGAGCTGAACCCCACCGACCCGGCAGCGTCCAGCACGGCCCAGCAGGCGTACATCGGCAACGTGAACAGCAAAAAGTTCCATCTGCCCAGCTGCGCCAACCTCCCGGCAGAGAAGAACCAGATTTTGTTCTCGAGCTATGATGAAGCTGTGGCCGCTGGCTACAGCCCCTGCTCGAGCTGCATCAAGTAAGATTGGAGGCGGTAATATGAGTTATGGATGGGCAACCGTTTTTACACTGGCGGCATGGCTCGCAGGGTACTTTATAGACGAGTTCATCAGCTGGGACGACCCGATGGGCCTGCGAATCGTGCTTCCTGTCATCGTGATGGGATGCTGTATTATGAAGTTCATCAAGGACAGTAACCAGCCGAAATAAAGCAAAAGGCACCGTGCTTCTGCTCGAAGCACGGTGCCTTTTTAGTTATCGAATCAGCATCAGCGTCCGCGTCCGGCTCCGCCGCCGTGGCTGCTGCCGCCGCCCATGCCGCCGAAGCTGCCGCCGCCGCGCCCGGCTCCGCCAAAACCGGAGCCGCCGCCCATACCGCCAAAGCCTCCGAAACCGCCTCCACGGGGAGGCCGAGGCCCGCGCGGGTCTCTCGGGCCGCGGGGACCGCCGCCGTAGAAACCGCCGCCGGGGCCGAAGTCATCGTAAGGGCCGCGGGGAGGGCGCGGGCCTCTGTGCCAACGCCGTGCGCCGAACCAGCCAAACGGCCCCCAGAACCAGCCGAAGGAGTGGCCGAGAGGGGTGATAAAGATAAAGAAAACTGCGATGAACAGGATGATATAAGCAAGCATGGAGAAAATGCCGCCGATAAAGCTTTCCCAGATGGAGTAGTGCTTCTGGGGCGGGACAGGCTCGACAGAGGGCCGGGTGGTCTGGGTGTCAGAGCCGTCGGAATAGATGGTCCCGCCGCTCAGAGTGACCCCGTACACCTCTGCGATGGTATTGGCCACATTGGTGGCGCAGGTGAGGACGGCGGCGTCGTACTTCTTGGCGGCGAAATCGTCCTCCATGGTCTGCACGAGAGAGCTTGCCTGGTCGGCCAGCATGGTGCTGCGGAAGCCGTCGCCGTAGGTCAGATAGTAGTCGCCGTCGGCGTACTGGTCCGACTGCATCACCAGCAGGATGAGCACGCCGTTGTTCTTGCTGGAACTGCCGATGCCCCAGGTGTCGAAGGCTTCAGTGGCGTAGTCCTCGGTGGTGGTGCTGCCGGTGTAATCCACGGTCAGCACGCCGATCTGTGCGCCGTCGCAGCTGGAAGAGAGCTGTGCGTTGAGGGTCTCAAGCTCCGAGGTGGTGCTGTCGCTCAGCACACCGGCGTCGTCCACCACGCATTGATCTTTCAGCAGGCTGGGCAGCTGGATGTTAGCAGCCGAAGCCGCCGGTGCCAGCGCCGTGATGCCGACGGTCACGACAAGAAGCAGTGCCGCAATGCGGCGGGAGAATGTTTTCATCGTCTTCATGCGAAAAGTTCCACCTCCTGTATGCCGAACAGCTTGCCCAGCACGCTGGCCGGGAAGCCGCCGACGTCTTTCTGGTAACTCTGGACCGCATCGTTATAATGCAGGTTGCTGATGATGGTCTGCGCACGGTTGAACTGGCTGTACTGCCCCTGCACCGCACCCATCTTCATGGGGTCTGCGGCCTGCTCCTGCAATTTGGCGTAGAGCTGGCCGATGGCTGTGCCAAGCGTCTCGTTCGACTGGTAGAGCATATGCATCCTGCCGCCGGTGTAAACACTCAGAGAGTCCGGTGCGTGGATCCTGCCATCGGACTGCACCGCCCCGAGGCAGGCGGAAAAAGAGTCCAGCGCAGCCTGTGCCGTCTGCACTTCGGTGCTGTCTGCACCCAGTGTGTTGGACGCGGTGGTGATGATGTTGGCGGCCGTGTTGAGCCGTGTGGTCAACTCCTCATTCAGGGCATAGCCGCTGTCTGCGGCCACGCCAGTGGTGAACCCGTTCTTCACCGTGTCGTACTTTGCCCGGAGCTTCGCCCCGCCAAAGCCGAAAAAGCAGGCCAGCATCACCACGATGCAAAGCGCCGCGGCCACGGCCTGCTTGCCCAGCGCGGCGGGCAGGGCCTTTTCGAGGTCTGCCAGTTTCTGCTGGAAGGGCGTCAGCCGCACTTCCTCCTCGGCGGGCGCTGCGGCGCGATAGCTGGAAGCGTCAAAGCCGCCGGTGGGTCGATTCTGTTGTCTGGAAAAATCTGCGTTTGCCATTTCAGCTCCGGATCTCCATCATCTTCTGTTTCAGCTCATCTTCGATGCGGGTCAGCTCCTGCTCGGCGGCGGCACGCTTTGCGCGGCCCTCGCGCTGGATCTTGTTCAGCTCGTCCAGCGTCTCGATGAGGCTCTTGTTGGTCTGCTGCAGGGTCTCGATGTCCACGACACCGCGCTGAGACTCCCTGGCCGTCTCGATGGTACCCATCTTGAGGGCGTCGGCATTCTTTTTCAGCAGCTCGTTGGTCATGTCGGTGACGGCACGTTCGGCCTGCATGGCCTGCTGGCTGTGGGCCAGACCCAGTGCCAGCACCATCTGGTTCTTCCACAGGGGGATGGTGTTGACGATGGTGGACTG
>OLIY01001850.1_pt1 | contig 12629 bp, 9 predicted proteins | sample 1601431 | NCBI WGS metagenome assembly OLIY01 (sample SAMN04168659, study PRJEB22393) | human gut metagenome | biome: human gut microbiome; feature: stool | host: Homo sapiens | collected 2014-05-12
GCCGTGAAAGTGTTGTGCTATCGACAACGGTATGCAGGCCGCCTTTTTTACGTGCCCAACTGACGGGTAGCCAGGTGCAACCATTAAGCATCGCAATCTGTTGCTGTGCCAGTTCAGCAGAACTGGTTGTCAGAATGGGAACTTCGTCAGCACCGATCAAACCTGCCTCATGCTGTTGAAAGTCTGGCCCCCACTCTAGTCGCAGATAGTTAAGATCTCCCTTTAGTTTAGAAGGGGCACTGGTATAAAGCGCTAAAGTGAAATACCCCAGCAACTGACTACAAAATTCGTCCATTTTGGGGGCTTCAGTTGTAATAAGAAGATCAAGCTGGCGTTCATGCAACTGTTTTACCAGAGACTGCCGTTGGGCAATTCGCGCTTCGAACTGTAAGCCTGTATGGACATCCTGATTTTGATACAAGCGTCCCAGCCACTGATTAAGCATACACTCCCACAGCGAGGCGCTGGCACCGATAGAAAACTCATTATGTCGTGAGGTATGCGCCACCTCCTTGCGGGCGGCCTGCCAGGTGCTCATGAGCGTTTCTGCATAAGGCAGAAGCTTTTCTCCGGCAGCGGTTAAACGGATATTGTTTCTGTGGCGGGTGAAAAGATTCACACCCAGTTGATTTTCCAGTTGTCTGATTCGAAAGCTCACGGCTGATTGGGTCAGATAGAGCGATTCAGCCGCTCGACCAAAGTGACGCGTTCGGCTAACTTCCAGGAAAGTTTTTAACAATTCCGTATCCACAGTGCTCTCCGCAAAATTATTTGTCGTTATGATTTAAATGTTTTGTTTTACACTCTGTCAAGCGTAACTAATACTCCGCGCCATAACTAGCTCGGTCAAAGAATTAGGAGCGTGCAGGATGGCGGAAAGCTTTACGACGACTAATCGATATTTCGACAATAAACATTATCCACGTGGATTCTCTCGTCATGGTGACTTCACCATCAAAGAGGCACAACTGCTTGAGCGTCATGGTTATGCCTTCAATGAGTTGGATCTTGGCAAACGCGAGCCGGTTACCGAGGAAGAGAAACTCTTCGTAGCAGTATGCCGTGGCGAACGTGAACCAGTGACAGAAGCAGAACGCGTGTGGTCCAAGTATATGACGCGTATCAAGCGTCCAAAACGTTTTCACACCCTTTCCGGCGGTAAACCGCAGGTTGAAGGTGCTGAAGACTACACCGATTCTGACGATTAATAAAAAGGGCGAAATGCCCTTTTTTTATGTCAGTAGTTTTTGCAGATGGATGAGCAAACGGTCAATCGCACGATAGCTAACTGCCTCCTGCAAATGCTGACGTGTGATAATGTCAGACTGATCAATATCAGCAATGGTTCGTGCAACTTTCAATAACCGCTGCCAGGCACGAATCGATAACCCCAGATGGATCAGCGTTTCTTCCAGCCACTGCGCATCTTCGCTCTCAAGCTTGCAGAATTGGCGTATTTCCGGATTATCCAGCCAGGCGTTCAGTTTATTCTGCCGCTTAAATTGGCGCTCTCTGGCGGCCATTACACGTTGTTTAACGGTGGTGCTGTTTTCTCCCGGCACTACCGTTTTACTCAAAATGCCGGGAGGCGGTAATGGGATCTCCAGTGAGAGATCGAAGCGGTCGAGAAAGGGCCCCGAGAGCCGGTTGAGATAACGTAATGTCTGTTCTGGTGTGCAGCGGTTATGGTTTCCCTGATAATGTCCGGTAGGGCTGGGATTCATCGCCGCGACAAGCTGGAAACGGGCTGGATAGGTTATTTTTGCTCGTGTGCGTGAAAGATGGATCTGCCCGGATTCAATCGGCTCTCGCAAGGCATCCAGTGTACGCCGTTCAAATTCAGGTAGCTCATCAAGAAAAAGCACGCCGTTATGCGCCAGCGAAATTTCACCTGGCCCTGGAATTGCACCACCGCCCACCATCGCAGTTAACGACGCACTGTGATGAGGTGAGCGGAACGGGCGTTGCCGCCATTGTTTTTGTACTGATTCAGCATTTACCAGACTTAATATCGCAGCGCTCTCCAGTGCCTCTTCATTGCTTAAATCTGGCAAAAGGCCATTAATACGGCTGGCGAGCATTGTTTTACCTGTTCCCGGCGGTCCAATCAGTAAAAGGTTGTGCCCGCCAGCGGCGGTAATTTCCAGTCCTCGCTTTCCTTGCTCCTGACCGACAACATCACTGAGATCATGTTGTAGCGCCCGGGATACTGCATTAGTTGGTTTCGGGTGTTCGAGAGCGTGCTTACCTTCCAGAAACGCGCAGACAGCCTGCAGATGATCGGCTATCAGGCATCCTTCACCGTTAATTAGCCCCACTTCATCTTCGTTATCTTTCGCGACGATAATTTTTCTGCCCGACTTAATAGCTTCAGTTGCACTGGAGATTGCGCCGGGAACGCCACGCAGAGCGCCTGTAAGCGCCAGTTCTCCGACTAATTCATATTCATCTAACTTATTGGCTGTAAGCTGTTCTGAGGCCGCCAGCAACGCAATAGCGATAGGCAAATCATATCGTCCCCCTTCTTTTGGCAGATCGGCTGGAGCAAGGTTGATGGTGATTTTTTTCGCCGGATATTCATATCCGCTATTGATAATGGCGCTGCGCACGCGATCGCGAGCTTCTTTTACCGTTGTTTCTGGTAAGCCCACCATCGTTAAGCCTGGTAGACCTTTACTGATATGTACCTCAACAGTGATTGGGGGCGCATTTACTCCCAGGGCTGCGCGGGTATGAACAATTGACAGTGACATAAGCCCTCCTTGAGTCACCATTATGTGCATAAGATATCGCTGCTGTAGCCCGCTAATTCGTGAATTTTAGTGGCTGATTCCTGTTTATTTGTGCAAGTGAAGTTGAGTTGTTCTGGCGGTGGAATGATGCTCGCAAAAATGCAGCGGGCAAAGGATGAACTACGAGGAAGGGAACAACATTCATACTGAAATTGAATTTTTTTCACTCACTATTTTCTTTTTAAAAAACAACAATTTCTCTTGAAATTATTAAAGACATCATAAAAATCGGCCAAAAAATATCTTGTGCTATTCGCAAAATCTATGGTAACTCTTTAGGCATTCCTTCGAACAAGATGCAAGAAAAGACAAAATGACAGCCCTTCTACGAGTGATTAGCCTGGTCGTGATTAGCGTGGTGGTGATTATTATCCCACCGTGCGGGGCTGCACTTGGACGAGGAAAGGCTTAGAGATCAAGCCTTAACGAACTAAGACCCCCGCACCGAAAGGTCCGGGGGTTTTTTTTGACCTTAAAAACATAACTGAGGAGCAGACAATGAATAACAGCACAAAATTCTGTTTCTCAAGATTCAGGACGGGGAACTAACTATGAATGGCGCACAGTGGGTGGTACATGCGTTGCGGGCACAGGGTGTGAACACCGTTTTCGGTTATCCGGGTGGCGCAATTATGCCGGTTTACGATGCATTGTATGACGGTGGCGTGGAACACTTGCTGTGCCGACACGAGCAAGGTGCAGCAATGGCGGCTATCGGTTATGCCCGTGCTACCGGCAAAACTGGCGTTTGCATCGCCACGTCTGGTCCAGGTGCAACCAACCTGATAACTGGGCTTGCGGACGCTCTGTTAGATTCCATCCCCGTTGTTGCCATCACCGGTCAGGTATCCGCAGCGTTTATCGGCACCGACGCATTTCAGGAAGTGGATATCCTGGGATTGTCGTTAGCCTGCACCAAGCACAGTTTCCTGGTGCAATCACTGGAAGAGTTACCGCGTATCATGGCCGAAGCGTTTGACGTCGCCAGCTCTGGTCGTCCTGGTCCAGTTTTGGTCGATATTCCAAAAGATATCCAGTTAGCCAGCGGCGATCTGGAACCGTGGTTCACCACCGTTGAAAACGAAGTGACTTTCCCACATGCCGAAGTCGAGCAAGCGCGTCAGATGCTGGCAAAAGCGCAAAAACCGATGCTGTACGTTGGCGGTGGCGTGGGCATGGCGCAGGCAGTTTCGGCTTTGCGTGAATTTCTCGCTGCCACAAAAATGCCTGCCACCTGTACGTTGAAAGGGCTGGGCGCAGTAGAAGCAGATTATCCGTACTATCTGGGCATGCTGGGGATGCACGGCACCAAAGCGGCGAACTTCGCAGTGCAGGAGTGCGATCTACTGATAGCCGTGGGCGCACGTTTTGATGACCGGGTGACCGGCAAACTGAACACCTTCGCACCACACGCCAGCGTTATCCATATGGATATCGATCCGGCAGAAATGAACAAGCTGCGTCAGGCACATGTGGCATTACAGGGTGATTTAAATGCTCTGTTACCAGCATTACAGCAGCCGTTAAATATCGATGACTGGCAGCAACACTGCGCGCAACTGCGTGATGAACATGCCTGGCGTTACGACCATCCTGGTGACGCTATCTACGCGCCGTTGTTGTTAAAACAACTGTCGGATCGTAAACCTGCGGATTGCATCGTGACCACAGATGTGGGGCAGCACCAGATGTGGGCTGCCCAGCACATCGTCCACACTCGCCCGGAAAACTTCATCACCTCCAGCGGCTTAGGCACCATGGGTTTCGGTTTACCGGCGGCGGTTGGCGCACAAGTCGCGCGACCGAACGATACTGTCGTCTGTATCTCCGGTGACGGCTCTTTTATGATGAATGTGCAAGAGCTGGGCACCGTAAAACGCAAGCAGTTACCGTTGAAAATCGTCTTACTCGATAACCAACGGTTAGGGATGGTTCGACAATGGCAGCAACTGTTTTTCCAGGAACGATACAGCGAAACCACCCTTACCGATAACCCCGATTTCCTCATGTTAGCCAGCGCCTTCGGCATCCCTGGCCAACACATCACCCATAAAGACCAGGTTGAAGCGGCACTCGACACCATGCTGAACAGTGATGGGCCATACCTGCTTCATGTCTCAATCGACGAACTTGAGAACGTCTGGCCGCTGGTGCCGCCTGGTGCCAGTAATTCTGAAATGTTGGAGAAATTATCATGATGCAACATCAGGTCGCCGTTGAGGCTCGGTTCAATCCGGAAACGTTAGAACGTGTTTTACGCGTGGTACGCCATCGCGGTTTTCAGGTGTGCTCCATGAATATGGAAGCCGCCAGCGATGCGCAGAATATAAATATCGAATTGACCGTTGCCAGCCCCCGGTCGGTCGACTTACTGTTTAGTCAGTTAAGTAAACTGGTAGACGTTGCACATGTTGCTATCTGCCAGAGCACAACCACATCACAACAAATCCGCGCCTGAGCGCAAAAGGAAGAAAAATGACGACGAAAAAAGCTGATTACATTTGGTCTAATGGCGAGATGATTCGTTGGGAAGACGCGAAGGTTCACGTGATGTCCCACGCGCTGCACTACGGTACTTCTGTATTTGAAGGCATCCGTTGCTACGATTCTCACAAAGGGCCGGTGGTGTTCCGTCATCGCGAACATATGCAGCGTCTGCGTGATTCAGCCAAGATCTATCGTTTTCCGGTTTCTCAGAGCGTTGATGAGCTGATGGAAGCTTGCCGTGAGGTGATTCGTAAAAACAATCTGACCAGCGCCTATATCCGTCCGCTGGTGTTTGTTGGCGACGTGGGGATGGGCGTTAACCCGCCAGCGGGATACACCACTGACGTGATCATCGCTGCGTTCCCGTGGGGCGCTTACCTTGGTGCTGAAGCGCTGGAACAGGGGATCGACGCGATGGTTTCTTCCTGGAACCGCGTTGCGCCGAACACCATCCCTACAGCGGCTAAAGCGGGCGGTAACTATCTGTCTTCGCTGCTGGTGGGTAGTGAAGCGCGTCGTCATGGCTATCAGGAAGGCATTGCGCTGGATGTGAATGGTTACATCTCTGAAGGCGCGGGTGAAAACCTGTTTGAAGTAAAAGACGGCATTCTGTTTACCCCGCCGTTTACCTCTTCTGCACTGCCGGGTATCACCCGTGACGCGATCATTAAGCTGGCGAAAGATCTCGATATCGAAGTGCGTGAGCAGGTGCTGTCCCGTGAATCGCTGTACCTGGCCGACGAAGTGTTCATGTCCGGTACCGCGGCCGAAATCACCCCAGTACGCAGCGTCGATGGTATCCAGGTGGGCGAAGGCCGCTGTGGCCCGGTCACCAAACGCATCCAGCAGGCCTTCTTTGGCCTCTTTACCGGTGAAACGGAAGATAAATACGGCTGGTTGGATCAGGTTAATCAATAAACATAAATTTGGGACGGCACGCACCGTCCCAATTATTAGACAGACGGGAGTTAATCAAGCATGCCTAAGTATCGTTCTGCTACCACCACCCACGGCCGCAATATGGCGGGTGCCCGCGCACTGTGGCGCGCCACCGGGATGACCGATGATGACTTCGGTAAACCGATTATAGCTGTGGTGAACTCTTTTACCCAGTTTGTGCCGGGTCACGTCCACCTGCGCGATCTCGGTAAACTGGTTGCCGAACAAATCGAAGCCTCAGGCGGCGTGGCGAAAGAGTTCAACACCATTGCTGTGGATGATGGTATCGCCATGGGGCACGGTGGCATGCTGTATTCACTGCCGTCCCGCGAGCTGATTGCTGACTCCGTTGAGTACATGGTTAACGCCCACTGCGCCGATGCGATGGTCTGCATCTCTAACTGCGACAAAATCACTCCTGGGATGTTAATGGCCTCTTTGCGCCTGAATATTCCGGTGATCTTTGTTTCCGGCGGTCCGATGGAAGCCGGGAAAACCAAGCTCTCTGACCAAATTATTAAGCTCGACTTGGTTGATGCCATGATTCAGGGCGCTGACCCGAAAGTATCTGACTCGCAGAGCGAGCAGGTAGAACGTTCTGCTTGCCCAACCTGCGGCTCCTGCTCCGGCATGTTCACCGCCAACTCGATGAACTGCCTGACCGAAGCGCTGGGCCTGTCGCAGCCGGGTAACGGTTCGCTGTTGGCGACTCACGCCGACCGTAAAACGCTGTTCCTTAACGCGGGTAAACGCATCGTCGAGCTGACCAAACGCTATTACGAGCAGGATGATGACTCCGCCCTGCCGCGCAACATTGCCAGCAAGGCGGCGTTTGAGAATGCCATGACGCTGGATATCGCCATGGGCGGCTCCACCAACACCGTTCTGCACCTGCTGGCAGCCGCACAGGAAGCAGAAATCGACTTCACCATGAGTGATATCGACAAGCTGTCCCGCAAAGTCCCACAGCTGTGTAAAGTGGCGCCGAGCACGCAGAAATACCATATGGAAGATGTGCACCGCGCAGGCGGCGTACTGGGTATTTTAGGCGAACTGGATCGTGCCGGACTGCTGAACCGCGACGTGAAAAACGTGCTGGGTCTGACTCTGCCGCAAACGCTTGACCGGTATGACGTGATGTTGACCAAAGACGACGCAGTGAAAAAAATGTTCCGCGCCGGACCGGCGGGCATCCGTACCACCCAGGCGTTCTCGCAGGACTGCCGTTGGGATACGCTGGATGACGACCGCGCTGAAGGCTGCATCCGCTCGCTGGAACATGCTTACAGCAAAGACGGCGGTCTGGCAGTCCTGTACGGTAACTTTGCGGAAAACGGCTGTATCGTAAAAACTGCAGGCGTGGATGACAGTATCCTGAAATTCACCGGCCCGGCAAAAGTGTATGAAAGCCAGGACGATGCGGTTGAAGCAATCCTCGGCGGTAAAGTGGTGGCTGGCGACGTGGTTGTCATTCGCTACGAAGGGCCGAAAGGCGGGCCAGGCATGCAGGAAATGCTCTACCCAACCACCTTCCTGAAATCGATGGGCCTCGGCAAGGCTTGTGCGCTGATTACCGATGGTCGTTTCTCCGGTGGTACTTCGGGGCTTTCCATCGGTCACGTTTCTCCGGAAGCGGCCAGCGGCGGTAATATCGCGATTATCGAAGATGGTGACATGATTGCCATCGATATCCCGAATCGTGGCATTCAACTGCAACTGAGTGATGCGGAAATCGCTGCGCGCCGTGAAGCGCAGGAAGCTCACGGTGACAAAGCCTGGACGCCAAAAGATCGTCAACGTCAGGTCTCCTTTGCTCTGCGCGCCTACGCCAGCCTGGCAACCAGTGCCGACAAAGGTGCGGTGCGCGATAAGTCGAAGCTCGGGGGATAATGACTATGGCGGATTCACAACCTCTATCCGGTGCTCCTGAGGGCGCTGAATATCTCAGAGCGGTACTGCGTGCGCCGGTATACGAAGCGGCACAGGTAACGCCGCTACAGAAAATGGAAAAGCTCTCTTCGCGCCTCGATAACGTCATTCTGGTGAAGCGCGAAGACCGTCAACCCGTTCATAGCTTCAAGCTACGCGGTGCCTATGCCATGATGGCGGGCTTGACCGAAGAGCAAAAAGCGCATGGGGTCATCACCGCATCGGCGGGTAATCATGCTCAGGGTGTCGCGTTCTCTTCTGCGCGATTAGGCGTGAAGGCGCTGATTGTCATGCCAACGGCTACCGCCGATATCAAAGTCGATGCCGTTCGCGGCTTCGGCGGAGAAGTGCTGCTGCACGGCGCGAATTTTGATGAAGCCAAAGCCAAAGCGATTGAACTGTCGCAGCAGCAGGGTTTTACCTGGGTTCCACCGTTTGATCATCCGATGGTGATTGCCGGGCAGGGCACGCTGGCGCTGGAGCTGCTCCAGCAGGACGCTCATCTCGATCGCGTATTCGTGCCTGTTGGTGGTGGCGGATTAGCGGCAGGTGTTGCGGTGCTGATTAAACAGCTGATGCCGCAAATCAAAGTGATTGCCGTGGAAGCGGAAGATTCGGCCTGCCTGAAGGCGGCGCTGGATGCCGGTCATCCGGTGGATCTGCCGCGTGTGGGTCTCTTTGCCGAAGGCGTAGCGGTGAAACGTATTGGCGATGAAACCTTCCGTCTGTGCCAGGAATATCTCGACGATATTATCACTGTCGATAGCGATGCTATTTGTGCGGCAATGAAAGACCTGTTCGAGGATGTACGTGCGGTGGCTGAGCCTTCCGGGGCGCTGGCGCTGGCGGGGATGAAAAAATACATCGCCCAGCACAATATTCGCGGTGAACGTCTGGCGCACGTGTTGTCCGGTGCGAACGTTAACTTCCACGGCTTGCGCTACGTTTCCGAACGTTGCGAGCTGGGGGAACAACGTGAAGCCCTGCTGGCGGTGACCATCCCGGAAGAGAAGGGAAGTTTCCTGAAGTTCTGCCAGCTGTTGGGTGGCCGTTCGGTAACGGAGTTTAACTACCGCTTTGCCGATGCGAAAGACGCCTGCATTTTTGTCGGTGTACGCCTGAGCCGTGGGCTGGAAGAGCGTAAGGAAATCCTGCAACTGCTCAACGAGGGCGGCTACAGCGTGGTGGATCTGTCTGATGACGAGATGGCGAAGCTACACGTGCGCTATATGGTCGGTGGACGTCCGTCGAAACCCTTACAGGAACGTCTCTACAGCTTCGAATTTCCTGAATCGCCGGGGGCGTTGCTCAAATTTCTGCATACCCTGGGGACGCACTGGAATATTTCATTGTTCCACTATCGCAGTCACGGTACCGACTATGGTCGCGTACTGGCGGCGTTTGAGTTGGGGGAACACGAGCCTGATTTTGAAACGCGGCTAAATGAACTGGGTTATGACTGTCACGATGAAACGCATAACCCGGCGTTCAGGTTCTTCCTTGCGGGTTAACAACAGCCATTAAAAAAGGGTTCATGTAAAAACATGAACCCTTTTTGCTACTGTATCAGCAGATTACAGCGTGATAACGTCGAATTCGACTTCGGTGTTCACGTCAGCGTCGTAGTCCACGCCGTCGAGACCAAAACCGAACAGGTTCAGGAATTCCTGCTTGTAGCCTGCATAATCGGTTTCTTGCGCCAGGTTTTCGGTGGTGATCAGCGGCCACAGGTCGCGACATGCCTGCTGAATGTCATCACGCAGTTCCCAGTCATCCATACGGATACGCTGGTTGTCATCAAGCGCCACTTTGTCACCGTACAGGCTGGTGGTCATCAGACGGTTGATTTGCTCGATACAACCTTCATGAATCCCCTGTGCTTTCATCAGCTTGAAGACCATGGAGATGTACAGCGGCATCACTGGAATGGCGGAAGACGCCTGAGTGATAACGGATTTCAGTACGGCAACGTTCGCGGAACCGTTCAGCGGAGCCAGCTGGTTACGCAGTTCGCCCGCGGCGCGATCAAGGTCTTCTTTCGCTTTGCCCAGCGCGCCGTGCCAGTAGATTGGCCAGGTCAGGTCGGTACCGATGTAGGAGTAGGCTACGGTTTTCACTCCGTCAGCCAGCACGCCCGCTTCGCTCAGCGCGCCCATCCACAGTTCCCAGTCCTCGCCGCCCATTACGGTAACGGTGTTCTGCACTTCTTCTTCGGTTGCCGGCTCAATGCTGGCGGTGATGATCTGATCTTTGTTGGTATCGATCGCTTTAGAAGTGTAAACCTCACCGATTGGCTTCAGCGCAGAACGGACGATTTCACCGGTTTTCGGCATTTTACGCACTGGGGAAGCCAGTGAATAAACGACCAGGTCAATCTGACCCAGGTCTTCTTTTATCAGTTTGATCACTTCATCACGGCATTCGTCAGAGAACGCATCGCCGTTGATGCTTTTGGCGTACAGACCTTCACGCTTAGCGGCTTCATCGAAGGCGGCAGAGTTATACCAGCCTGCGGAACCCGGTTTGGTATCCGTGCCCGGTTTTTCGAAAAATACGCCGATAGTGGCGGCTCCGCTGCCAAAGGCGGCAGAAATTCTGGAAGCCAGACCGTAACCGGTGGAAGCACCGATCACCAGCACGCGGGACGGGCCGTTCTCGATTTTCCCGTTCTGCTTAACATACTCGATCTGCTTTTCCACGTTGACTTTGCAGCCAGTCGGATGGGTCGTTGTACAGATGAATCCACGAATTTTTGGTTTGATTATCATAATGATGGCTAATTAAGTTTGTATTTTCGCTGTCAAGTGCGCAATGACACCGTCTGTTCTGGCCTGCTTAACGCGATGGTTAACAAGCCCCCCACTACAATGGATCACGACATTATACAGAAAAGGAGCGCCAATACTGAATCTACCACTGATTTTAGGCCTGACGCTGGCGCTACTCGGCAGATTTACGTTCCAGAACAATCTTCCAGAACGCGTCGATCAGCGGTTCATGCAGCCGCTTTTTCGGCGCGCAGACGCCGAGCTCGAACGGCGTTTTCTCGTCGCTGCGTTCTAAAATCATCACGCGGTTACGTACCGGCTCTGGGCTGTTTTCCAGCACCACTTCCGGCAGCAGCGCCACGCCGCAGCCCAGCGCCACCATTGAGACCATCGCTTCATGACCGCCTACCGTAGCGTAAATCGATGGGTTGCTGATTTTGTGACGGCGGAACCATAGCTCAATGCGGCGGCGGACCGGCCCCTGGTCGGCCATGATAAAAGGCACCGTCGACCAGTCGGGTTTCTCGACGGAAACCTGATTACGCACCGGGCAGGGCAGCGCCGGGGCGATCAACACCACCGTCAGATTCTCCAGCATCGAGAACGCTACCGCGCCGGGCAGTGTCTCGGGCTTACCGGCAATCGCCAGATCGGCTTCACCAGTGACCACTTTGTCCATCGCATCGGCGGCGTCGCCGGTGGTGAGCTTAATTTCCACCGATGGATGCTCGGCGCGGAAACGATCGAGAATGGGTGGCAGATGGCTGTATGCCGCAGTTACCGAACAGAAAATATGCAGTTCGCCCGACAGCGACGGCCCTTGTTGATCGAGGGTGTGGCGCAGCTGCTGGTATTGCAGCAGCGTCTGCTGGGCGAATACGCGCAGCTCTTCGCCCGCTTCGGTCAGCGTGACCGTACGGTTATCGCGCACAAACAGCGGCTGCCCGAGATCTTCTTCCAGGCGCTGAATCTGGCGCGAAAGCGTGGAGGGACTGACGTGCATTGCCCGTGCGCTGCGGCCAAAGTGGCGGCTATCCGCCAGATGCAGGAACATTTTCAGATCGCGTAAATCCACAGACGAGCCTCCGATTTTCTACGTTGCATAAATTGCAATGTGACGTTGTGAATATATCAATTTCCGCAATAAATTTCCTGTTGTAATGTGGATTCAATCTCGCAAATACAAATCTGCGAACCGAATAATAAGCACCACAACACAACATCACGGAGTACACCATCATGGCTAACTACTTTAATACACTGAACCTGCGCCAGCAGTTGGCACAGCTGGGTAAATGTCGCTTTATGGGCCGCGACGAATTCGCCGATGGTGCGAGCTACCTTCAGGGTAAAAAAGTGGTCATTGTCGGCTGTGGCGCTCAGGGTCTGAACCAGGGCCTGAACATGCGTGACTCCGGTCTGGATATCTCCTACGCACTGCGTAAAGAAGCCATTGCTGAGAAGCGTGCTTCCTGGCGTAAAGCGACCGAAAACGGCTTCAAAGTAGGTACCTACGAAGATCTGATCCCGCAGGCTGACCTGGTGGTTAACCTGACGCCAGACAAGCAGCACTCCGACGTTGTACGTTCGGTACAACCGCTGATGAAAGATGGCGCGGCGCTGGGCTATTCACACGGCTTCAACATCGTCGAAGTGGGCGAGCAGATCCGTAAAGACATCACCGTCGTAATGGTTGCGCCGAAATGCCCTGGCA
>OLIY01001863.1_pt1 | contig 12544 bp, 7 predicted proteins | sample 1601431 | NCBI WGS metagenome assembly OLIY01 (sample SAMN04168659, study PRJEB22393) | human gut metagenome | biome: human gut microbiome; feature: stool | host: Homo sapiens | collected 2014-05-12
TGCTTTCGATGCGCGGTTTCACGGCGTCGAGCTGGGCCTTTTCCGCGGGCGTGACGTCGCGCAGCGGCTCTTCGTATTCGTACTGCTCCCACTCCCAGAGGCGCGCCCAGTGCCACAATTCGCGAGAGAGATTGCAGTTGTTGCCGGGAATCTGCTTGTCGGGGGTGATCTGGTCGTGGAGCTTGACCTCGGAGAAGGTCAGGCGGTCGAGGAACAGTTCGCCGCTTTCGACCCCGGCGGGCGTCGAGATTGTCAGCCGGGATACCTGCTGCGAGGCGTGGTCGCCCGGCATGTCGTTGTACTTGATCCAGCAGGCGCGCCAGCCCGTGAAATCCATGTGGAAATCGAACCGGTAGGGGACTTCGCCGGTGGGCGTCTCGAACGAGAACCGCATGTCGGCGTCGACGGCCCTGGGGTTGTAGATCCAGAGCATGACGCCCGCGCCCTTGACCCGCAGCGAGCGCATCAGCTGTCCGAAGTCGTTGAAGCGGAGCGTCGACGGCGCGCTCCACGACCAGCGCAGCGAACGGCTCCCGTCCTTGTAGTGGAGGCCGCTCAATTCGGCCGTGCTGTTTTCGCCGCATACGAAAGCCTTGGGAATTTCCGTTTCGAAACTGATTTTGGCGTCGATTGCCGCAGCGGCATGCTGGCCCCAAAGCGTGCCGAATAGTATCCAAATCGCTGGTACAGCGTGTTTTAATATATTTTTCATAGATTCATATTTGGTCAAAAATAAATAAAGAAATTGGTTCGCCAAAATTTTTCAAAGAGAAAATAATAAAAATTTTACATTCATCGGAAAATGTTATTAAAATATGTTGCATGTCCGAAAAAAACTTTACCTTTGTCCGAAAAGCTGGTTTGGTTTACCAAAATAATCATGTTAATCACCTAATTTATGAAGACCTTATTTAAATATGCGACCGTCGTGCTCCTCCTGGCAGGGACTTCCGCCTGCTCGCAGCCTTCGAAGCGCGCTTCGATCATTGACGAAAACATCGCCGTCGCCGAAAAGCAGATCGGCATGCTGGCCGATTCGAGCGAGACGGGCGGTGTGATCCGCATCCCCTCGACCTGGAAGAACGGGCGGATCGACTACGTGCCCGTCGACGACTGGGTGAGCGGTTTCTTCGCCGGGACGCTGTGGTACATGTACGAACTGACGGGCGACGAGACATGGGCCGCGCGCGCACGGAAGCATACCGAGATCCTCGATTCGGTGCAGTACCTGCAATGGCATCACGACGTGGGCTTCATGGTCTACGACAGCTACGGCAACGGACTGCGGCTGAAAAACATACCCGGCTACGAGGATGTGATCGTCCAGACGGCCAAGTCGCTTGCGACGCGTTTCCGGCCGGTGCCGGGCGTCATCCAGTCGTGGGACGCCGACCGCGGCTGGCAGGGCGAGCGCGGCTGGCAGTGCCCGGTGATCATCGACAACATGATGAATCTCGAACTGATGTTCAAGGCCACGGAGTTTTCGGGCGACAGCACCTATTATAATATCGCGGTGAAGCATGCCGACCGAACGATGAAGGAGCACTTCCGCGACGATTACAGCTGCTATCACGTCGTGGACTACGACCTGACGACGGGCGACGTGCGCGGACGCTGCACGGCGCAGGGCTATGCCGACGATTCGGCGTGGGCGCGCGGACAGGCATGGGCCGTCTACGGCTATACGGCCTGCTACCGTTACACGGGCGACAAACGCTACCTCGACCATGCGCGGAAGGTGGCCGGTTTCATGCTGGGCGACAAGAACATGCCCGCCGATCTGGTTCCCTACTGGGATTACGATGCGCCGAACATTCCCAATGAACCGCGCGACGTCTCGACGGCGGCCATCATCGCTTCGGCGTTCTACGAAATGTACACCTATACGGGGGACGGGCTGTATAAGCAGAAGGCCGACCGGATCGTCGAGTCGCTCTCGTCGCCGGCCTACCGCGCTCCGGTGGGCGGCAACGGCGGGTTCCTGCTGATGCACTCCGTGGGCAGCATCCCGCACGGCAGCAATATCGACGTGCCGCTGAACTACGCAGATTACTATTTCCTTGAGGCGCTGATCCGCAAGGGCCGCTTGGAGGCGGGCGAACCTTTGTTTTAAACCGGACGCCCATGTATAAACTGTTGTTTCTCGCCGCTGCGTCGGTGTGGTCGTGGGCCGCACCGGCGCAGTCGGTGCGGGAGGTCGCCGATGCGCGGATTCTTTCGTTTGAGGAGTCTGCGGCGCCTTTCACGGCGTCGGAAGGCTCGTCGCTGTCCGTCTCGGGCGACCATTACAAGCACGGCGCGCACGCGCTCCGCTGGCAATGGTCGCGGGCGGGCGCCCGGGTGCGCATCGAATCCCCGGTGGGTTATCTGTCGGAAAATCCCAATCCCAGGGAGACCTCCGTTTCGACCTTCGTGTTCTGGGTCTACGCCCCGAAGGCGCTCGACGGGAAACTGCGTTTCGAGTTCCGCAAGGAGGGGCGCACCTGCGCGTGGTTCGACTACGGACTGGAGTTCACCGGCTGGCGCGGGGCATGGGTGGCTTTCGACCGCGACATGCAGGGCCGGCCCGAGGAGGGGATGGACGAGCTGGTCGTCACGGCGGAGGGCGTCGAACGGGGCGAGTTGTATTTCGACCACCTGATTCTCTCCTCGTTTCAGGACGTGCGGCACCATACGGCCGATTTCCAGGCGCCGTTCATCAACGCCGCGACCACGAGCCACTGGCTCACGCTGCTGCAATCGTGGCGCAATCCGATGCCCGCACTCCCCGCCGCGGTCGGTGAGGGGGAGCGGCGCGATATGGCGACCGTCGAACGGCGTCTGCGCGAATTGCTGCTCGAAGGCCGGAAGCCGATGGCGATGAAGACCCTGCGCAAACGCTTCGACGCATACGGCATTGCGGAAAATCCCGACGGGACGCTTCGGGGCAAGCCGATCTGGTTCGTGCGCTATGCCGAGACCTATATCAATCTGGGCCATCCCGATGTCGGCAAACTGTTCAACGACAACGGCCAGACGCTGCGCAAATACAACGACTTCCTGTTCCAGGTCGCCGTGGCCCACGATGCCGCTGCGGACGCCGCCGAGCGGGCGGAGCTGGAACGGATGTATGTGCTGCTGACGCGGCATCTTCTGGATCAGGGCTTCGCCGCGGGAAGTGCGCAGGGAACCCTGCACCACCTGGGGTACAGCATGCGCAATTTTTACACGGCTCCCGTCATCATGCGCGACGTGCTGCGTCGCGCCGGGCTGGAACACGACGTGCAGCAGGCTATGGAGTGGTTTTCGGGCGTGGGCGAGGTGAAACTTCCGCCGGCGGAGCCGGGGATGGACATCGACGCGTTCAACACCTCGCTCGTCGGCCGTCTGGCGAGCATCGTGATGCTCCCGGACACCCCGGTGAAAGCGGCCTGGCTGGAGGCGTTCTCCCGCTGGGTCGACAACGGATATAAGGTCACCGAGGGGACCGGGCCCTGCTTCAAGAGCGACGGCACGGTCTTCCACCACCGGCGTCACTACCCGGCCTATGCCGTGGACGGGTTCAGCGGCGGGGCCGTGAATGCCGTGTGGCTGTTGTCGAAGACGCAGTTCGCGGTGAGCGCCGAAAGCCATGCCGTTCTGAAACGCGCGCTGCTCGAAATGCGCTTCTACTGCAATCTGCGGTCGTTTCCGCTGGCCCTTTCGGGCCGTCATCCCGACGGCCGCGGAGAACTGGTCCCGTGGCATTATGCCCGGCTGGCCGTCGCGGGTACGCCCGACGGCCGCGGGGAGATCGACCCGGAGCTGGCCGCCGCCTACCTGCGTGTGGCCCAAGGAAAAGACGCTTATACGCGGCTGTTCGCCGAAAAGGGCTTCGCTCCCGAACCTTCGCCTGCGGGGAACCGCGTCTACGGCTACAATGCCTCGGTGTCGCACCGGCGCGCCGACTGGCTGGTGACCGTCGCGGGCCACAGCCGCTATCTCTGGTCGGCGGAGATTTACCAGGGAGCCAACCACTACGGCCGCTACCTGACGCACGGCAGCATGCAGCTGCTTGCAGACGGCGATCCCGTGAGCGCCTTCGGCAGCGGGTTCCGGCAGGAGGGCTGGGACTGGCGGCACATTCCCGGGACGACGGCGCTCGAAATCCCGATGGAGCGGATGAAGGCCGACATCCGGAACGTCGACACCGCGTCGGGCTACGAGGAGATGCTCCTCTCCGACGAGGCCTTCGCCGGAGGCGTCAGCCACAGGGGCCGCGACGGGGTGTTCGCGATGGAACTCCACGAGCACGACAAATACAACGGTTCGCTGCGGGCGCGCAAGTCGTGGTTTTTCTTCGACAACCGCATCGTCTGTATGGGTTCCGACATCGAAAACAAGGCCGAGGGCGGTGTGCATACGACGCTGTTCCAGAATTTTCTGGCGGACGCGGCCGATCCGCTCGTCGTGAACGGCGAGGCGGTGACGCAGTTCCCCTACCGGGCCGAACTTGCGGGCGGCGCCGTCCTGCGCGACAACCTGCGCAACGCTTACTTCGTGCCGAAAGGTAGGGTAGTCGTTTCGAAATCACTTCAGCGTTCGCTCGACGAGGAGACCGACGCCCCGACGCAGAACAATTTCGCAACGGCGTGGATAGATCACGGCAGCGGGTCCGTCAGCGGCGGCGGGTACGAATACATGCTGGCCGTGCACGCTTCGGACGAAGAGGCGGCCCGCTACGCGCGGGAACTTCCCTACGAGGTGCTGCGCCGCGACGCCTCGGCGCATATCCTGCGCGACAGGCCGTCGGGCATTACGGGCTATGCCCTTTTTGCCGCCGGTAAGGTGGGCGAGGGGTTGCTGGAAAGCGTTTCGCTGCCTTCGCTGGTGATGATCGGCGGGGATGGCGAAGGGCTGACGGTGAGCGCTGCGGACCCCGACCTGCGTTTCTACGAGGGGCCGAGCGACGAGGTGTTCGATGCCGACGGCAGGCGCGCCGAGCGGAGCGTCTACTCCCGCAAGTGGATCGACAATCCCTCGGGAGAGTCGCAGCTGGAGGTCGTGATCCGCGGCCGCTGGCAGTCCGCAGACGATAGGCCAGAGTGCCGGATCGAACCCGCGGGCGAAAACACCGCTTTGATCTTCACGTGCCGCGAAGGTGCGACGCGCGAAGTGAACCTGATTGAAATGAAATAAGACACGATGTTGAAAATTAGAATTGCAATTCCGTTTGCGGGCCTCGCCCTGACGGCCTGCGGGCAGTCGGAGGCCGGGCGCCCCAACGTGATCTACGTATTTCCGGACCAGTATCGCAACTCCTCGCTGGGGTTCTGGAGCGATCCGGAGTTCGCCGCCGAGGTGGGGTGGAAGGGCGATCCGGTCGCAACGCCCAACCTCGACCGCTTCGCCCGCGAAGCCACGGTGCTGACCGAGGCGGGCTACGTGGGCGAGGATGTCGAGAGCATCCTTTCGCGGCTGCTTCAGGTTGCCGACTACGACGTGGCACAGGCCGAGCGGGGCATCGTTTTCATCGACGAGATCGACAAGATCGCGCGCAAGGGCGACAACCCCTCCATCACGCGCGACGTCTCGGGCGAAGGCGTGCAGCAGGCGCTGCTTAAAATACTCGAGGGCACGGTGGTGAACGTGCCGCCCCAGGGCGGGCGCAAACACCCCGAGCAGAAGTTCATCCAGGTCGACACGCGCAATATCCTCTTCATCTGCGGCGGAGCGTTCGACGGCGTGGAGAAGAAGATCGCCCAGCGCCTGAACACCCGCGCCATGGGATACGGGCGTCTGAATGCCGACCGGATCGACCGCGGCAACCTGATGCAGTACATCACGCCGCAGGATCTCAAGTCCTTCGGGCTGATTCCCGAACTGGTGGGCCGTCTCCCGGTGCTGACCTACATGCAGCCGCTTTCGCGCGAGGCGCTGCGCTCGATCCTGACCGAGCCGAAGAATGCCATCGTCAAGCAGTACAAGCGCCTGTTCGAGCTGGACGGCGTGAAGCTCTCGTTCGACGAGGCGGTGCTGGACTACATCGTCGACAAGGCCGTCGAATTCAAGCTCGGCGCCCGCGGCCTGCGCTCGATCTGCGAGGCGATCATGATGGATACGATGTTCGACATTCCCTCGACGGATGCTCGGAAATTTACCGTCACTTTGCCTTATGCAAAGAAAAAGATAGAAAAAGCAAATATTTTGGAGTTAAAACAGGTTGGATAATATCTTTTTTATTACTTTTGCAACGAGAACCTTAAGACAAAACCATAAAACCACAGACTGATATGTCATCTACCAATTCCAAACTGACCCGTGTGGCCGACAATATCCGTATCCTTTCGGCCGCCATGGTCGAGAAAGCCAAATCGGGGCATCCCGGCGGCGCCATGGGCGGCGCCGACTTCGTGACGGTGCTCTATACCGAATTCCTGCGCTACGATCCCGACAACATGGCTTATCCCTACCGCGACCGTTTCTTCCTCGATCCGGGGCATATGTCGCCGATGCTCTACTCGGTGCTGTCGCTGGCTGGATACTATACGACCGAAGACCTGCAATCGCTGCGCCAGTGGGGTAGCGTGACGCCCGGCCACCCCGAGGTGGACGTGATGCGCGGTGTGGAGAATACCTCCGGCCCGCTCGGACAGGGACATGCCATGGCGCTGGGCGCTGCCATCGCGGAGCGGTTCATGGCGGCCCGCTTCGGCGAGTGGATGGCGCACAAGACCTACGCCTATATCTCCGACGGCGCCGTCGAGGAGGAGATCTCGCAGGGCGTGGGACGCATCGCAGGGCATCTGGGGTTGAGCAACTTCATCATGTACTACGATTCGAACAACATTCAGCTCTCGACCAAGGTCGATGAGGTGGACACCGAGAACGTGGCCATGAAATACGAAGCCTGGGGCTGGAACGTACTGTCGGTCGACGGGCACAATATCAATGAAATCCGCGAGGCGCTCGTGGCGGCCAATTCCGAAACGGAACGCCCGACGCTCATCATCGGCCATACGGTCATGGGCAAGGGGGCCCGCGCTACCGACGGCGGAAGCTTCGAGGACAAGGTGTCGACCCACGGGCAGCCGCTTACGGCGGCTGGCGCCGATTTCGCCGCCACGGTGAAAAACCTCGGGGGCGATCCCGAAAACCCGTTCTCCGTGTTCGACGAGAGCCGCGAGGCCTTCGCTGAGCGCCGCGAAGCGCTCCGTGCATGGGCTGCCCGCCAGGCCGGAGTCGAGAAGACGTGGCGCGGCGAGCACGGCGACTTGGCCCGCAAGCTCGACATGTTCCTTTCGGGGCGCCTGCCCGAGATCGACTATAAGTCCATCGAGGTAAAGGCCGGCGTTGCGACGCGGGCGGCATCGGCCACGGTGCTGGGCGTCTTTGCCGAGAAGATCGAAAATATGATCGTGGCTTCGGCCGACCTCTCCAATTCGGACAAGACCGACGGTTTCCTCAAGAAGACCAAGGCCTTCACGAAGGGCGACTTCAGCGGCAAGTTCTTCCAGGCGGGTGTTTCGGAGCTGACGATGGCCTGCGTGGCCAACGGTATGGCGCTGCATGGCGGCGTGATTCCGGCCTGCGGCACGTTCTTCGTCTTTTCGGACTACATGAAACCCGCCGTGCGCCTTTCGGCGCTGATGCGCCTGCACGTGATCTATGTCTGGACACACGACTCGTTCCGCGTGGGCGAGGATGGCCCGACGCACCAGCCCGTCGAACATGAGGCGCAGATACGCCTGATGGAGCATCTGAAGAACCATCACGACGAGCGTTCGATGCTTGTGCTGCGTCCTGCTGACGGCGATGAGACGGTCATGGCCTGGAAACTGGCCGTCGAGGAGCACCGCCCCGTGGCGCTCGTGCTCTCGCGCCAGAACATCAAAACGCTGCCGGCATTGGGTACGAGCCGCCGCGAAGAGGCCGCGCAGGTTTCGAAGGGCGGTTACGTGGTGATGGATTCGGCCAAACCCGAGGTCGTCATGGTGGCTACCGGTTCGGAGGTCGCTACGCTTGTCGAAGGGGCCGAACTGCTGGCTGCCGAAGGTATTTCGGTGCGCGTGGTGAATGTCCCGAGCGAGGGCTTGTTCCGTGACCAGCCCAAATCCTATCAGGAGGGCATCCTGCCTGCCGGCGTTGTCCGCTACGGTCTGACGTCGGGGCTTCCCGTGAACCTGCTCGGGCTGGTGGGCGAGAAGGGTATGATCCACGGCCTCGACCACTTCGGCTGGTCGGCGCCCTATACGGTGCTCGACGAGAAGTTCGGCTATAATGGTGCCACGGTGGCTGCGGAGGTCAAGAAGCTGCTCGGTAAATAATCGCCCGGGTTCCCCGCGCCCGAATGTGCGGAGAGCCCGAATTACACAATGGACAAGGCCCCGAAATCATATTCGGGGCCTTGTTTGCAAGGCGGTCGTCACACCGGAATTCCGCAGTCCGGAACCTGCCTGGATCGTTTCTGTCGGGCGCAGCCCGGAATCGGTGCCTGTCCGGGTTTTGCCGGGCAATGCCCTATTGCATGTAGAGTGTGACCCGGTCGTAGTATTGCCCGTCGATGAAAAGTTCGCCTGTCAGCCTGCCCCGGCGGATGTATACGTTGCGCAGTTCGCGCGGGTAATCGGCCCGCCCGTAGCTGATGTAGATTTTGTCGTCGTAGGCGTCCCACTGGATGTTGAGCGTGTCGAGGTAACGCCCCGTGTCGGCGTAGCGGAGCTCGTCGGTGCCGAAGCCGTCCGCCCCGAAATAGACATAGCTTTCCAGGGGGATGCGCCCGTCCTGGTAGAATCCCAGGTCGCCCGCCCAGACTCTCCCCGAGAGGGTGTCGTACAGCTCGTCGTCATCGCTGTCGCAGCCTGTGAAGGCCACGGCGGCGCACAGGAGCAGTGCGGCGAGGAAAAATCTTTTCATATACGGAGTGTTAAGAATTGTCGGATGCAAAGGTATGTTTTTTTTGCATATTGTGAAAATCCTGCGTATCTTTGCAGTCCCGTCTGTCAAGCGGGAAAATGTGGAAAGATTTGACTGATTGCAACCACAGTAAAAAATTGCTAAAACAGCTTATTTTTTATTCCAACAGCCAATTTTTCCCATTTTATACGTTTAACCATTAAAAATGTATGAAAATGGGCTTTTTGTTTACATCGGAGTCGGTGTCCGAGGGGCACCCCGATAAAGTTTCAGACCAGATTTCCGACGCCATCCTCGACGAATTCCTGCGTCGTGATGCCAATTCGAAGGTCGCCTGCGAAACGCTGTGCACCACCGGACTGGTGGTCGTGGCGGGTGAGGTGCGCTCGGATGCGTATGTCGACGTGCAGGGCGTGGCGCGCCGCGTCATCAACCGCATCGGCTACACGAAGAGCGAGTATCAGTTCGACTGCAATTCGTGCGGTATCCTGTCGGCCATCCACGAGCAGTCGTCCGACATCAACCAGGGCGTCGTGCGTGCCGCCGAGGAAGACCAGGGCGCCGGCGACCAGGGCATGATGTTCGGTTATGCCTGCAACGAGACCCGCGAGATGATGCCTGCGACGCTGATCCTCTCGCACGTCATCCTCAAGGAGCTGGCCGTCATCCGCCGTGAAGGCGAGGTGATGACTTACCTGCGCCCCGACTCGAAGTCGCAGGTGACGATCGAGTACGACGAGCGGACGAACAAACCGCTGCGCGTGCACACCATCGTGGTGTCGACGCAGCACGACGAGTTTATACTGCCCGGCAACGGCCTCACGGAGAAAGAGGCCGAGGAGCGGATGCAGGAGCGCATCCGCGAGGATGTGCGCACGATCCTCATCCCGCGCGTCAAGGCGCGCCTGGAGCGGGCCGGCGACAAGCTGGCCGGTCTGATCGGCGACGATTACATCCTGCACGTGAATCCCACGGGCAAATTCGTGATCGGCGGCCCCCACGGCGATACCGGCCTCACGGGGCGCAAGATCATCGTCGATACCTACGGCGGCCGCGGCGCACACGGCGGCGGCGCTTTCTCGGGCAAGGATTCGTCGAAGGTAGACCGCTCGGCGGCCTATGCTGCCCGGCATATCGCCAAGAACCTGGTGGCGGCAGGCGTCGCCGACGAAGTGCTCGTCGAGTTGTCCTACGCCATCGGCATCGCCCAGCCGCTGTCGATCTACGTCGACACGTACCGTTCGCCCCGCCCCGCGGCGCTGGAGGGGATGACCGACGGCGAAATCGCCCGCCGCATTGGCAGGCTTTTCGACCTGCGCCCCGCCGCGATCGTGAAACGCTTCGGGCTGAAGAACCCGATCTTCGAGGCTACGGCTTCCTACGGGCATTTCGGCAACCGTCCTTATAAGCAGGTCGAGAAGGTCTGGGAGAACGGCCGCGAAGTGGAACGCGAGATCGAGTATTTCGGATGGGAGAAGCTCGACGCGGTGGATTGCATCCGTAAAGAGTTCGGGCTGTAACGCTCCGGGACACGGCAGATCGGGACATTCGGCGCGGATGTCCCGATTTTTGCCTATATCCGCATACTAACCGGACGTTTTAGTTCGTTTGTCCTACGAAATAAAAAATTAATAGCCTATGGCGGAAGTTGCCTCTGATTAATTTATTGAACCAATTAGTGATTATGAAAAAGGCATTTTTAATTTTAGGAGTAGTTGCCGTGTCGGCCGCAGCAGGCGGATTTACGGCTTGGAAAGTTGCCGCGCCCCGCGAGGGTTCGGTGCAATATATCGAGCGTGAGGTGGAACGTACGCCCGCGCTGGGAACACATTTTACGTCATACCAGGCCGAGCAGTACCCCGACCTGACGTACGCCGCCGAGAACGCGGTGAAAGCCGTCGTCAACATCGAGGCCGTGCAGCAGGTGGAGATGCCCCGGCGCCGGGGTTACGACCCGTTCCTGGAGTTCTTCGGTATCCCGCAGGGGTATGACGAAGGGCCGCAGTTCCGCGAGCAGCGTGCCGGCGGTTCGGGTGTCATCATCTCCGAGGACGGCTATGTCGTCACCAACAACCACGTCGTGGACGGGGCCTCGAAGCTCAAAGTGAAGCTCAACGACGGCCGCACGTTCGAGGCCAAGCTCATCGGCAAGGACTCGGCGACCGACCTTGCGCTGCTGAAAATCGAGGCCGCCGACCTGCCGACCGTGCCGTTCGGTTCGTCGGACGCACTGCGCCTGGGCGAGTGGGTGCTGGCGATCGGTTCGCCGTTCGACCTGCAATCGACCATTACGGCGGGTATCGTGAGCGCCAAGGCGCGTAATCTGGGGGTTATTCCCAACGATTTCCGCATCGAGGCCTTTATCCAGACCGACGCGGCCGTGAATCCCGGCAATTCGGGCGGCGCGCTGGTCAACACGCACGGCGAGCTGGTGGGCATCAACACGCTCATCAAATCGCAGACGGGAAGCTACATCGGCTATTCGTTCGCCATTCCCGAATCGATCGTCAAGAAGGTCGTCGTCGACCTGAAAGAGTACGGCGTCGTGCAGCGGGCTCTGCTGGGCATCTCCTATCGCTATATCGATCAAGACTTTATCGACCAGATGGGCAAAGAGACCGGCATCAAGGAGTTGGGCGGCGTCTACGTTGCGACCGTCTCGGAGGACGGTGCGGCTTCGGCGGCAGGCATCCGCAAGGGTGACGTGATCGTAGCTATCGACGGCGTAAAAATCGACAATGCCTCGGCCGTACAGGAGCAAATCGCGAAGCACCGCCCCAACGATAAGGTAAAAATTACGGTAAAAAGAGACGGGGCAGTGAAACTTTTTGATGTGACCCTGCGTAATAAGGCTGGTAAAACGGAGTTAATCACCCGCGAAGCGGTCGATGTGACCGCCGCTCTGGGCGGCAAGTTCCGCGATGCCGGCACGAAGCTCTGCCAGGAGTTGGAGATCAAGGGCGGCGTGCAGGTTGTAGGCATCAAATCGAACGGAATTCTGGCCAGGGCGCGAGTGAAAGAGGGTTTCGTCATCACGCACATCAACGATCGTCCCGTCTACTCGCTCAGCGACATGGAGCGCATGAGCGACAAGATAACGTCGATCGACGGTATCTATCCCAACGGCCGTGCGGCCAGCTACATGCTGGTCGAATAATCCGAAGAGGCCGAACCGTCCGCGCACGCCGTGCGCGAACGACCGCCTCGCAGGAAGATTCGGTTACACGCCTGTCGGGATTTCGGGAAAAGAGAGAGAGTGAGTGAAGAGAGGGTCCCGGAAACCCGACGGGTTTTCCATAACGACGATTTGCCGGGGAGGAGTACGAGGCTTCTCCCCGCGTCGTGTGAAACGGAAGAACGAATTAGTATTATTAGGTTTAGTTAGAGTATGCGTCAATTAAAAATTACAAAATCCATCACCAACCGCGAGAGCGCCTCGCTCGACAAATATTTACAGGAGATCGGCAAGGAGGAGCTCATCACGGTCGAAGAGGAGGTGGAACTCGCCCAACGAATCAAGAAGGGAGACCAGGAAGCCCTGGAGAAACTGACCAAAGCCAATCTGCGCTTCGTGGTCTCCGTAGCCAAGCAATACCAGAACCAGGGACTGAGCCTTCCCGACCTGATCAACGAAGGTAACCTGGGCCTTATCAAGGCTGCCGAGAAGTTC
>OLIY01001864.1_pt1 | contig 12540 bp, 9 predicted proteins | sample 1601431 | NCBI WGS metagenome assembly OLIY01 (sample SAMN04168659, study PRJEB22393) | human gut metagenome | biome: human gut microbiome; feature: stool | host: Homo sapiens | collected 2014-05-12
AAAAGCCGCCAACCATCACATAATTGGGAACGTTATGAACCGAACCCATCCATAAGGTAAAATAGTTAAATGTTTTCCAGGTCCGCTGACTTTGCGTTTTCGGCAGTAGATCTTCGCTATAGCCGCGTTGCTGGAATAGTTTTCTCTGATGTTCCATAAATCCCTCTTAATTTCACGTATCGAATAACGTTGTTTTAATCTAGCTATGAGGAACAAATAAAATAAAAATATTATTTTTAATACTGAAGCAACATCTTTGGCTGCTTTCTTTTTTTAATATTGCTGGCCGATTCATTTTCTGATATCGGCCATTTTTATTGCGGGTATCAGGCCAGTTTATGGTTAGCCATTAATTCCAGCGCCTGCACTAATGCAGAGTGATCCAACTGGCTGCCACCGTTTGCCGCACAGGTATTAAACAATTCCTGGCAGGTCGCGGTGTTTGGCAGGTTCAGCGCCAGTGCTTTCGCACTTTGCAGTGCCAGGTTGAGATCTTTCTGGTGCAGCGCAATTTTGAAACCTGGATTAAAGGTGCGTTTAATCATGCGCTCACCGTGAACTTCCAGAATACGTGAGGAAGCAAAGCCGCCCATCAGCGCCTAGCGCACACGTACCGGGTCCGCACCGGCTTTTGAAGCAAACAACAAGGCTTCAGAAACCGCTTCAATATTGAGCGCCACGATAATCTGATTTGCCACTTTGCAGGTTTGACCGTCGCCGTTACCGCCCACGAGAGTGATATTTTTACCGAGCAGTTCAAACAGCGGTTTTACACGTTCAAATACTGCTTCATCACCGCCAACCATAATCGATAACGTCCCTTCACGCGCGCCGATTTCACCGCCGGAGACTGGCGCATCGAGATAATCGCCGCCCAGTTCATTCACCTGACGAGCGAAACGTTTAGTTTCAATCGGGGAAATGGAGCTCATATCAACAATGGTTTTGCCCTTCAGCGAGGCTTTGGTACAACCATTTTCACCAAACAGAACGTCTTCAACCTGTGGCGTATCCGGCACCATAATAAAAATGATGTCCGATGCATCTGTTACCTGGCGCGCAGTTTCAACACTAACGGCGCCCAGTGACAGTAATTCATCAGCAACCGGACCAATGGTTGTGACATGCAGTTGATGACCGGCACGCGCCAGATTAATGGCCATCGGTGTACCCATAATGCCTAAGCCAATAAATCCCAGTTTCATAATTAACCTCTTTTAAATTTCGCTTTTCCTGAATTCAGACAACACGATCCCCTGCCAACTTAGCGGCCTAAAAAAGCATTGTCTGAATAGCGTTACGTTTTAACGGTACGGGTCCATCCAGCGTAAACCGGCTTCCGTGGTGGTTTGGGGTTTATATTCACAGCCAACCCAACCGTTGTAGTCAGAATTTTCAATTACCGTAAAGAGATATTCGTAATTAATTTCTCCGGTTCCCGGTTCGCCGCGATGCGGATTATCAGCAATTTGCAGGTGACCAATTTTATCGGCCCACTGAGTCATGGTATTGGTTAATTCACCTTCCATCCGCTGCATGTGATAAATGTCATACTGAATTTTCAAATTGCAGCAACCAACATCGTCAATCAGTTTCAGTGCCTGCCGGGTTCCGGTGAGATGAAAACCAGGAATATCAAAATGGTTAATAGGTTCAATCAGTAATAAAATATCTTCTTTCATCAGCATATTCGCAGCATAACGCAGGTTTTCTACAAGCGTTGTGTGAATCTGTTCACTGCTGAAACCAGTCGGTGTTTTACCGACCAGACAGTTAATTTTTTTATTACCCAGCGCACGAGCATAACGAATCGCTGCTGCTACGCCATCCCGAAACTCTTCTTCACGGCCAGGAATACAGGCAATACCCCGCTCGCCCGCCGCCCAGTCACCTGCCGGTAAATTGTGCAGCGTATGTTCAAGTTTATTACTCGCCAGCACCTGTTTTAATTCTTCAATGTCGTAGTCATAAGGGAACATAAATTCAACGCCGCGAAAACCACACTGCGCAGCTTTCTCAAAACGGGCGAGAAAATCATATTCACCAAATAACATCGATAAATTAGCAGAGAAACGTAACATTATTTATCTCCCTTATTCATAGTGCATGAAACAGGTTTCAGTCGGTGCATCCGCTGCGTTATCGGCGATATCTTCAAATTCCATGACGTTATCCAGTTCACTGCCCATCGAAATATTAGTCACACGCTCGAGAATAACTTCCACGACTACCGGTACCCGATATTGCGCCATTAAGATTTTCGCCTGTTCAAAGGCTGGTGCAATATCTTCCGGTTTGAAAACGCGAATTGCTTTACAACCTAAACCTTCCGCTACTTTTACGTGGTCGACGCCATAACCGTTCACTTCGCTGGAGTTAATATTTTCGAACGCGAGCTGTACGCAGTAATCCATATCAAAGGCACGTTGCGACTGGCGAATCAGACCCAGATAGGCGTTATTGACCAGTACATGGATGTACGGAATGTTGAACTGTGCGCCAACGGCTAATTCTTCAATCAGGAACTGGAAGTCGAAGTCACCGGAAATCGCCACCACATTGCGCTCTGGATCAGCGGCACAAACCCCCAGCGCCGCCGGAATCGTCCAGCCCAGCGGGCCTGCCTGCCCACAGTTGATCCAGTGGCGGTCTTTAAAGACATGCAGCATTTGTGCCGCAGCGATTTGTGACAGGCCAATGGTGGTGACATAACAAACATCGCGGCCAAAGGCTTTGTTCATCTCTTCATACACGCGCTGCGGTTTCACCGGCACGTTGTCGAAGTGGGTTTTGCGCAGCAAAGTGCGTTTGCGCTGCTGGCAGTCGGCGACCCACTCTTTACGACACGGCAGACGACCGGCTTTTTGCATCTCCTGCGCCACTTCAACCAGCAGCGTCAGCGCCGCTTTAGCATCAGAGACAATGCCAAGATCCGGACACAGCACGCGGCCAATTTGCGTCGGCTCAATATCGATATGAACGATTTTGCGCCCTTCGGTGTATTTCTCTACCGAACCGGTATGACGGTTAGCAAAACGGTTACCGATACCAAACACCATGTCGGACGCCAGCAACGTTGCATTACCGTAACGATGCGCGGTTTGCAGGCCCACCATCCCGGCCATCAGTTCATGATCGTCCGGGATACAGCCCCAGCCCATCAGCGTTGGGATCACCGGAATGCTGGTCAGTTCAGCAAACTGTTGTAACAGTACAGCTGCGTCAGCATTAATTACCCCGCCTCCGGCAACAATCACCGGACGTTCGGCCTGGATTAACATTTCTACAGCTTTTTCGATCTGCATACGGCTGGCAGCAGGTTTGTAGACCGGCAGCGGTTCGTACATATCAGGATCAAACTCGATTTCCGCAACCTGTACGTCGAACGGTAAATCCACCAGTACCGGACCCGGTCGACCAGAACGCATCAGGTGAAACGCCTGTTGCAGCACACGAGGCACCAGCGCCGCTTCACGAACTGTAACCGCCATTTTGCTGACCGGTTTAGCAATTGCTTCAATATCAACGGCCTGGAAATCTTCTTTATGCAGACGGGCGCGCGGAGCCTGGCCGGTAATACACAGAATAGGAATGGAATCAGCAGATGCGGAATAGAGCGCGGTGATCATGTCCGTGCCCGCAGGACCGGAAGTCCCCAGACATACGCCGATATTCCCTGCCGTTGCGCGGGTATAACCTTCCGCCATGTGCGAAGCACCTTCCACATGACGCGCCAGAATGTGACGAATACCGCCGTGCTTACGCATCGCTGAGTAGAACGGATTGATTGCAGCTCCCGGAACGCCGAAGGCGGTGGTGATACCTTCTTTCTCCAGCACATACATTGCCGCGTCAACGGCTCTCATTTTTGCCATTTTATTCCTACCTCTATTAATTGGAAAAATTTTCCAACTTTCAAATTTTGTCAAAAAAACCCGCTCCGCAGAGCGGGATACGACAGACACTATAGATGTGCTTTCAGTCCCAACGCCGTGCTGATATCGCGGGCGGTGTCTCTGACCAGCTCACCCTGACTGACAAAACGATCTTCTGTCAGTCTTGATGAAGGCCCGGAGATGGAGATAGCGGCAACAACACTACCTACATCATCGTAAATTGCTGAAGCTATGCAATTCAGGCCGACAACATGCTCTTCTTTATCTACGGTATAGCCCAGTTCACGCGCTTGTTCCAGGTCCTTCAGCAAGGTGGGCATATCCACAAGTGTCGTTGGCGTAAACTGCTGCAAACCGGTTTGCAGAATGATGCTCATCAACTCTTCTTCCGCCAGCGGATAAAGCAGCGCCTTGCCCGCTCCGGAAGCATGCAGCGGCAGACGACTGCCCAGCGGCGCACACATCCTGACCATCGATTTACACTCTAACTGACCAATTAATACCGCTTCATTGCCGTTACGGATCGCGACATTGACCGTTTCGCCGGAAAGTAACATCAGGCGGCGCATAAACGGCCCGGCGACGGAGAGGACATCGCGGTTATGGATGTACGCTGCACCGACGTTAAAGACACCTAATCCTATATGCCACCAGCCTAACTGATTGTCCTGATAGACAAAATCCGCTGCCTGTAAAACCTTCAGCAAGCGAAAGGTCGTGGAGAGCGGCAAATCCAGATTGAGAGAGATATCGCTAACCGACGAACTTCCCCCACTTTTTTCCAGATATTGCAGAATCGCAATTCCCCGCTCTAACGCCTGTGCGCCCTTCTGTGCTACAGGCTCCGCCTGTCCTGGCCTGCCGCGCCGTCTAACTTCCGTCATACCTACGTTAACTCCGACCTACAAATGAGCATAAACAATGAACAATTCGTTTATCTTATGCAAGTCGGTTGCAGGCGTCACGCAAAACAGAGTTCCTGTTCAGGAATACTTTCAACATCACAGTTGTCACTGCCGCCGCGATCGATGGTCAGAAAATCGGTGACGCGCTGCCAGGCGAAAAGTGGGTGATGCCAGACGTTACGATGGTAATTCACTCCCTGTTCGCCATTGGTAATAAACGCCCGCAGGGTTGACAGGTCTGGTTTGTCGTCACCTAACGCCACCACCACCACAAACACTTCACCTTTCATCGGGATAAACGCCTGTGTACCCAGCGGATGACGTTCGAGTTCGTGAATGGTCAGCGGCAGATTCGCCGGTTGCGCGCGGTTAATGCTGATAAGCGTACGGTCTTGCTCAAGAATCTCAACCAGCGCCAAATCGTGGTAACGCTCCACCAGTCCATTGTTAATATGGAAAAAATCCCGTTTCTGCGTTTCGATTACGTCGCCATAAGCACTAAAGGCTTCCTGACTTAACGGTAATACCTGAAGTTTCATCTTTTTGTCCTTGTAACATAATTCCGTTCAACCACCGCCGACCGGTCAGCTTGGTTTCAATAACAGGCAATCTAAAACCTTAAGAGAACAACATCAACACAAAAGTTGGAATATTTTTCCAAAACTAGATTTAGTCCACAAATTGAACAGGGTTATCATGTAAAAATACTGATAAATCAGAGGATAAGAAAATCACGCAACTTGCGGATTTAAAAGGGGATACCTGAAGATGTTCGATCCAGAAACCTTGCGGACTTTCATTGCGGTTGCTGAAACAGGTAGTTTTTCAAAAGCGGCAGAACGATTATGTAAAACCACGGCGACGATCAGTTATCGCATTAAACTTCTGGAAGAGAATACCGGAGTGGCGCTGTTTTTCCGCACGACTCGCAGCGTGACGTTGACGGCGGCTGGCGAGCATCTACTTTGTCAGGCCAGAGACTGGCTGAGCTGGCTGGAAAGTATGCCCAGCGAGTTACAACAGGTGAATGATGGCGTGGAACGCCAGGTGAATATCGTCATCAACAACCTGCTCTATAACCCCCAGGCCGTTGCCAGGCTGCTGGCGTGGCGTTACCCGTTTACCCAATTTCACATCTCCCGACAAATCTATATGGGCGTCTGGGACTCGCTATTGTACGAAGGTTTTTCACTGGCTATCGGCGTCACGGGAACCGAGGCGCTGGCAAATACCTTTAGTCTTGATCCCTTAGGATCGGTGCAATGGCGCTTTGTCATGGCGGCGGATCATCCGCTGGCGAACGTTGAAGAGCCGCTAACAGAAGCACAGTTGCGGCGCTTTCCGGCGGTCAATATTGAAGACAGCGCCCGCACCTTAACCAAACGCGTCGCCTGGCGATTGCCGGGGCAAAAAGAGATTATTGTTCCCGATATGGAAACGAAAATCGCCGCCCATCTGGCGGGCGTTGGCATTGGTTTTTTGCCAAAATCACTTTGCCAGTCAATGCTCGATAATCAACAACTGGTCAGCCGGGTAATCCCAACGATGCGCCCTCCTTCGCCATTGAGTCTGGCATGGCGCAAATTTGGCAGCGGCAAAGCGGTAGAAGATATTGTGACCTTGTTTACCCAGCGCAGGCCGGAAATCAGCGGATTTTTAGAAATTTTCGGCAACCCACGCAGTTAAAAATCAAGTTTCCTTGCGCGTTGGCGCGTAAAATAGCGCGCAAGCTGATTTGAGGTTCACTTTTTACTATGCAAGAGAGACACACGGAACAGGACTATCGTGCCCTGCTGATTGCTGATACGCCCATTATTGATGTTCGCGCCCCCATCGAGTTTGAGCAAGGCGCAATGCCCGCCGCTATCAACCTGCCGTTAATGAATAACGATGAACGCGCCGCCGTTGGCATCTGCTATAAACAGCAAGGGTCAGACGCGGCGCTGGCACTGGGGCATAAACTGGTGGCGGGTGAAATTCGTCAGCAGCGCATGGACGCCTGGCGGGCAGCGTGCCTGCAAAATCCGCACGGTATTCTCTGCTGCGCCCGTGGCGGTCAGCGCTCACATATTGTGCAAAGCTGGTTGCATGACGCGGGGATTGATTATCCGCTGGTGGAAGGCGGTTATAAGGCACTGCGCCAGACCGCGATTCAGGCGACTATTGAACTGGCACAAAAACCGATAGTGCTGATTGGCGGTTGTACCGGCAGCGGTAAAACGCTGTTAGTGCAGCAACAGCCGAACGGTGTTGATCTGGAAGGGTTGGCGCGTCATCGCGGTTCGGCGTTTGGTCGCACCTTACAACCACAACTTAGCCAGGCGAGTTTTGAAAACATGCTGGCTGCCGAAATGCTAAAAACCGACGCCCATCAGGATTTGCGCCTGTGGGTGCTGGAAGATGAAAGCCGGATGATCGGTTCGAATCACCTGCCGGAATGTCTGCGCGAACGAATGACTCAGGCGACGATTGCGGTGGTAGAAGATCCGTTTGAGATCCGTCTTGAACGCCTGAACGAAGAATATTTCTTGCGTATGCATCATGATTTTACCCACGCTTATGGCGACGAACAGGGCTGGCAGGAGTATTGCGAATACCTGCATCACGGGCTTTCGGCGATTAAACGTCGGCTGGGACTACAACGCTATAACGAACTGGCTGCAAGGCTGGATGCGGCGCTGACAACGCAACTCACCACCGGCAGCACCGACGGTCATCTGGCCTGGCTGGTGCCGTTACTTGAAGAATATTACGACCCGATGTATCGCTATCAGCTTGAGAAAAAAGCGGAAAAAGTTGTCTTTCGCGGTGAGTGGGCGGAAGTGGCGGAATGGGTTAAGACTTATGCCTGTGGTTATTAACCCACAAAAATGCTTTTCCGTTCCTCTTTAATAAATTGTGCAACTGGTTAACTACCAGTTGCCATAGGGATATTTTTTATCTTTGATAAAGTTTTTTGTACTTTCCGGATAAGAATACCCATGTTTATAGGCACTTCGGCCGTTACACATTTCCATTTTTTCACCTGAAACCGTTTCTATCAGAATCTGCTTATCCGTCAGGCGAATATTGGGCTTGTCAGGTTTCTCCAGCCACACTCCTATTTTCCCTTCCGGAGCCAGCCCGATTAACAGATACCGCAGATAATACTTTTCACTGCCACCGCCTGGTGGTGAATAAGGTGTGAGCATCAATTTCCAGACGTCTCCCGCCAGTGTTATCCAGGTTTCATACTCTTTTTTATCAATCACTGAATCCCAGCAGAAATGGATAGACATAGGGGGATTTTTGGCTTTATTAAAAACTGACGACATCCCTGATACTTTCTCGCTCCATTGTCCAACACTTCCTGGACTGGCATTAGTACTCGCCAGAGTTCTGAACTGATAATAGATGCCATCGGTATCTAATAACTCCACATAGGTAACTTCTGCTGGTAGGGAATCAGGGTAGAAAAAATTGAAATACCATTCATCATAGGGTGCAAGCAGTGATATTTTTTCTTTCGCTGCTGCGTTAAAGTTAAGAACCATAGACGTAATAACAAACAGTAATTTTATATTAAATTCCATTTTGTTTATTCCCTTGCATATCGTATATAGTTCTGGTCCAATTTTCATCCGGCCGATTAACAAAACTAAACGTCTTAAACGCTGATACTTCAGCAGACACCTTATTTTTTAATCGATAATCGACGGTATTCCAGTTGGAAGAGCAGTGTAAATATTTCCCAATGGTTTTAAGCTCATCATCAGAAAAAGGCATCGGCGCTGTACACAAGAGAACGGCTTTACCCTGAGAAATTGCTTTTTCACATATTACCTTTAAATGACTGGGAACTTTTAATTCCTTATCAGCAACAGAAATGGCATCAAATACTACCCCTGCCTCTTTAGCGACTTCATACATTACTCTTAACGCAATCTTTGACCAGTCATTGGTGATCGTTCTGCGAAATGTCACCGCTGCAGCGACCCGTTTTCTCACATTACCTAAGTGGTCAGGCGACGCTATTTCATCAATATTGGATTCAATTTTTAGGACACCAGAAGGCAGAATCGGAGCCAGCGTTGAATGGCGCCACAATAACTCTGCCTGCTGTGCTGCTTTTTGGTAAGCGCTTGTCGCTTCCACCGGCACATTTCCCAGTACCGTTTCAATCGCCGGGCGACTTAAAAACAGGTACTCATCTTCCAGTGGGTCATAGCCGCCACCAATATCAGCATGTGATCCAGGGAAACTTAATTCTGGCCAGCTTTCCTTTATGCTGTTGAGGCAAAAGTTATAGCGACATTCGTTCATTGCTGTGAGCTGGAATACATGTTTGGCCACACCTGGCGGTAACTTCACTTTTACCGGAAAGTTATTACCATCATGAGGGTCAAAACCATCCATCAGCCCTCCGATGGCTGCAACTGTGTCAAAAATACCTAAAAATTGCACTTCCCCGGAAGGTTTACCTAAATATTCAACTGACTGAAATGCCGTCGCAATGGTTTTAATCAGTACGGGATCACGTTCAAATACGCGATTAGTAAAGTGCCGTGCGGCTGCCGCCCCACGACTAAAGCCAAATACGTCAAACTGTAGACGCTTAATTACTAGTTTAGCATCCTTTAAATCAACAATAATCTTTGCCAGTGTCTCACGAAGCAGTGATATCGCACTGTCAGTTTTGGCAATTACCCCAGTATCATTATTTCCTAGCCCCATTCCTACCAGAGAGTCTGCTTTATTATTTTCAGTGCCAATACCTTCAATATATATTTTTTCCTGAATATTAAATACATCATCATCTAAAACTAATTGCCGATGATACAACTTATTCAACCAATGAATATTCGTATAGTAATTCAAATAGCTCTGTACTCCGGATCCCGTTTTACCCTGCTTGCTCATACATTGTTTATTAAACGAGGCCAAATCCTGGACATCCAGACCATAGGTTTCTGGTTGGCAAAAACTCATACGTAAATTCGTATTGGTTAAATTGTTTCCTGTGCCATCAAAGAATACGCCAATGGTGAGGATAATTTCTCGTTCAGGCGGTATTTCTGGTTTTTCCTCGACAGGTAAGAGCGTCGGTGGGAAAAGGCGATTATAATTTTCAGGTGTGAGTAAATAACTAAATTCTGTATTGGCTGTAAGATGCTTACAGTAGATATATTCGTAGTGTATTGTTATATACTGATAGTCGAGTTCATTTTCTTTTATTATAATCTGATTCTGAGTTAACGTGGCACCACGGACTTCAATATAATAATACCTTTCCCATTTTCCATATTTATTAATACGATAAAAATAAAACTCAAAACGGCATCGTTCGTTATTATTAATGCAATTCATCAGCAGCGGTGAGCTTTTATCGAGAATTTTACAAAATTGTATCGCTTGATGATTAATGCCAAATCCTGTGTTACTTACTCCTCCCTGAAAACTAAAAACAAATATTTCATCCTCATGTCCCTGTTGATACCGATTCCCGACAGAGACTTGCGTCCCGCATCCTGCAGAAATATCCCCTTGTTGCTCCCCTGTAATGCGTAAATATATAATGTCACCCATATGATTATACCCATTTCATAGATTTTAATTATATAATATAAACTTAATAAACATCTCATTTAGTAATGTATATTAATTATATGTTTGGGCATAACATTTTTTTAATTACGTGATGCACTAATAATAAAGCCGTTTATCTACCAGGTAGAAATAAACGGCTTTATCACATCACCCCACAAACTGCCTGAATAGCGCCTTACCCTTAAGCAGTCGCGCACCCAGCCAGCCGCCGCAAAGCGACAGCAGTAGCGCACCGCTGCACGGCAGCACAATCCACAATCGCCAGTCTGGCTCCCACGGGAAATCAAACACTTTCGATTGCAGTACCGCCAGTGCCGTTTCCGCACCAATTGCGGCCACCAGGCCGGATACAAACCCGAGCATGGCGAACTCACACCACAATGTCGTGCGCAGCAGTTTTTTGCCCGCACCGAGAGTGCGCCACACCACCAGCTCCTGATGACGCTGACGCATTCCCACCTGCACCTGTGCCAGCAACAGCAACATACCGCAGGCGGTGACCAGCACCACCATCACTTCCAGCGCCCGACTTACCTGCTCCAGCACCTGACCGACCTGTTTTAAAATCGCGCCAATGTCTAACAGGCTAATGGTCGGGAACTGGCGGTTGAGTTGCGTCAACATGCCGTTGCCATTCTCCCAGCGGAAACTGGTAAGCCAGCTCTGCGGTTGCCCGTCTAATGCCCCTTCCGGGAAAATAAAATAGAAATTAGGCCGCAGACTTTCCCAGTCCACTTTGCGCAGGCTGGTCACTTTAGCGCGGAACTCCTGGGTATCGCCCATAAAAGTCACGGTATCGCCGAGGGCAACGTTTAAGCGTTTCGCCAGCCCCTCTTCCATCGACACTTCACCGGCTTTTGGCGGCCAGTTACCGGCGACGATCGGGTTATGATCAGGCCGCGTATTTTGCCAGGTGAGATTCAGCTCGCGGTTGAGCGCCTCATCTCCATTGCCTTCTGTCGGCTTGTCGTTAATCGCCGTCAACCGCGCCCGCACCACCGGATAAAACGATTCCGGGACTATCTGATGTTCCGCGAGAAACGCTTTCAGCGGCGTAACCTGTTCCGTAGCGATGTTGATTAAAAAGTAGTTAGGACTTTCTGGCGGTAGCTGCTGTTGCCAGCGGTCGAGCAGATCGCCACGCAACACCAGCAACAGTGCCAGCAGCATAAAGGAGAGCGAAAATGCCGAAAGCTGGCTCAACGTCGCCCACGGCTGACGTAACAGGCGGCTAACCGCCAGGCGCAGAGGTAGCGATTTCAGCGTCATGCGGCGAAGTACATTCAGCAGCATCCAGCCCAGGACACCGCACAGCAAAGCCAGTACTACCGCGCCCGCCAGCACCGCCCAGAGCAGCATACTGCCGCCCATCAGCCCGGCGAGCAGTAGCACAACCACCACGGTGACAATCGGCAGATAAAACTTCAGCGGCCAGACGTTCGCTACCACATCATTACGTAATACGCGTAAAGGCTGCGTTGCCAACAACAGGCGGTATGGTCGTAGCCCCACCAGCAGCGAAATAACCGTCATGGTGCCGAGCGCCCACAGCCACGGCCAGAGGCTGGCTGGCGGTAGTGCAGCAGGCAGAACGGGCTTGAGCAGCACCATCAACACGTTTTCGAACAACAGGCCTATCGCCCCACCGGTAACGGCTGAAAGTACCAGCACCATCAACCACTGACCGACGATTAACTTACGCAGTTGCGCTCGCCCTGCCCCCAGCGTCTTGAGGATCGCCACCAGATCGTAGCGACTGCGACAGTAATGATTCATCGCCACCGCGACCGCCGCCACCGCCAGCAGCAAGGTCAGAAGCGCCGAAAGCAGCAGGAACTGTTGCGAACGTTCTATCGATCGCCCCAGCGCGCCTTCGTCCTGTTCCAGACCGTACCAGCGTTGTTCGGGTTTAAGCTGGGGTAACAACCATTTCTCATAGCCGTCGAGCTGGTTCTCGCTGCCGCCGAATTTATAACGCCAGGTGACCCGACTCCCCGGCTGCACGGCTCCGGTTTTATCAACATCCGCCAGATTCATCATCAGGCGTGGGGCTATCTGGAAAGGATTAAAACCGGAATCCGGTTCCTGAATCACTTCTCCGGCAATCCGCAAGGTGGCATCGCCCACGTCAATGGTATCGCCCGTTTTCAGGT